>Ga0163162_10003238_pt1 | contig 15578 bp, 13 predicted proteins | sample S55metaG_FD_115310 | JGI IMG/M metagenome (GOLD analysis project Ga0163162, IMG submission 115310) | Switchgrass rhizosphere microbial communities from Kellogg Biological Station, Michigan, USA - S5-5 metaG | ecosystem: Host-associated > Plants > Roots > Rhizosphere > Soil | place: USA...
ACAGAGATTGCGTAAGTATGGTTGACTATATTTGTTTTCAATGGGTTGCTACCCGCAAAGGATTTATTCACTCACATAAATTATTAGCCATGCTCAATACTATGAATAGAATGAACAAAGCCGGGGGGAATCAAATCTTTAAGATTTCCAGGGAATCCAAATTCAGAATGGTCAATTTACTTCCTGTAATTTTCTTGATCATAACACTAGTTTATTTCAACACCGAATCCGCTGCCCAGTCTACACCGGCAAAATCATTACTAGCCCTGTCGAAAAAAGATCATATCATGGCCATCGTAGATCCGGTCACCCTAAAGGTTATCGCGAAAATACCAGTAGGTCCCGATCCCCATGAAGTAATTGCTTCTGCCGACGGAAAGACAGCCTATGTTTCTAATTCCTACAGCAGCCCGTTTCATGAGATTAATGTGATTGACCTCATCGCGCAAAAGCCCTTGCCCAATATAGACATCAAACCTTTTATCAGCCCGCACGGATTAGCATTTGCTGATGGAAAACTATGGTTCTCGGCTGAAGGTTCCAAATCGGTGGGTCGCTATGATCCTGCTATAAGTGGGATGGACTGGTGTATGGGAACGGGACAGGATCGCACCCATATGATTTATGTAACGACAGACGGAAAAACTGTTTATACAACAAACGTGAATGCAGGAACGGTAAGCATCATAGTGGATACAATTCTCCCGCCGCCGACAGGCCCCAATGGACAACCGGTTCCCGGAGCAAGGGAGCGCAGGGAATGGATTCAGACCGTTATCCCTGTGGCTAAAGGTTCCGAAGGATTTGACGTATCACCGGATGGGCGGGAGTTATGGACAGCAGCTGCGCAGGACGGAACGATTTCAATAATAGATATCGCCGCCAGACGTTTGTCCGGTAAAATCGATGCAAAAGTTTTGGGGGCTAACCGGCTCAAGTTTACACCCGATGGTAAACGGGTGCTGGTTTCCAGCCTGAAAAACGGAGACCTGTTTATTTATGATGCGGCATCACATAAGGAGTTAAAAAAAGTGAATACCGGCCACGGTGCAGCGGGCATTCTCGTGGACACGGATGGATCACGTGCGTTTATCGGGTGCACCGCCGACAATTATGTGGCGGTTGTAGACCTGAAGACACTTGAAGTAAGCGGACATATAGATATTGGCGGCGGCCCTGATGGACTGGCCTGGGCGGTCCGGCCTTAGCTGTTTAAAGGTCAGTTGCCATTTCCACATCCTGCAATTTCAGTGTTTTCTCATCCGCACTCCGGCCAAGGTATCTGCTTCCTGTTTTGTAAATGGTGAAGGCAGCCAGTGCACAGCAGGTCATTACGCCAGTCATGGGCAATGCCGTATGATTTTGTAAGACGCTTACAAGGGCAGATGTGCTGGCACCAATGGACAATTGAATAGCACCAATCAGAGCGGAAGCATTCCCTGCATTATGCCCTAAAGGTGCCAGGGCAAGCGCTGTTGTATTGGGAAAGATAAAACCCTGGCAGGAAAGGAAAATAAAAATAAAAAAAACGGCGAGAAATAAATGACTCCATCCCAACAAAGTTAAGCAGACCATGGTAAGTCCGACGATGGCCTGGCAACCCGTCGCCACACTAATCACCTGTTCACTGCTATACCGTTTCAGAAAAATATTGTTCACCTGGCTGGCACTGATCAGACCCGCTGCGATTAGGGCAAATATCCAACCGAAATGCACGGCGCTCACTTTAAAAATATTCATAAACACATAGGGAGAACCGCCGATATAGGCATAGAGTCCTGCAGATGAAACTGCTCCTGTAAGGGCATAGGTTGTGAAGTGAGGAAGCCTTAATACAGAAGCGAAATTCCGGAGAATGGGCCCGGGCTTCAGTGAAAAGTTTGGATCAGGCTTCTTGCTTTCAGGCAGGTAATAGTATGTACACACCAGGATAACAAGCACTACGAGAATGAGCATGACAAAAACATATCGCCAGCCCAATGCAGTAGTAATATAACCGCCAAGTGTAGGCGCAATGATTGGTGACACGGACACAACCAGCATCAACAGGGAAAATACTTTGGCGTTTTCCTTCACCGCAAACAAATCCCGTACCATCGCTCTCGCAGCAACCATTCCTACACAGCCACCGATTGCCTGAAAAAGTCTGAACAAAATCAGCGCATTCACCGACTGAGCCAGTGCACAACCTACAGATGCCAGAAAATAAAAACTAAGCCCGGCATACAAGGGGCGTTTTCTTCCAAAACGTTCGAGTAGCGGGCCATATAATAATTGACCCAAAGAAATGCCTATGAAAAAACTGGAAAGTGAAAGGGTCACTTTTGAGACTGTAGTATGTAAATTTTTTGCAATAGAAGGGAAGGCCGGAAGGTACATATCAATTGAAAGAGGACCGATGGCTGTAAGCAGTCCCATAATCAGGATGACCGTAAATTTATTATTTGCTGATTGGTTGTTATCCATGTGCTGCACTATAAAGATATTACAGTCATATCCTGATTAATTTAAAAGATAAATTTTGAACACCAACCGTATCAAAATCGGACAGTCCACCGGAAGTATTATGTCGCTAAATATTGTTCCACAGTGATTTATAACTTAGGTACCGCTTTTGAACCACTCCTTTAAATTTTTCACATGAACGAGCGGGATCGGGATCATATATGGCTATTGATCAGTAGAAAACTTACTGGTGAAGCTACAGAAACTGAATTGCAGAAATTACAGGAGCTCATCCGTGAGAATCCGGGAATGCAGTTATTTATGGAATTGATAACCGCCAATTGGAAACCCGGTGTAGAAATCAGTGTACCTGAAATGGAACTAGCCTATGCGCGTCATATGAATCGCATGAAGAATATGGCACATCAGAATCAGGTACATAAAAAATCCGTTTGGGAAAACAAATCAAAATTCAGAGAGTCCATTTACCGCTACTTCAATGCGGGCATCTTCAATAATTATTTCAAGGTTATCTATAGAAACCTGTATCGCTTCAAAAGTTTTTCCCTGATTAATATTACCGGGCTCGCCATCGGTATGGCCAGTGCCATCCTTATCATATTGCTTGTACAGAATGAATTGAGTTACGACCAGTTTCACGAGAAGAAAGACAGGATTTACATGCTGTTTAACCGGACAGTAATCAAAGGACAGGTTGAATGCTGGCCAGGTATGCCGATCGTGCTGGCACCGGTATTAAAAGCAGGTTATCCGCAGGTGGAAGAACTGACTCGTCTGAATGGAACAGGACCCATTGTTTTATCTGTGAATGATAAGCACCTGGAAGTAAAGGGTGGTATGGTTGATCCCGGCTTTCTGAAAATATTCAGTTATCCGCTCTTAAAGGGTAATCCGGAAAATGCTTTGAGCTCTCCCCGCTCAATTGTGCTCACCGAGTCTTTTGCCAAAAAACTATTCGGTGTCGAAGATGCGATGGGTAAAATGATCCGGGTTGACAGCAACGCTAATTTTATTGTTACAGGCATTCTGAAGGATCTGCCGAATAATACCGAATTCAATTTTTTTGAATACCTGCTGCCCTGGTCTTATATGAAGGAAGCAGGCTGGGACAATCCGAGTTGGGAATTTTCCAATATACTAACCATCGTTTTGCTCAAACCCGGGGTTACAGAAAAAATGGCCAATGAACGTTTTCGTGATGTGATCAAAGCTAATTCGGCCGGACTGAAAAATGAAGTTTTTGTGCATCCGATGGCCAAATGGCGGCTATGGTCAAAATTTGAAAATGGGAAAATTGTGGGCGGCGGGATTGAATCAGTGCGATTATTTAGCTTGCTCGCCGGATTCATACTCCTGATCGCTTGTATCAATTATATGAATCTGAGTACAGCGCGCAGTGTTAAAAGGGGAAAGGAAGTGGGAATTCGAAAAGTGGTCGGTGCCGGAAGATTTTCAATCATTTTGCGATTTCTGGGAGAATCCATCACGATCTCTTTTTTATCCGTAATCATCTGCCTCGTTTTTGTTCAACTTAGTATTAAGGGATTCAACTGGCTTACCTGGAACAATCTTTCCGTCCCTTACCGGGATCCATATTTCTGGTTGGGCATTACGGGATTTGCTCTGTTAACCGGTCTGATCGCCGGAAGTTATCCTGCTTTTTACCTGTCCACCTTCAGACCGATCAGTGTACTCAAGGGCACGTTTAAGACATCCTATAATCTGGTCAGCATCCGGAAAGTCCTGGTGGTATTGCAATTTAGTTTTGCGATCACATTTATCATCTGTACGATCATTATTTACAGGCAAATCGATTTCGGCCGCAAACGTGACCCGGGCTATAACCGGGATCACCTTGCCTTTGTATATGTGAAAGGGGAAATGAATAAAAAATATGCTCTGATAAAAAATGATTTATTGAACAGCAACGCAGTGACGGCGGTCACCCGCTCGAACTCACCAATCTGTTATATATGGATGGGTAACGATAACTATACCTGGGCTGGTTCCAAAGAAGATGAGAAGACATGGTTTTCCGAATTCGAGATTGATAACGACTTTACGAAAACCATGGGGCTGAAAATCATTTCAGGCCGCGAAATCAATACAAATATTTATCCTGGTGATTCCACAGCGATATTGCTGAACGAATCTGCTGTGAAGTTAATGGGCTTCAAAGACCCTATCGGGCAGATAGTAAGAAAAAATAAGAAGAATTTGCTTGTCGTAGGTGTTGTCAGGGATTTTGTTTCCAATTCACCTTTTTATAATACAGCGCCCATGATCCTTCAGGGCCCATATAATAAATTTGGCGCTATTAGTTTCAGACTAAATAACCGGGGTGGGCTGTCGGCAAATATGAGTAAAGTTGAATCCATTTTTAAGAAATACATACCCGACTATCCGATCATATCCGGTTATGTGGACGAAGCAGATGCGAAAAAGCTTGAAGACGAAAGAAGAGTAGGAATTCAGTCTGCTCTTTTTGGCGGACTGGCTATTTTGATTTCCTGCCTGGGATTGTTTGCTCTTGCTGCTTACACCGCAGAAAGCAGAATAAAGGAAATCGGAATAAGGAAAGTGCTGGGTGCATCGGTATCAGGAATTACCCTGCTCCTTTCGAAGGATTTCGTGAAACTGGTGGTTATTTCATTTGTGATTTCATCTCCGTTTGCCTGGTGGCTTATGCATGCCTGGCTGCAGAACTATACATACCGCATAAATATCGGCTGGTTGGTTTTTGCAATTACCGGACTATTGTCTCTGGGAATCGCCATTGCCACGGTGAGTTATCAGGCTATCAAAGCAGCATTGTCAAATCCTGTTGTTAGCTTAAGGGCCGAATAATCCGGCTTTTTTCACCCTCTGTTATTCATATAAAATAAATAGAAATATGTAACTTACTTGTTCACCAAACCCCTAACCACATGAACAGTCAAAAATTCGTGATCGGCACACTTGCCGGAGGAATTACCTATTTCTTTCTTGGTTACCTGATTTACGGTATGGCACTTTCAAGTTTTTACACCCAGCATTCCCTCGCTCCTGCGGGATCTATGAAAGCGATGAGTGAAATCGTGTGGTGGGCGCTTATTTTAGGCAACCTCGCTTCAGGAGCATTGCTGACGTATATTTTCGGGAAGATTGGAAACATCAATTCATTTGGAAGTGGAGCAAAGGTGGGAGCGGGCATCGGATTCTTCCTGTCGCTGGGCATGGACTTAATCCGTTATGCTACCGAAAACAGCTTTGACGGTACAGCTTTGTTTGCTGATGTGGTAGTAGGTGTGGTGATGAGCGCTATTGCAGGCGGAGTCATTGGTGCTGTGCTGGGTAGAGGAGCAAAAAAAGCCTGAGGAATTTCTAATATTATTTTATCAATCAATTTTGCGGCCGCGATTACTAAATTGTTTTCGCGGCCGTGTTTTTTATACAAAACTTCTATACAAATTTATTATAACGCGATACACTCAACAGAAATCAGATTTCCTGCCGGGAAAGGCATTACAATATTTATGAATTTGCTACCTTTTAATTAAAAACAGATTTACCCGATACAGCTATGAAGGATTTTTTAATCATAATCATTTTTTTGTTTTCATTATTCGGTGCATCCGGCCAAACGCCAAATCGGGGTCTGATAATATCTCATTTAACAGGCGATTTTTATATCTATACTACTTTTGGATCTTACAAAGGCAATCCGGTTCCTGCAAACAGCATGTACCTCGTCACTTCAAATGGAGTCGTCTTATTTGACACGCCCTGGGACAGTATTCAGTTTCAGCCTTTACTGGATAGTATAAAAATTAAACATAACAAGGATGTTGTACTCTGCATTTCAACGCACTTTCATGAGGATAGAACTGCCGGCCTGGAATTTTACAGGCGAAAGGGCATTAAAACATATACAACAGAGCGCACGGACAAACTAAGTAAACTAAGAAATGAAAAAAGGGCTGAATTTTTAATTTATAAAGACACCGTTTTTGAGGTTGGTCAACATGCATTCCAGACTTACTATGGTGGGCAGGGGCATTCACCGGACAATATTGTTATCTGGTTTGACAAAGAAAAAATCCTTTATGGCGGATGCCTGGTGAAAAGCATAGAAGCTGAGGACCTTGGCAATCTTTCGGATGCGAATCCAAAAGCCTGGGCTGTTACTATTAAGAATATTCAGCAAAAATTTATAAACCCAAACTATATTATACCGGGTCATTTGGACTGGCAGAGCAAGAAGTCATTAACGCATACTATAAACCTGATTCAGGAATACGAACAAAAAAAACCATAATGGATTTATATCACGTCGCATGTGGATATGTCCGATATCTCTGAACCGACTCCAAAATTCTATTCGAAAAACACTATAACATGGATTAAGCCAGCGCCGGAATTATTCCCGCGTCACCGTCTGAATCCTGCTGAACTTCCTCCCGGATTTTTCTGGTTTTTATCTCGGTTTGTAATTCCAGTATTAATTCCTCATATTTTTTAAACTTTTCCGTTGACCCGCCCGCTTTCATCATATGGGAATACTTCTCTGTGTAAATCGTCAGCAGATCAATAAGGGCGGTTATCTCAAGACCCTGAAATTCATTTTGCATTGTCGCTGGTTAGAAGGAACCAACCCACAAAAACTGTGCTTTTTTTTAAGATCTTTTTTTTAATAACAACCTATTGGAAATTGTTGATTAATATCTACAGGGATAAACAAAATATAAAAGCCGGGTAACCCCGGCTTTCTCTGATTCAACGAACCACTTCGAAACTCAATGTTATATATGCAAAACTTGTACCAGCCGGGTTTGTATACTGAAATTAAATCAGTTCCGACTAAAACAGAATTTCAAATTATTAATGTCAGGCCTTTATGGGTTCTTTGGCTAGTAATGAAGTCATCCATGCTTTTAGCCGTTCATAGTCAGACTGAGGCACTGAATGGTTTGATTTAAAAGAATAATTCGACGGATGAATGAAGGAATTTACTGTTGCAATAAGAGATTCCCAGCCGGATGCAGTAACTGGTTTCTGTTGTTTTAACAGTGCCAGTCTCTGTGTAATCTCGCTTTCACGTTCGTTTAAGAGTTCAGTTATCCTGGTTTTTCCTGTGGTTGTTAGTTCGTAAATTTTGTTCTCGAAATTATTTGTAACTATAGTAAATAGTCCTTTGTTTTCTAACTCATTAAATCTGGAACTATAAATCTTCCATTTGTGTTCAAACAGGCGGTGAAAATGAATGGTGGGAATTGTTTTGTTTTGATTGATAGAAATCAGAATATCCAGTTCAAGGGTTTTAGGATTGTCCATCGTGTCGGTTTTTAAGGGTAAAGACAATGTAGAGACCATTAAACTACAAAGGAAATTGGGAAATTCAAAGCACCGATGGCATTAGGACCGGAGTAATTCAACCACGAAATTTATTTTTCTAACCTCCTGTTAGCGTGCTTATTCTATAAGGGATTTATGGTTTTATTTAGTTCGTAAAAATACGAATGGTAATTTTCGCAATAGACAATTGCACGAGGTGAGTTATCCAACCTTTTGAGTCTCGATAAACGCAATAAATCCATCCGTAATATTTTCCAGAAATTCCTTTGGAATCGGATGTACGGTCATGATCTTTTCAATTGACCATTTACCTTCTGTAGTTTCGCATACGTGAACAGAACCTTCAACAATACTCTGTATGTTGGGAAAGCAAAGCTTATACCTCCTGAGGCCTTTAACAACTGGCTGGTATTCAGCACGGGCTTCATATTGATTATCGTTATAATAAAATTGAAAGGGAGTCCCAGGCATATTCTTTTACATAGTAAAAGTCCAAATATAGTGCCCGGTATAATTTGATGCTATGATATACCGGTCAATAAACTCGAAAAAGCTCATTTAATCGGTATCCTTGCTCGGTTTAACAGTTCTTTTACGCTCGAAACTGTAAATAAAAAAGACGGTCCAATTTCTGTTGCCAGGAGGTTCATTTCATGTTTGTATTATAGATTGGCCCTAAATATGCCTGTATTTTATATATATAATATTGCTTATATTTAGTGTGTTTTATACACATCTGCAGCTTCTGGTAAAAATCGATTCTTATGCCTACTCCCATTAGAATCATTTTAAGTCTCCCCTCCGAAAATTATTTCCCCTGGACCGTTCCTTATTATTGGTCATCTTAAAACTATTACAATGAAACTTCTTTTTCCAACCATCCTGTTGATTTTAATCGCTTGCAGCAGTGAAAAAAAGGAGACCCTCATCATGCCAGGCGCCTACAAAATGACATCTCAATCATTAAAAAGCCATACGCTGGACACCACATACCTGGAGTTACAGCAGTTAAAAATATATACCGGTGAATACATGATGTTCGCCAATTTTTATGCGCGGGACTCAACGAGCGGTTTCGGAGTCGGATCTTACAGTGCGCTGAAGGATAGTGTTACGGAGAATGTTATTTACACTTCCTCCGATTCTGTCAGGAATGACACGCCACGGACTTATAAATTATTTATCGAGAAAAGAGATAGCGGGTACAAACAGGTAATACCCGATATGGAATCGCAGAATCAGAAAATAATACTCACGGAAGAATATTTATCAGTAGGAACAAAAGTTACAACTCCTATAGATGGCGTATGGAAAGAATCAAAAACATATTACGTAAAGGGGAAGGACACGACCAAATATAATACAACTCAGTATAAGGCCTATTATGACGGTTATTATATTTGGGGAAATACGTATTCAGATTCAACTAAGAAAAAGCATACGGGCATGGGCTATGGTAAATTTGCCATGGCAGGGCCGAATAAAATGACAGAGTCCTGTATTACATCAAGCTATTACCAGCTCCGCGGCCACGACATTAGTGTCGACATTGAAATGAATGGGAATGATGAATACACACAAACGATCAACTATCCCAATAACGAAAAGTCAGTAGAAATCTATCAGCGACTAAAGTAATATCTTATTATAGGGGGATGATTAAGGATTCAGTTTATTAAAATATTCTGTGATCGATTCATTATTTGCTTTCGCCCTCGATTCACTGGTCCCAAATGTGAGTTCCGATTTTCCTTCTTTCATCTGCCTGAATACGGACTTCACAAAATCGCTAACCGAAGGATGTCCATCGTGTATGCCCTTTCCACCCAGGTCTGTATTTAAAGCCGGTGGTATCATTTCAATGATTTCGATGTTTGTAGATTTTAAACTATGCCGTAACGAAAGCGTGAAGGATCGCATAAATGCTTTGGTTGCACAATAAACCGGAATTTTTGAAAATGGAATAAATGCCAGTCCCGATGTTACATTGATGATCGTGTTCAGAGATTTTAATTTCAGAAACAGTGTTGTCAGGTGAATAGGTGCCAGAACATTGATAGTAATCTCATCATCGGCTTTTTGATAAAAATTACTGTCTGAAATGCTCATCCAGTTTTGAATGCCCGCATTATTTATCAGCACATTCAGATCGCTATGGTTTTTGGAAATCCAATTATCCAGTTCGATACGGTCTGCTTCAATGGACAAATCGCATGGCTTGGTAATTACTGCTGGAATCCGGTCTGCAACTTCTTTTAATACGTCTTCACGTCTCCCGCAAATAATAACCGTATTATTTTCCTGAATAAATCTTTCCGTCAGTCCCAGTCCAATACCACTCGCACCTCCTGTAATCAGAATTTTGTTGCCTGATAATTTCATTTCTTCAGTTTTTGCTACATCATTATATCGAAATAGATCCCCAGCCCTTTCTGTATTCCCTGCGCACGAATTGGTTGGCGGGCTCAAAGTTCGTCACCTTCATATTCCTGGCGTCCCATTGCAACGCAATATACCGGGCGCTGAATTTGTAGGCATCCATTTCGCCGTACACAGAATCCTTCCTTTTTATTTTTTCCTGGAGATTAAAGCTCCGGAGCAACAGATTGCCCAGCAACACGGTTTCTGTCAAAGGTCCTGCATAACCGACAAATGGTGAGTCCACTTCTTCCTTACCATATCCGGCAATTGATGCATTCACCCATTGCCACCAGTGGCCGTCCATATCGCCTTCCACGCGGGGATATTTCTTCGGAACATTAACATCTTTATTTAAGGAAAGTGGTAATAATCTCGGGTGACTGCCGCCCCATCCGCAGGAAACTTTTCCTTTTGTGCCAACGAATAAAGTTCCTCCTTCAAAATCATTTTCACCGGGCCAGTCAGCCAGTGCAATGTTCATATTCAAATCGGGATCCAGCGATGAAACGCGTTCAGGCGTAATGCCTCCGTCCATCCAAAATAGATCGAGATCCTTACCGTTGCTTTGTTTAAAATTGAATTTCAGGGAACTGGATACCGGCCCGCTTTGTGGATAAATCCCTTCTTTAAATATTCCGCTGTAAACGGTACTGGCGCTACCGGAAATTTCAGTAGGATATCCCAAACCAAGCAATTTGAAAGGCGGTCCGATAATATGACATCCCATATCACCCAGTGCACCGGTACCAAATTCCCACCAGCCACGCCAGTTAAAAGGCACGAGATTATCAATGTAGTTTGTCGTTGCGGCAGTGCCAAGCCAGAGATCCCAGTTGAGTTCTTTGGGAACAGGTGGTTTGCTTTTTGGCCAGGGAATTCCCTGCGGCCATACCGGCCTGTCCGTCCAGCAATACACTTTTTCAATATCGCCGATCAACCCGGCTTCAAACCATTCACGCATCGTACGCATGCCATCACAGGAAGAACCCTGGTCACCCATCTGGGTCACCACCTGGTATTTTTCCGAGGCCTCCGTTAAAATACGGGCTTCATAGATATCGTGTGTCAATGGCTTTTGCAGGTAAAGATGTTTTTTCAGTTGCATGGCACTAAGACCGACGATTGCATGATTGTGATCGGGTATGGCCACTGTAACCGCATCGAAATGTTTATTCTCTTTTTCAAACATTTCGCGCCAGTCATGATAGAATTTTGCATTGGGGAATTCTTTCCTTCGTGGAGCCGCCTGGCGGTCATCCACATCACAGAGAAAGGCGATCACCGCATTTTTTCTCGGTGCCGTGGCATAATGATGTATGTCATTTTCCGCTTCGCCACCGCATCCGACGGCAGCTATATATAATTTATCACTCGGCGCGGTATATCCTTTCCCGCCCAGCACAAATCGCGGAACGATATAAAGTCCTGCAGTGGCCATTGCCGCCTTCTTAATAAAATCCGCCCTGCCGATATTGCGAACCGCCTTTTTAGCTTTCATAGAAATGATTTTACTTTTTAACGAGTGGTTTTACTGACACTTCCTTAAAAAACACGATGTCTTCTTCTCCATGATTTTGCAACCCGATATATCCCGAATTGGGTCGCAACCCGCGGAAAGGTTCAAAATCGAATTTGCGTGCGGGAACTGGATCGCCTTCCGTATAGTCCGTTACTTTTTCTCCATTCAGATAAACAATGGTGCGGGGGCCGTCCAGCGTGATATCCATGGTATTCCATTCAGGGCCTGGCTTGCCCGATTTAGCGAGCGGTTTTGTAAGCGAATACAATGTGCCCGTGATATGGTATTCGTCTTCATTGGAAGTTTCCGGGTGATTATCGATCTGCACCTCATAACCATAATATACAGGCATCATTTCCTCAAAGGGCTCGATAGGAATACGGATAAACACGCCGGAGTTGCTGTTGAATTTCTGCATTTTGAAAACAACCCGGATGGTACAGTTCTCAAATTTTCCTTTGGTAGAATACAGCAGGCCCATCCCGCCTGAACTCCTGATCAGGCCGTTCTCCACCGTATGCGATCCCGGGCCGACCTGCTTCCAGCCGGTCAGATCCTTTCCATTAAATAAAGGTGTCCATTGATCATTCTGGCACTTTACCGTAGCGGGTGGTAAGCAAAATAATAAGCACAAGATGGAAAACAGCAGCGCTGGTTGAACATTTTTCTTAGGCATGGCGAATCGATTGATTGGATTACAAATTTACTCTGAAGCGAGGATTTGGCACCCTAATTATTTTACCCTAAGATTGTATGCCCATACCTATTCATCCCTTCTAACGATTCTCAATGAAAAGAAGCTACTACATGGTCGGTATTGTTATGCTGACTTTTTTTGTCATTTCTTTTTTAACGAATATCATTGGTCCGCTGATTCCGGATATGATCACCGGATTTAGTCTTAGCCTGACCCTGGTGGCCATTCTTCCCTTTGCGTTTTTCATTGCTTATGGCGTCATGTCTATTCCCGCCGGCATGCTCATTGAAAAATATAATGAAAAGAAGATCATGGTGGCGGCTTTCTTCGTTGCCTTCGCAGGCTCCCTGATCCTGGCCCTGTTTCCGAATTACCTGTCAGCGCTGGGGTCCCTCTTCCTTATAGGTTGCGGCATGGCGATGCTGCAGGTTGTAATTAATCCCCTGCTGCGCACTTCCGGCGGGGAAGAGAATTATGCTTTCTATTCCATCATGGCCCAGCTCATATTCGGTCTCGCTTCATTCATCAGCCCGCTGGTCTATTCAAATATTGTTATCAACCTGAAACAAAATAATTCTTCCGGCTTGTTTTTGAAACTTCTTGCCAGGTCGGTCCCCGCGGATCTGCCCTGGATATCCATGTACTGGCTGTTTACGATCATCTGCCTGGCGATGATCGGGATTCTTTTGGTTTCCCGTTTTCCGAAAGTGGAATTGAAGACAGAAGAAAAAGCGGAAGCCCTGGGGATCTATATCCGCCTCTTCAGGAAAAGAGTGGTTGTTCTTTTTTTTATTGCAATGATCAGTTATGTCGGCACCGAACAGGGTATTGCCAACTGGATCTCCCAGTTCTTATCTACCTATCACGGCTATGATGCACAGAAAACCGGTGCTGAAACGGTGGCTTATTTTTGGGGATTGATGACTGCCGGCGGAGTGCTTGGACTCCTGCTGGTGAAACTTATGGACAGCCGGCGGGTGTTGATAATATTTTCTATACTGGCGATTCTCAGCCTGAGCGCCGCTTTATTTGGCAGTGGTCATACTGCACTGGTCGCTTTTCCAATGGTTGGTTTTTTTGCTTCCGTGATGTATCCCATCATTTTTTCTCTGGCATTAAATTCCATGGATGAACATCATGGTTCCTTTTCGGGCATCCTGGTCACGGGCATAATCGGAGGAGCCATTGTGCCATTGATTGTCGGCTGGCTCGGCGATCATTTCGGACTACGCAATGGCATGTGTTTCCTTTACCTGACCATGGGATTCATACTGAGTATCGGCTTCTGGGCAAAGCCGATCATTACCAACAAGACCATTAACCTGCGCAGCAGAAAAAAATTTCAAAGCAATCAATAGATAGCAATATGGCGGATCAGAAAGTCATAGGTCTGGACCTGGGAGCCACCAATATCCGTGGCGGGCTGATCCATGGAAACAGTATTTCACAAATTTATTCCCGGCGTATTCAGAGCGAGGGGACTGTCGAAGAAGTGCTGGACGATATCTATGCGATCATCGATTTGTTAATAGGTAAAGAAGTCATGGCCATAGGCATTGGTGTGCCCAGTGTGGTGGACGTAGATCGGGGTATCGTGTACGACGTGCAATACATTCCTTCCTGGAAGGAGGTGCACCTGAAAAAGATTTTGGAAAAACGATATCATGTCCCGGTATTCGTAAATAATGATGCCAATTGTTTTGTATTGGGCGAATATTATTTCGGTAAGGGAGCCGGCATGGATAATCTGGTCGGCCTTACCATCGGCACCGGCCTCGGAGCCGGTATCATCATCAACCAGCGTTTATATGCAGGCCCCAACTGTGGTGCGGGAGAATTCGGGATGGTGGATTACCTGGATCATTGTTTTGAATATTACGCCAGCGGGCAGTATTTCCAGAATGTTTATCAGACCGACGGGCAGCTGGTTTTTGAACGGGCAAAGGCTGGCGATAAACAGGCGCAGCAGTACTATGCGGAGATGGGAACCCACCTGGGCAATGCGATTAAGATGATCTTGTATACCTACGATACCTCATTGATTATCTTCGGCGGATCGGTACGCCATGCATATCCGTTTTTCGGCAGGACGATGTGGGAGCGTATTAACACTTTTGCTTTTACCAAATCACTTACAAAGTTCCGGATCGAATTGTCCAGCCTGGAAAACAGCGGTATCCTGGGCGCCGCCGGATTATATTTTAATGCGAAGAAATAATCGCTTGTTCACGGATCAGGCATACACCGGCATTTTCTCTTTCCCTATTTGGCATTGATCCATTTCCTGCCAGGCCGGCTAATTGAATGCATAAGCCCATACAGTTCATACAGTCTGGTCCTCAATTCATGAGGAGGGATCATCAGACCATCTCCTGACCGGAAAAAGTCTGGCAGTATTTTTTTATCTTCATCAACTCGTATTATAATAGGGACATTTGAACAGCAACATTCACATACCACAATCCCCGCATCATAAGAATCTGGTCCATTCCGTGTGGGAGACCGGAGGCACTACTTCTTTTCACAAAGAAAACATCATTCCGAAAGGGATTATTGAAGTCATTTTTAATTTTAGTGATGGTTCTCCGATGACCGCTCATGTAGGTGACCGACAATATCAATTATCAAATTGTTTTATAAACGGGTTCAACACTGTTCCGGTACAGATTCAATTGCCTGAGCGGCAAATATTCTTTGGGATTCAGCTTCAACCAATGGCGGTGAAGAAAATTTTAGGAGTGCCTGCCGGAGAGTTTACAGATATAATTGTTGACCTGGCCCTGCTTGATTCAAACTTTCATTCACTCTGGCACCAGCTTGCAGATCAGGATAATTTTGAAAACAGAATGGCTGTCTTCTCTGCATGGATGGGGAAAAAACTTATTGCCTGGCAGCCGCAGGAACAAATGATCAACAATTTTTTATCTGGAGTAGATCAGCACGACCTGTCGGTCACGGAACTTGCCAGTACTTTATGCTATTCGCCCAGGCAGTTATCGAGGAAAATGGCTGAGGCTACAGGAATGAATACAGAGGAAATCCTTCTCTATAAAAAATATCTTCACGCGGTGGATTTAATTCATCATACTGATCTCTCACTCACTAAAATTGCTTATCAAAGCCACTTCTCCGATCAATCCC
>Ga0163162_10003239_pt1 | contig 15575 bp, 17 predicted proteins | sample S55metaG_FD_115310 | JGI IMG/M metagenome (GOLD analysis project Ga0163162, IMG submission 115310) | Switchgrass rhizosphere microbial communities from Kellogg Biological Station, Michigan, USA - S5-5 metaG | ecosystem: Host-associated > Plants > Roots > Rhizosphere > Soil | place: USA...
CATGTCGCGAACGACGGACGGTTGACCATAGGTGTGCCGCCGATACGATTGCGGACACATCGATTGTGCCGCTCGGGCAGCTGCTGTCGCTGCGCGCAGCGGTGAATCTGATTGCGACGCTCGCGCTGAAGCCGGTGCGCGCGTAGTACGTTCGCTCGCAGCGCGGCGTACGCTGATTGCGTACAGTCCAAAGGAATTCCCACATACCGCAGGCAACCGTTTTGCACACGCCCTGATTGCGCGGGCTTGATGCGCAAAACGGTACCTGTCGCCTGCTTGCGATCGACGCGCTCGCGCCGTGACGGAACATCAATAAAATCCGCTCGGGCCGCCGCTGTAAATGATCGGCGATGTCGGCACCTTTACGTTCTCACCGAGGCAGTCGGCGCGGTATTTCAGCCTGAGCCTCGCTTCCGCCTGCTGAATTTCCGACGGATAGTAGTTATCGTCTCCTGCGGCCGCCTGGTAACCCACCGATTCCAGCTCACTGAGTTCCTGCATCAATTGTGCATGCGTGACCGGCTTGCTCAGCGGTGTAAACGGATAGTCGTTGCATTCGCCCGGCGTAAGCTTGGCGCCAGCCGACGCTGCGCCACTTGCCACCAACATGCAAAGCACCACCGTGGTTTTCATCCAGAAGGGTTTCATGTCATTCGCTCCTTGTGCGACGTTGCGATGATGCAAAGATGCGCCGCGCACAGTATCGAACCGCCATGAGTCAGATGAAGCTTTTGTTAGGCCACGGCGCCAAAAGGCCGTAGTACGCGTCGTGCATCCGTTCGCACGCGAGCCGGTGTCCGATGGCTCTGGCTAGTGCGGCATGTGGAATCGCGTCGAAGTACCGGAGTTGCCAGTCCATCACGAGATAGTTAGTTTTGCTGCTTCATTTCGCCGGTCACGACCCAACTCATGAAACCGAGCAGCAGCATCACGGATACCGCGAAGATCAATGCATACACGGACAGGAGTTGAAACGTCGTGGCATGCCAGCGTGTGCCGACATCCGGCGCCAATGTGCGGGAGGGGGCAGAAGCTTCGGCGGCATCGGTGATGCCAAACGTCAGCATGCTCGGTGTCGTCTCCTAGCCGAGCATGTAGCCGGACCCACGCACGGTCTGGATCATCGCGCGCGCTCCGGGCGGATCGATCTTCTTGCGCAAACGGCCCATGTGCACGTCAATCAGATTGGTGCCAGGATCGAAGTGGTAACCCCATACCGACTCGAACAGCATCATGCGCGTAACCGTGCGGCCTGCATGACGCATCATGTATTCGAGCACGCGATACTCGGTCGGCAACAGCGGAATTTCTTCACCGTCGCGGCGCACTTTGCGCGAAATCAGGTCGAGTTCGATCGGCCCGACAGACAGCACCGTCTCCAATTGCGTCGTCGGCGCATGGCTTCTGCGCAGCAGCGCTTCGAGCCGCGCAGCCATCTCCTCCGGATCGAATGGCTTGGTCAGATAGTCGTCGCCGCCCGCGCGCAGACCCCGCACACGCTCATCGACATCGCCAAGCGCGCTTAGCATCAACACCGGCGTCGTGACGCCGGTGCCGCGCATCGCCGTCACGATAGTCAGACCGTCCATGCCCGGCAACATCCGGTCGAGGGTGATCACATCGTAATCGTCGCAAAGCGCACTGACCACGCCCTCCTTGCCATTGTCGATCCAATGCACGGAAAAGCCTCTGCGGCTGAGTTCGTTGACGATAGCGTCCGCAGCGATCTCGTCGTCTTCGATCGTAAGCACTCGAATCATATTGGCTCCATCAACTCACGCGTCGTCACGGCGCTCACGTCAACCGATCAGGCTCGTCCATTGCCCGCTCCTTCGTCTCTCCTGTGACCTTACGCGACATCGTCGCTTGACATTTGCGATTTGATGAAGGAATTTTCAAATTCGCACGGTAATCCGGCTGGATCGTCTTCAACGACAAGGGCAAGCCAATCCGGCAGTACGAACCCTTTTTCACCGACACGCAGCATAAGCCGGCGCAGAATGTGCGGACATCCGGTATCTTCAAGGTCGTGAAGGAAGGCGACAGTGGCTCGAGGTTGACGTGGCGGGCGTCGAAGGCGAACACTACCCTCCCGCACGGACCCTGGGCGGCATGCCCGCCTCGGCCGGCGACAGGATGCGAGGAAACATACGATGAAAATGGCGCTGACGAACCGGTCGATACTTCCAGCGTTGGGGTTTTTGCTCGCTGGCTGCGCCACCGGCGGTATGCAAGAAAGCGCGACGCATCTAAGCCCTACAGAATGCCGCGACCTGACGGCGCTTAGAAGCAATGCGTCTCCGACAATGAAGCAGCACCAAAGCGAACTGGCCGCCCTCAGGAAAGCGGGGTACAACCCATCACTATGGGACGACCCGTACTACCCAGAAGACCTGCAAGCGGCGCAGCGTCTGGTCGATCGTTGGTACCAGTCGGAATGTCAGCACGCGGCGGGGCTTGATTGAAAGGTAGATCGTCGGGACGCGGGCGACGCGTAGCCAGCGCATAGCGGCCACTCAGTCGCGGCGCATGATCCGCGAGGTTTCGTGAGAAAACAGCAGCGTGAGTGCCCGGTCAAGACATTGCTTCGCGACGCCCGTTTGCGCACCGATACCGTCATTCAACGCGATGGAGTTGCTGGAGAAGATTCAGGAACAAATCAAGCGCGCGAGTTCTTGGGCGAGAAATTTCGATGATCGCGCTGATCGTGTTTTCATAGGCCGGGCCGGACGGCACTTTCGCAAGTGCGTACCGCTTCGCGAACGACGCGGCATAGAACTGCGGCAGCAGGCCAACGTATTGCCTGGACAGCACCAGCATCGCGACTGCCTCGAGCCCCGAAGCAGACGGCCCGCGCTCCATCCCCAGCCTATTGAGCGCCTCGTGCACGAACGGCTGCTCGCGATAGACGAGCGGTAGCGTCGACGCATCGCGCAGCTTGCCACGCGCCACGTACAGTGATTGCCGCTCGATAAAGAGCGGCAAGTATTCGAAACCCGCCTCACGCCGGTACATGCCACGGATTGCAACCTGCACACGACGCTCCCGTAATGCCAGATCAAGCTCGTTGAAGGTCATCACCCGCAACTCGACGGTCACGTCCGGCGCCTGCTCCTTCAGCGCGGCGAGCACCTCGGGCAGATGACAGCCGTCATCGCTAATGATGTGCTCGACCATCCCGATCGACAGCGTGCCGGACAGCACCCCGCGCACCGCGTCGATTTCCGGCTGGATCCGTTCCAGCGAGCGGATCGCGTCGCGCGCAAGATCGAGTGCGACCTTGCCAGCATGCGTCAGAACGAATCCCGATGGGCCGCGCTCGCATAACCGGGCGCCGAGTGTCTCCTCGACTTCGCGAATGTGACGGCTGATGGAGGCCTTCGACATATTCAACTGCTTTTCCGCCGCGGCGAAACCATTGGCCTGCGCGACCGCGCAGAAAATGCGCAGCGAGCGCAAATCGCGTTCGGTGAAATCGGGGCGGGACACGCAAGTGACTCCAGGGTCGGGCGAATGGCGCAAAACGTGTCCATTCGCAATGGTTTCATTTTTTGGAACCATACCGCTAAAAAAATCATTTTTCACCCTCTTTATGACGGCATACATTGAATCGCCTGACCAATCGCGCGAAGTCGCGGCGTCCGCGATGTGCCGGCCAGTCACCCCACACGACCAAATGACCACCATGCGGAGAGCGCAATGAAACAACTGACCAGACGATCCTTCATCAAAACCACGCTCGCATCCGGCGTGGCACTGGCACTGCCGAAGCTCGCACTGGCCGAAGGCGGCACGCTCGCGGACATCAGGCAGCGCGGCAAACTGGTGGTCGGCACGGAAGCCGCGTACGAGCCGTTCGAATTCGTCGAGAATGGCCAGATCGTCGGGTACGGTCACGATGTGCTGGAGCTGATGGCGGCGAAGCTCGGCGTGAAGCTCGAGCAGATGAATCTGCCGTTCCAGGGACTGCTTCCAGGCCTGATGTCGCACAAGTTCGACTTCGTCGCGACCAGCGTTGGTATCACGCCGGAGCGGGCCAAGCGATTTGCGTTCAGCGAACCGGTCGGCGTGGTGCGCTCGGTGCTGCTGGTACGCGCCAGCGACACGTCGATCAACCGCGACCTCGACATCGGTGGCAAGACGATCGGCACGCAGATGGGTTCGTCGTCGCAACCCGTCGCCGATGAGTTCGAAAAGGAACTGAAGGAGAAGACCGGCAAGGGCTACGCGGGCACCAAGCTGTTCCAGGCGTATCCAGACGTGTCGAACGCGCTTGCGAACCGGACCGTCGACGTTGCGCTGATGCCGTCGAACATCGCTGCCGTGCAGATGAAGCGTCAGCCGAACGCATTCCGCATTGCCGGCACGATCGGTCAGCCGAAGCTGCTCGCGTGGGTCGCAAACCCGAACGATCTCGAGATTCGCAAGTTCATCAACGATTCGCTCGAGGAATTCCGCGCGAACGGCAAGCTTGCCGCGTTGCAGACGAAGTGGTTCGGCGCGCCGATGGACACGCCGCGCGCGAGCTATCTGCCGGCCGGCGCCATCTGACGCGCACCGCCATGCTCAACTGGTTTGACAAGGGCGGCGTGATCGCGCCGTTTCTGGACGGTGTCGTATCGGGGACAGCGCTTACGCTGGCCGCCTCGGCCTGTGCGTTCGTCATCGGCGTCGCGCTTGGCATCATCCTGCTGCTTGCGCGCATCTCGCCGTTCGGCCCGTTGCGCGCGCTGGTGGTGCTGTGGGTGAGCCTGATTCGCGGCACGCCGGCGCTGATTCACATGCTGATCGCGTATTACATGGTGCCGGCTCTGCTCAACATCTCGATCTCACCGGTCACCGCGGGTATCGCTGCGCTCGCGTGCAATACCAGTGCGTACATCGTCGAGATCCTGCGCGGATCGCTCGGCACGATCTCGTGGGGACAGCGCGCGGCCGGTTACGCGATGGGCATGCGCGCCGCACAGGTGTGGCGTCACGTGCTGCTGCCGCAGATGATCTATCGCGCGATTCCACCGCTCACCAGCGAGTTCACCCTCCTGCTGAAGGCCTCTTCGCTGATGTCGATCATCGCGGTGCCGGAACTCGCGACCGTCGCGCGCAACGCCACGCTGCAAACCGATTTGCCGCTGCAGGTCTTCACGATCACCGCGGCGGTCTACTTCCTGATCCTGTTCTGCATCTCGGCTGTTTCGCGAGTATGCGAGCGCCGCGTCTCGAGGATGCTGCCCCATGGCCATTGATTTTTCGATTGTCCGCGAAGCGGTGCCGGTGCTGCTCGACGGGCTTCGCATCACCGCACTGGTCAGCGCGATTGGCATTCCGGTTGGCGCCGTGGCGGGGATCGTTGCCGCGTACGCAGCACAGTCGCGTACGTTCCTGAAGCCGGTGGCGCTTGCCTACGTCGAACTGGTGCGCAACATTCCGTACCTGATTCTCGTGTACCTGTCGTTCTTCGGCCTGCCGAAGCTCGGCTTGGGCGCGTCGGCGATGGCGGTCGCGATCGGCTGCACAGCGTTCTACACGGGCGGCTATTTCTGCGAAATCCTGCGTGCGGCATTGCGCAGCGTGGCACGCGGCCAGACCCAGGCGTCGTTGTCCCTCGGCATGACGTTCTGGCAGACGCAGCGCCACGTGATCGCGCCGCAGCTGTTCGGCTACATCACCCCGCCGGCCACGAGCCTTGTGATCATGATGTTCAAGGACTCGGCAATCTTCTCGGTGATGAGTCTGCCGGAGATGACGTACCAGAGCAATCTGCTCACCGCCAATACCTTTGCGTATGTCGAAGTGCTCGGCACGACGGCATTGATCTACTGGATCTGCAGCGTTTTGCTGGCGAGCGTCGGCCGCCGTCTGGAGACGGCGATCGGACGGCGCGCGCGCCACGTCTGACGCAGATCCCGCCATCCCCCTGGAGATACTCGCATGACTCAATACACCGTAGCGCCGCGCACCGGCCATCCCACGCTGCTGTACTCGGAGCTCGATCTCGACATCGATAACCTGAAGGCCGATATCGCCGTGCTCGGCATGCCGTACGGCGCACCGTACTCACCGTCCGATTTCAGCAACGACCAGACCAACGCGCCGTCGGCGATCCGTCAGGCGACCGACCGTGTCGTGCGCAAGCCGGGGCACTACGACTTCGATATCGACGGCCCGCTGCTGCAAGGCCGAGACGACGTACGCTTCGTCGATTGCGGCGACATCATTCCCGATCTGACGAGACCCGGCGAGCACTACGCGCGCGCCGAAGCGGCCGTGCGCGGCATCGTCGCCGCCGGCGCGATGCCGATCGTGCTGGGCGGCGACCATGGCATCACCACGCCGATCCTGCGCGGCCTCGACGCCAAAGGGCCGATCACGCTCGTGCATGTCGATGCACACCTCGACTGGCGCGACGACGTCAATGGCGTTCGCGAAGGCCTGTCGAGCCCGATCCGCCGCGCGTCGGAAATGGCGCACGTCGATCGCATCATCCAGATCGGCTTGCGTGCCCAAGGCAGCGGACGCCCCGAGGAACTCGTCGCCGCGCGCGCGTATGGCTCGGAACTCGTCACCGCGTACGAGCTGCACGACATCGGCATGGACGCGGTGCTCGCGCGCATTTCCGACGGCGGCAACTACTATCTGACGATCGATGCCGATGGTCTCGATCCTTCGGTGATGCCGGCTGTCGCGGGACCGGCACCGGGCGGCGTGACCTTCGTGCAGGCGCGCAAGCTGATTCACGGGTTGGTGAAGAAAGGCCGCGTCGTCGGCATGGACATCGTCGAGATCCAGCCGGAAAAGGACCACGCCAATCTGATTTCCTGTGTGACCGCCGGACGCCTGATTCTCAACCTGATCGGCGCGTCGATCCGCGCGGGATATTTCGACAAATGAACGCGAATCGCGCCGTCATCGATATCCGCGGCATCGACAAATGGTACGGCAGCCATCACGTGCTCAGGCAGTGCTCGACCCACGTGAACAAAGGGGAGATCGTCGTGGTGTGCGGGCCGTCGGGCTCCGGCAAATCAACGCTGATCAAGACCGTCAATGCGCTGGAGCCGTTCCAGAAAGGCGACATCGTCGTAGACGGCACGTCGCTCGCCGCAAAGTCGACCAATCTGCCAAAGCTGCGAAGCCGCGTCGGCATGGTCTTCCAGCACTTCGAGCTGTTTCCGCATCTGGACCTGACGCGCAATCTCATGCTCGCCCAGCGCATCGTGCTCGGCCGCGACGAAGGCCGGGCACGCACGAAGGCGCGTGATTTGCTCGACCGCGTCGGGCTGTCGGCGCATGCGCACAAGTACCCGGGACAATTGTCGGGTGGCCAGCAACAACGCGTAGCGATTGCGCGCGCGTTGTCGATGGATCCGATGGCGATGCTGTTCGACGAACCGACGTCGGCGCTCGACCCCGAGATGGTCAACGAAGTACTCGACGTGATGGTCGAACTCGCGCGCGAAGGCATGACCATGATGGTGGTCACGCACGAAATGGGCTTCGCAAAGCGTGTCGCGCATCGCGTGGTCTTCATGGAGGACGGCGCGATCATCGAGGACAGTCCAACCGACGTGTTCTTCCAGGACGCCGCCAGCGCCGCCGCGAAACGCTTTCTTTCCAAGATCCTTCATCACTGAGCTTTCGAACCACACCGACATGACCACTCACACACGCATCCGCAAATTCAACACTCGCGAAACGTATCCGGAACAGCAACTGGACAACGATCTGTGCCAGGCGGTGATCGCCGGCAACACGGTGTATCTGCGCGGCCAGATCGGCCAGGATCTCGACACACGTGAATCGGTCGGCATCGGCGACGTCGCCGCGCAAACCGAGAAGGCGATGTCGAACGTCAAGATGTTGCTTGACGAATGCGGCAGCAAACTCGAAGACATCTGCAAGGTAACGGTCTACATCATCGACCCACGCTATCGCGAAGCCGTCTACAACGTAATGGGCCGCTGGCTCAAGGGGGTGTTCCCGGTGTCGACCGGCATCGTGGTGCAGGCGCTCGCGCGTCCCGAATGGCTCGTTGAAATCGACGTCGTCGCCGTCAAGCCGGAGGCGTGATCATGCCGCTCAGCCGAAGTGCCGAACTGCTGAAAACGCTGATCGCGTTCCCGACCATTTCTCGCACGCCGAATCTCGCGCTGATCGAACACGTCGCCGGTTTGCTGGCCGCGGCGGGCATCCGCAGTACGATCGTCAGGAACGACACCGGCACCTGCGCGAACCTGTTCGCGAGCACCGGGCCGGCGGACGTGCCCGGCGTGATGCTGTCGGGACATACCGACGTCGTGCCCGTCGAAGGCCAGCCGTGGACGATGCCGCCCTTCGAGGCCACGCTGCGTGACGAGCGGCTTTACGGCCGTGGCGCCGCCGACATGAAGGGCTTTGTCGCGTGTGCGGTCATCGCGATGATCGATGCCTCGGCGCGGACGTTGAAGAAGCCGCTGCAACTGGCGCTCTCGTATGACGAGGAGATCGGCTGTGTCGGCGTACGGCGGCTGATCGACGTGCTGGAGGTCGCGCCCGTGCGGCCGGAATTGTGCGTCGTCGGCGAACCGACGATGATGCAGATCGCGACCGGCCATAAAGGCAAGGCCGCGTATCGCGCGATCTGTTGCGGCCAGGAGGGCCACTCCGCACTCGCGCCGAACTATCTGAATGCAATCCACGTCGCCGCCGACTGGATCGCAGGCATTCGCGCGGCGCAGCAGCATCTCGCCGAAAACGGCGCGCAAGACGACGGTTACGACGTGCCGTATTCGACGATACACGTCGGTACGATTCACGGCGGCAAGGCGCTCAATATCGTGCCGAACGAATGCACGCTCGAGTTCGAAATTCGCACGCTCACGAGCGACAAGGCTGACGCAATACTCGACGACATCCGCTCGCGGGCCTCGATCGCGAGCGCCACGGGCCTTCAGGGAAAAGTGCATCTGCCTGCGGTCGAGGAAGTCAACGCCTATCCGGGCCTGGACACGCACGTCGCGAGCGACGCCGTGAAATTTCTCGAAGCCCTGCTACCGCCCGAAACACAGACGCGAAAGGTCGCGTTCGGCACGGAGGGGGGTCTGTTTTCGACGCGTCTGTCGGTGCCGGCAGTTGTCTGCGGCCCGGGCGACATAGACGTCGCACACAAGCCGGACGAATACGTCGCGCTGGCCCAGCTCGATGCATGCGATAACTTTCTCGCCCGGCTAACGAGCTGCTTGCAGTAAAGCCCGCTTTCCCGGCACGCGACCTATGCAAAATTGGAGCGAGGGAGAAGTCTAGTTCGGCGTAGGCGAATGTCGCCACTTTCGCATTGACAGGATTATCGGACATTCCGGAGAACGCGTTGTATTAATCGCTTTGCGCGCGCCATTCAACAGAACACCCTCGCGAATACCATCATGCAGCGCTCGCTTTTCAGCGCTCCCGTCTCCGCCTTGATTGGCGGCGCACCCCATTCAGGGCCGGGAGTCGAGCGCTGTGCTCGAACGTCATCTGCGCCCTCACCATAAAAGCTCGCATCGCGTACTACGCATGACTAGACTGAATAATGGGCGACGCGGTGGCAACTTGCCGTCGGCGTATAAAAACTGCGGCAACGCAGCACGGCCTCGCGGCTCCGGCCTCTCTCTTATATCGGCCGTGCGGTGAATGAATCGATGAAGCGTGGATCATGTCCCCCAACACCATTCTTCTGATAGATGACCACGCACTGTTTCGCCGTGGCGTCGCGCAACTGATCGAGATGGACCCTGCGTTCACGGTCGTCGGCGAGGCGTCGTCCGGACCGGAAGGCGTCGAGATGGCCATGCGGCTCACACCGGATGTCATCCTCGTCGATCTCAACATGCCTCAGGTGAGCGGCATCGAAACGCTCGAACTGATGCGAAAAGCGGGAGTCAGGTCGCACGTCATCATGCTGACCGTATCCGACAGCGAGCGCGACGTAGTGGCCGCGCTGCGCGCCGGCGCTCAGGGCTACCTTCTGAAGGACATGAACCCGGAAGACCTCTGCCCCAGCCTGAAGAAAGCCTTGGCCGGCAAGCCCGTACTCAGCGAAGCGGTGACCGGCAGCCTCGTGCACGCGGTGTCCGCGGGACAGCCCATCCCGGCCGCGCAGACCGATCTCACCGCCCGCGAACTCGAAGTACTCGACTACCTCGTTGCCGGCCTCTGCAACAAGGCCATCGCGCGCAAGCTCGATATCAGCGTCGGCACGGTGAAGGTCCATGTCAAGCACATGCTGCACAAGCTCAATCTGCATTCGCGCCTGGAGGCGGTCGTGTGGCGCCATGAGCACGGCACGCGCGACCGCTGACACACGCCTCGCAAGCCCGACCACCGCGTCCTGATGACGGCGCATCGCTTCGCCGGGACGCTACCCCTGAAGGGGCACCCTCCTCTGGACAATTGCGGCACGCGGCCGACCGCCCATACTACAAGTGCGGAATCGTTGAACGGCCGCTAACGTCACGGCGCAGTGGAGGCCCGAATGGACACCCTGAAGTTCCTCACCCATCAGCAGATCTTCGACCGCGCTGTCGAACATCTTATCGGTCAAGGTCAGGCAGCTTTGCTGCCGCGCGGCGGCGGTGCGTATCGGGGATACTGCGGAGGCTGCCCTGTCGGCAGCTTCATCAAGCCCCGCGACTACATGACAGCGATGGAAGGGGTGCCCATCCGCTTCATCGGCAAGTCATCGGCGGCCGTTCCTGCGCATATGGACGTCGGCATTGCGGCGCTCAGGAAGGCGTTGCTCCGTTCCCGCATCAATGTCTATGACCCGGCCACCGTCGAACTGCTCAGTTGCCTGCAAAACGTTCACGATGTCTTTGGCAAGTGGGAGTGGCACGACCGTCTTCACTCGATTGCTCGCCAATTCGGCTTGTCAACGGACCTCGGGAAAGCCGCTGCCTGACAATTGACCCGCCCGTCTACCTCCAAGGGAGGAGCCCATCCTGGGCAATTGTATCGGTCGCCGGGCGCGCGAATAATCGTTTGCAGGGCGTCGCACGCGTCACACGATCGTTCTCCGCCAAAGCTCGGGAAGCAACGTGGTCGAACGAACTGGCATGGATTGAGGAGAGGCACATGAACACCGGCGAACATTCGTTGCGTCAGCTCATTGAAAAATGGTTTGCGCCGAACCCGGCGATGCCGGCGCACGTCACGCAATTCGGTCGCATGCGGGAGAGCAAACAACGTTTTGTGCGTGTCGAGTCGACGCAGCAGTCGTATCCATTCGCCATTTTCTTCTTCCGGCACGGCGACGGCTCGTGGCGCGTCTTCCCTTCCCCGCGCCAGCAGCCCGCAATCTCATATCGCCTGATGGACGCTTCGACCCATCAATCCGATGCGCTTTCCGAGCGGCACGCAGCCTGACATGCGATACATGAATGATTCCCGCTTGCCGAATGCGGGGCGCACGCTGCCACAACGCCGGCACACTCTGAAACGCCCGCTGACCGGCCGCGCTTGCGCTGGCACGGATCAATGAAGCTGGATCGGGGCAGCACCCGTGAACTCGCCCGGCGCGTCCGTGAATGCGCGGATGCCGCCGCGGCCCTGGCGCTGTTCGAGCACAGCGTCGCGTGCGGCCACACGAAGATCGCCCTGCTGCGCTATCTCGATGCCCGGCGCCTGCGTGCACCGCTCTGTCCCTGGCATCACTCATACGTCGAATCGGTGTCGACGAGGATGGGGGAAAAACAGTTGCATGCGCTCGTGGCGCAGTCGTGGCGAAGACACGATCAGAGCCAGCGGCGCACTGAGAGATACGACTGAAGCGCAGTGTGTGCGCACTCAGGATTCGACGCCGCCCTGCGTCTGACCGTACATGATGATGGTGATGAAGCGGATCGGCAGCTTGATGAGCCGCTCGGGGCCATGCGGCACCGAGCCGCGAAACGTGAACGCATCGCCGGGCTGCAGCAGGTAGCTGCGGTTGCCGTGCCGATACTCCATCTTGCCCTGCAGCATATAGATGAATTCAGTGCCGGGATGCTCGAACGTCGGAAAGATTTCGGCTTCGTCGTCCATCGAAATGAGGAACGGCTCGAAGAGCTTCACCGGCCCCTGATCGTAAGCCAGCAGGTGATACGTATGCCCTTTCGTCGTACCGCGGCGGACCACTTCCATGCCCTTGCCCGCCTTCACATGTTGCGCGTGGCCTTCTTGTCCTTCGAAGTTCTTGAACAGCGACGACATCGAAATGCCGAGTGCCCGCGCGATACTCACCATCGATTCCAGGCTGGTCGAGACCTGTCCGTTTTCGATCTTCGATACCATGCCGCGTGACAGGCCGCTCTGCTCGGCAAGTTCGGCGATCGTCAGCCCCTGGTTCGTGCGATTTTCCCGCACGACCTTGCCGAGAAAATGCTCGATCGACATCGAAGCGGACTGCCCGTCGCTGTCCGCCGCGTCGAGCGTCGGCCCCTCGCGCTTCGCATCCGCTTCCGTGTGTTTGGTCATTTGTTTTCGTCCTCTTGTGGCGCCGTGTCGGCGGCGGGCACGGCGCCTGCCGCGTCGAGCGCGCGGTCGAGCAGGTCCTGTGCGTTGGCCGGCTCGCCTTGCGCGAGCGCCCATCCTACTCGCACCGGTGCATTGAATTCGTACCCTTCCAGTCGTAGCGGCCGGCCGACGAGACGCTGCAACGCGTCCGCGAGCATGTCGAGCGCGGCATCGCGGTCGCGCTGCGCCAGTTGCTCGATCTGCGCGGCCGCGTCGCTCCAGCCAAGCGACGACGCCCTGAAATCAGCGACGATCATCGCGAAGTCCTGCTTGTCGAGCAGCGTCGCGCAGTTCACGTCCGCCTCCGCGTCCTGCAAACGCGTGCCGAGATGGACCAGCACGCGATCCGCATAATCCTGCCCGAAGCGCTCGGCGATATGCTTGAGACCCGTCACGCGCACCGCGAACACGGCGCACAGGAGGCCGGTGCGCCGTGCCATCGCGTTCGCGAAGCTCAGACGATCCATGAACATCGTCGCATTGGTGAGGCCGGTGGACCGGTCGAACACGAGCCGCCGCCGGGCGCTTTCCTCCGCAAGACGCCTGCGCGTCACTTCGATGATGAAGCCTTCCACGCCGATCAGTTCGTCGCGTGCGGAGAAGATGCCGCGCCCCTGATCCCACACCCATTTCGTTTCGCCCGACCGGTCGATGATCCGGTAAGTCAGCTCGTAAGGCTCGCCTGTCAGGAGGCGCGACTGCACCTCGTTCCAGACGAATTCGCGGTCATCGGGATGGATCAGCGAGCCGAAGCTGATGCGTTCGTCGTCGAGCAGTTCGCTCGCTTCATAGCCCGTCAGTTCGAAGCACCCTTCGCTCACGAACTCCATCGACCAGCGCCGGTTGTTCTGCCCGCGATAGATCATCGCGCGCAGGTTCGCGAGCAGCGTGCGCAGGCTGCGGCGGCTCGCGCGCAGCGCGTCTTCGTTGCGGCGGCGATTCGAAATGTCGTTCGCAAGACCCACTGCGCCGATCAGCTTGCCCTCTTCGTCGGTGACACCGTGGCAGCGCAATTCGACGTGAATCAGGGTTTCGTCGGAGCGGATCATCCTGGCTTCCGTGCTGAGCTCGCTGATGTGGCCATCGAGCACCCCCGTCAGCTTCGCGCTGAGCGCCTCGCGGTCCTCCGGGTGAAAGAAGCTCCCGAACGGCGCACGGTCCACGCTGTTGCCGACGATGCGCATCAGGTTGCGCCACGCCGGATTCGCGAAGATCAGGTGCAGTTCGCGGTCGACGCGAAAGAGCGCCTGGGGCAGTTGCACCACGACGTCCTGACAATAGTGCTGCACCTGCGCTTCGTTGCGCTGCTCGTCGGCACTCGCATAGGGCGCGGGAAACTGCAGCATCGTGAGATGCGAGCCCTTGCCGCGCAGCGCCGTCACCGGATGCAGGCGGAACGTGCCGTCGCCATATGCGATACGCAGCGAACCGGAGGTGCGTTCCTCGTCGTCGCCTGCCTCCTGAAGCAGCTTCGTCAGATCGAGCAGCGACTGCGGATGAACGAGGTTGTTGAACGGCATGCCGACGATATCATCAACATAGGGTTCCCAGCGCGCGTGCTTGAGAAACGCCTCGTTGACGAAGACAAGCGCGTCGCGGTCGAGCAGCACGGCCGGCGTGGAAAGATTCGCGGCGAATGCGCTCAGCTGTGGCGATTCGGCGCCGGGCGTACCGCGGCGCGTCGCGCGTCGCGCACCCGATGCATAGGCCATCACGAGAAGGCTCGCGGCGACTGCGCCCGCGAACGCCATGCAAACATACAATAGTGCGTCCACCTGGGGGCCGATGCCCAGCCTCCCCACGACCAGCGAGGCTACGGCAAGCAGCAACACGGTCGAAAACAGATAAACTGACATGACGCCTTGATTTCCCGATCCCGGAACATGGAGCATGGGCGTATCCGCCGCACGCCTCTCAGCCAGCCACCCACAGATGAATGCCGCCCAGCCCGCGCCGTATCGCCGTCATCCACTGTACGCCAAAACCTGCGCGGTGCTTGCCTGCCTCGTTGCGCTGATCACGCTGCTGTTCGTGAGCGAGCGCATGCGTATCGACGGTGACATCGCGTATCGCCAGACCATCTCCAATCTGCGTGAATCCGCCCGCTTGTGGCAACTCGCGGCGCAAGAGGCGCCCGCCTCGCCGGCAGCGGCCGCGTCAGCGCGCATGCACGCCGATCTCCTCGTTCGCAACGATACGTTATTGGCGGACTGGAGGCAACGCGGCGCACCGAGTGCGGCGCTCGACGGCCTCGTCAAGGCGCTGCCCGATGCGGGCCCCGTGTCCGGCGGCAGGCTCGATTCCGTGACGACCATCGACGCACTGCGAACCGAGGTCGAACGCGAAGCCGAAGCACATGCGGGAGTGATCGCGCTTTTGCAGGCCTGCACGGCGATGCTGCTGCTCACGGGCGTCGCGACGCTTGCGTGGGGCGCGCGCAGCGCGTTCGTCGTGCGTCCGGCGCTGACCTTGCAGGCGCTCACGCAGGCGGGGCATACGACGCCCGAAGGGCGGGACGAAATCGACCGGCTGCTGAAGCTGCAAAACCACCTGTCTGCGCGCCTGCGCAGCGAGAAGGACGAATCGGCGCGCCTGAAGCGCATCGTCGAGGATCACATCGCGTTCGCCGATCAGTCGCTCGACCTGCTTCACTACATCTGCGCCCAGCTCGCCGAAGACGTGCCGTCGCGCGGCACGCTCGAAGCGCTGCTGCAACGCCTCCTCGGCATTTCGCGCGCGCGCCGGGTGGCGCTCGTGCTGTCGGAATCCTCGGCGCATCTGCTGGGCGTCGATGTGGTGGTCTCGCCGGGGGGCGATCCGCCGCTCATCGTGCGCGACCGCGTGGTGCACGAACTGATGACGCTGTCCGGCGTGCGCGCCGTATCCGCCAGCAAGGGCACCGGGGTGCCGCTGCCGGTCCTCGCGTCGCCGGTTCGCGTGCCTTCGGAAACCTATGGCGTCTTGATCTGCGAAGGCGACCCCGACACGCGGTTCGAGCCGCGCCATCTTCACCTGATGGAAACGATCGCGAGCGTGCTGGCTCACGCAATCTCGAACCTGGGTCGTGA
>Ga0163162_10003241_pt1 | contig 15561 bp, 14 predicted proteins | sample S55metaG_FD_115310 | JGI IMG/M metagenome (GOLD analysis project Ga0163162, IMG submission 115310) | Switchgrass rhizosphere microbial communities from Kellogg Biological Station, Michigan, USA - S5-5 metaG | ecosystem: Host-associated > Plants > Roots > Rhizosphere > Soil | place: USA...
AGAAATAAACCTCTCGAGACGATCCACGTATTTTTTTGTTAGCTCACCTTCTTTTAACGTAGCCGGGTTTTCCTCCAACATCTCAAAAAATATTCGATAATAACCACGCCGCTCCTTTATGATTTTACAGAATACGACAGGAACATTTCCTCTTCGTGCGCCGCTTTCAGGTGCCCTGACAAACGGAGCGGCTTTTCCGAAGAAATTGAACCAAAAAGCGCTTGACGGATTCCCTGGATTTTGATCGGCTACCAAGGCGAGCATATAGGTTGCACTCCTATGTGGGATAATAGCATGTCGCATGTTGGTTGCTGGCAGCATTACTCCACCGGTCTTAGACCTGATTTTGATAAAGATCTTGTCTACAATTCTGTTACTAATAGGCATATAGACTACCAGAAAAAGGTGTTTGACATTTAAGGCAACCGCCAAACAGCCCCATTCCCAGTTAAAGTTGTGCGCTAACATCGCCTGGCATCGTTTTCCGTTTTCATAAAGTCGCAATGGTATCGAGTAATCGCCCTGGAAATGCTTGTTAATAGTCGCAGGCGATGCAGAGAAAAGTTTAATAAACTCGATGAAATTGTCTGTAAAATTTTTGTAGAATCTCCTGGCAATTATTTTCCTTTCCTCTTCGGATTTTGCCGGAAACGCTTGTTTCAAATTTGAGAAAACAACCTTTTTACGGTATCCAATTATATGGTAAAGAATAAAACAGGTTAAATCGGAGATCGCATATAAAGCTCGCAAAGGAAGAAGTGACACGAGGTAAAGAGATCCGTAAACGATGTAATACAAACCAGGAGGTTTTAATTAGAAAATTCTAAAACTGATTTCAAAAATACCACGGTTGTAATAATTCTCTTCATATATTCTTGCTATAACACGATGTTTTGGACCAGGTCACTCTTATCCGGGTAATCGGTGTTATAATGAAGTCCGCGACTTTCCTTTCTGAACGTAGCACCTTTCACGATGAGATAGCCGACGCTGATCAAATTACGGAGCTCAAGTAATTGTGGAGAAAGCGTACTCGTCTGGTACAATTGTTCGGTCTCTTCCCAGAGTAAATCGATGCGGCGCATAGCTCGCTGCAAACGGATATCGTTGCGAACGATACCAATATAATCACTCATCACCAGCTGTAGCTCTTTTAAACTTTGGGTAATAAGGATCATTTCTTTTGGCTTCGATGTACCCAGGGCATTCCAATCAGGAATACTTTCGTTTAGGGAAATAGATTGGATATTCTCGGTAGCGTCAATATAGCAACGATGGGCAAAAACAATTGCCTCGAGTAATGAATTGCTCGCAAGCCGGTTCGCACCATGGAGTCCCGTACTCGCACACTCGCCACATGCGTATAAATTTTTTATCGAGCTTCTTCCCCATTCGTCGGTTTTAATTCCACCACAGCTATAATGGGCTGCAGGGGCTACGGGTATCATGTCTTTGGTAATGTCAATTCCAATGGATAAACATTTCTCATAAATATTTGGAAAGTGTTCAAGGAATTTTTCCTTACCCATATGTCTGCAATCGAGGTAGACGTTTTCCGTACCCGTACGCTTCATTTCACTGTCAATAGCTCGTGCGACAATATCCCTTGGCGCAAGGTCTTTCCTTGGATCATATATTTCCATGAAAGCTTCCCCATTCTTATTGCGAAGAATGCCACCATCACCCCGCACTGCCTCTGTAATTAAAAAAGCCTGCCCTCTCACGCCCGGCTCATACAATGCGGTTGGATGAAATTGTATGAATTCCATGTTTTCAATTCGTCCCTTCGCACGATACACCATTGCCACCCCATCGCCTGTGGCTATCGAAGGATTTGTAGTAGTGCGATATACCTGGCCATTACCTCCGGTAGCCACCAATGTTGTTTTTGCTAAGATCTTTTCAATGGAATTTGTTTGCAGGTTCAACACGTATACGCCGAAGCATTCTATGTCTGGAGTTGATTTTGTGACCAGGTATCCAAGATGATGTTGAGTAATAATATCGACGACGAAACAGTGGTTGATCAGTTGGATGTTGGAAGACCTGTTGATAGCGGCGAGCAAGGCCCTTTCGATCTCTTTTCCGGTGATGTCTTTGTGATGAAGTATCCGGAAGGCAGAATGTCCGCCCTCTTTTCCCAATTTATAGTCTCCATCCGAGCCTTTATCAAACTTTGCGCCCCATTCAATCACTTCATTGACACGATCGGGTCCTTCCTTCACTACAATCTCTACAACATGCTCGTTGCATAATCCGTCGCCCGCTATAAGTGTATCCTCAATATGCTTTTCGAAACTGTCATGCTCAGGATCGTTCACAACGGCTACTCCGCCCTGCGCATATTTTGTATTGGTTTCGTCAGCAGTAGTTTTTGTAAGAATAACGATCTTTTTATCAGGGAATTTTTGTGCAACCTTTAACGCATAGGTAAGGCCTGCAATCCCGGAGCCTATCACCAAAAAATCTGTCTGCATTCTTGTATTTTCAATTTTATTTCACCGTTTAAATCTACTTAGATTTTTCTGCGTCAATATACCTAACTGCACCTTCTGTGATAAATAGTTGGGCCAATCCATAGGTCAGCATAACAATCAAGCCTGAATAGTTAAATGCCGAAAAAAATTTATTGAATGCCAGAAGGGAGTCCGAAGCGACAAACAATATCGCTCCTGTCATCATCCATACGGCTGCTCTCTTATTCTTACCAAGCATCGTATGCATGGCCAGCATCACCATAAAGCTTAAAACGACCCCGTAAATACGCACCGGCAATTTCATATTGCCAAGATAAGGCGAAAGGACACTGATAAGAATGCTATAATACACAATTACCAAAAGCAGAAGTAATGCATTTCCCCGGATGTATTCCCTCATGCGAATGTTATGAAAGAAAACGATGTAAAAAACCTGTGCTATGAAAAATGCGGACAAGCCGAATAAAAAGAAATTTGGCCGTTCTTCTTCAAATAGGAGAAATATATCACCGGCCCATGAAAAAAATAAGGCAAGGAAGATCCATACTTTTAGAGTTGAATTTTTGGTTTTGGTTTTCAGTAAAAGATAGATCACCAGCAATGGCATCAATAAAGGCTTAGCGGTGAAACGAAGAGATTCATTGTTTGAGTAAACAGCAACAAGATCAATAAGCAATACCAGGGCAAACAGAATTATCCAAATTGTTTTTTTCATTCAGTTACTTTTAGCTGGCTGATAACACCCTGAATTTTCTCGTCCGGATCTTATTACTTATGGTTCAACCCAGGCATCATTTTCTTTTAACAGGCCGATCAACTCATCGACTGCAACTTCACTGTTCACATTACGCTTTACTATATCTTTTCCCTTGTACAAAGTTATCTTTCCGGGTCCGCTTCCAACATAACCAAAGTCAGCGTCGGCCATTTCGCCCGGGCCATTAACTATGCAGCCCATGATCGCAATCTTTACACCTTTTAGGTGATTGGTGACAGCTCTGATCTTTGCTGTCGTTTCCTGCAGATCGAATAAAGTTCTTCCACAGCTGGGACAGGAAATATATTCTGTTTTTGATATTCTCGTTCTCGCCGCCTGCAAAATGCTAAATGCAATGGAGTTCATTAAACGATAATCGGGGGAGATGGCTTTATTCATGAAATGATGACCCAGGCAAATACCATCGCCAAACCCATCCAGTAGGAGTGCTCCAGTTTCAACTGAATAATGAATTAGGCTTTCCTCCATGTCGACGTAATTACTGTCACAAATGACAATAGCCGGATTTTTTATCCCTTTGTTGTCCAATTCCACAAATATTCGTCGAATGCTTTGCATAGCATTTTTGCTGGTTGAACTCAGACAAATAACAACCGTGGGATCATTCTTCACTCTGGTAAGCAATTGCTCGAGCGATGGTTGGGAATATCCTTCCGAAGAACAATCGATCCTTACAAAATTGATTCGCGACGATCCAATAAAGTCGCTCTTTAGGTATTCTTCAACTTCCAGAATGGGAAAGTGTTTGTCCTTGTCACGTTCATTGAGCCATGCTTTATAATGCATGATAACCTTTAAGGTACCCGGCAACGGGAAAGCCGGTTGCTGGTAAGCAGCCAACATATAATCAGCGGCTGCATCGCTTATGCTCCATTTATCCAGGCCCCCATCATAATAATAGCCAATACTTTTTAAGTCTTCCCGTGTTATCTTGTCAATCTTTCTAAGATCAGCGATCACAACAGGTACATGCCTGCCACCGAAGTTATCTATAGCAAATGTTTCTCTGCGCTGGTAATTAAACGGATCATATGAAAGTTTTATGACTCCCGGTTCACGACCCCCGACTCCCGGCACTTGGCTCTCATACCTCTTCACCAGGTTCCTACATACGGGTATCTCCAATTCAGGATCTTCTGTCAACGAAACCCGTATTGTATCACCAAGGCCGTCTTCTAAAAGGGCCCCAATACCAATCGAACTTTTTATCCTTCCGTCTTCACCATCACCTGCCTCGGTAACTCCTAGATGCAATGGATAACATTCACCAAATTCATCAGTCATCGTTTTAACCAAAAGCCGGTATGCATGCACCATTACTTGCGGATTGCTGCTTTTCATGCTCAACACAACCTGGTGATAATTCTCATCTCTGGCTATACGCAAAAATTCCATCGCGCTTTCTACCATTCCGATCGGCGTATCGCCATAACGGCTCATGATACGATCACTGAGAGAGCCGTGGTTAGTTCCAATGCGCATTGCCGTTCCATACTCCTTACAGATTTTTACCAGCGGCGTAAAGCGTTCCCGAATGCGTTCAATTTCTTCCCGGTATTCAGCATCGCTATATTCGATGACCTCAAATTTTTTCTTATCAATATAGTTTCCCGGGTTCACTCTCACCTTTTCAACGATCCTTGCCGCAATTTCAGCCGCATTAGGTGTAAAGTGTATATCCGCTACTATGGGAGTATTGTACCCGCGCTTTCTCAGTTCGTTTTTTATATTCAATAAATTTTCTGCTTCTCTTTTTGATGGAGCCGTGATGCGGATCAATTCTGAGCCTGCTTCGATGCAGCGAATTGATTGTTCGACAGTCGCTGCTGTATCCATTGTATCCGTAGTGGTCATCGTTTGCACACGAATGGGATGAAAATTTCCGAGTGCAACGTCACCGATCTTTACTTCACGGGTAAACAACCGCTTATATTCTGTAAGTGATTCACAATACAACTGCATTACCAATTTGGGTTTACAATTTTAGATGTTGGATTTGTGCAAAGGTAGCAACTACCAGTCTTTCGGAAGAGCGTTACCGGTTCTGGAGTTCTTTTGAAGACGTTCCTGAACTTGTTTTTCTTTTTGCTCAAGCAATTTTAGTTGCTGTTGTGCATCGCGTGGAGATATTTTTGGTTTGGGTTGCTGTTTTTGCTCCTGCTTTTTTTTCTCCTCTTGTTTCTTTGGAGGATTTTTTTTCTTTAATTCCAGCAGGGCTTTCTGCAGATTTTCTCTTGCCTCCTGGTCACCGGGATTTAACCGCAATGTTTCCTTGTATGCTTCAATGCTTTCTTCAAGCTTCTTTTGCTGAGTAAGTATCACCCCCTGGTTATAAACTGCCTTTGAACGCAAGTCGTTCCCGTTTTCTGTAACATTTAATTGTCCTAATAATTTATTTGCGTCATCCGGCTTATTTTGTTTAATCAAAGCGTCAGCCAAATTAAACTTTGCTGTTTTATCGCCTGACGTAGTTTCTAAAACCCTCCTGTATTCACCTTCAGCTTTATCATATTGCTGTTGCCGATAGTAATTATTCCCTGTCTCAATATCCTTATTTGAGTCCTGGGCCAGCGCAAGCTGACAGACAAAAATCAATATCATTATGCTTACCAGGACCTTCATGCAATTTTTCTTTTTCGTTCAGGCAAAATAAATTCAAGAACTAATAAGAGCAACATAACCCCGGCAAACCACATGTAATAAGTTGTATAATTCAAAAGTGAAACATCAGTAAACGCCTTCCCCTCTACCTGGGACAACTGCTTCATTAATTCGGCTATTGTTTGATCGCTGCTTTCAAAGTGTACATAAATACCATTGGTCTTTGCAGCAATTTGTTTTAGCTCATCTTCATTCAATCTTGAAATGACTATATTGCCCATCGCATCTCGTTTATAATCATTGGTAGCAGCGTCAGGGATTTGCGCGCCTTCGGGGGAACCGATACCAACGGTACAAGCCATGATGCCTTGCTGTGATATACTTTCCGCGGTCTTCAGCGCATCTTCATCATGATCTTCGCCATCAGAGACCAGGATAACCGACTTAAACCGACCCTCTTTTGTGTTAAAAGCCCTTGCACTCATTTGAAGTGCCTCACCAAAAACTGTTCCCTGCGTCGGTATCGCGTCAGGGGTAGCCGATGAAACAAAAATGGCCGCCGCACCATGATCAATTGTCAATGGCATTTGCATATATGCCTTGCCGGCAAACAACACGAGTGCGATCCTGTCATTTGGCATCTGGTCCATTAGTTTCAGGATCATTTGCTTTGCCCTTTCAAGACGGCTGGGCGATAGGTCAGTCGCAAGCATGCTTTTACTCACGTCCAAGGCAATGACAACGTCGATCCCTTTCCTCGATATGTTTTCAGCACTGCCCGGTCTGCGAAGGTTAGCCACGGCAATAACACCCAAACCAAAAGCCAATGAGAACAAAATGAATTTGCCGGCAAATAGGCGGGGAGAGAAATTCTTAATAAGCTGCTGCACTAATCTTTTATCGCCGATCTTTTTGACCGTTCTTTTTTTCCATCTTATCAAAAAAAGGAAAAGCAGCACAAAAACCACGATAGCAGCGAACAACAATAGAAGCTCTTTGTATTGAAATTGAAAGTTCAAGGGCAATAGATTATCAAGAATTAAACCAAACACTACATTTTACCCTCCGTAAATCCAAGCTGTTTCAAAATCCCCATCAACATCTTCATACGAATGGCAGGTATGTCCGCGTTAGGGTCCGTACTTTCAAAGTTTAAAACGAAAAAATAGGGGTGCTTATTTTCTTCGATCCAGCCGACAACCCAAGCGAGCTGGCTTCCATTTTCATTTTGACCCCACCCGGTCTTGTAGCTTAATTTATAATCGGAGTTATCATCAAATAACATCGCCCTTTTGACGATATCCTCATACGTATCAAAAAAAGGGAGCTGGTGGAAATAAAGCCTTTTTACGAGCCCAAGCTCTTCATCGGGTGTTATTTTTAATGAATTGTCCAGCCAGAATGAATCAATTCGTGAAGTGATCTTTTTTGTGCCATACGAAAGGGTGTCCAACCAAAATTGCATCGTGTCTTTGCCGATTCGCCGCGCGACTTCCTGGTAATACGGAACGGATGATACCCGGAAGGCTTGGTACATTGTAAGATCCCTATTCCATGCGGCATTGCGGCGCACAACGCCATCCCATTTTATTACCATGCTATCGTTTGTTATTTTACCCGTTTGTAACCCGATAAGTGAGTTTACGATCTTAAAAGTAGAAGCCGGCAGGTACGCACTGTCTCTATACCGTTTCAAATTATAAACCGTGAATTCACCAGTGCCGTTATTAAACATAGAAAAAGTTCCATTTACATTATTTTCATCGAAAAAATGTTTCAGGCTACTGTCAATTTTTACGTTATTAGGAGAGCACGCACTTATAAATGTTATGAACAACGCGCAATATGCAAAAACCTTCATTTCAAAATTTTTGCAAAGGTAAGCGTGGCAGAAAGTAGTTGAGAATAGTAAATTGCAAATTATAGTTTCATTTAATTATTAATGATGTTTGGCATCGACAACTTCTACCTGTTCCTCACGGTAAGCCTCCTGATCAACCTCTCACCCGGCCCTGATATGATATATACCGCCGCAAGAAGTCTATCGCCAGGCATCAAGGCAGGCATATTTTCCGCCCTTGGGATTTTTGTAGGCTGCCTGTTTCACACTTCGGCCGCTGTTTTCGGCCTGTCCAAGATCATTGAAGAATCTGTTTTACTCTTTTCCATTATTAAATATGCGGGAGCGGTCTATCTCATCTTTCTTGGCGTACGGTCATTATTGAAGAACTCAAAAAACAAAAAGGAGATCGACACCTTGCCCAGGCTAACAAACCGGAAGATTTTTTTCCAGGGGATGCTGACAAACATTTTAAATCCCAAGGTTGCCATTTTCTTTCTATCCTTTTTGCCTCAGTTTATTAATCCACAGTCAAGCCACCTGAGGGAGCAAATTGCTTTTCTTGGCTTATGGTTTGACACACAGGGAGCCGCAACATTGATTCTTGTAGCTTGTGCTGTTGGAGCTTTTAAAAACTTATTGCAGAAGAATAAGGCATTCTGGAACTGGCAGGAAAAAATAACAGGGGTAATATTGATCGGGCTCGGAGTGAAAATGTTTTTCGTCAAAAAATAAGAAATCCCGCCAGGCGGGATTTTCCTTTGGCCATTAGCGGCATTTAGAGATAAATGCCATTATTTAAACGATAATGTTTCCTCCCCTGGCAATCCTTTTTCATGGATGTGCAAGAAGCAAAAACAGATACTATGAGAGTTCCTATCAAAAGGAAAAGGAAGATCTTTTTCATACAACTTTTTGTCAGGGTGAATTAAATACGGTAAATCAAAGGAAGGATCGGTAGAATTGGTCCATCAGAGGAAGAACGAATATATGACAGTTTTATTATTTTTTATATAGCCTAGTAATTTTCCTATTTATTTCGATAATTTAGAAGACATTAACCAAAACTAAATCGTATGAAGCGAGTTATCTTAAGCTTAGTTGTCGCAATCCTGGCCATTGTTGCGTGCAAAAACAACAAGTCAAAGACTATGACCATTACAAGTGATGATGGCAAGAGCAAGGTATCAGTTGACGTAAACAGCGCAGCTGCCGTAAGCGACGATATGCAGAAAAAAATGGAAGAGCTAAAAAAGCTTACCCCCCTTACTACTGATCAGCTAAAAACGATGTTGCCCGACGAACTCATGGGACTAAAACGCGCCAGTTTCAATGCTAATAGCATGATGGGTTTTGCGTCGGCGGAAGCCAGGTACAAAAATGAAAACGATGATAAGCAGATCGAACTTAACATTCTTGATTGTGCCGGTGAGGCTGGAGCCGGTGTCTATTCCTTGAGTTATTGGACAAAGATGAGTATGCAGTCGGAAAGCGATAATGGTTATACCAAGACCGTTGACTTTGACGGAAATAAGGCTGTGGAAACATATGACAAGGGCGGTGACCGCTATGAATTGACTTATGTTGCCTCCGACCGACTGCTGGTAACAATGAAGGGAGAAAAAACAGGACTGGACGCAGTAAGACAAGCTGCCCAGGGGCTCAAGCTAAAAGTAAATTAACCCCAGAGTTTTGGGGGGTTCATTTCAAAACACTTAGTCTTTTGCCAATCTTCGTGAAGGCGGAAATAGCCTTGTCTAAGTGCCTTTGCTCATGCCCTGCGCTTAACTGTACCCTTATCCGGGCCTGGCCTTTGGGTACTACAGGAAAGAAAAAGCCGATTACATAGATCCCTTCATTCAAAAGTTCAGCTGCAAAGTTTTGCGCTACCACTGCGTCGTATAACATTATGGGAACGATGGGGTGCTCTCCAGGTTTGATATCAAATCCGGCCGCGGTCATTTTCGTCCTGAAATATTTTGTATTGCTCTCTAGTTTATCACGCAGTTCGGTAGTCTCGCTCAACATATCCAGGACCGCAATGGATGCACCGGCTATCGATGGAGCCAGGGTATTGCTAAATAAATATGGCCGCGACCGTTGCCGCAGCATGTCAATAACTTCCTTTCTACCACTTGTGAAGCCGCCGCTGGCGCCCCCAAGAGCCTTTCCGAGGGTGCCCGTAATGATGTCTATTCGTCCCATTACCCCCCTATATTCATGTGTACCACGGCCGGTTTTTCCCATGAATCCAGAGGCATGACATTCATCGATCATCACTATCGCATCATATGTATCGGCGAGATCACAAATTTTGTCCAATTGAGCAATGGTCCCATCCATGCTGAATACTCCGTCAGTCACGATTATGCGGCTGCGTAAACTGCCGGCTTCTTTCAATTTAGCTTCCAGGTCGGCCATATTGTTGTGTTCATACCGAAAACGTTGTGCTTTACACAATCTGACTCCGTCAATGATTGAGGCGTGGTTTAATGCATCAGAAATGATCACATCATTTTCATTAAATAATGATTCAAATACCCCGCCATTGGCATCAAAACAGGCCGCATATAAAATGGAGTCTTCGGTCCCAAGAAACTGGGCGATCTTGTGCTCAAGTTCTTTGTGAATGTCCTGTGTACCGCAAATGAAACGGACGCTGCTCATGCCATATCCATGCGATTCAATGGCGGCGTGGGCTGCTTCAATCACTTTGGGATGGGAGGAAAGCCCGAGATAGTTGTTGGCGCAAAAGTTCAGAACCGTTTTGCCGTTCACCGTTATTTCGGCTGCCTGCGGACTTGTAATGGTTCTTTCCGTTTTATACAGCCCCGAGCCCCTTATTTCCTCAACTTCTTTTTCTATTCTGTTTACAAAATTTTCGTTCATGTTCTCATTTTAAACCGCAAATATAGCGGGTTGGCTCCTGGCCTGAGGGTAAGGAGGGCCAGCATCGGGGCAAAATAGTCGGCCGGTCATGTAACATTTTAACCAATTCACCCGTATTACTAATAAATTCCGGGGCTTTACGGTTAATTTTGGCGTTTTATCGGCTGTTTATGACTGAGAAAGAATATAATTTATGTGTCACTGAATTTGCGGACAATGTCTATCGCTTTATTGTGAAAAACCTGCGCCATGAGGAAGATGCGCGGGATGTGGTCCAAAGTGCCTTTGAAAAAATGTGGCGTAACAGGGAGGGTATTGATGCGGAAAAAAGTAAGTCATATTTGTTTACTGTGGCTTATCATCAAATGATCGATCACATTCGTAAAACCAAGAGGATACAATTAAAGGAAGAGTTTAAAGACGAAACAAGGGTCGTTCACCGACAGATGCACAACGCCAAAAAGATACTGGAAGAGGCACTGAGCCGCCTGGGTGAAACACAGCGTAGCTTGGTAATGCTGAAGGATTATGAAGGATATAGCTATGAAGAGATCGGCAAGATTACGGGATTGAATGAAAGCCAGGTTAAGGTTTATTTACACAGGGCACGGGTGCAGTTAAAAAACTATTTAGTGAAACCAGAAAATGTGATTTAGTCAAAGAACATGAATATTGATCGCCATAATTACGAAGAGTGTTTCCTGCTTTACATCGACAACGAATTAAACGTTGATCAGAAAAAGCAGGTTGAGCTGTTTGTACAGGAAAACCCCGACCTGGAAGAAGAATTGGTCATGCTCAAACAGTCGAGATTAATTCCGGATGATTCTGTTGTATTTGACAAAAAGCATTTACTGATGAAAGAAGAGAACGCGTCTGCAAATCATTCTTTCATTGATCTGAATAATTATGAACAATGGCTCATTATGTATGTGGATGATGAGCTCAATGAAGAAGAAAAAATAGCCGTCAAAAAATTTGCATCGGCACACGATCACGTTAAGCAAGAGCTTGAATTGTTTCAACAGACCAGGTTGCAGCCGGAAGAAATTGTTTTCCCTAATAAAGAAATTTTATACAGAAGGGAAGGCACGGTGCGGGTCATTAGCATGCAGTGGTGGAAAGTAGCAGTGGCCGCCGTATTGATCCTTTCAGCAGGTGTTACTGTTTATTCGGTTTTGATCAATAAGAACAACAACACCACAACCACCGCTGCCGTAACAAAAACAAGTATCGATAACACGAAAGTTCCAGCACACGTAGTCCCGGCAATACCCGAAAGGCAGCAACAACCAGATATTATTCCTGATCAGCAGCGAGAAGAACATTTGGCGGCTGCAACTCCTGCAAAGAAGGAAGCAAATGAGAAAGAGAAAATCAATGAACAACCAAAGGAAGAGAACAATCGGCAATTAACATTTAATGCGCCAATTGAAAATGTAACTAATGTGCAGCCCACTACCGTCGAAATCGATAAAGCAAATGCTGAACAAGTAAAAATAAATGACGCTGTTGCCATCGACGAGAAATTGCATAAAGAAAATATTAACACCGTTCTTGTAACAAATCCTGTTGTAGAAACGCCTGACAATAGCAGCAAATCTGATGATGCTGCACAATATGCCGGCAACACTGAGAACAAGAAGTTTCGTGGATTTTTCCGGAAAGCAACACGACTTCTTGAGCGCACAACAAGTATCAACGCGGCCGACGATGATAAGGTGCTGATCGGTGGAATGGCAATCAATCTTAAATAATAATTTCAAAAAATAATAACGATTATGAAAAGGATATTTACCCTAAGTATGATCTTATGCACGGTACTGACGGGTTTTGCTCAGGTGGACACAACTGGGAAACAACAGGGGGATACAACACGGAAACAAAATAATGAGGTCGATACTATAAAAGTAGGCGGAATGATCATTATTCGTAAACACAATGGTGAAAATGAGATCACACAAAATAAGAAACAAAAAAAGGAAGGCACGAATCATCACTATCACTATTACAAACCATCGAACCTGAGCACGAACTGGTGGATCATTGACTTCGGCTTTTCCAACTATAATGATCAAACAAACTATTCATCGCAGGAGGCCCAGGATTTTGCCCCGCTAAATTCTAAAGAATCATTGAAGATAAAAACCTGGAAATCCCGCAACATGAATATCTGGCTGTTTATGCAAAGGTTAAATATGATCCAGCACATCGTTAATTTAAAGTATGGTTTCGGATTGGAGTTGAACAATTATTTTTATGACGATATGCGAGTGCACCTGATAAAAAACCCTACCGACCCCGCGACCATCATTTTGGATAGCGCATTCGGAAGTCTTGATAAAAACAAACTTGCGGCCGATTACCTGACCGTGCCACTGATGATCAATTTCAATTTCACGCCGGGCCGTGAGAGGGGGTTTGGAGTGAGCTTCGGTGTAAGTGCTGGTCTTTTGTACAGCTCAAGACAGAAAGTAAAAAATGGCGGCGATGTAACCAAAACACATGATGATTTTAATCTCAGAACATGGAAGATATCATATGTGGGCGAAATACTACTGGGCCCCGTAAAGCTGTACGGCAGCTATGCCACACAAAGTATGTGGGAAAAAGGATTAGACCAGACACCTTACACGGTGGGTCTCCGCTTTTCATATTAACAAAGAACTTCTCTCATGTAAATTTGCAGAACCGGTATCGTAAATGATGCCGGTTTTTTAGTGTTGTTGATAAAAATACAGGCGCTCTTGCCCAATCTTTTGTGAAAGATTTCTAATTTAAGACGCGGAATATTTCTTTGTACTAGTTTTGAAAACAACGTTAAAAGGTCTTCACAAGGAAAATAAAATCGAAAAAATTTGCGTTGAATCTGTACGGTCAAAGGACTTAACTTATGAAACTACCTATCCTACTCACGTCCCTACTGCTTGGAAGCAGTTTGTCTTCCAAAAATATCACGTTTCACACAAACAAGTCCCTTGCGGAATCTAAAAGAAAAAATCTAACCGGTAAAGGGGAGATACTTCCGATAGGTACTGTGTACATTGTCATTGACAAATCGGATTATGAACTCAACGTATATGACGATAAAGGCTGGTTCGCAACTTATCCTGTGGTATTTGGGAATAACAGTCTTGGCGATAAAAGAATGGAAGGGGATCGTTGTACACCCGAAGGAAATTTTCACATCGTAGCTAAAAAAGTGCACGACAAATGGGATCGCTTTATTGCACTTGATTATCCCACCAAAGAGAGTTATGAAAAATTCAAGGAAAGAAAGTTGCGCGGCGAAATTCCAGCGAGCGCACGAATCGGTGGCGGCGTGGGTATTCACGGTACGTGGCCGAATGACGACTATATTATCGACCGATACAAGAACTGGACGAATGGTTGTGTTTCCATGAAAAATAACGACGTGGAAGATCTATATAGCTATCTGCCGATAGGTACAAGCGTAACGATCAGGAAATAGCGATCATTTTGTAACGAACTCACTTACTTCTTTTTTCCATTTTAAAGGACTTGCACTTAATAAAGACTGGTGGACCGCGTGTTCATAAACCACTAACTTTTTTTCTGGGGAAGCTATATTTTTAAATACAAGATCCCGCTCTGCAGGGGAAGCAAATATGTCTGTTTCGCCACACTGCATCAAAACCGGGCATTTAATTTTCTGAACATATCTGTAAGTTTCCTGCCTGTAGCCATTGAATCCCTGCTCAAGACTTGCCCAAAACGTTATAAAGCTGCCAAAGGGGCTTTCAGGGAAACCGATCATTTTTCCTCTTACACCAACGAGTCTTTTAAAATTGCTAAACGGTATCTCAAGAATGACCTTTGATGGCGCGATATTATAGTCATAGCAAGCCTTTGTGATCACAACCGAACCCAGGGAAATGCCATAAAGAATAATATTCTTCTCCCCATTCTTTAAAATGTACTCAAAGGCAAGTCTTACATCCTCCGATTCACGGAAACCCATCGTCGTAATAGTACCCCCGCTCCTGCCGTGGGCGCGCAGGTCGACCAGCATTACGTTATACCCCAGGTATCGAAATTCATATGCCTGCTTAAGAACGCTGGATTTATTACCTCCCAAACCATGAATGAGAATGACGGTGCCCCTTGATGAATCAACGGGAATATACCAGGCGTCCAGTGACAAGCTATCTTTGGTCACCAACTGAACTGTCTGGTAAGGAACCCCGGGAAGTTCTTCAATAGGTATTTTACGATATATCGGCCCTTTGAAAAGCCTCCATGTTTTTACAAAAATGTTTTTTGATCGTGGTTCATCGCCTGCATTCGCCGCAGGTTCATAAAAATGAGTGAGCTTGTAAGCATACAGGAATCCGCTAATGTTGATCAAAACAAATTGAGCAAGGAGTGCCCATAGTATCCATTTGAATACGGATCGAAGACCCATTCGCATATTGGTTTTGTTCGTTAGGTGGCGTGAACTACAATTTTAAAAATGTTTTGAGTCTATCAGAAAATATTTTTCACTTTTTTTATAGAAAATTAATAAGAGGTATGAATTTTGCTGATTTGGAACAGTTTGTTCTGAACATATTGAGAAAAACCTTTTAAAGCAGCTTTCATCCCTAAGCTGCTTTTTAATTTACAGAGCTAAAGCCTCCCGTTCTTAATGTCCTCTACTACAGCAGGATCGAGCAATGTTGTAGTATCGCCCAAATTACTGGTCTCACCTTCAGCGATCTTTCTGAGAATTCTTCTCATTATCTTGCCGCTCCGTGTTTTAGGAAGGCCGCTTACAAATTGGATCTTATCTGGCTTCGCAATTGGACCGATGATCCGTGAAACTGTAAGTGCAATGTCTTTCCTCGTTAAGTCGGGATCTCCGTGAACAGAATCAGCAATTACGTATGCGTAGATTCCCTGTCCCTTTATATCGTGATGGTATCCTACCACGGCACTTTCGACCACACCTGCATGCATGTTAATGGCGTTTTCTA
>Ga0163162_10003245_pt1 | contig 15555 bp, 14 predicted proteins | sample S55metaG_FD_115310 | JGI IMG/M metagenome (GOLD analysis project Ga0163162, IMG submission 115310) | Switchgrass rhizosphere microbial communities from Kellogg Biological Station, Michigan, USA - S5-5 metaG | ecosystem: Host-associated > Plants > Roots > Rhizosphere > Soil | place: USA...
CGACATCCCCGGTCGCAAGGAAGCTGTCATAGGTGAACCCGCCAAACATCGACAGCTTCTCGTTCCACGCGTAAGACACCGTCGTGGAATTTGCCCGGATTTTATTGCTGTAGTTTGTGTCAATCAGTGTGCTGTTGCTGGTATTGGTGGAGTTCTCGATCGACAGTTGTTCAATCGGCTGATAGCGCACCAGCAACCGTCCGCTAACTCCAGTGTGCGGGGTAATTGCCGTATAGGATGCGCTGTTGTTAAAACTGCGGAAATCCCCACGAATGTTCAGTGTCGAGAAAGGCTTATAAACGAATCCAATCTCGGGCCGGACCATGTCGGTTCGCTGTGTTCTCGCAGGATCGGTAATGCCGTTTTCCACGGACTCGATATCCGACTTCAAAAACCGGATTCCCGGATGTATTGCAAGATTCTTCATCGGCCTGAAATCCATCGCCACATTGAGATCGTGCAGACCATTGCGCCACTCGATGTCGTCACCTCCCATGTTGGAGATCGTGCCGTTCAACAGGCTTTCCAGATTGGATACGGATTCGCTGGTGTAGCGGAGATAACGGTAGTCCACATCCACATCCCACCAATTTCGTATTTCATACGTGAACCCCTGCGTCACCGCATGGCTGGGCTGGGTCACCTGCGCACGGCCGCTCTCGCTGATGGTATAGGGAGCCAGCGTCAAGGTACTGTCCGGTGCAATTCCGTTTTCCGCCTCGTTCGAAGTGGCGGGTCCGCTGTACCGGTTGTAGATGTAGCTGCCCCGCCATTGCAGGCGGGAGGTCAGCTTACCCACGTACGAAAACTCACTGATCGGCGTCGTCAACCGTCGAGATTGCGCCCAGGACAGGTTGGCCAGAGGCTCCATCTGCGACAAAGGCACAGGATTGATGCTGGTTTGATTCGGAACGACCTCATCGAAGGTCACGTTCTCATTGAACGTCTGGTAACCCGCCTTGTAATGAAAACTCCAGGAATGCCATGAGTAGTCGATGCCTCCCGCCACGCGATTTGTGGAGTCCTGCAGGGGGGCCAGCAGATAATACGGATTGGCGCGAGCAAATCCTCCCCAGTAGACGGGAGAGTTGAAGAAATCAATCGTTCGAGTCGTGAACACATTCCCGTCATTGCTCGTGTGGCTCGTCTCAAATGTGAACTGCAGATTCCGTGTCGCATGAAGCGTGAGATCCGCAGACCCGAACTTCCGCACCGTTGCCCAGTCGTGATTCGTGGTAAGGCCTCTTGGAAATGTGGGAACAAGCGCGGTGATAGGAAGAGCAACTTCGTCGTTCTGGTTCCAGTAGTAATAGCTCTGTCTCCAATTCGCACGAAATTCGTAGAGTCCCGTTTTCGACACCATGAACTGCGCCGACGGGAATGGATCTCCTCCAATACCGCTTGCAGTGAAGGAGTAGCGGTCCGCAAACGAACCTTTTCCATCCTGCGAGTCGCCATAGAGAGTCATATCGTGGACGCGGAAGCCGTCTCGAAGATTGAACATCTGCTGAAACTGTGGACGATATCCGGATACATCGATGAAGCGATATCCCACAGTGGCTTCTCCGTGATTTTCGAAGCCTCCGAATGGAATGGGATTTTCCGTCGGCGGCTCCTGAGCAAATGACGCGGTGGACATCGTCAGCACCGTCGCAGCCGCAGCAACGATGCGGCAGAAAATGAATTTGCTTCCTATTGTTTTTCTCATCGCAGGAAATTCACATCGAAGTTGGAGCCGTGAATCGTGGCGTGGCAGCGCACACATTCTCCGCTGGTTTGAAAACTCAATCGGCCGTGTGGAACAGCTGCCTGCCCGCGAAATCCCGCATGGCATTGCAGGCAAAGTTCGCGCCCTTCCCGGCGGACAAGCATCATGCGGTTGACACTTCCGTGGGGATTGTGACAGGTCACACAGCCTTCAATTTTTCCCGCAGGATGCTCGTAGACGAATGGGCCGTGCTTCTCGACGTGGCATTGTGTGCAGGTATCCGAAACGGGCCGGACGAGATTGAAAGCATTGGGCGTGCCGTGAGTGTTGTGACAATCCGTACACTTCATCGATCCTTCGGGAACCCGATGATGCACGGGCAGTGCAAACTGCGCCTGTATCGTACCGTGACAGGTGTAGCACAGCTGTGTTGTGGCGATTTTAGAAGACTGTTGCGAAGCCAGCGCATCTCGTCCGGTCCGGATATGATCTGGAAGAACTGCGCCTGGGCGGTCGAGAGTTCACCCTTGCTTGGGTCCTTGTTCTCACGGACGAGGTGCGCCGCATGACACGTATTGCACGAAACACCTTGAGCCGCATGTTGGGAATGGTTGAAGCCCTGCTGCAATTTACCTGTGATGTGGCACGACTGACAACGGTCCGAGTTTTCCTTTGAGGTTCCGTGAAAACTGAATATCAGTTTGTTCGCCAGCGCGGTCTTCGCGTCGTCGCCATGAGCGGCCTGCTCCGCATCCGTGTGGGCCTTTCCCGGGCCGTGGCACGTTTCACATGATATGGAAGCTTTGCCGCTGCTATCGATGTGTGCATGGCTGGTCTTTCCAAACTGTGTCGCTTCCGATTTGTGACACCCGCGACAGGTCGAATCCGGCACCGCTTCCGATGCGGAACTTCCGGTGTCGGCCGGCTGCTGGGAACTGGCGAAGTGGACTCCAGCCAGCAGCAGAGTCGAAACCACGACGATGAGAACAACCTTTTTCATAGTTGGAGCCGAGACATGCACGAATGAAGCCAAATGAAGCACCTCAGTCAAAATCAGTTGAACACGAATTTTCCAGAGAATTGGCGAAATCGGACACTGTCAAGTGACGCAGGTGCGGTTCGCACGATGAACACCTGACCCGCTTCCCGGTTGCCGCCGCCGCTCTGTCGTGAAACACCCCACGATCGCTGGGAAATTTGCCACATTGTCGTGGCATTCCTGCGGTTATGGATAGAACTCGCCGAATTGACGTTTCCACGTGTTGTCGGCTGCGTTCTGATCACCGAACAGATCTCTTCAAATCCGCTGACGATAAACGGAAATAGCTCATCCAGTGGCCTTTGTGAAAGAATGCATCCCGGAATTTCCGATAGCGCGACGAGCTGGCACGGGAATTGCATATCCGTGAGTCGATGATGCCAATGGATGAACAAGCAAGCGCACAATTGAAGAGTTTGGACCAGCGGGAAGCGCTTCTGGAGACCAAACAGTGCATCGGGTGCATGCACGAAGGAATGCTGGTCACTTCCCTGGACGGCACGATTCTCGATGTGGCTCCCGCGGCGGAACACATTCTTGGAACTCCCTCCATTGCATTGAAAGGCGCGCCCATTCAAAAGTTCTGTGCAGCACCGGAGGCCTATTGGGAGATCGGCAGACAGGCTATACGCGAAGGACGAGTTGGAAACCGATCCCTGCTGATGTTTGCCGGCCCAGGAAAGCGGAAGCTGGTCAATCTCTCCATACAGGTCTCCGGAAGCGGCGAAAACCGCCAACTCGTCCACGTATTTCAGGACTGCGCCGATCTGCAGACGCTGGAAAAGCGGCTCCTTCAATCGGAAAGACTGGCCACGGTAGGAAAATTCGCTTCACAAATCGCGCATGAAATTCGAAACCCACTGAATTCGATTTCGCTGAATGTCGAACTCCTGGAAGACGAAGTGGCTTCAAATCCGGAAGCCCGAGGGTTGATCCGGTCCGTACTCAAGGAATTGGATCGCCTGAACGACATCGTCAGCGAATACCTGCAGTTTTCAAGATTTCCAAAGCCGCATTTGAAGCGAGGCCGTGTGGAGGGAGTCATTCGTGAATTGGCGGCGGCATTCAAGTCGCCGGATCGAATTTCATTTCGCGTCCAGCTGGCGGAATCGACTCCCGAAGTCTGGCTGGATGAGGGTTTGCTCCGCCAGGTTCTGGAGAATCTGCTTCGGAATGCCGTTGAATCCATCCCAGGGAATGGCGCAGTGGATGTCGAAACGGATGTTGTCGATCGATACGTCGTCATTCGCGTGAAGGACACGGGCGTCGGGATCTCGGCCGAAGCACAGACGAAATTATTCGAACCATTCTTTACGACCAAGGCGCAGGGAACCGGGCTCGGTCTTGCGACTTCGCAACAAATAATCTTTGAACATAATGGGCACCTTCTGGTGGAAAGCCAGCCGGGAGAGGGGTCCATTTTTTCCGTACTCTTGCCCATATGACAATACGAAAAATTCCTGCGATTCTCGTTGTTGAAGACGATGCCGAAAGCCGCACCGCAATGGTGAAGATCCTCGATGCAGCGGGATACAAAACCGCGGAAAGCGGCAATGGCCAGGAGGGGCTTGACCGTGTCATCGAAGGTGGAATCGACATTATCGTTACCGATATGCGATTGCCGGTGATGGACGGCGTCGAACTTCTGAAGCGCGCCAAGGCCGTGGATCAGGAAATCGAGGTGATCATCAATACCGGATATGGAACGGTTGAAGTCGCCGTCGAAGCGATCAAGGAAGGCGCCTACGATTTCATCACAAAGCCCGTAAAGAAGGCCCAGCTTCTTCGGGCGGTTGAGAAGGCGGCAGAAAAACAATATCTTCAGCGCGACAATCGCGACCTTCGTACCCAGCTTCAGCAAAGCGGCGTCAAGAAGCTCGTCTACGCCAGCGCCGAAATGCGCGAAATTGCCCGCATGGTGGAGCAGGTTGCTCCCAGCTCGGCCACGGTGCTGCTCACCGGGGAAAGCGGAACCGGCAAGGAAGTGATTGCCGACGCGATTCATTCCGCATCGCCGCGTCGCGGCAAGCCCATGGTGAAAGTCAGCTGCGCGGCCCTGCCGGAAACACTGCTCGAAGCGGAACTGTTCGGATACGAAAAGGGCGCGTTCACCGGAGCCAACTCACGAAAGGAAGGACGATTCGAACTGGCGGCCGGTGGAACACTCTTTCTCGATGAAATTGGCGAGATAACTCCTGGCGTTCAGGTGAAACTGCTGCGCGTGCTTCAGGACGGCAAGTTTGAAAGACTCGGCGGAACGCGCACCATCGATGCCGACGTTCGAATTATCACGGCTACCAACAAAGACCTTCATCTGGAAGTCGCCGAAAAGCGATTCCGCGAAGATCTGTTTTATCGACTGAATGTCATCAACATTCGAATTCCAGCTCTGCGCGAGCGCAAGGACGATATCCATCTCCTGGCGATGCATTTCCTGAAACTGTATTCGGACAAGAACCAGAAGCCAATCGAAGGCTTTACTGAAGACGCCATGCTGGCATTGACATCCTACGACTGGCCTGGGAACGTGCGCGAATTGGAAAATGCCATTGAGCGCGCGGTGGTTTTCACCAATGGGAAACAGATCCCGCTTTCCGTTCTGCCTCAGAACGTATCGGCGTTTGCCGAATCGCGGCATTCGCTGACGTTCAAAATTGGAACTCCCTTGAAAGAACTCGAGCGCAAGGCCATCGAAATCACACTCCAACATGCCCGCGGCGATAAAAACATGGCTGCACGCCTTCTTGGTATTGCGACACGAACAATTTATCGCCACCTCGAACGGGAAGGTCAGGAAGACATCACTGCGGGTACCGATAAGGAATCCGAATCCGCCAACGTATTGAACAGCTGAAAGGAAGGGACAGAGCGGACTGTCGCCTCTGTCCCTCCGTTCCTAATCAAGCCCTAATCAAGCCCGAATCAAGCAACTTGTCCGGTGTAGTGGATATTCGTGGCGCCCACTTCAGATAGTGTTGCTTTGACACGCGCCAATTGCGACCTGTTGTGCAAGGGTACAGCGACCAGAAGCTGGGATTGCTCCACTTCCTGTTCCAGGCGATGCGCGAGTTCGGGTGAAACTTTTCGCGAAGAGAGGATCCCGCCGCAGCCCACAATGGATCCGATCAGCGCCCAGCATCCGGCGTTGAAAATGGGAATCGCCGCGGCGCCCCACATCGACCAGATCGTCGGTCCCAGGAACACCATCTGTCCAAGTCCCATCAGCAATCCAGCGATCGCGCCGTAGACGACCCCAATCAGAGTCGAACGATTCATCTCGGATTCGGTGTGCATCAGGTTCTCGACCTCGGAGACTTCCCTTGCAACAATCACATCCTCCGGCCGGAATCCCAGTCGCTGCATCCGTGATACAGCTTCATTGGCCTGCTCAGGCAACGACACCGTGCAAAAAACGTTATCTACCATATATGAATCCTCCCGGTGAATTACGAACCGCAAATCCCAATGCAGTTCGCGTGCCGGAAAGAATCGACCTCATATTCGACAAAGAAAGGATTTACGGCCAGGTGCTCACCTCGGTTCCGGTGTTTCACACCGCGTTTGCGGTCAACGTGTCACATGTCTGAACGGCCGCATCTTCGATTCTGGACCAAATGACGATGTTGAACACCGATCGCAATGAAAATCTGCCGTTGCGACGTTCGAAGTGAACATGAAGGGCTTCGACCAGGAAATTACACTCCGGATTGGCATTTGACACTGAAGGCCTTGCATGTGCCAAATCGGCACGGTAGGATTCGTCGGGAGTCCCACGTGATATGGAGTTAACCGAAAGATTCGGGCTTGATGACCAGGAAAGATCCCGCCGTCTCGAGTTCCTCGGCTTAAACGAAGAAGATGCCCTCCAGCTGCAAAGCGTGCACGGCATGGCAGAAGAGAGCGCCGACGAGATTATCGACCGGCTCTACGAACATATTCTGAAGTTCGAACCCACGCGCGCATTCTTCGGCAATTCCGAAACGCTCGCCAGAGTGAAGAATTATCAGAAACGTTATTTCACGGAACTTACGGAAGGAAGGACCGACGAAGCTTATTTCGAAAACCGTCTGCGCGTTGGAGACACCCACCAGCGCATTGAATTGCTCCCGCAGTGGTACCTCGGTTTATACAGCCGCTATTTTCAGCTCATCATTGAAGAGGTCCGCAAGATGCTTGGCCCCGAGAAGGCTCTGGATTTGATTCCTGCCCTGACCAAACAAATGTTCCTGGATATCGGTCTGGCTCTCGACGCTTATATACAGGGAGGCTTCATCGATAAACTCCGCGCCGAACGCCGCGTTGCCCAGGACCTCCGTGAGGAACTGGCTCGTAAGGAAAAACTCGCAATTCTGGGTCAGCTCGGAGGCGGAGTGGGCCACGAACTCCGCAACCCAATTGCAGCCATGCAGGCGTCCATTTACTTCCTGAAAATGGCGCTCGAGGACAACCCAAATCCAAAGATTCAGCGTCATCTGAAATTGCTGGATACCGAACTCAGTGGTGCGAACGAAATTATTACGAACCTGCTGGACTTCTCCCGGGTTCGCCAGCCGGAGGTGATGCAGACCTCCGCTGTCGATCTCATCCATGAAGTTCTCTCTCGTCAGGATTTTCGCTCGATACAATTAATTCAGGAATTCCAGGACGTCGACCTCATCGTGGATCCCAGTCAGATTCGGCAGGTTGTGGGAAATCTCGTCACAAATGCGATCCAGGCAATGCCCGACGGCGGTTGTTTGACGATCCGAATCCGGAAGAACGGCAAATCGGCCCACATTGATATCGTGGATACAGGCCACGGCATCCCGCCGGAAACGCTCGCGAAAATCTTTCAGCCGCTCTTCACAACCAAAGCAAAGGGTATTGGACTTGGTCTCTCTGTGTGTGAATCGCTGGTCCAGGTGAATCGCGGAAGTATCCGGGTCGTGAGCACACCCGGACAGGGCAGCACATTTACCCTCGAACTACCCATTGCGGACTAAGAGTTGAGCAAACCATTTCGCCTTCTCGCTGTGGATGACAATCGATCACTGGTCGAGGCACTTGGCGACGTGTTCGAAACTCGAGGATATGAAGTGGACCTTGCCTACGATGGAGAGCAGGCCGTCGAGCGAGTCCGCAACGCCGTCTATGATTGCATCCTCATGGACATTCGAATGCCCAGGATGAGTGGCGTCGATGCCTTTAAAGAGATCAGGAAATTATCACCGGCCACACCGGTCATTCTCATGACCGCATATTCGGTGCAGGATCTGATCGATGATGCTCTGGCGGACGGTGTGCTTGCCGTCGTTCATAAGCCAGTCGTGATTGACCGTATTTTGGTAATGATCGAGGAACTGCGCGGAAAGTCCGCCGTTCTTATCGTGGACCGGCAGACGGATCTTCAGCTCGTTAACACGCTCCGGGAAAAAGGATATCGAGTGACTGTTGAGACCACTGCTGCAGAGGCAATAGACCGGGTATGCACGCAGCTTTTCGATGTGGTTCTGTTGAATGCGGAGATCAGCGGACTGAATTCGGAGGAAACATTCTTCCTGATGAAGGAGTGCAACCCCAAGTCCATTATCGTTCTCATGTCGAGCCAGCCCATTCAGGCTGAAAGCCCCCTCATTTACACCAGCCTGCAAAAGCCGTTCAAGATCAAACAGGTCGTCGAGATTATCGATCGTATTCGTGCACAGTCGAGTTCGAGTCGACCAGGCTAGCCGTTCTCTGCGTCAAGATGTCGCTGGTTTCCGAAGGTTCCTGCACGTCCAGCGACATCTCGCCACGCAGACAAGAAAAGGCTCTTCCGCAACTTCAACAATATTCACGAATTTGGATCGGGTATTCAAAATGCAATGTAGAGGTTGGTTCTTAAGGAGGTACGTTATGACACTCACAAGACTAAACCCTCTGCTCAATGAGCTGACGATAACAAGAGATCGGCTAAACCGTCTCTTCGGCAGGAACGAAGCGTGGGACACGGAAGGAGCTTTATCCGTAGCGGACTGGGCACCTTCTGTCGACATCCTGGAAAAGGAAACGGAAATCCTGATAAAGGCGGAATTGCCGGGAGTCGAATCCAAAGACGTTGCGGTTACCCTCGATAACAATGTCCTGACGATCAAGGGCGAACGCCATCTCGAGAAGGACGTAAAGAAGGAGAGCTATCATCGCATGGAACGCGCTTACGGCTCGTTCTCCCGGTCGTTCTCTCTACCCAACACCGTGGATACCTCGAATGTCCGCGCGGAATACAAGGATGGGTTGCTGACGCTGGCACTACCGAAGAAGGCGGCGTCCAAGTCCCGAACTGTCGAAATCAAGGCAGCATAGACACAATCCGTTCGCGTGAGCGAGCGGACTAACCCTACGAAGCTGTCCTTCGAAGCTCGGAGGACGGCTTGATCGAAACAACAGAGATTGTGCGAGGGATGGTTGCATAGCACCATCCCTTCGCGGGATCCACGTCGAACTCGCACTGCTCTCCCGAATGAGGAGGGCAGTTTCTGTCTCCCCTTCAAACGCAAAACAATCATCCTGGCCTGAGCGGGCCGCGCGTGACATTTCGTCTCCACGTTGTCGACGCGTTCCCGGTTTCCCGCTCAATTGTCACTTCTCACGATTTGTACCGTTGGTGAATCCATTGAAATACAAGCGCATTCAGATCGGCATGCAACATGCATTAGTACAGCGGAGGAATTATGGCAACGTCAGCCGCGCCGGTCGAAACCAGAGAGTCTCTTCAGGACGCATACGACAGGATTCCGGGCACAATCGTTTTCGACAGTCGAGCCGCCATGAAGGGCTATGCACTAAATAAGATGTGTTACTCCTTCAACTCGCGCGAGAATCGCGAAGCTTACCGACGGAATGAAGATGCCTATTGCGAGGCCTACCAGCTCAACGCGCAGCAACGGCTCGCATTGAAGCACCGGAACGTCGCCGAACTGCTTGAAGCCGGCGGCAACATGTACTACCTGGCCAAGTGGGCCGGCATATTCGGAATGACTGTGCAACAGCTCGGTGCGCAGCAAAGAGGCATTACCGAAGATGCGTTCAAGGAAATGCTGCTTCGTGCGGGAGATTGAATAGTCATGGCACGAATTATCGGCGGCATCGCAACATCTCATATCCCGGCAATCGGAAAAGCGATCGCACAGGGAACCCAGCAGCAACCGTATTGGAAGCCGTTCTTCGATGGCTACAATCCGGTCCACAGCTGGCTGGAGAAAGAGCAACCCGACGTGGTCGTTGTGATCTACAACGACCACGGATTGAATTTCTTTCTGGATAAGATGCCCACATTTGCCGTCGGCGCCGCGACGGAATACTCCAACGCCGATGAAGGCTGGGGCCTGCCGGTTTCTCTGCCGTTCACCGGCTATCCGGAAATGTCCTGGCATTTGATCGAATCTCTGATCCAGGAAGAATTCGACCTGACCACGTGTCAGGAAATGCTCGTTGATCACGCCTTTGTTGTGCCGATGACTCTGTTGTGGCCGGATCGGCGGCCCATCCGAACCATTCCCATTGCCATCAACACCGTCCAGTTCCCGCTGCCGACGCCGGCAAGATGTTTCAAGCTGGGGAAAGCGATCGGACGCGCCATCGAATCCTTCGGTAAAGAACATCGTGTCGTCATTATCGGGAGTGGCGGCATGTCGCATCAGCTGGATGGCGAGCGCGCGGGATTCATCAACAAGACATTTGACATTACCTGCCTGGATCAAATCATCAACGATACCGCCGCGCTCTCGCAGATGTCGGTGGCCGAACTCGTGTTGATGGCAGGCGTTCAGGGAGTGGAATTGCTGAACTGGCTGGTTATGCGCGGTGCAATGACCGGCAGCGTTTCCGAGAAACACCGCAATTATCATGTGCCCATTTCCAATACTGCAGCGGCCGTCATGATTCTCGAAAACGGAACAGCGTTGGCCAGCTCAGGAAAATCACGAGTTTGAAAGGAAGGTCCCCATGTCTGTAGAGATAGCGACGGCACCGGTAACAGCGAAGGAATCTTCCCCGGGCTTTGGTCTGAAGAAAAGAATTGCCGGCCTGATTGCCGGGGGCATTATGACTGTTCTGGTTTCTGCTCTTGTTTGGGTGCTCGCCGCAGTACTGCCCAGCAAGACGGACGGCCCGTTCACGTTCCTTGAAAATATCTGCAACTGGCTATACACGACTCCGGTCAGCGTGGGAATTCGTGAATCAACGCTTCTGTTTCCTGCGATCGAAGGGGTTCATCTGCTGGGGATCGCGCTCTCGGTGGGAATGCTGTGCTGGTTCGACCTGCGCCTGCTGGGATTGGTCATGAAGGATGAACCTGTTTCGAAAGTCTGGACTCGCGTAATGCCCACTGCGATCACCGGGTTTGTCCTGATGTTCCTTACCGGCGCGCTGCTCTTCTGGGCGGAAGCAGCGACCGCGTATCACAGCGTCCATTTCTGGATCAAGATGGGACTGATTGTACTCGCCGGCGTGAACGCAGGGTACTTTGAATCCACCACGCACGCGCACGTCGCGGAATGGGATTCAGCCGCTGTCCTTCCAATGCGGGCCCGAATCGCAGGACTATTCTCGCTGCTGCTCTGGACTGCCGTCATTATTACCGGACGCACGATGGCGTATTCATTCTGAACGTTCAATCGAAAGGAAACGGCAATGCCTTCTTTACTACCTTTATTTCAGTGGGCCAACAATCTGCAGGTTGCCGACTGGGTTCGCAAGTCGACCTGGATTTTTCCCGCAGCGGAAACCGTACACATTGTGGCTCTGGCCGTATTATTTGGAGCCATCGTATTTGTCGACCTTCAGATGCTGGGTCTGGTTCGGCGAGACACATCGGCCTCGCACCTTGAGAAGGAGCTTCGACCCTGGACCTTCAGCAGCCTGATTGTCATCCTCTGCACAGGAGCACTACTCTTCTCTTCGGAGGCGATGAAGCTCTACATCAACGTTCCCTTCCAGTTCAAAATCGTGACCCTGTTTGTGGCGATTGCCTTTAACTACACGATTCATCGCAAAGTCATCGGAGCAGAAGCTGTTCGTCTGAGTTCTGTCTGGGTCAAGCTGACTGCTGTTGTCTCGATTATGCTCTGGCTTAGTGTGGGTTTTGCCGGCCGTGCCATCGGCTTCTTTTAAGTAATTGGTGTCCGTCACCTCATTAACCTGTTTCACCGTACAGGGGAACCAGGAGGCTGACACCAATTACACTCTGCACCATGGTCCCTGCACCTGACGGGTTATCCGACACGGAAGCGGCGCGACGCCTGGTCGAGGAAGGTCCGAACGAACTTCCCATGGCGCGGCCGAAAAGCAATCTCGCGGTCGTGCGCGATGTGTTGCGAGAGCCCATGTTCCTGCTGCTGCTCGTGACGGGTGTGGTTTACCTCATACTCGGAAGCCACGAAGAAGCCATCGCGCTTTCCGGTGCAATTCTGGTTGTCATTGGCATCACGGTTTATCAGGAACGGAAGACGGAACGAACGCTGCAGGCATTGCGCGATCTTTCCAGTCCCCGTGCTCTGGTCATTCGAAATGGAATTCGAAAGCGCATTCCCGGCCGGGAGGTTGTCCACGGAGACGTGCTGGCTCTATCTGAAGGAGACCGTGTTCCGGCAGACTCCCTGGTTCTCTCATCGGTAGGACTCACGGCCGACGAATCCCTGCTGACCGGAGAATCAGCGTCCGTCCATAAGTCTGTATGGGACGGAAATTCAAAATCGGTTCGTCCCGGCGGAGAAAATATCTCAACGGTGTTTTCCGGAACTCTGGTTGTGAAAGGCCACGGCACGGCTCTGGTTTCCTCAACCGGAGAGCATACCGAGATGGGAAAACTCGGGCTGGCTCTGCAGCGTATAGAAATACAAACAACCAACATTGAACGGGAAACGCGAAGCATCGTCCGTCGGTTCGCCACCGCGAGTATCGTCCTTTGCCTCGCGGTCACCATCATTTATGGATTGACCCGTGGAAACTGGCTGAAAGGCATCCTGTCTGGTCTGGCGCTGGCCATCTCCCTGGTGCCCGAAGAATTCCCTGTGGTATTGACCGTCTTTCTTGCTTTGGGCGCCTGGCGCATATCGAAGAAGAACGTCCTGACTCGTCGTGTCGCCGCAATAGAAATGCTGGGCTCGACTACGGTCCTGTGCGTGGACAAAACCGGCACATTGACGATGAATCGGATGTCTGTCCACGAAGTACTTCCGTCAACAGGGCACAACAACCGGGAAGTGCTCGAAGCAGCGATGATGGCAAGTCCGGAAAACCCGATCGATCCGATGGAGATTGCTTTTCACGAAGCTGCCGAGAAGCACGGCGAGATTCCTGCACCGGACGGAACGGCTTTTGTCCGCGAGTACCCTCTCTCGAATGATCTGCTTGCCATGTCCCGCGTGATCTCAAGCGACATGGGCGGATACAAAGTGTTTGCCAAGGGCGCTCCGGAAGCGATTGCGAAACTTTGTCGTCTATCCGGCACGGCGATTGCGGACGTTGCCTCCGAGGCACAATCGATGGCCGCTCGCGGACTGCGCGTGCTTGGTGTCGCCGGCGTTCAGATTCCCCCTCAGGATCTTCCGGAATCGCAAGGTGACTTCAAGTTCGAGTATCTCGGTCTGGTTGGCCTGCAGGATCCGGTTCGGCCTTCGGCAAAACCCGCAGTCGCGGAGTGCATCACCGCCGGGATTCGCGTTGTGATGATCACTGGAGATTACCCGGCAACGGCGCAAAGTATTGCCGGACAGATTGGACTATCCAATCCGGATTCCAGTGTGACCGGAGCGGAACTGGAACTTCTCACCACGAAGGAACTGCAGGAACGCGTTCGAACCGCAAACGTATTTGCACGGATTCTACCCGAGCAGAAGCTGCGTCTGGTCGACGCTCTCAAAGCCAACGGGGAAATTGTCGCGATGACTGGAGATGGGGTCAATGACGCGCCGGCCTTGAAGTCGGCTCACATCGGCATCGCGATGGGCGGCCGCGGCACCGATGTGGCTCGTGAAGCGGCGTCGCTGGTTCTGCTCGATGACGACTTCTCCTCTATCGTCGAGGCCATTCGGCTGGGCCGCAGAATCTACGACAATCTGAAAGAAGCGATGACGTACATCTTCGCCATCCATCTGCCCATTGCCGGAATGGCGCTGATTCCCGTGCTGTTCGGACTTCCTTTGATTCTGATGCCGTTGCATATCGTGTTTCTCGAGCTCGTGATCGATCCGGCCTGTTCCATCGCATTCGAGTCGGAGCCCGAACAGCCGGGCATCATGAAGCGTCCTCCGCGCAGCCCGAAGTCCCGCATCTTTGATGCGCGTACCATCGGCCTTGCTCTATTCCAGGGGCTGGGGCTGCTCGCTGTCACCATTGGCGCATTCCTGGTCAGCCTGTATCGCGGTCAGGGCGAACTCGACGCGCGAACCATCAGTTTCACCACACTGGTCCTTGGAAATCTGGCGCTCATCTGGACCGATCGGTCCAGCTCACGAAAACTGGCGGTGCTTCTCGGCGCCCGCAATACGCCACTCTGGATTCTGACTTCGAGCGCACTGCTTTTGCTGGCCCTTATGCTGTACGTTCCCGCGGTCCGGGAAATTCTGGAGTTCTCCACATTGCATGCCATCGACATCGCCACCTGCCTCGGTCTTTCCGTGCTGAGCGTTGCGTGGTTTGTACTGGTGAAACGGCAAGCACAGACAGCAGCGTGAACGAACGGATTTCTGCAAGCAGCAATGGTCAGCGAACTGGAACCCGAACTGTTACAACAGTGCCCTTCCGAGGAGCCGATTCGATCGAAAGTAATCCTTGAATGAGGCGAACTCTCTCCTCCATGGTCACCAGACCCAGCCCGCCTTTCATTCGAACCTTCGCCAGGTCAAAGCCATCGCCAATATCTTTGATCGTCATCAGGAGTTGGATGGGCGTGGCAGACAAGAGAACCTTTACTTCAGCACTCGCACGTGCGTGTTTTCGAATGTTTTGAAGCGCCTCTTCGGCGACACGATAGAGGCATAATGCGATCTTTTCGGGAACAATTTCCGGGAACGATCGCAGCTTAAATGCCACAGGTATTCCCGTCTGGTTCGCGAATGCATGACACGCCGATCTCAATGCGACGGGCAATCCCAGATCCGCCAGAATCGAAGGATGCAGCCGTCGTGCAACCCGGTGCATGTCTTCGGCCAGCTTCCGAAGTTGCATCACCATGGCTCTCGCCTTTCGCTGATTCTCCCCGTCCGAGGTCGATACAAACCTTTCTGTTTCGATAATCAACGCGGCAATTTCCTGGCTGAATCCATCGTGAATTTCACGAGACAGGTATCGGCGTTCTTCATCCAGTTCGTTGATCAGACGTTCATTCAATGCCTGATGCTCACTGCGGCTCCGAATCAATTCGTTTTCTGCCATCCTGGCTGCGGTAATATCCCGGCCTGCCCCCTGCATTGCAGACAGTACGCCGTGGTCGAACACAGGACGCGCGATGGTGTCGATCCAGATGAATCCTCCAGTTTTTCGCAGAAGGCGGAACACGCCACGACGGAGACGCCGCTCTTTGAGAAAGGGTTCGTGCAGTTCTCTGCGGACGAACTCACGATCTTCGGGATGAATGATTTCATATCCGGTCACACCGATGAGTTCTTCCGGCCGGTAGCCGAGCATCGGCAGGCTGGAGGGACTGACATAGGTGAATCTGCCGTTGGTATCGGAAATGGTAATGAAATCGCTGGAATTCTCCGCAATCAACCGGAGGTGCTCTTCGCTGCTTTTCAGTTCATCGATGGCGTCGAGACTGCTGGTGACGTCATTGATAGAGATCAGGATC
>Ga0163162_10003248_pt1 | contig 15541 bp, 13 predicted proteins | sample S55metaG_FD_115310 | JGI IMG/M metagenome (GOLD analysis project Ga0163162, IMG submission 115310) | Switchgrass rhizosphere microbial communities from Kellogg Biological Station, Michigan, USA - S5-5 metaG | ecosystem: Host-associated > Plants > Roots > Rhizosphere > Soil | place: USA...
AAACACCAGGGTTCGCAATACATCATATTTGTGAATGTATTCCGAATTGATCTCCTCAAACATGCGTTTATAGATGGCCGTTACCGATTCTACCTGTTCATCAGTCAATTCAAATACATGCGTTCCGCCTGGCTGGAATACCGCGTACTGGCTCAGGTTACCGTACTGTTGAAAAAAGTGTTGATTAAATACGCAGAACACTCCGCTTCTAACAGTATCCAGGTGTTCCCATTTGTAGGGTATCTGCGGATTGGAAAAAGACAGGGCCTGCTTTTTTACTTCCACTACCCTGTCGGCAAAATGCACTTTGCTTTCTCCAATGATCAGCATGATCTTGTAATAATCCCTGCGCTGATAAGGCACGGGCCTCGCATTGCTGCCCACAAAGGGATCCAGCTTGAATACGTTGAAATGCCCAATCTCATTTTTGAGATTATCGGGCATCCAATCGAATTTCCGCTTATAAAAATCCTGCAATGATTCAACCTTGTTCATGCAATATCATTTACAACTATAGTGTCACTGTTTTAACATCGTGCAGATCACTGGCATTCCTTATTTCGTCTGTCGCCGTTTTAATGATCAGGTCACCGGGATTCAAATTGCCATAGATCTCAATAATGCCGTTGGATTCCCTGCCCGTTTTTACATGCACCCATTCCGCCTTTTTGTTGGCCACCCGAATTACAAAAACACTTTCGGTGGAATTAACCACTGCTGATTTCGGCACAATAAAAGTGCTGTCATTGGCGGGCAGTGGCAGGTTCACTTCAGCCACCATACCGGGTAACAATTTCTTCTCGTTGTTGATTACATCCATCTCAATGCGCTGTGCGTGCAGCCGGTTGTCGATGGCACCCGACAAACGCTTTACCTGGGCCTTGAAATGTTGATTCGGTAAGGCTTTCACCGTAAACTCAACTTCATTTTTGTCGCTCAGGTAACTGCTGTAAGCTTCTGGAACGGAAACGACTAACCGAAGTTTCTTTTGCTCCTGCAAATTAAACAGCGGCAGTTCAGATCCCTTGCCGGAAGGTCCCACATAGGCACCCAGGTTTACATTTCTCGCTGTGATGACGCCGGTAAATGGCGCCCTGATTTGTAAATAGCCCTGCGTTTCCGCAACCTGGCTATAAGAAGCCTTTGCGGCCTGCAACTGCGCCAAATCAGCGTCCCGTCGCGCAATGGCTTGTTCCAGGTCGTTTGGTGAAATGGTGCCGGGCGTTTTGCTGGTTTCCAGCAACCGTTCATAGTTCGCCTTGCTGGCTGTGTAGATGGCCTCCCGCGATTTGATATCCGACTGCGCACCCGCCAACTGCGATGCCAGTTCAGGCGCTTCCAGTATTACCAGCAACTGCCCTTCTTTTACTTCAGACCCGATATCGACAAACAGCTTCTTAACAAAACTGTTTTCTTTGGCGTAGAGATCTACCTGCTGAAAGGCAAGCAGCTCGCCGGGAATTTGCAGGGAAGAAGAGAGCCGCCCTTTTTGCAATGCAAATGCTTCCTTGGCGGGCGCTTCCACCGGTTCGCTGTCAGCCTGCTCTTTCTTCGCATTTTCGTTTGAGTTGCAAGCCGCGAGCAAAACCATGGCTAAAAACCCCTGGAAAATAAAACGTTTGCGGAACCATAAGATCTTAAAAAAATTATCCATTGCGATTGTATTGAACGATTAAACAGATTTTTCAGTTTGATGCAATGCCGGAATGTAGTGTGTGCTTTCTTTGTCTTCCGGATCAAGCGAAACAGAAGTAGTAGAAGCTTTTCCCTGCACCCAGGAAAATACCAAAGGAAGTACGAACAAGGCAGCAAAGGTGGAGGCAATCAATCCGCCAATTACAGCGCGACCAAGCGGAGCCGCCTGGTCTCCGCCTTCACCCAGTCCCGACGCCATGGGAATCATACCCGCCACCATGGCCAGACTCGTCATCAGGATCGGACGCATGCGCAACGCTGCTGATTCCTTTGCGCTCAACAACGCATCCCCATTGTGCATGCGCAAATGTTCCGCATTCGTGATCAGCAAAACCGAATTGGCAATAGACACACCCACCGACATGATCATGCCCATATACGACTGCAGGTTGAGCGTTGAACCGGTTAGCATCAGCATGACCAATGATCCCAGCAACACCGCCGGGATGGTTGACAAGACCACCAGCGAAACCTTGAACGACTGGAAATTCGCCGCCAGCATCAGGAAAATGACGATGATGGCTGTGATGAGACCGATTTGCAAACTCTGCAAAGTGTCTGTCAACACTTCGCTCAATCCCTTCAACTCGATCGTTAACCCGCGCGGCAATTGCCCCATTCCCTGGATGGCTGACGCCACTTCCTTCGCGGCCGTGCCCAGGTCTTTTTGATGCAGGTTGGCCGTTACCGACAAATAGGGAATGGCCCCCATGTTGTCGTTTTCACCATAGGTGGTATCTATTTTAATTTCTGAAACATCACCCAACACAGGCCGGTCTTCATTGGGCCGAATTGGTATTTCCCTGATGTCGTTGACGCTGGTCATTTGATTTTCGGGAATTTGAACCTGCACGCCATAACTCTGGTTCGACTTGGTATCAATCCAAACATTTTTCTCCGTGTAGCGTGAAGAGGAAGTAGATGCAATCAATGAGCGCGAAATGTCTGACATATCCACGCCCATCTGCGCGGCCCTAATCCGGTCGATGTCGATATTAATGGACGGATATTTCACCGGTTGCGCCAGTTGCACATCGCGCAAATAGGAAATTGTTTTCAGCCGGGCAATCACTTTGCCCGCGTATTCTTCATTTAGTTTTTTGTCCTTACCCGTTACCCGTACTTCGATGGGTGTGGAAGCGCCCTGGCTCAAAATTTTATCGGTCAGCTCAATGGGTTCAAATGAAAGTTTTAAATCGGGCATCTCTTCTTTCATTTTCTGCCGGAATCTTTCTTTCAAATGATCCAAATTCTCCTTATAGTTTTCCTTCAACGCCACCTGCAACACGGCTTCCTGTGGGCCGCTCATAAAAAGATAAATCGGGCTGGTAGAAAATTGTCCCGGATGCTGACCCACAAATGCAGAAGTGACTGAAATGTTTTCTTTTCCGACCAGCCCCTCCAGAATGCGCAGCGCATGGATGGTTTTGTCTTCGGTTCTCTCCAGGCGAGTACCATCGGTTGCGCGTAACCGAACCTGAAACTGTCCGCCATTTATTTTTGGCAAAACGTCGTGGCCGATCTGCATGCCTAACAGGGCCACCACACCACAGGTGAGTAAAGTATACAGAATGACCACCGGTTTTTGATAAGGAAAAAGGCGATCGAGGAAGCGCAGGAACCGATTTCTGAATTTCTCGAAGCGCGTCAGCTTTGCATTCTTGTCATTCAACTGGTGCTCGAGCAATTTCTTTTTCTGATCCCAGGTATCACTCTCATCGGCCGCGGTAAGTCCGAGTGCTTTGTACTCCTCTTCGTCTGTGAGCACATGTCCGTCGACTGCCGATTTGTGAGGATGTGCTTTCATGAGCCAGTTGGCAAGAATGGGAACGAAGGTCTGGGCCAAAAAATAAGAAGTGATCATGGAAAAAGCGATGGCCATGGCCAGCGGCAGAAACAATGCACCCGGAATTCCCGTCATGGTGAACGCCGGCGCAAATACCGCCAGGATGCAGAGCAGGATCAACAATTTCGGAAAAGCAATTTCTTTACAGGCATCCCAAATAGCCAGCGCTTTGGGTTTGCCCATGGCCAAATGCTGGTGAATATTTTCAATGGTAACCGTGGATTCATCCACCAAAATACCGATGGCTAATGCGAGCCCGCTTAGCGTCATGATATTGATGGTTTGACCAAACAGGTATAGAAAAAGCACACCCGAAATAATAGAAGTGGGAATGGTTAAAATTACAATCAATGCGCCTCGCCTGTCGCCCAAAAATAACAACACCATCAAACCCGTCAGGATGGCGCCGATGGCCCCTTCGGTGATGAGACTCTTCACCGCATTGATAACGTAAACCGACTGATCGAATTCATAAGAAAGTTTTACGTCTTCCGGAAGCAGGCTTTGAAACCGCGGAAGGGCTTTCTTTAAATTCTGCACCACTTCCCAGGTGGAGGCATCTGCTGATTTGGTGATGGGTAAATAAATAGAACGCTTGCCGTTTACCAATGCATATCCACTGGTTATATCGGCACCATCTTCAATCGTTGCCACATCACGCAGGTAAATATTTTGGACATTGCCTTTGAAGAGCGGAATATTTCCAAAATCACTGATACCTTTAATGGTCGTGTTAGCCGGCGTATAGTAATTGTAATCTCCAATTCGCACATTTCCGGATGGCGTAGACTGGTTATTGATCCTGAGCGCTTCCACAATTTGATCGGGTGTGAGATTGTGAACGCGCAATAATTCGGGATCCACTTTAATCACAACGGTTCGAATGTTTCCTCCAAACGGCGCAGGCGACACCAATCCTGGAATGGATGTAAAGGAAGAACGCACATACACATTGGCGAGGTCCATCAATTCATTGTTTGATCGCTTGGCACTGTTCAACACCAACTGACCAATGGGTAAAGTAGACGCATCAAAACGAAGGATGAACGGCGGCTGGGATCCCGGCGGAAAAATACCCTGCGCCCGATTGGTAAAAGCGGTTACTTCTGCCGCCGCCTGCGCCATATTGGTGCCCTGGTAAAAACTTAACTTGATGAGCGTGAGTCCCTGGATATTCCTGGTTTCAATGCTCTTCACGCCAGACACGTACAGCAACAAACTCACATATTGCTTTGCAAAGAAGGCTTCCATTTGAGTGGGCGCAAAACCACCGTAAGGATGCGAAATATAAATGACTGGCAGATCCAGGTTGGGAAAAATATCCACTTTGATGTTTCGCACCGCATTGACGCCAAAAAAGAACAATCCCATTACAATTACCAGGATGGATATTGGCTTTCGAAGTGCACTTTTAATTAAGCCCATTGGAAATTCGTTTTGAATTAAAATTCATTCATGAATAAACTGAAATCACCGGTGGCCGCTGCTTTCAATAGCAATGCCTGCCAAACATTATTGACTGAAATATCCCTGTCGGTTTCTGCGCGGTTCAGGATAAACAATGATTGTGTAACGTCAACGATATTGGTGAGCCCGTTTTTGTACAACACCGATTTTTGCAGATAGGCGTCTGAAGCGGCTTTCATTTGCACCGGTGCTTCGGTGTAATTGGCCACGGCATTTTTCATGCGTTGATTGGCCAAATCAATTTGCGCCCTGATTTGCTGATTCACCAGTTCATATTCATTCTGCAATCCTTTCGAAGTCCATTGTTGCGCGGCAACCTGTTCATTAACCCGTTTAATATTGGTAAGTCCCCAGGTAACGCCAACACCCACGAGGTAATTGGTACGCGAAGGATTTACGCCATCCCAGTAATTGTGGGTGATTGCGCCAGGATTGGTTTCGCTGTAATTGTTGCCAAATCCCGAAGCGCGTCCCTGGAAAACACCCGACAGCGTAAGTGCGGGATACTTAAACCGATCGAAATATTTTTCCTGTTCCTTACTGAGGTTGATGCGTGTTTGATAATATTTTAAAATGGGATGTGTCTCTTCCCTGAAAGCGGAGGAATCGTACAACGCCGCAGGAATCCGGTTGATGAATACCGTGTCCAATACAAAACCGCGGGCTGGTATTCCCATCAGTTGCGAAAGGTAGTTGGCCTGCACTTCTTCGTAATTGATGGCATTGGTGAGATCGATTTTTGCGCTCGATACTTCAGCGTTGGCCTGTGATGAATCCACGCCGGCATTCAAACCGTTCAGCGCCCTCGCCACCACTACGTTTCTCAACGCAATGGCCCTATCCAGGTTTCTCTGCTGAGAAAGCTTTAATCGCTGAGCTGCCAACAGGTTCAGATAGGCACCAGCCACGCGCACCTCATGTTGAAATTTTTCCTGTTCCAGGTCGCTGGTTTCCCGCTGCACTTCTGACTGTGCAACCCGCACTTTACCGCGCACCCTGCCAAAAGTGAAAAAGTCCCAGTTAATGTTGGCCAGGTACAATCCACCAAAGGCAGCATTCCAATTCTGCGTAGAAAAAGTAGGTCCCGAAGAAGCCGAACCCAATCCGCCGTTAACGATCACCGGTCCAAACTGACCCATTGCTGTTCCGTACGCCTGCTGTGCTGCAAGATTCAGACTGGGCAGGTAATCTACCGACGCTGCTTTTACCAGCGCCTCCGATGTTTTTACATAATTGGATTTTGCTTTAATGGTGCCGTAATTGGTCAGCGCTGTTTGAATGGCTTCGGGCATCGACAACACCTGGCCTTGACTAGCTGCCGGCAGAAGAAACAGTCCGAGCCGGACGACATGAATAAGGTGAAAGGTTTTCTTATGCATATAATATATATAAGGAGGGCATTCAGCAATACGGGCAGGCAAAGCAACAGGAATTGTGTTTTGAATTCTAATGAATTCGACACAAATTATTACGAAATTCAAACAATCTGGATGGAAGTTGGGCGAATTGCAAATCTATAACAATTTGGAATCAGGATTTTCCAAATTTTACCGGATTACTCAGGATCAGTGAATTAATGGAAGAAATGGAGCGATCAACGGGAGTCATGTGAAGAGGTTGGAGAAAGAAGAGGGATCCTGTTTATATACAAAAATATTTCAAACAAAAGCGCAAAACTCCCAATGAAAACTTTGCGCCTTTGCACGAAATCTACCCTTCGAAAGCCAATTCCAATTTTTGGATATCCATTTTATTCATCTGTTGCATTGCTTTAAAAAGGCGCTGCGTTTTGGCGGGGTCCCTATCGCCCGCCATCCGGCTGAAAGCATTGGGAACGATTTGCCAGGAAAGTCCAAACTTATCTTTGAGCCAACCGCATCTTCCCTCCTGGCCTCCGTCCTCCGTGAGTCTGTTCCAGAAATGATCCACTTCTTCCTGGTTTTCGCAGGACACGAAAATGGATATGGCCTCGTTGAATTTGAACTCGGGTCCAAAATTGCCAGCCATAAATCGCTGGCCTTCCAGTTCAAACACCGCCATCATTGGGTTGCTGTCGATGATCTTTGAATTCTTGAATACCGAGCAATAAAATTTTGCTGCATCCCCCGCCTGGTTATTGAACCAGAGAAATGGGGTCAATTTTTTGATTTCCATTTTTATTCTATTTAAAAGATTAATGTGGCGAAAATATTTAGGCGGTGAAGATGGCGCCCAATTTGTCCATGCACTGCTCCAGTCCCAGTTTTGCGAAATGGCTCATCTGTCCCATGTCTGCAAATTCCGATACGGTCATTTCTGTCCTGGAATTACCGAGGTCTTTGAAGTCCACGACGGTGCGAATGTCTTCGGGAAAATCAGGCGGCATGCCCACATCCACTGGTCTTACTTTGTTGCCTTCTTTGTCGGCGAGGTTTTGAATAAATTCAATCGACAAGAAAGGAACGATTCGTTGATAAGCCCAGATGCTGAAAGATTCCTGCCCGCCGAACGCTGGCGGCGCCAGCATGGATACCAGTGACACACCGCCTTCGCGGAAATCAATTTTTGCAACCGGGCAACTGAACCGGTCTGGTCCCCACCAGCGCTTTACCAGTTGCGGATCGGTCCAGGTTTTCCAAACCATTTCCACGGGTGCGTTGTAAATCCTGGTTACCCTGATTATTTTTTCCATGGCATACTATTTTTTTCTCTTTTTTGATCCCGCCGACTTCGTGTTTTGCATTTCAAATAACAGGTCCTCAATTTTTCCCAGCCTGCCTTCCCAGAACTGCTTATAGGGCGCGAGCCAGGCAGACACCTGCCTGAGGCCACCCAGCCTGGCCTCGCAATAACGTTCCCTCCCCTTCTGGGTAACTTCTACCAGGCCGCATTCGGCCAGGATTTTTATCTGCTGAGACACAGCGGGCCGGCTAATGCGAAAATTTTCGGCGATGGCATTCAGGTTCATCGGTTCCCTGGCTATTAAATGGATTATTTGCCGCCGGGTAGGATCAGCGATAGCCTGAAAAACATCTCTTCGGGTTTCTGTTGCCATATTGAGTAAGCGTTTACTTACGTAAATTTATAGGTAAGTATTCACTTACGCAAATTTTGGAGCCATTTTTTTTGAAAAAAAATGGCTTGTTGCTTTGGGACTTTCTGTCTTGGTGGCTAAATACTGCCACAAAGACCCGAAGACACAAAGCAACCGCCACGTTCATTTTCTTATCTTGATTTCAAATTCATGTGATGCCGCTATCGAAGTTTTCCTAAACGTGGTTCGTAGTTTTCCTAATTTTTATTCAACAGATAATTCCCACTTTGCGGTATTGTTTCCGGCTCAATTTGATTCTATATTTAAAGACCTAAAGAAAGTTAGAAAGAAAGATCCTCTCACACTTATTCAGCAAACAAAAGATCCGATTTACACTCGTTTTCAAACTGGCTTATCAGTTAGATAAGTTTTCTATTCACTTCGATTTTTGATTTCAACAGGAGGATAAAATTATGCAAGCAAAAGTATTTCCCGAAGAGAACACTCTTCTTTCCCAACTGAAGTTGGGAGACAAAGAAGCTTTTGGTCGGCTGTACACTCATTACAGTCCCTTAATTTTTTGCCATTTGAAAAGATTGCTGAAGTCGGAGAACCTGGCGCAGGAGTTACTGCAGGAAGTGTTTATCCGGATCTGGAAAAGCCGGGATAAAATAGATGAGAAAAAATCGCTAGGCCCCTACCTGTTCCAGATAGCTGCAAACATGGGCTGTGATTATTTTCGAAAATCGCTGCGTGAACAGGTCTTCCAGAAAAAATATGCGCATGTTGAACCCGTACAAAGCGCTCCCATTGAGGAAGAGATCAATCGCAAAGAAAACAAAGCCATCCTGTCAAAGGCAATCGCCTTACTACCGCCCAAACGACGGAATATATTCATCCTATGCAAGTTTGAAGAGAAATCGTACGATGAAATCAGCTCCCGGCTTGGTATCTCCATTTCTACCATCAGCGACCACATCGTTAAAGCCAATCATTTCATCAAGCGATACCTGCAGGCGCACACGGAAGGATAATCTTTTGCCGAAAATCGACGGATGAGCAGAGCGGGCTACCATGATTTGCGTATTTCATGTGACAGCCTGAGGAACCTTCCTCTCCCCGGGTGACAGCATTACCCAACTAACAATTCGGCATTTACGAATAAATCACTAACTTTTTTGCTCAAACTCTTTCGTTTCCTGCCATTGGACAATCATGCACTGATAGAATCGCTTTTTTCAAAATACCTGAAAGGTGTAAGTACCACAGAGGAATTGGAACTATTGGAGACTTTGATTGCCAAACCTGAAAATGCCGATTTTTTTAGAACGCTCATGCTGAAAGAAATGCAACAGCCCGAAGATTCGGAACAGTCGCCCGACCAGGACCAGTTAAAAAAACTGGGCGAACTTTTTGCGAACATCAAAAAAAACCTGCCGGAATAAAAATTCCAAATCGAGCAGAGGATTCCCACTTTCCAAACGTATTGTTTATTACCCGCATGTGATAGGGACGACGAATAGTTACGCCTCCCTTCATTCGCATGAACGGAATGCTGATTATTTAAATTCAGTTGAACAGACCCGACTTCGTTCAAAAAATCATTCTCCAATCAACGGCATGATTGATAAAGCGCTTTTATTACTAAGGGATGAACTCGAATCCTATATCAATTCCAAAGACGCTTCGGTTAACGTGGTGATCGACAACGTGGGTCTTTTTGAAACATCAAAAGGAGACACGTTAACAAACAATGTCATCATCACGCTCGTAAACATCGAGGAAGAAAGCACGCTGAAGAACCAGCCCGCACTAAAAAGACCTTTCGCCGGCAATGCGATCTATCAAAATCCGCCGGTTTTCCTGAATCTCTATATTCTGTTTACCTGCAACTACTCCGGCAACGATTATCCGCTCGCATTGCGAAGATTGTCATTTATCATCCAGTTCCTGCAAAGCAAGAATTCATTTTCCACCGCCTCATCGATCTCGGGCGGCAGTCTTGACCTGACAGAGGCCGGGATAACCGGACTAAAATTCACACTTGAATTATACACCCTCACTTTTGAACAAATCAATCATTTGTGGGGATCCTTGGGAGGCAGACAAATGCCATTCGCCATGTATAAACTCAGGCTGGTGGCTATTACAGAAAATGCAGTGGTGCGGGAAGTACCGCTGATTGAAGAAATCGATACAACCATTAAACCTGTTACAGCGAATTGAACCATGGCGGTCACCTACAAAACACTGTTTGAGATAAAGCTAATGCACGAATACTTCCTGACGAGGGAGGATGGCACCGTCGTGTTTTCAGAGCCCGACCCCACTAAACGACTGGACTTTTTAGTAGAAGAATTCATGGACGACAAACCTGCCATTAACGATGATATTCTTTTTGAATTTCCGGAGAACCGGATTGCGGACTACGAAAAATTCTTTCTGAAACTTTTGCCCTCCTATTCAGGTTGCAGAGTGGTTGTGCGGGTGCATCCAAAATTGCAGGCCGATCAGTCGGTGCTGTACGAACCCATGGTTCCCCTGCCGGATGATCTGCACATTTTCATTCTTCTTACGCCGAAAAACCTGAATACAGAATCCTACTCCAATGCCCGGGTACGTAGGGCTTTCCCTTCCATCTACTTTTTTTCGAATACGGACACCATCACACCGAGAACCTTTCCTTTCCTTACCAACGCCGTGGCCGTTCAGGACAGTTCAACGCAATACGAACAAGGCGAGCTCACACTTTCAGCTACCAATGTGGTGCAGGAATATTTTAATACCGGCGGGGCCGACGACTGGTACGATTTGCCAGGCAACGGATTCGCCAATGAATCAGACCGGCTGTTACTTCCCGAATCATTTGAATATTCATTCAGCAATGCCACTAACCTTACACAGGCGGAATTTGTGTTGAAAGATTTTAACGGAAATGAAGTTCAAACCATTCCGGTGTCCAATGCCAGCGGCATTTCGTCGAAAATAAGCCTCGATTTCTCCGGAAAAACTTCAGCTCCTGATTTGGTGAGTCCCAATCCGCTGAGGGAATATGTATACAATCTTGAAGTGAATGGCAATAACGGTTACACCGGAAAGCACAATGTTATTTTCAGCAACGAATTGGCCAATTCACGACCCTGGGCGGTTGTTGCGATTAAAACCGTCGCGCCGAATGCGGCATTCAACCTGTATGCAGCGGATGGCTTTTTGGTGAACAGGAAAAACGCGCCTGGTTCACCCACTTTATGGAACCCCGCACCCACTTTCGAAATTCCGGTTACCAGTCGTTTCGCCTATTGGCGCTTCATCAATAACAAGGACAGGGAATTGCTAAAGTCATTGACGCTGACAGATTATGTAGACAAAGAAGACAAGGTTCTCATCACTAAGAAACCACGCTCTGTTGCAAAGCACTGGTTCCTGTTACGAAAAACCGGGACCACCGATACCGTGTATGTGCCCAACCCGGTATTCACAGAAATAAAATCAGGAAGTGACCGAAGATTATTTCTGGATGTCCGCGTGCCCGAATCTGATTTATTTCCTGTTGTTCCATAAATAAAAAATGTTCATTATTTAAAACGAAAACATATGGCCGAATACAAATCCCCGGGAGTTTTTATTGAAGAGATTCCAAAGCTCCCTCCTTCCATTGCCTCTGTAGAGACGGCAATCCCGGCTTTCATCGGTTACACCGAAAAAGCCCAATGGAAAGCTCCCGACGATCTGCGTAACAAACCCTGGCGCATCTCCTCATTGCTGGAGTATGAGCAATACTATGGAAATGCAGATCCGGAAAAACCAGGAAGTATTACGGTTACCATACGCGAAGTGCCGAAATTGGAAATCAACGCCGACATAAACGAAGCCAACCGTTCGAAATTCCTGATGTATTATTCCCTCCAAATGTTCTTTGCGAATGGTGGCGGGCCCTGCTGGATTATATCTGTTGACAATTACACCAATGAAGGGGGTGTGATCAACAGCGCCAGGCTCAAGGCCGGATTGGATGAAGCGGCCAAGATAAACGAAATCACACTGCTGCTGTTTCCTGACGCGGTGAACCTGTCGACGGAGACAGACTATTACGATGTGTACAAAACAGCCATTGATCAGTGTGTGGATCTCCAGGACAGGTTTGTAATTATGGACGTATACCATCTCGCCGACAATGGCACCACCTGGAGGCTGGATATTGATCTGTTCAGGAATAAATTGTCTGGAACAACAGATGATCTTAGATATGCTGCCGCCTATTTCCCCCGGATCTACACCGGTGTGGATGACAACTACAACTCACCAGGATCGACAACGGACAACGATGCAGCCATTGCGGTGACAGGATTCGCCGATGCGGCCACGCTTGATGCGTTGAAGGGGAAGAACAACGCCTATTATTTCCAGGCAAAAAATGCCATCACCAATATTCAGATGTTGCTTCCGCCATCTTCGGCTATGGCTGGCATTTATGCGCAGGTAGACAACCTGAGGGGTGTATGGAAAGCCCCGGCCAATTTAAATATCGACAACGCCACACGTCCTGAATTCCTGATCACCACGCAACAACAGGAAGATTTGAATGTGGACGTAGTCGCCGGCAAATCCATCAATGCCATCCGCTCATTCGAAGGTCGCGGCCCGGCGATTGTTTGGGGTGCAAGAACATTGGCGGGCAACAGCAATGAATGGCGATACATTCCGGTAAGAAGATTTTTCAATATGGTAGAAGAGTCTACCAAAAATGCAACCGAGCAGTTTGTTTTTGAACCGAATGATCGCAACACCTGGATCCGTGTAAAAGCAATGATCTCCAACTACCTCATTCAACAATGGAAGGCAGGAGCGTTGATGGGAACCACTGACCGGGAAGCATTTTTCGTGCACGTTGGATTGGGCGAGACCATGACGGAGCAGGATATATTCGAAGGCAGGATGATTATTGAAATAGGTATGGCAGTGGTAAGGCCCGCCGAATTTATCATACTCAGGTTCATGCACAAAATGCTGGCAGAATCCTGATCCTCCATTCACTCCTAAATAATTAAGTCATGCAAAATCAGTATTCACGGCAAAATCAAAATAAAGACAATCCTACAAAAAAAGAGGATTGTGGATGCAAGGAAAATAATTCCGCCACGCAGAAGGCCATCAATGCCGAAAGAACGGTGTACTGCAATGAATTGGACACTGCCTCCGGCGATGTTTACAAATGGGAAGAGAATTATTCAGGCCTGCAGGAGATGAAAAAAAAGAAGAGGTGCCTCTTCGTGTGGACCGAAGTGAACTACCAGGCATTTCGCAACCTGGAAATCAGTACCGGCACTTCATTGATCCAGTTCAACGAATCCATAAAAGATGCCACGGCAGGATTTCTGAAAGCCAACAAAACCCTTTCCGACGGATTAAAAGACGTGGTAAAAAAAGTAAAAGACCTGCGGGACAAGGTTTACGCCCTTCGCGACGCCGCTTCCGATCTGAAACATTGCACCGATGAAGGCTGCAACGCAACGCAGTGGGGCATTCTAACCGACGACTGGTCAAAATGCAAGGGAGAAGTAAAGAAAGGCAAAGAACGGCCGGCAGCCTGTGATGACATGTTGGGCAAATTCAAAAAACTCTTCTGCATTCCCAAATCCCTGGCAGGCGACGTCGACATTTTGTACAAGGCATCGGCCGACGTTGTAGGCATACAGGTATTTACAAATATCGGCACCCTTGATGCGCTGCAGAAATCATTGTACGACAGCGCCAAGGCTTTTGACAAACACCTGCAGGATACGATGAAAAAAGACCAGGATGATGTGAAGAAAGCACAGGACGATTTTGTGAAGACCGTGCAGGACTTTGCAAAATCAAAGGCAACGCTGTACAGCGAGAGAAGCGATTTCGCAGCGGTGATGGACACCGCCGAATTCTTCTGTTGCCCTGAATGCGGATGCATTACCGACAAAGAATGTGAAATAAGGCTACAAGGCTGCAAAGACAAGATTTGTGAAATCTGCGATGAGGTGCAGAAAACATTCTGCGATTGTCCGCCTGACACTTCAACCGCATCCTGAACTTTCTTAGAATTTTAAAATCGTTAAAAAACAAATTATGGAAGCGCTAAAATATAAACCGCTGGGAACCGATTGGCAAAACGACCCGGGTATTGAATGCTGCACAAAAGACCCGGGCGATACGCCGCCGGGCTGCGATTGTTGTTACGACGACTGGAAAGGTGAACTGAAGAAGGTAACGATGGACTACAACCAAATTACCGAACAATCCATCCAGTTAACCAATCACCTGAAATTCACCACCGACGAACGGGATAAATTAAAATCCTGGGTAGACGACCTGGTGAAAACAGACCAGTTGGCCAAAACGCTTTGCGATCTGTTCAAGGTAATGGTTTCACAAACGGAAAAAATCTGCATCAACTCAGAAAAATCAGTCACCTCCATTGAGATCCTGTTCTGTATGATCCGCGATTTGTACGAACAGATCGACGTCATTCTGACCACCTGGAACCAGATCGACAATTGCATCAAATGCCTCGACAGTGAAGATTTACCCCCTGACAGCGGCATTCGCAAATGCCTCAAGAACTATATGGACAAGTTGGACATCGTGATTAAAACGCGGGCCGACCTGATCAAAGCAGTGATGGCTGCCATCCGCCAGGCATTGGGACTACATGAAGGAATTTGTTCAGACTATGGTTTGCACCAGGTGGTTCTGGAATGGAAAACCATTCTGAATTGCGATGAAAAATGCGGCAGCGGCAGTACGCAACCAGCCGATCCCTGCAAAGATCCCGATCCGAAGCTGGACGAAAAACTGAACAAATGCAAGTTGTCTCCAATTCTCACTTTGCCCATTTGCAACGACGCATACTACAGTTGGGTAAAAGGTCAGTACGACGCCGATGTGGCAGAGGCCAATACCCTGGCCGACCAACTGGTGGAAGTGAATAAGAAGAAAGAATCGCTCTCTGCCTGCAAAACCAGCCTGGAAACGGCGATCAAAGAAGTGGACCCCAAAGATCTTTGTAAATAACAAATCACTTAAAACAAAAAAATATGCCTGATAACTTTAAATACCCGCTTCCGAAATTTCATTTCGAGGTAAACTGGGGCGGCACACGCATGGGATTCACAGAGGTAACCGGGCTCGACGTTGAAACCGAAGTCATCGAATACCGGGAAGGCAACAGTCCCATCTACTCCAAATCGGCGCAACCGGGTTTGCAAAAAAACAGCCACGTTACGTTGAAGAGGGGTACCGTGCTGGAAGATTTCGAATTCTTCAGACTGTGGCGCGAAACCGCCAAGTTCCAGGAAAGCAACAAAATTAAAAAAGTGTTCCGTCGTGATATCACGATCAAATTACTGAATGAAGAACACCAGCCTATCATTTCCTGGACGCTCATCAATGCATGGCCCACCAAAGTGCAGTCAACCGATTTGAAAGCGGATGGCAACGAAGTGGCCATTGAAACCATGGAACTGGTGCACGAAGGATTAAAAATAGTG
>Ga0163162_10003250_pt1 | contig 15538 bp, 16 predicted proteins | sample S55metaG_FD_115310 | JGI IMG/M metagenome (GOLD analysis project Ga0163162, IMG submission 115310) | Switchgrass rhizosphere microbial communities from Kellogg Biological Station, Michigan, USA - S5-5 metaG | ecosystem: Host-associated > Plants > Roots > Rhizosphere > Soil | place: USA...
GCACCAGGGTGTCCCATATGGAAGGGACACTTAATCTATGCGGCAAACCTTGTAACACCGAGGCTGTGTTGCTGTTTATGATGCATTCGGATACGCGATCGTAGTCTTCGTGTCGTCCCACCGCGCGCCAGGGGGCGCTGCGCGGACCTACCGAATGGGGTAATGGAATGAAGGATCATCATCGGATCGGCTGGGCGGCATTGATCGCCCTGGCTTGCGTTGGGCCAGCCGCGGCGCAAGACACGGGCGGTTTCAAAGGATGGCTCAAGCGGACCGGCCAGGCGGTCGTCGGCGTTCCCGCGACTAACGGCAACCCGACCATCGCTCCTAACCCCGCGATCTCGGCTCACGGCGCGACCACCACCGGCCCCGTGTTCCGGCCGATCTCACCCGCCAGTGGCGGGGAGTTTCAGGGCATCTTCAACGACTATTCGATTGCCAAAAACTCACCCCGCGGCCACTACCCAAGGGTTGCACTGACGGCGGAGGTCTATGGGGGCGCCCTACCCTGTTGGACCTTCCGGGCCACCATCTGGCAGTCGCCTACGGCGCACCACGACGAGCGATTTGAGTTGTGCAACGCGCCGCTGACGACGAAGGACGACCTGGGCAATCCCGTCGAAGCAACGGATCCAGTTGGCCCGCTCATGTCGGTGATCACGACGCATCAGACGCTGCCTTCAAATCACGTGCAGCCCACCACCGAGCGCACTACGGGGCCGAACCCCGCTGTAATGCCGTTCGCCGTCCAAATTGCCGCGACCACGCCGGCCGGCAAAGCCATGCTCGCGCAATACGATCAACTGATTGTCAGGGCGATGTTCGTCTCCGGCTACGCAGCGCCGGATCGGATGATTTCGGGCAGTGCCTATCGCACAGCGGGGACTGTGGGCTCGGACGGACGCCTGATGTGGTTCGCTGGCTTCGAGCCGGGCGGCAACCGCGACACGGCCCCCGGCTCGACCAACTAGGAGCTACCCATGGGCAACCTCGCCTTTTTCCTGGTGGTCGGCTTCCTGGTAGCCGCCGTCGTTGCGTCCATCCGGCGTGGCCAGGCCCTGCGCCGGTCGCCCTACCCGCTTAACGTCCGCGATGAGGGCGGTTGGGCAGTCGTCGAGGTGGAGGTGGCGCCGCTACCCGGGCGCGTCGCCTTCAACGCCTTGGCGGCTGGGTTCATTGCCAGCTGGCCTGTCACCCTGGCCGGCTTTGGCGGCTTCGAACATGGGGGCGGCATCCTCCTGGTGTGGCTTGGGATCGGCATCGGCCTGGGTGTGCTGTTCCTATTCTTGTCGTCCTGGCGCTACAACCGCCGGCGCATGGTTCAGAAGCAGCCGTTTGCGGTGCGCACGGGCGAAATCCGGCTGCCCGACGGCCAGGTCATCAGCGCCAACCGCTTCTATTCGATTCGCCAGCGCAACACGCAAGATGGCCGGATGGTCACCGTCAGTGGGCCTAACGCAGTGGGCCACGCGTCAGCGCAATGGGCGGCGGTGACGGCGCGCCGTCTGATCGACGTGTCATATGTAGTCGAGCTCGAACATGATGGATTAGCCACGCCGCTGGCGGGCGGCCTGACCGCCGGACTGGCCCAAGCCGTCAGCACGGAGATTGCCGAACGCACCGGGTGTTTCCGGCCTGCGTGACAGGGCACAGTCGTGTTCGACGACGTGGTTGACCACCACTTGCTGGATGCCGCGAGGCTGGTTCGGGCGTGGCGGGAAGGCGACCGGGGCGAGGTCCTGTTCCTGGCGCGCCGCCTCGCCTACCGCGCCGGCGCGGGTGAACCGGGGGTGGTTCTGGCGGCCGGCCACCTGGAGCGCCTGGTAGCCCGGGATGGGTTGAACGGCAGCGCTCGGAATGAGGGGGCGTTGGCTCTCCTGCTCGTCGCGGTGGACCGTGTCTGCACGCCGTTGAAAGTCCAACGTCAACGATCTTAGCTCTCGCTATTGATCGTTAGCGGGCAGAGAAGCTTAGGACGCTTCCGCCAATCTATTGAACCTTTCCGGCAACGCAGAAGCAAAGGCCTGCGAGATCGTGTCACTCAAGTCTTAGGGGGATTGTTCTCGTAGAAATATTCGTAGTTGTCGGCATTCGTCACCGCTTGATCCGGGTGCTGGACGGCCAGCTCGTGGACCGTCGTGAGATTTCCGCTTTCTTCAATATCGCCAGTTGCCGGTATATCGTCGATTTCATTCTCTTCCGGGCTCCACTCCTGGGGAAAGTGGGTCATTTCATGAAGAATGACCCCCGGCTGGCTATTCGTCCCCGATGCACTTAACTCAAAGAAATGTGGACAAAGCACGAGCGATTTTCCTGAGTAGTCGCCTTGCACGACCAACCCCCCGCCTGAAATCTTGGCTGCCGCTGCCGGCTGGCCAGGACACGGGTCACATGAGATTTGGGGGTTCTTTGCTGCGTTGCTGAGGGCTGCGTTCAGGGACCATATGAAAATCGTCGGATACCAGTCCGGGGTCATCACTCGGTTGACCGAACGAAGTGGCGCCGAGTAGCCGAACCACCAGCTGTAGCGCTGGGTGGGCGTAAAGACGGTGTCGGTCGGTAGGATCGGATGCGGATCAGGCGTGGTATGCGACGAGTAGTAGCTCATTCCGCCAATAGCTAAGGCCTTCGCAGCGGAAAAGGCAGCCGTTGCGGCGGTCGTCTGCGTTGCCGAACACGAACCGAACGTCGGCGCCCCTGCTGGTTTCAGCAATGCCACCGACTGCTTTTTTAACAACGCATCGTTTATCCAGAGCTTTAGCGTGTTGCTTTCGGTCTTGCCCAGACGTAAAGCGGCAACATTGGCGGTGTTTACGTCATAGGGGCCCGAGTAATACGTGACGGGCTTAAAGGATATTTCATTCGGCCCCGGCGTGAGCTTGTAGTTCCGACCGAGATCATATTTAGAAACGATGTGCTGACCCGGCTCAATTCGCGTGAAGTTCGTCGTCTCGGGATGTTCATCCCAGATCTCTCCAACGAATAGGGCGTGGCGGCTTTTGGCGTCTACGACGTCATACAGATCACGGCCCGTTGGACGATCGTTGGTTGGAAGGTTTGGGTTGAAAACGAATACAGGCACCTTGCCCGTATTGACGACGTCCACCAAAATCATTCCTCGATCAGCCTCGGATTGGGGCGTCGATGGCGCAAGAGTCACCTTCACATCGTGACCATCTTGCGCTCTTACGTTGCTGGCAATTGAAACCGCTGCCACAACGATTACAAGTGAAAGAGCGAGTGATCGCATCAATACTCCCCTCAATTGACGTTCGCGCAGGCTCTGCGCGTCAGGCCTCCCTAGAATTCCCCGCGGAGAGGCTATCAAAGGCGAGAACCCAACGTCTGTAAGCGAACCCTTACAAAGGCAGGGCAACGTTCGCAGTTTTTTCAGACCGTCGTGAGACGCGCATGCGTAAGTAATTGCGGACACCACGAAAGCCCGCGAACGTGCACAAACTTCGATCTATCAGAGGCAGATCACACGACAGTCCAAGCGCTCGGCGTGTGCGTCTCCGTCTGCGGCACGAGCCCCCATTCGCGAAACGGAGTTGCCGGAAATGCGCTATCGCCAGTGTCGATGATGGAAATAGAACCTCATCGCGGCTGAAACCAGTAGGCAGATCAGCACACAGGCCCAGACCGGTGGCACCCTTCCCAGGATCGTGCGCAATGGCCCGTCTCCATGGACGCTAACAAATACCAGGGATGAGAAAGCGAGGGTGCTGATGAGCCAGGCAATGGTCGCTTTCGCCCGTGCCAGGCGGTCGAGTGCCATGCTATGACCCTCCCGCTCGTAGCGAGGCGCCAAGAAACATACGGCCCCGCTCGGGCTGCAGGTAAGCGTCCACGGCGGTGGTCAGGGCTTCCAGGGATTTCCCCCACCGCACCGTCGGGGAGGTCTCAGCATGCCGGAGCGCAACTTCCAGGTTGATCGCGGCATTGCCGATGGTCGATACATTCTCAGACCACGCCCGGACTTCCACTTGGCGGCAGCGGAAACGGGCTTCGGCGAAATCCCGAGAGCGCACTGCCTCGATCACGGCGACCGTGTCAATCAAGAGCAACTGAAAATCCACCGCCATAGTCTCCTACGATCGCGACGCCGGGTTCGCCTGACCGGGGTGGCAAGCGCGCCAAGGGACTGAGCAATCCCTGGATGGGCCAGGGGACCGATGTCGCGCTCGCCACTAAGGATTTTGCACCCATTACCGCCCGCTTTCACCTGCCATGGGGTCTAGGCCGTCCTGGGCCCGGTCAAGGCGCTAGCGCCTGAGCGCGGAGTATGGTGAGACGGCGAAGAGGGCTTCCCCATGACCGCAACCACCGCCTTGGCCACCCTGCCGAAACAGCGCCGGCAACGCCGTGCCGCCCTCTACATGCGCATGTCCACCGACCACCAGCGCTATTCCATCGCCCAGCAATCCCATGCCCTGGCCGGTTATGCCATCGAGCATGATCTGCGCATCGTCGGCACCTACCTAGATGAAGGGATCAGTGGCCTCCACCTCAAGGGTCGCCTGGGTCTACAGCAACTGCTCAAGGACGTCGGCGCGCGACCGCGGAAGTTCGAGATCCTGTTGGTTTACGACGTCAGTCGGTGGGGCCGGTTTCAAAATCCGGACGAAGCCGCTTTCCATGAGTTCACCTGCCTGCGCGCCGGGGTCGAAGTCATCTACTGCGCCGAGCCCTTCAGCAACGATGGCACGCCGATGTCGGCATTGGTCAAGAGCATGAAGCGGGTGATGGCCGGCGAATACAGCCGCGAACTGTCGCGCCGGGTGGCGCTATCCCACATGCAGCTGGCCGCCTTGGGACATCACCAGGGCGGGCCCACTCCCTTTGGCTTGCGCCGCATCATCTACCAGAAAGACGGGCGGCCCCGGGCGACGTTGGAAAGCGGCGAGCGCAAGGCGTATCAGGGCGACTACGTCGTGCTGGGCCCTGGTCCGGTGGAAGAACAAGAAGCCGTCCGGCACATCTTTCGGCTGTTTACCCAAACCCCACAGAACGAAACCCAAATTGCCGCTGGGCTCAATGCGAACCACACCCTCACCGGCCTCGATCGGCCCTGGAACGTGTGGCTCGTGCGCAAGGTGCTGCGGAACGAAGCCTACCTGGGCACGGTGGTCTATAACCGCCGATCCACCAACCTGGGCAACTACGCTTCCACCAATCCCAAGTCCGCCTGGGTGCGCGTCGAGAACGTGTTTGAACCCATTGTGCCTCGCCAGGATTTTGAACACGCCGCCGCGCGGCTCCTGGCGCGGGTCACCCTGCCCGACCGCACCCTGCTGATCGAGCAACTCCAGGACCTGGCGCGGACCCATGGGTTCATCACCGCACCGCTGATCAACCGCACCCCGGGCATGCATAAGGCCTGGGTGTATCAGCGGCGCTTTGGCACCTTGCTTGATGCCTACCAAGAAGCGGGCCTCACCCCGGTCCGCGACTTTGATTATGTCAACGACCATCGGAACCATGCGCGCTTGCGCGATGAGTTCGTGGCGTCGGTCACGCAGCTCTACCGACGGTGGCCGGCCCTGGTGCGCCCCTTTAGTCGTTCCAGCCATCTGTGCATCAACGAAAAGTGGATCCTGATGGTGCGGATCGCCCGCATGCACTTTGTGCCGGGCCCGCGCTGGGTGATCCAGGCGGTTAACCCCCGCCAGGCCGACCTCTGCTTGATCGGACGCCTGGGCCCGGATGGCGAAACCCTGAAGGACTACTTGCTGGTGCCCACCCTGTGCTTGCCGCGGCGGAAGTTTCATGTCAGCGACGAGCTCGACTTGGCCACAGACCTCTACCGGTTCGACCACCTCAGCGAGCTATGTGGCCGTGCGGAAGCGATGCTGGCGCAGGACGGGGCCGACATGACCCGAACGATCGGCCGGCACGAAACCCGGCGGCGGTTCGTCAAGAAGGCACGATGACGTCAATGGCGCGGATCCAGTCAAAGCGTAGTGAGACTGTTCATCCCCATGGCACTGCGTGCGCGCGAATCATTTGCCGCCTTTCTACTTGGCTGGCGTATTCTCGAAAAAGTATTCGTAGTTGTCGCCGTTGTTTACGGCCATCCCGGGGCTGTTGACCGCAAGGTTGTGGGCTGCGCTATACCCATAGCCGTTCACGTAATCCGTGGTTGGGCCTACCGTGCAGCTATAGCCAGGGTCATTGAAACTGTGCGTGCATGTTGCCTTATATGTCCAGTGCGACAATTCGTGAATGATCGTGCCCGCCTGGCTATCGGAGCCAGACGTCGGCAAACTGAAAAAATAGGGGCAAGTCCAGATCGTGTTTTGGCTAAGGTCGTCGTTGGTTATGGTCGGGTTTTGTGTATGTGCGGCCGCCATCGGATCATAGCCAGGACAAGTATCGCATTGAATGATCGGCTCCGATTCGCCAAGACCATTTGCAATCGCTCCGGCCATCGAAATACCGCGAGCGGCTCCGGAGTCCACATAGGTGGCGCCACCATCGATATCGGCGCTGTATCCAAACCAATAGATAAATCGAGCGTCAGGGTGGAATATGGCTTTGCCGTCAGTCGTTCCTATGGGGACGATGGTGGAGTGGCTCAATACGTATGTTGAAAATCCGCCGGTCATGTTCTTCGCCGCCACGAGAGCTGCTTGTATTGCAGTCGTTTGCGTGGCGCTGCAACTTCCCCCAACGACGGCAGGCGAAACGAGAGATACCTGACGCCTAGAAATCAGGCTTGGGCTGATCCACAGCTTCACTGGAACGCTTGTGGACACGCCTAGGTTCGGCTGCTGATCAGAACGAGACCACGGCTTGGCGTAATAAACGAGCTCTCTGGCGGAGACCTCGTAATTGCCGTTGGTCACGTCGTAGTTCTTCGGAATGTTGACCGGGATGGTTATCGAGCGACCTGCCTCGATCCTTATAAAGCTCGATTCCGTTACCACGATCTTCACCAACTGCCCTATGAATTTGACGGGCTGACCTTGCTCGTCAACAACCGAAAACTGATCGTTCGGAAGGACACCATTCGCAGCGGACAGCGGAGTGGATCCGCGGAAGATGAAAATAGGCTCTTTCCCGGTGTTCTTATAGGTGATGAGCACATCACCTGAGTCCGCTTTGACCTGATCAGCGGCGCGATCAATGGATATCGAAAGCTGGCTGGAGGCCGCTTGAGCCGGAACGTCACGTGCAACGAAGGCCATCACGATGGCGGCTAGGACAGAAATAATCTTACGCATGTTTTCGTTTCCCCAGGGACGTCAAGAATGGTCTCAACGAAACAGTTTCCGTGACGCGACGAACGTCACGTGGTGACTGAATTTTCTACGAGCATGGGGCGATGATGCAACGTGAGACAAGCGCGATCGAGGCTCGCTCAAATGCGTTTGATCGGCGGTAAGATTTTTCCTACACAAAAACGGCAGTTCATGTATCAACTTTCATCAATGTGATGGACGAAAGATGCCGTCAGCCGGCGACCCGCTTATACACTGAAGCTTTAGGACTTTATGTCCGCTGCGCTCCAGGTCGGAACGCCATGGTCCCCCTTCCCGGCATGCAGACCTCGTGGCGCGGTGACTGGCTGGCAAGATCGGAACGGCAGCATCGATCCCTAGTGCGATACGGCGAACGCGCAGATCGCGGCGAGCACCAGCAAGGTGGAAGCTCGGAAGAACAGATGTCCGATCCGGTCAAACGAACGATGGACGTCGCTTGGCAAGCTGAATACGGTTGACCCCAGGTAGTGGGGATTACGCCAGAAGCCGATGCACCCCATCAGGCCAGCGAGCATAAAGAGGACCTGGGCCAGGAAGTGCGCCCGCATACCCATCACCAGGCCGACGAGCAGGATGAGAGCGAGGACAGCGATGGTGATACGTGCCGCGTTGCGCGATAGGGTCATCGTTGCTTCTTCCCATGAACGGACGAGGGTTGAGCTGCCTGCCAACGATTATTAGACACAAAGTATCCCGAATGATACTTCCATGGGACGCGAGAAGTTGCGATGGGGCGACTTGACGGGGCGAGTTGGTGTCAGCGACGAAGGGTTGAGGAGAGGAATGCCGGGTGGACTTTTCAGGAAACGTGATGGGTAGTATCGGCTTATTGCTATCTTCCCCGGTCGGGTGGATCGAGGCATGATCGCGGCTTCTGACCATCGTAGGATAATCATGGCAAATTCCAAGAAAAAGTTCAGAACCTTCGAGGCGTATGCCACTCATCCCATGCGTGCGTTGCAAGCGTGGCAGATCCTTATCTCGGCCGCCAAAAATCGTCAGATCCACTCCTACTTGAGCTTGTCTAAACTGATGTATGGCAAGTCCGCTGCCGGTGTTCTTGGTCAAGTTCTTGGGCACGTTGCGTTCTACTGCAAGGACAGCCGCTTGCCGCCCTTGACCGTCATCGTTGTCGGCCAGAAACGAGGCACACCGGGGGCGCTCATCCCGGTAAAACCGGAGGACCAGGATGTCGAACGCGAAAAGGTCTTCAAACATGACTGGTATAACGTTATCCCACCCACACCGGGCGAGCTCAAGGCAGCGTTCGACTTGCCACGCGATCAGCTGAAGCGATCCCCTCAGGTTGAACGCCGGGCGTGATGGTTGATCCAGGAGGCAAATGTCGGTCCTTGACAGGACGACGTCAGCAGGCGCCGCAACAGCCGCCATCACCCTGCCGAGATAACTGATCGCAACATAGGAAGGCATCAACCCATGGATCGACGATTTAATTATCAGTTTCAAGCCGTCGGCACCGCCGGACCAGGGCCCGTTCCCGGGAACGCGGTGGACCTTGGCGAGACCGAAATTGAAGATGCCGCCCTACGTGAGTGTTTTCAAACCTCGAACCCACTTGGGGCCTCGTGGCTCACATTGTCGCCCCTATTGACCTCCGGACCTGCGGGCACGCCCTTCGTCTTTGCGGAACCGCTCGGCCATGCCCGTGAGGTGAAGGTAGCGCTATCAGGCTTGTTTGGACGCTTCGTCGCTCGGGCCTATCTGGAGCGTTATTTTGGGCTGTCGGTTTTCGTCCACCTCGGACATAGCTCGATCAACCTTGCTGGCAGTGCTTATCAAATTCAGCGCATTTCTTCAGGCGACCTTCCCGACTGGGTGGCCTGCACCGCTGCAGGGACGGACATCACCGTTGCTGAGGCCAAGGGCTGCCACAACCCGACTGGTCCGCTAAAGACGTTGGATCGTGCGTGGTCTCAAGCTCAGCGGGTCAACGTGATCGCCAATGGCGCTGCAACGCCAGTCAAGCGGATTGCGATTGCCACCCGCTGGGGGATTGTCAATACGAACCTTGCAGTTCCACATCTCTTCGTGCGAGATCCCTTGGATGACGGCGACCCGGCCACGCCTGACCAACGGAACATCTTGTTCATGGGCATGCTCAGGCTGCATCTGGCCAGCCTGATCCGGCCCCTGGGTTATCGCGAACTGGCCACAACCCTTACCGAGCTCGCGACGCGCGGCACCCAGGTAACATCAGCCACCCGACAGGCCGCGCACGCTCAGTTGGCCTCGGCGCACACATGGCGCAGCCCACGCGTGCCTCCGCGCGATGGCATGATCGGTGGGATCATCACCACGAGCGGTCCCATCGTTGGGCCTAATTTCACGATAGAGGATCAGGTGCAGATGCTTCGGCTGGGCATGCGTCCAGCTTTCGTAGGCGTGGATCGCGCCGTGGTCGCCGCAGCGCTGGACGGCGACCCAACCGAAGCCCGGGGACGGATGCAGGAAGTCGGCCGGGGCGATGGTGTCGCGCGCGGCGATGGCGCGGGCACCTTGATCATTCGCCTGAACGCCCAGGAGCATGTGACTGACGAAACGGGTTCCAGCAGTTCGACGTGATCCTCGCCACCGCCTTCCGCAGCCTGAAGTGCCGCCGCCTTCGCCGCGGATAGGCGAATGCTGGGTCTTCCCGATTCAGCTCAGGTCCCTCTGAGCTGCAGCGGCTTCTTCAAAATCGACGTTTTGTTCGCTGAGAGCGAAAGAACACATTCTTAAGACAAATCGAGCCGACCTGTGCTTTGACCTTGATACGCGCGCTCCAGACGCATCTCGGATGGGCACAAAACGATATGCTGGGAAACCGTCGCACTCCCAGGAGGCCACTTATCATGTTCATGACCGATAGCGAGACTAAGCTCGTGATTGGAGGCGCATCCGTTGGCCTAGGCTGGCTGCTTGCCCAAGGAACTGTAGTTGCCAAGGAACGACTACGTCGACTTGCTTTGAAAAAGGCCTTATTCGAGGAACTGGGCCTGGTTGATGAGCGCGTGCGCGGTGTGCTTTTACACTACAGCCAGCAGATCAAGATTGCCGCGATTGGTGGCATTCATCCGGAATCGATGGTCGCCATCGAAACCCCGATCTACAAAGCCTACTTTGCTGAAGCCTATCTGGCGCTTACCCCAGCGCAACGGAGTTCCTATATCGCAACCCATGCCCAGATCGCTCAGATCAATGAAGGCTTCGAACAGGTGCGTAAATTTCTCCGAGATCTCAAGGCCCAGGAAACAGGGAACAGCACGACCCTCGCGAAGGGCGCAGCATGGATGGATTTACTCAAGGCTGAATATCTCAACGCCGCCCGTGCGCAGTCGCACCTTCAATTCCATCTTAAGAATCCGAACAACCCTGATCTAGGCGACCCGTATGGGCCGATAGCACAATCCTTTGGCAAGCGTGACCATCAAGCCGCGGATAGCATTGGTGAGCTTATCGCCCAAGCCGAGGGCAAAACCCTGGCTGAGTTACGGGTGCATATGGCGGACCGCCACATCTGATCAAGGCACCGCCTGATGGACAGGCACCCACGTTGTAGGCGCCTTTCTCTGGATCACCCCAGCCGCCTGGGGGCCAGCCAGCCCATACACCATGTCCAGCCGCTGCTGCCGCGAGAGTTCCGCCTGGGCGGCCCGGAACACGCTCTCAAATGGAACGGGGTCGTAGACCCCATGGTCAAGGGGCGGGAACTGGATTGCCAAGAGATCCGGCATCAGCCGATCTGGCATGGGCATTTTGACGTAATGCGTGCGCAGCACACTTTGATCGGCGGCGTGACCCAGCATCATGGCCAGGCGCGTATCGCGAACGCCGGACTCTTCGCCCAAGGTCGCAAAGGTGTGTCGAAAGGAATGGAAGGTCAACGATTTGGAGTCAATGCCGCAACGCTTCCGTAGATGTGTGCGATTCCACCAGTCGCTGATGCAGTCGCCAGGCCCGTTGAAGCCCCAGGTCACGTCGGGGAACAGCGTTGGCATCCCCCAGCGCTTGGCCTGCGCAACCAACAATGGCAAACCACATGCCACGATGATCGGATGCACAGGTAGGCTGCGTCGTGAGTGGCGGTTCTTGACACGCTGACCGGGGCGGCCGTCCGAAATTTCGAGATACCACCTGCCTTCCACGGCGTAAAGGTCGTCGACATAGAGTTGCGCAATCTCCGTCACCCGCATGCCCTGATACAACCCAAACAAGGGTGCCCAAAACTTCCACGTGGCCGTCGGGCGTTCGGCCCGGAGCTTGTCGAAGATTAACTTGATCTGGTCATTGGAGAAGGGCGACCTGTGGCTTCCAATTATTTGATGCTTGGTGGCAACTCGCACGCCACGCAGCAGCCCAGGACGGATTTCATCCCGACGCTCTAGCCAACGAAAGAATGTCCGCATGCGATCAATGTGTTTTTGCTGAGTCCGGAGGTTCAACCCACTCACCCGCAGCGTTCGTGCCTTGATCACCACTTGGGGCGCTAGCATGTTGCGAAAGATGCGGCGCTTGCTGGCATTGGGTGGCCAGGCGCTCAATGCGTCCAAAAACAGGTCCAAGTCATCGGTGGTGATGTCGCGTAGTAACTTGTCACCCACGATCTCTTCAAAGATCCGCAGGGTGAAGGTGCTATCGAGCACGGACGACCGGGACAACTTCCGTTGGTCTGCCCATTTCACAAATTTGGCCACACGGTCGGACAGTCTTAGCGCGGGCGCGTAGCGCTCGTGGCCATGAGCGGGAACCCATTCGGCTTGGACTCGTGCAGGCGCCGCGTCATCGTCGTCCCACGGGCTGCGTTCCTGGACCAGGTGCGGGTGCCGGGCCTGCCAGCCCCAGTCTTCACTCGCGCCGCTGTCGCCGGCGAAGGGGCGTTGATGCGGCAGGCGTGGTCTTGGGCTCACCGAAGGGGGCGCAGGCTCTGCGATCTCGGATAGAACGCTCCCCTCCTCTAGCTCGTGCGTGAGGGTATGGCCGACGTGGCGCGCCATGAGTGCCTTTCCAGCAGCCCCGCCGGCGCGGACGTTTCGCACCCGACCGCCGGCCTTGGCTTGGAGCACTTCGACCGCGTGGGTGAGGCCCCGGTTGGCGTAGGTTGCCACGGTGGTGCCGTCGGGTGCGGTCGCTGAATAGCGGATCCGCGATGGCGGCGGGAGCGCGGCGTTGTATGCGGCAACCACAGCCCAGGCTTGGGGGCTGTGATCCACCCGCGAGGTGACGAGGTGACGATTTCTGGGCAAAGCGGGGCTATGCCGCGGTATGCGGCTAGAGGGGGTGGGCATGGGCATTTCCTTCGGGTGAAGCCCCGAACTATCGAGGCCGTTGGCGCGCACAGGAACGTGCTGCGCTCTCCAACTTCTCAAATGCCTAGGGTCTGTCAATCCCACCGAACCAAACCGATTGTCGACGCCAAGGCGGGCACGCCCATCCCGCACAACGGACTAGGGAGCTAATGCAGCCTCGATCCTTGGATCGTCTCGTCGCACGATATGCCCCAATAAGCACAACGCCCGCGCCATCCGGTAGTCCGCCTGCGGCTCTCGTGTCCAGTGTCCCAATCTGGCGAAGGTAGCGAGCACGCGAAGGCAATCCTCTAGCGCAGGGTCCTCCTTGCTGTTCTGGGCAAACGCTGTCGTATCCAGCCACTTCGCTGTGTGCAAGTAGCGAAGGCGTGCGACGGAGTCGCCGAGCCGAAACACGCTGATCGTAGGATCAATCAATTCGACCAGCAGACGAAGCCGCTCACGGTGGGTCAGATGGTTCAGCCGCGGGTCTAGGTGAATGAGGACCAACACCAGGCGCTCCATGGGGCGCACCCAGGTTGAGCACGCTGGCTCCAGCAGCGTGCCGTCTTGCGCGCGAAGGAGCTCAGGATTTCGGCGGAGGACCTCCCAAGTGCTCTCGTCGCACACGTGGACGCGGGGGCCCGCCGTCGATGCCGCATCAGCGTTTGTCGACATCGGGTCCGATGTCACCGCCGGGTCGAAATGCGACCGCGACGAAGTGCCGTCGCTATACCGCGCCTCGTGAGCGAGATAGCCGGAAGGCACCGGAGGAAGGGCTGGAAGGGCTGGAGACGCGGGGTCCTGAGTTGCTGGCGCGACCATTGGCCGCTTCCGCTTGACCAGCGTCAGGGTCGGCCGACGAGCGTTTGTCGGTTGAGACATCGGGTCTCGGGTTGTGCGGTAGGTCGTCAGGTCCATGTCGGTCTCCTAGGCTCGTTGCCCTTGTCTTTCACAGTGAATGGAGATGGCGGGAGTCGAACCCGCGTCCAAAAGCCCATCAGCAACAGCACCACATGCGTCTTCCGTTGTTCCGTGATGGACCCCAGTACAACGGACCAAACGCAGGGCCTCACCTGGATGACTGGGTCTTATCCGTGGCGGGTCAACCAACCGCTTCGGGAGCATCCCATAAGTATGACCTGGTTGATCTGCCGGCATGGGCACCGATAGGACCAGGGCTCCGCCTTAGGCGGCGAGAGCGTACGAGTTGTCGTTGGCAACTGTAAAGTTTGCGACTGGTTTAACGAGGAAAGTCACCCCCTCGGCATGCGCCATTCTCTGAAGCAACCCTTGTCGAAGCCAGGTCATCCCCATAAAGTGAACCAGCTACTATAGCAGGGCCAGCCTCTGGCTGTCAATGTGATCAAGGGTCAGGGCGGGCCGGCACATCCGGTCCGGCACCGGGGATTGTTTACATTGATTTAACAAACAAAGCCTTAGGGGTTCCCCAGAAGACCCTTTTCTGCTACCGTAGGGACTGCTTTTTGCCATGAGCCTGACTGATGCTTCGATTTCCGTTGACCACCTCTTCCCTGAAACGTCCACGCATCCTTGCCACATCGCTTGCCCTCCCCCTGACGATTTCTCCGCCGACCTACCCACGGCGGTTGACCATGCTGGCCGCGGCCCTGACCCTGGCCGGGATGGGAACGACCGTGCTGATCCAGCACGCCGACCCGAACCCCCACCCCATCCATGGCTGGGTGCAAACCCAGGTCCACAGCCAGGAGGCCGATGATCGCAGCCGGGTCCTGGCCCTGGCTGAGCAAGCGGCCTGGCAGGCGGCCTTCGAAAAGCGGCAAGCGGCACTGGAAGCCCGCCGGCAGATCCTGGCAGACCGCATCACCGCTGAGTATCAGGTAGCTCCGCAAGCCGCCAGCTTCCTGGTGCGCGAAAGTGAGCGGGCGGCGGCCCAGCACCACGTAGACCCGGTCCTGCTCATGGCGATCGTGGGGGTGGAATCCCGCTTCAACCCGTATATCATCAGCTCCGGCGGCGCCGTCGGCCTGGTCCAGATGGTTCCTTCGGCCCATCCGGCCAAGGTCCAGGAAATCAAGGCGCGCGGCGGTTCGCTGGTCAACCCCACCGATAACCTCTATGCGGGGGCTTCGATCCTGGCCGACTACCTGGCACTTAACCACGGCAACCAGGTCAATGCCCTCCAGCAATACAATGGCGCGGCCAAGAACGGCAAGGCCACCTATGCGAAGAAGGTGCTGGGGGTCTACAGCCGGCTCAGCAATCACCTGCCGAGCATCCCGGTCGGCCCCGAAGGACCGCCGCCGTTGCTAGCTGCGCTGGCGCGGGCGTGACGCCCGGACCGGGGTAACGGCCTGGTCCAACTGTCGGCGACGATGGTTGGCCAGGACCGCACCCTCCAGGGTATCCAACTGTGCCAACAGGGGATCTTGACGGTTGCCCGGTTGGGCAAACATCGTGCGCCACTTGGCGACGGTGGCCGGCCACTTGGCCAGATAGGTTTCTGAAAACGCCAGGTCGCCGCCGAGCAACGCGGTCATGACCCAGGGGCTCAGGCGGAGGGAATGGGGTTTGGTATGGCTTTGCTTTTGGGATTTCATGGCCTGACGCACCGCTTCGAGCAGCAAGCCGGCGCGCAACTCGGGGATGAGTTCATCGTGGAGCTGGAGATTTTCAGCGACCGTCAGGGCCTGTTTCAAGCTCCACTCCTGACGTTTGGCGCCATCGAGCAGGGCGAGCTGGTCCCGGGCCGAACCCAGCCAGGTCGAGGGGGGAAGACGGGCGACCCAGGGGAGCGTTGTGAGCGTATAGTGCCACGTGTGGGCACCAAAAGGGCGGTCGGCGCTCAAGCGCTCACTGCGTGCATGCTGAAGCAACAGGCCCGGCTCAGCAGCTGGAGGCAGCCAGGTGGCCAGTTCGACGACCCCCCGTTCGGTGACCCGTGACGCCTGGGGATTTCGCGCCAGGAGCTCCCATACCCCCGCGCCCCGCTCGTCGCGGATGCGC
>Ga0163162_10003251_pt1 | contig 15537 bp, 9 predicted proteins | sample S55metaG_FD_115310 | JGI IMG/M metagenome (GOLD analysis project Ga0163162, IMG submission 115310) | Switchgrass rhizosphere microbial communities from Kellogg Biological Station, Michigan, USA - S5-5 metaG | ecosystem: Host-associated > Plants > Roots > Rhizosphere > Soil | place: USA: Michigan...
TAATAAACCGGGCAGCTTCATTTTAGGTAATTAACAATAACACATTATGAAAACAAACAGCAGAAGACAAATTATTGAAAATACCCTTAAAGCAACCGTGGCAGTTGCAGTAACCGGTCCGCTCTTCCTGAGCGCCGATAAGGCATTGGCCGCTTACAACCAAAACGAAAGCCATTTGCCAACGGGCGATGTTTTAAAATTTAGCCAGGTGCCGCTTGGTTTTGACTATAAAGCTTTGGAACCACATATAGATGGCCTTACCAACGAGATCCATTATACCAAACACCATACAGCGTACATCAAAAATGTAAATGATGCTATTGCGGCCGAGAAATTAACGTTTACTACTGAGAAAGAGTTTTTTGATCATGCTTCACAGCTTTCGCCAAAGGCGCGTAACAATGGTGGAGGTGCCTGGAACCATAACTTTTTTTGGGAAAGTTTAACGCCAAATTCGGCCGGCCCGGATGGAAAGATCAAAGATGCAATTGTTGCAGCTTTTGGTTCAGTTGAACAGTTTAAGGAACAGTTTTCACAGGCGGCGCTTGGCCGATTTGGATCGGGCTGGGTGTGGCTGGTGAACGTGAACGGAAAGCTTACTATTACCTCCACAGCCAACCAGGATAATCCTTTATTTGATAATGCTGCCGTAAAAGGTTCGCCGCTATTGGCTTTGGATGTATGGGAACATGCTTACTATTTGAAATATCAGAACAGGCGAAACGAATATGTTGCCGGCTGGTGGAATGTAGTGAACTGGAATGCTGTAAATAAAAGATTAGCCTGATCTATGACAAGCATCACAGGTTATACAACGGCAAAATCAGGATCTCTGCAAAAAATTCTGTTAAGGACATTTATTATATATGCGGTTATAACAGTGATACCGCTTGCGCCTGCTTTTTACCAGCAGGATTTTGATGCCGGGTTTTCGGTTAAAGGCTATCCTTACCGCTGGCTCGATGTGATCAGTCAGAATAACCCATGGTTTTTCAGCAGCCAGGGCGGTAAAAACTATGAAGGCTGGTTCATAACCCTATTGATCTGTTTGGCGATTGGAATTGCCTGGGTCTTTATTGATAAGCTGAGGCATAAAGAACAAAATGTATTGGGAACGCAGGGAGGTGAAAGCAAGCTTTATAATTTGTTTTTTATACTGGTGCGTTACCAGGTGGCTTTAAGAATGTCATGGTTTGCCATTGCCAAGGTGTTCCCGGTGCAAATGCCTTTCCCCACACTGAGCCAGTTAAATACCAACCTTGGCGACTTTACTCCCGGAAAGCTTTACTGGCTTACCACCGGTGTATCGCCATTTTTTGAGGTGTTTGCCGGCATCTTTGAGCTTGCTGCAACTGTGCTCATTCTGTTCAGGCGTACAGCAACATTAGGCGCGCTGATGATGATTGCTATACTGCTACCCATCTGGTTTGTAAATATTGGTTATGATGCCGGGGTAGAGCCGGCAAGCCTGCACCTGCTGTTCCTCTCATTGGCGCTTTTGGCAAAAGATGCAGGTAATTTTTATACCATCCTCATCAGTCACCGCCAGGCAGCGATAGAATATATTCAACCACCTGCTTTTTCAAAACAATGGAAAAGGGCTACCCGTATTGTATTGAAAGCCGGTTTTATTTTTGCATTTCTGCTTTACCGCGGATATCATTATGAACGCCTTTACGCTGCTGGCAAAACTTTTAAATTACCACTTGATAAGGGTGTGCAAAGCTTTACCGGCCTTTATGATGTAAGTGAGTTTAAGTTAAATAACCGGCTTTTACCGTATGCTCCTAATGATACCGTCCGCTGGCAAAATGTAGTGTTTGAGAAATTCAATACCATCAGCATCAAGGTGGCAAAGCCTTTTAAACTAAATACTCAGAACAAGATCCGCACTACCGAATACTATGGCAATATAGGCCGGTTATTCTATGGTTACCAAGCTGACACCGTTAACAGTGTTCTTACTTTGAAGAACCGTGCAGATACAACGGAGATAATTACGCTCAATTATACAGTGCCGTCACCCGGCAGGTTTATCCTCAAAGGGTGGATCGACAAAAATGACTCCTTATATGTTGCGCTTAACAGGATTGAAAAGGATTATCCGCTTGCGGTAAAAAGAAATGCCAATGTAAAGGGCGATTGATTGGTAAGAACGGGTGCCGTACGGAATCCATTTAAAGATTAATGTAACTCCGATTACTCGATGCTGTTTTACCGATACACTACCAACCCTGTATTAACATGGTTGGTAGTGTATTTTGATAAGCCATCATTTGAGTTATAAATAGCCAAATTTATCTATCTGCATTATTTATTCAATAATTTGATCCGTATCCCCATGTTGACCACCGCACCATCTAAAGGCGCATAAATATCCTTAAAATCAGGGTTGGTGATACTACCGGTATAAATACTGCCCCATTTATTTTGCCGTTGGTCGGTAAGGTTTTCACCATTAATAAATAGATCAAAGTGCTTCCACATTTTTTGAACCAATAAACCAAAGGTTGCATACCCTCTGCCGGTTGTACCATCGCTTAATAACTGCCGGCCGGTATAGAAACTTTCAGCACCAAAACGGAAACTGCCCTCGATCTCATAAGTTGAATCGAAGCTGAACTGGTTTTTGGGAGTTAAGGGTTGAATGGTCGTCAACCCGTTAAAATATTGTTTGGTATTTGTATAAGTATAGCCCAGGTAAAACACAAGTTCATCCATTACCAGTTTGATGTTGGTTTCGGCCCCCTGCGAAAGTAAATGACCGGGTGCATTCATAAAAGCATTGTTTTGCAAGATCAGAGGTCTGTCAACCCTCGTCGAAAAGAATAGTTGATTAATGTTAATCACGCTTTCATCACCCAGTGTGCTCCGGTAGTTCAGATCGCCGTTTAATCCGTAAGATTGTTCAGCTTGCGTATTGCCGATGTTCAAAGGCTGGATATGCTGATAACCACTCTGCTCACTTTCATCATTGAATAGCGTTGGCATTTTGTAGCCTAAACCGCCGCCAATGCGACTGGTTAGATGATCTGTGATCTTAAACAGGGCGTTTAGCCGAGGCAAGATAAAGATCCCCGTGGTCGGTTTGCTGGGAGCAGGGATGTTATCATCCACCCGTAAGCCGCTTTCAAGTGAAAACCAACTGATCACTTTCCATGTGTTTTGTACAAATGCGCCAATGGTGGTTTGGTTGTAGTTTAATGCATTTTGCGGTGGTTGAGCCGTAAAATGATCGGTGATCAGATTGGCCCCGGCCACCCATGAAGCTCTCTCCCCGTTTAGCACATAGTTTACCTCACTGAAAGAAGACAGTTGCTTGCCTCTAAAATCAAACCCCGGTTCACCTAAGTGCCGGGCAAAGTAGCCTATGGTATTCTTGAAATTGATTTTGCTTTCTTCATTAATTTTATGCGTGAAGGACATTTGCGTTGAGGACCGGAAAGTTTGATTACGCTCAAAGTATTGATGAATATTGTCGGTTTTCCCTTCGATCACCTGCATGTCGCCGCCTAAACGGTTCTCATAGGTCGTATTCAGCCCAAACCAGCCTGAATTACGGTCATCCATGTATAAAAATACTTTAGGATTGATTGTAAAACGGTTGGTTTGCGGAATGGCAGATAACCCGGTATTTGACGGATCATAAGCCCCGTTATAATTATAGGAACCAAAGATAGTTGTGCCGGTATGCTGTCCTTTTTCGCTATAAAAAATACTTGCATCAGTTCCCTGGGCGCTCGTCTTGTTTAATAGCATGGTTAGTTCCGGTTCCTTTTCCGGCACTTTGCTGATGAGGTTTACCAGGCCTGCTATTGCCCCGCCACCATACAAAGTAGAACTGGAACCTTTAATAAACTCAACTTGTCTTAAATCCAGTGGGCTGATCTGCAATAAACTTAAATTACCGGAGAAGCCGGAGTAAAGTGGCATTCCGTCCTGTAGCAACTGGGTGTAACGGCTATCCAGGCCCTGGATGCGAAAACTGGCGTTACCGCTTACTGCCGAAGTTTGTTGGATATGGATACCGGTGGTTTCTCCCAATAGCATTTTAATATCCCCGGGCCGCATCGTGCTTTTTTCATCCAGTTCCTCTAAAGGCAGAGCTTCTACCCGTGTTGGGATGTCCCTCAGATTTTGGTTGGTACGGGTGGTTTGAACGGTAATCTCGGCCAGCTCCCCGGTAGATGGTTCCAAACCAACCTCAATAACTTGTCCCGGGCTGGATTGCGGAAAGCTGTAAACCTTTTCGCTTTTGGCGAAACCAACATACGTGATCTCTATTTCAAATTTTCCGTTTGGGATGTTTGGTATTGTAATGATGCCGCCGGTATCTGTACCGGCAGAAATTTTTAAGTCGGGGATCGTTGCTGTAGCACCTTTGAGGATCGTTTTTGTTTGGTTGTTAACGACCTTAGCCTGGAATATATTTTGAGCTGTGACCCAACAGGACAGCAGCATACAGAATAGTAGTATGAAAAATTTTTTCATGAATATCAATGAAGCCTGTGCATGAGAATGCCTGGCATGTGAATAAATGGAACGATAAATTTTATGAGTTAGCTAAAACTTAGGCAAGCGGCGGCCTAAACAGCTTGTTCCGGAAGTCACCGGCGTAAAATACAGAGGTGTGGATTGGGCATGTCAGTAATGCAACCGGACTGATCACAAAGGTGATAGTCAGATGCTGGAAAACAATGTTCAGGGGGCGGGCCGAATGTTGGAACTGTATCTCGTCCCCTTTGACCGGGGTTTTATCATGTTCGTTATGCCCAAACAGATCTTTGCCGTGCATCAGGTAATCGCCGATAAAATCAATAACACCTGCTTCCTCCGCAGAAGTGACTTTTGTGTAATTCTGATACATCTTTGGGATGTCGCGTAATAAAGAAAAATCACCTAAAGGCAGCATAAGGCTCCCTGTTAAAAACAGGCACGCCAAAAAATAACAGGTAATTCTCTTGATCACTGGTAACAAAGATAGCAAAAGTGCAGGAGGTATTACCGAGTACCCATCTCTTTATGACTGTTACCAAATTTCACCCTATAAGGCCTTATAAACCTTTGGTAAAGGCTATGCCCAGCCGGAATTAAACCTCCGCCTCAAAACAAAAAAATAAAAATGTTTGGAGGTATCATTTTTGTTACTACCTTTATTAAAGAATAGACCAGAACAGAATAACCAATTATTCAAAAAAAACCATTATGAAAAAAAAAGTACCACCTAAAAAACTGGGCATGTATTTGCTGTGCTGCATTATGCTGCTTTGCTACCAGCAAGTTTTCTCCCAACAAAAAAGAAGCATCTCCGGTCATGTTACCGACGAGCATGGACAAGCCTTGCCCGGAGTAAGTATTTTACTGGATGGAACAGGTCAGGGCATCAGCACCGACGTAAACGGCTTTTACAAGATCAGTGTTCCCGAAACCGGGGCAAAGCTTACCTTTTCATTTATCGGCTACATAAAAAAGATTGTAACCGTTACAAAAGACTGGAATGGCGATGTAGCACTGGAACCCGATGAAAAGGGAAAAAACCTGAATGAAGTGGTTGTTGTAGCTTATGGCACGCAGAAAAAGGCCAACCTAACAGGTTCCGTAGCATCAATAGGGTCGAAAGAGTTACAGGATCGGCCTGTTACTAATCTTAATGACGCGTTACAGGGCACAATGGCCGGGGTTACCGTCACAACAACCGGTGGGCAGCCCGGTACATCGGGCAATATTAACATTCGCGGTATAGGTACACTAAACAACAGCGACCCGATGGTTGTGGTAGATGGCATTATTGGCAGCTTATCAGACGTGAACCCTAATGATGTGCAGTCTGTTTCTGTGTTGAAAGATGCAGCTTCAGCCTCAATTTATGGATCCAGGGCTGCCAACGGCGTGATATTGATCACAACCAAACGTGGCAAAAGCGGTAAAATGCAAGTGAATTATACCGGGTATGCAGGTAAGCAAAAAGCGTCCAATCTTCCTGATTTTTTACCATCATGGCAGGCGGCTACACTTTACAACCAGGCGCTGGCTAATGAAGGTCAATCACCTTATTGGACAGAGAACGATATCACTCTTTTTAAAAACCAAACAGATCCTGATACGCACCCAAATACCGATTGGCAGGGCTTCCTTTATAAAGGAAGTGGTTTTCAGCAAAATCACGCCGTAAATGTTAGCGGTGGAGACGAGAAAACCCAGTATGCCTTTTCTCTGGGTTATTTTCAACAGGATGGTATTATTGAGAAATCAAATTTCAAAAGATATTCAACCCGCATGAATATCAATTCGGCCATTACAAAAAATTTCAGTGTTAACGCCAATCTTTCATTTTTATATGCACCAACCCAGGCACCCGATGGTTTAGGCGGCGGTGATATTGGCGGCATTATAGGTACCACGGCTGCCATGAGCAGTACGGTTGTAAACCAGTATAAAAATGGCGTTTATAACTATTTATCGTTCGGTAACCCTATTGCATGGCTTAATTCGCCGGGCTACAACAATAACCAAAACACGCTTTTTACAGGCAATGTGGGTGCGGATTGGGAATTGGTGAAGGGGCTGCACTTCAAACCATCATTCGCATACCGGTACAATGCCAATCCCGCGCAGGAGTTTAAGCCGGCAGATGTTTACTACGACCCGAAAAACCCGGCCTCGGTGCAGGCAACTATTAGTCAAAGTTCGTTGGCCAATGCTAATGTGGTTAACAGTTATTACAACCTGCAGGGTTTGCTGGAGTACGACAGGCATTTTGGAAAACATGCAATCAATGTATTGGCCGGTGCCTCGCAGGAACTTACCAATTACCAGTACCTGTACGCCTACAGGCAAAACTTTCTGAATAGTTCCCTATCGCAAATTAACGCAGCACCATCATTAGGGCAGCAAAATGCCGGTACAGCCAGTCAGCTGGCCCTGCTTTCGTACTTTGGCCGTGCGCGGTATTCGTACGATGACAAGTATTTACTGGAGGCTAATATTCGCGATGATGGTTCGTCGCGCTTTGCCAGGGGGCAGCAGTGGGGGGTGTTCCCATCTTTCTCTGCCGGTTGGAATATATCCAAAGAATCGTTTTTCGAGTCATTGTCAAACACTATTCCGTTACTTAAGTTAAGGGCTTCGTGGGGTAAATTGGGTAACCAGACTTTAGCAAATCCTAATAACGGCAGCCAAACGCTGGCCAGTATGGGCGGGTTGAACATAGTTAGTCCTTACCCTGCTATTTCAGTTATTTCGAGCGGGCAAAACTATTCATTTAACCAAACCCTGGCTCCGGGCATCGCGCTTAATAATGGTGCTAACCCGCTCATCACCTGGGAAAAATCGACCACTACCGATGTTGGCTTCGATATGGAGCTGATGAACAGTAAGCTTAGCTTCACGGCCGATTATTTTGTAAAAAACACGAAGGATATCCTGCTGCAATTGCCGGCCAGTAGTGTTTACGGTTTTACCACACCTTATCAAAACGCCGGATCGGTACGTAACAAGGGCTGGGAATTTGGCGCAGCCTATCGCGATAAGATCGGCAGTGTTTCGTACAACATCGCAGTAAACGCCTCATTCATCACCAATAAGATAACTGACCTGGCAGGTACAGGTTCTATCTCAAGCGGATTGGTTGTGGGCGAACCTATCAAGGCATTTTATGGGTATCAGGTAGAGGGTATTTTCCAAACGCAGCAACAAGTAGCTCAGCATGCAAAACAAAGCGGTGGCGTTATAGGCCCCGGCGATTTGATGTACAAAGATATCAGCGGGCCCAATGGCAAACCCGATGGCGTAATTGACGGCAACGACCGTACCTACCTTGGAACGCCTTTTCCTAAAACTACATTTGGTTTCACGCTTGGTGCTGGTTGGAAGGGCTTCAATGTGAGCGCCTTTTTCCAGGGAGCTTTGGGTGTTAAAAACTATGTGCAGGGTTTTGAACTTGGTTCATTACAGCAGGCAAATATTGGTAATCCAACTACCGCCTTGCTTGATGCCTGGACACCAACCAACACATCTGCCACTTTCCCAAGGTTATGGTCAACTTATTCGCAAAATAACCCGCAAAGCTTTGTATCATCTTTTTGGGTAAGGAATGCATCGTATTTAAGGCTGAAAAATTTATTGGTAAGCTATAACATACCCGGCAAGCCACTTCAAAGGATAGGTGTAAAAGGTGTTAGGGTTTATTACAGCGGCCAAAATATCCTTACGTTCACCAGCTTTTATAAATGGGTGGACCCTGAAACCAGTGCCGGCAATAATGCTTACGGATCTTATCCGCAGTTAAAAACAAATACGCTTGGTATTGAGGTGTCATTTTAATTATTAAAGAAATCGCAGATGAAAAAATTAATCATAACCGCAATTATATTGGGCTCGATGTCGGTATCCGGCTGCCGAAAGGGTTTTCTGGATAGGGCCCCGTTAGATTCGTATACCAATAGTGTACTTTGGAAATCGTCTAACGATGCCCTTGCAGCTTTAAACGGCTGTTACTCAAAATGGGGGGGCAGTAACAATGGCTATTACGGAGTTTTTGCAGATAACAATTCTGATAACACATTTGATCAGTTTCCGTGGGAAAACTGGCTGGGCTTATCTGCCGGGATAGCAACTCCAACTAATCCGGGCTATTCAAAATGGAATTATAAATGTATCCAAACCTGTAACTGGTTTTTAGATAACGTTGGTGCTACCAATATGGATGCCACGTTAAAGGCAAGGTTTATTGCCGAAGCGCGTTTTTTAAGGGCTTACGAATATTTTACGCTCAGCCAGTTATACGGCGCAGTGCCTCTGGTTGAACATAATGTTTCGCCCGATGAGGCAAATAAAGCGCCGCAGGCAACCAAAGCCGATGTTGTAGCCTATATATTAAAAGAACTTGCCGCCATCGCTCCCGATCTGCCGGTTAATTATACCGGTTCTGATATCGGCAGGATAACCCGTGGTGCGGCTATTGCCTTAAAGGCCAGGACAGAGCTTTTTAATAAAATGTATACCGAATGTATTGCCGATTGCCAGCAGTTGATGGCCCCGCCGTTTACTTACAGCATCTATCCAAGCTATGTTAACCTGTTCCGTCAGCCTTTTGCCGATAACCAGGAAGTGATCCTTGATGTTCAGTTTAAAGCAAGCGATAATAACTTTGGTTGGGCCAGGAACATGACCATCAACTCATTAGGTGGGTATAACTCCATAGCCCCAACCCAAAGCCTGGTAGATGCTTACGAAACAAACAATGGTAAAACTATTGATGATCCTGCATCGGGATATAACCCGGCACAACCTTATCAAAACCGCGACCCAAGGCTCACCGCGACCGTTTTTTATCCGGGCACGCAATATAGCAGCAGGCTGCCTTATGGTTTATATTATGATCCCATATCAAGCAGCCCCAAAACTTTAGATCATTGGGGCGATAACAATTGCAGTCCTTCGGCTTATGGTTTACGGAAATACACGCCTGTAATTGCCGACTTCCCAAATCTGGACCAGGTAGGCATGGATGTGATCCTGATCCGTTATGCCGAAATAAAACTGATGGATGCGGAAGCTAAGATCGAGAGCAATAAAATTGATGCAACGGTTTATGACGATATCAATTCGGTAAGGAAACGCCCGGATGTGAACATGCCGGCTGTTGATCAGGCAAAGTATAACGACCAGGCAAGCCTGCGTACTTTGTTGCGCCGTGAGCGGAGGGTAGAACTGGCTGTTGAAGGCTTGAGGTGGTTTGATATTCAGCGCTGGCAAATTGGTCCGCAGGTAATGAACGGGCAGGTTACCGGTAGTCTGCAAGGTAGCGTGAACCAAACCAATGGCGCGTTAACCCTTACTCCGGGTACTACCATTAAGGTAGGAACGCCACGTGTATTTGACGCGGCTAAGAATTATCTGTTGCCGATACCTCAAACAGAGATAGATTTGAATAAAAATCTGAAACAGAACCCCGGATATTAGTTGGCATATGCGCTGATTGAGAACGAATAAAAAAGGCAGCGGTCTTGCTGCCTTTTTTTCTTACTTTGCCTAAAACTACGTACTTAATGGATAAGATATTTGATGAGATAAGAAAGCTGGCAGAAGTTCCTTCTTACTCCAAGCATGACAGGTTTGTTCAGGGAATTATCAATGCTATCGACGAAAAGTTCATCGGCCAGGATGAAGTGCTGCCCTCGGTAAACAGGTTGATCAAGGAGCTGGGTTTTTCGCGCGAAACCATCATGAAGGGTTATAAAGACCTCATCAGCAGGGGGATCGTGGAAAGCAAAAACAGGCTGGGTTATTTTGTAGGGAACGGGAATACCGGGCAAACCTTAAATGTAGCCTTGCTGATGTATAACCTGGATACTTTTGAGGAGCAGTTTTACCGCAATTTCAGGCATGAGTTGGGAGAGAATATACAGCTGACCACTTATTTTCATCACGGTAATATTGAGATCTTTGAAACGATATTATTGCAGATCAGAGGAAAATATGGGATGTATGTAGTAGCGCCTATCCCGCATCCTAAAACCAAAGAGCTGCTGGAAATTATCCCACGCAATAAATTCCTGATGTTTGACAGGTTTGAACCGCTGGAAGGTGAATTTAACCACATTACCCAGGAGTTTGGCCATAGTTCATATGATGTTTTTTCGAAGCTTGCTCCGCGGATTAAACAGTTTGACGAGTTTATATTTTATCATTCTAAAAACTCGCTCGATCCCAAAGAGATCGTGCAGTCGTTTAACAAGTTCCTGAAAGATTTTGACGTTAAAGGCAGGATCCTGGAAGAATATGTACCCGGGTCTATCCAAAAAGGGAAAGTATATTTTACGCTCGACAACTTTGCCCTCTGGCAAATTATGCGCGACTGTAAAACGCAGATGCTTGAACCGGGTAAAGATTTGGGCGTATTATCCCATAACGATGAGCCTGCCAAGGAAATTATCGGCATAACTACCTTCTCGGCCGATTTCTCCAGCATGGGAAAACTTGCAGGAAAAGCTGTTTTATCCAAAGAGAAACTGCAGTTAACCGTTCCGATGTTATTGTTTGACAGGAATACGCTTTAAATACCCGATATGAATGCCATGATGATTGCCGGTTTTTTGTTTTTTGCCGGGATAGTAGTTTTTACATCATGGTACCGCGCGGGAAATGCCCGCGTCAATACTTTAAATAAGCTGTTTTTTGCCAACCGTAGCCTTGGCTTTGTGCTGGTAGGCAGCGGTTTGTTGTTTACCAATATCAATGCCGCATCCATCATCGGCGAAAATGAGCTTGCCTATACCAATAACATGACGGTTATGGCCTGGGGGGTAAGTTCGGTGGTGGCTATGCTGCTGGTATCTGAATTTATCATGCCGCTGTACCTCAAAATGGGGATAGCAACAACGCCTGATTTTTTGACGGCGAGGTATGGATCAGGTGTTGGCAGGTTGGTATCGGTAATATTCCTGATCAGTTATATATTTAACTTGCTGCCATCTGTGCTTTATGCAGGTGCGGTAGCGTTTAATGGTTTATTTCATTTTTCTGATGTTTTGGGGATCTCATACCCTACAGTGATCGTGGTTCTTGTATGGATCATGGGCACCATCGGCTGCATTGTCTCTATTATCGGTGGGTTAAAGGCGATCACCAAGCTTGATATTTTGCTGGGCATAGGCTTTTTTTGCGGCGGGATCCTGCTGCCATTCTTCGGCTTGAAATACATTGGCCATGGAAACATAGGGGAAGGGTTGCAGCAATTGCTTACCAAAAATACCTGGCACCTGAACAGCATAGGTTCGGCACATGACGCCATACCCTTTGGAACGATGTTTACCGGGATGTTGCTTGTTAACCTTTACTACTGGGGCACCGAACAATATATTATTCAACAAGTGCTATCATCCAAAGACCTGAAAACTTCGCAAAAAGGCATTGCGCTGGCCAGTTTGGGAAAATTGATATCGCCATTACTGCTGAATATTCCGGGGATTATAGCTGTGCATGTTTTTGCCAGCATGCCAAATACCGCCGAGACTTTCCCGAGATTGGTTAGCATGGTTTCACCTCCATTTATTGCGGGTTTCATTTCGGCAATCATCTTTGTGGCCTCGCTCACTACCTTTAATGCAGGGCTTAACAGTTCCAGTACGTTGTTTATGCTGAATATTTATAAGCCCTGGTTACAAAAGCGCTCTAAAACAGTCGCGGAAAAGAAACTGGTGAGGACGGCTAAGCAATTTGAGATCATGATTTGCCTGGCAGCTATGTTTATTGCCCCGCTCATCATTTTTGTAAAAAATGGTTTTTACACCTATGTGCAAATAGTTAACGGCTTTTTTAATGTGCCTATTTTTACCATTATGTTCATGGGGTTTGTAACTAAAAAAGTGCCCGCCATTGCGGCCAAAATAGGGATGGGCTTTTTTATTACCTGCTACGCCTGTACACAACTGCTTATTAATACGCACATCCATTTTCTGCATATCCTGGCTATTTTGTTTGTGTTGACCTGCGGGCTCATGTTGCTTATTGGTAAGTTATACCCCATGCCGATACCATATACTTTAAAGCTGAATAACCTGGTTAACATAAGCCCCTGGGAAAACCGGTACTATTATGCCGGTATGCTGCTTCTCCTCATGATCGCGCTGTTTGTTTTATTCTCCCCGTTAATTCTGGCAAAATAAGTTGTATAAATATTTTTTATTTTTTTGTAGAATAGAACAGAATAGAATTTATACTTTATTGTATATTTGCAATAACCTTAATACATTATAAACACTAAATCATTACGATATGACCTTACTGAAATATAAAGCAACCCTGCTTTTATTGTTTTTAGTATGTTTTAATGCTGCTGCACAACCGGCTTTTACCTCGTCGGACAAAGCAATAGAAAATGCATTTAACTGGGCAAAGGAACAGGCCCTGCATTACAGGGGGGCTGCTAATGATGCTGTTGGGCCGTGGTATGAATCGGCTTTGCCACCCAGGTCTGCTTTTTGTATGCGGGATGTATCTCATCAGTGTATCGGTGCGGAGGTACTGGGTTTGAGCCGCGAGAACGTTAATATGTTTAATTTATTCGCGGGTAATATTTCGCAATCAAAAGACTGGTGCGCCTACTGGGAGATCAACAAATGGAACAAGCCCGCCCCTGATGATTACCGGAATGACAAAGAGTTTTGGTATAACCTGCCGGCAAACTTTGATGTTTTAAACGCAAGCTGGAGAATGTACCTGTGGACCGGTAACCGCCATTATATTGATGCCCCTGCATTTGTTAATTTTCAGCAAAGGTCGGTAAATGAGTATATCAACAGCTGGGTATTAGCTGCCGATTCTTTATTGAAAAGGCCTGCACATCCCAATGCACCGGTACCTTACAACGAAAGTGACTCTTTTCACCGCTGCCGGGGTTTACCTTCTTATTCGGAAGGTGTTCACAACCTGAAAACCGGTGTCGACCTGGTTGCTGCATTGTATCGAGGGATGATCACGTACTCGGATATTCTCGCTCTTAAAGGAAAAAATAAAGAAGCCGCTGTTTACGCACAAAAAGCACAAAAATATCTCGAACGCCTTGAAGCCGACTGGTGGAGTGATAAAGACGGGCAATATTATACCTATTTAAGCAATACGGGACAGTTTGGAAAGGATGAAGGCGAGACATTTCTGCTTTGGTTTGATGCTTTGAAAGATAGCGTAAGGGCAGGCAAAACCCTGGATAGGGTTACCGCAGCCAGGATCAATGTCGAAAACATGTCGTACTACCCATTCCTGTTTTACAAATTTGGCCGGTGGGATAAAGCACGTGATTATATCCTTTTACTTTCCGATCCATCAACTGCCCGGAGGGAATATCCTGAAGTATCCTACGGAATAATAGAGGGCGTAGTACAAGGTTTAATGGGCATCTCACCTGACGCCCGCACGCAAACATTAACAACTATTTATAAAACTGATGCCTCCGGTAATGCAGCTATCAGCAATGTGCCGCTTTTAAACACCAATATCAGTTTAAGCCATTTGAGCAGGCAACAATCGGTGATAAAAAATACCGGGGCTCATTCATTTAAATGGAAAGCTATGTTTTACAGCAGCTTTAAACGTGCAACTGTTAATGGTAAAACCATAGCCGTTAAAACGGGAAAAGATTTGCAAAACAAACCTGTATCATTTGTGGAAACCGCCGTTAAGCCCGGTCAAAACCTGAACGTTAAAGTATATTAATCTAACAGCAAATACGCTACCTGCTTTATGAAGTTTTTAAAAAACTGTGCCTTTTTATGTTTTATTATCCTATCTGCCTGTTGTACTGTTCGGGCACAGCAAACCAGTTTATCTAAGCAAGATACCAGGTGGACTATTCAGCCTGATGGCAGTATCTCATGGAAAACAGATAAAAATTTGCCGCATAGTGATCATATCGAAATGTCGGGCGAAAAGGTTTCGTTATGGGTTAAGTATGTGATAGATACAAGCGGCTTTGCGAATCTGACCCGCACAGTGGTTTTTCCTACTTTCAGGATGCTGCCCGATGACACCCGGAGTCATATCGCCTATACTTTTCATGACAATGAGTTGCCCCGCATCTACATCAACAACCAACTGTTGCATATAACCGGTGAAGAGGGTGCCGGTGATGTGAACCTGAAGGTGAAAAGCATTAACCAGCATGGTATTATGCGGGTATTTGGCCAGACGGGTAAAAATGCGGCAGTAAGTATTGAGAGAAGCTTGTTCCCTTCTATTGACAAACCTTTGGCCATCGAAAAACTTACGATCACCAACAAGGGCAATGAAGCGGTTACTGTTTCGATGGAAAAGTTGAGCCGCATGGTTACAACTGATTCTGCCAATAGTAAATCGGCACCGCATACGGTGGTCATGCTATCTGTTAACGATGGCAGGCATGTATTGCAGCCCGGACAATCGGTAGCGTTGTCCATTTGTTATCTTGCTACTGATCATCCTGAAATGTTAAGCCCGGTTAATCCCGCAGCAGAAGAAACTGCAAGAAAGCGCCGGGTTACCGAAATTTTAGCCCCTTTGCAATTGGAAACCCCCGATAGCATATTAAACACCGAATTTGCCTTTGCCAAAATACGCGCCACAGAGAGCATTTTTAAAACAAAAGCCGGTTACATGCACGGACCGGGTGGCTTGTCATACTATGCCGCTATCTGGGCTAATGACCAGGCAGAGTACATCAGTCCTTATTTTGCGTTTTCGGGCGATAGTATTGGTGTTTTATCGGCTATGAATTGTTATCGCCTGTTTGCACGCTATATGAACCCGCAGTATAAGCCGATCCCGAGTTCAATAGTAGCTGAGGGCGATACCTTTTGGAATGGTGCCGGCGATAGGGGCGACCAGGCCATGATCGCTTACGGTGCATCAAGATTTGCAATGGCTTATGGCAAGGCGGATTCGGCCCGGAAATTATGGCCGCTGATAACCTGGTGCCTGGAATACAGTCGCAGGCATATCAATGAGCAAGGTGTGGTAACATCCGATGCCGACGAACTGGAAGGCAGGTTCCCGGCGGGGAAA
>Ga0163162_10003253_pt1 | contig 15534 bp, 13 predicted proteins | sample S55metaG_FD_115310 | JGI IMG/M metagenome (GOLD analysis project Ga0163162, IMG submission 115310) | Switchgrass rhizosphere microbial communities from Kellogg Biological Station, Michigan, USA - S5-5 metaG | ecosystem: Host-associated > Plants > Roots > Rhizosphere > Soil | place: USA...
ACCACCGCCAGCCTCCGAGGCATCCACTCCATCGGCAACGGAGTCGCATGGGCCAGCGGAACCGAAGGCACCGTCCTCCGCACTACCGACGAAGGCGCAACCTGGCAGCGCTGCGCCACACCACCCGACGCCGAAAAACTAGACTTCCGCGGCATCCAGGCCTTCGATCAGAACACCGCCATCGTCATGTCCGCAGGCAAAGGAGACCTCTCCCGCCTCTACAAAACCACCGACGCCTGCAAAACATGGAAGCTCATCTTCACCAACCCAGACAAAGAAGGCTTCTTCGATGCCATCAAGTTTCCCAACTCCAGGCTTGGGTACATCCTCGGAGATCCAGTAGATCTTCCCCATCCGTCCGATTGGGACAATCCGGAGCCCTTCCATGTCTTCGCCCTATACAGAACCACCAACGGCGGACAGACATTCCGATTTGTAGGGCCTTTCAAAAATGGTGCTGGCCCGGGTCAAACCGCCTTCGCCGCCAGCAACAGCAGCCTTTTCGTTGATCCGCCATACGTCATCTTCGGAACAGGCGGCTCAAGCGGAGCGCGGATCTACTTTGACGAACTACCTGACCTCGTGACTCGGACAACCTGGGTTGAAGGAGACTTTTACGCCAACAGCACTTCAATACCGATGCAGGCAAGCAACTCCGCAGGCATCTTCTCAATTGGATTTCGTCGCTATCCACGAAACAGGCCCGCAACACATTTCGAAGCGGCCGTGGCAGTCGGTGGCGACTACCGCAGCCCTGATGATCCTCATGGCACAGCTGCATACGCAGGTGAGACATTCACTCCGTGGCGACCCGCCCAAACCCCACCGCATGGCTACCGCAGCGCCGTAGCCTACGACCCCACCACCAAACCCCGGATCACCGTAGGCCCCAACGGCACCGATATCTCCAGCGACGACGGCCGCAACTGGACCGCGCTCAAACCCGCCGCACAAGACCCATCCGACGCCGACAAGAACTGGAACGCCCTCTCACTCCCCTTCGTCGTAGGTCCCAAAGGCCGCATCGGCAAACTCCGCCCCGAAGCCCTCAAACCCTGAAAATCTCTGTACCCTCCACACTGTCATTTCGACCGAAGCGGCTCGAAGAGCCGCGCAGTGGAGAAACCTGCTTCTCTAGCCACGCTGCTCAAACCCGCACAAATCGGGTGCCCCACATCTCGCTTCTGAGATGTGGGACATTCGAGCAAAGCTCGAACCTCTCTCGCCCTTGCTCCTGCTCTTGCCGTTGCCCTTGCCCTTGCTCTTGCTCTTGCCCTTGCTTCTGAGGTAGAGCGGGGCTTCAGCCCCGCGTCTAAATCGCCGTCGCGAAGCGACCACCGCATTGCCGTAGGCAGGAGCAAAGCCCAAAGGAAGAATCGACTCCTCGCAAGGTCCGAAGGACCGAGCCCGACTATTCTCACCACCAACCACAAAAACCTTGTCAAGCCCCATTTCGACGTATCTTCAACAAAACAAATGAAATATAAAGTGCCGATTAATTACCTCCAACTTGCTATGCTTTAAACAGAGATCAGGAAAACAGAAATCCCCGGATTCGCTCCGGGGATTTCCTTTTTATTCAATATCTTAGCGATAAACCACCTGTTTTCAATATTTTGCGGGTCAACCTTAACTGCAAGCCATTGAAAATAAGTATTTTACGTCCAGAATACCAAGAGGGTTTTACACCGCGACAGTAAACGTATCTTCCGTCCGAGTCACGGCCCGATACATCGTGTCTCGCTCGAACGGCTCACGCCCGGCCTCAGTAATCAACCGGACAAGATCCTTCCGGCGCAGGCCTTGCGGAGTCGTCGCCCCGGCATCGTGGTAGATCTTCTCCTCTACCACCGTGCCGTCAATATCGTCCGCGCCAAACCGCAGCGAGATCTGCGCCATCTTCGGCGAGACCATCTGCCAGTAGCTCTTGATGTGCGGGAAGTTGTCCAGCATCAGCCGGCCAACAGCGATCTGCTTTGTGTCCAGCATCCCAGTCGTGCGCGGAATATGGGCCAGCGCCGTGTTGTCTGGATGAAATGCCAGAGGAATAAATGTCTGGAACCCTCCCGTCTCGTCCTGCACCTCGCGCAGGCGAACGAGATGGTCGACGCGGTCCTCGTCGTTCTCAACGTGACCATAAAGCATCGTCGCATTCGAGCGCAGCCCGATCTTGTGCGCCGTCTTCGCCGTCTCCAGCCACTCCGATCCATCAATCTTGTGGTCGCAGATGATGTGCCGGATCCGATCCGCGAAGATCTCCGCCCCGCCCCCCGGCAGCGAGTCAACGCCCGCGGCCTTCATCCGTTCCAGCGTCTCCGCAATCGTCATCTTGCCGCGCTTCGCAAGAAACGCAACCTCGACCATCGTGAACGCCTTGATGTGAACCTTCGGAAAACGCTCCTTCAGCCCACTCACCAGGTCCATGAAGTACTCAAATGGAAGATCGGGATGCAGTCCGCCAACGATGTGAAACTCGGTAACCGCTTCGGTGTAGCCGGCGCCTGCCGTCTCCCAGGCCTCTTCCAGGGCCATCGTGTACGTCCCGGCCTCACCCTTCTTGCGGCCGAACGCGCACAGCCTGCACGACGCAACACAAACGTTCGTCGGGTTGATATGCCGGTTCACATTGAAGTAGGCAACATTGCCGTGCAGCTTCTCGCGCACATAGTTCGCTAGCCAGCCCACTGCGAGAATATCGCCGCTGCGATATAGCGCCAGACCGTCGTCAAAGCTTAGCCGTTCGCCTGCGAGAATTTTCTCGGCAATCGGCTCCAGTGCTCGATCATCTGTCTGGAAGGAGTGTCGTGGCCGCGCGAAGGTCGTCTCAGAGCTCATACTTCGATTCTATCCCTTCGCGCGGCACCGATATTAGGGCTTCGTAACCTCAGCCGAATTCACCATCTCCGGCTGAATCACAACACCATCGAACAACGTCGCGCCAACAAGATGATCGCCTACCGGACGCAGGAGACGGAGGTTCCACCCTGTGTTCCAGTAGTTCACTTTCTTGTCCGGAAGATGCGCTGCAAACGCCAGCGTCGTTGAGCTGTTGGCCGTAATCAGCACCCGCTGTCCCTTCTCGTCGTAAAAGATACTGTTTACGTCGCGAACATACAGGTTCTTCACGATCTGCCAGGTCGCGCCCTTGTCCTCGGACAAATAGACACCCTCGCGGCCGCCGATCCACAGGCCACCGAAGCCATCTACCGCGACCGCCGTGATCTGCGTCACATCCGACGGAGGCTTCACCGAGGTCCACGTCTGCCCGCCATCAGTCGTCATCGCTGCCCGCGAGAGCGAGGCGGCAAGAACGGTCGACTTCGCCGCAGCGATGGAGTACCAGAGATTCCCCTCCGGATTCGCAGCTAGAGTCCAGCTCTGGCCAGAGTCCGTGCTCTTCAACACACCATCCGAGGTAGCCGCAAACAACCGGTCGCCATCTCGTGTAAAGGAAAAAACTGTTCCGTCGAAAGGCTTCTCAACAGGCTTCGGAGTCTTTTTGACGGGAGCGGTCTTAGCTACTGGCTTCGCACCTTTCTTCGTCGCAACAGGTTTTGCAGGCGCGGACGCAGGCGTAGCTTCAGTAACGGGAAGGGTCAGCGAGACACGATCGACCTTGCTCCAGAGATCGCCGTTCATGCGGTAGATACCATGGCGCGTTCCGGCTACGATCGTTCCGTCGGCTGCCTGCCCCAGGCTGAAGACATCGTGCTTTTCGAGTCCGATGTTCTTCTGCGACCACGTCAAACCACCGTTCGTGCTGAGGAAGACTCCGCCCCACGCTTTGTCATTGACCAGGCCAACGTAAAGCGTCCCCGGCTGACGCGAGTCTTCAAGATACGAAGTGATCTGGCGCGATGAGAAGCCGTTATTTGTCTGGGAGAATTTATAACCGCCGTCGTTGGAGACCAGAACGCCACCGCGGTCGGTCGCCAGCATAATGCGGTTCGAATCCGTCGGGCTGACATAGACATCATTGACGATGAGTTCCGGCCCGGTAGTACGAGCCCACGTCTTGCCCGAATCTCCTGTGCGATAGAGGCCCTCGGTCGTTCCTGCAAAAACAATATTTCGATTCGTCGGGTCCTGCATAAGGACTCGCGTACGACGGGCCGTTGACGGAATTCCCTGAATCTTCTGGAAGCGCGCACCAGCCGTCTCGCTCTTGTAGATTCCCGAGCAGGCGCTCGCATAAACGACACTCGGCTCCAGAGGATCGATAATGATCGAGAAGACGTCCGAGTCGTCAATGACGCCTTCCTTAATGTTCGACCAGTGAGCGCCGCCATCAGTGGTCTTCCAGGGCAGGTGCCATGTGCCTGCGTAGATCGTGTTGGTGTCCTTCGGATCGATCGCGATGGACTCGACTTCGTGCAACTCCTGGCTGCCCGCAGGCGTGATCAACTGCCAGTGAACTCCTCCATCACTCGATCGGTAGACGCCTTTCAGCGTACCTGCGACCCACGTCTTGGGATCTGACGGCGCGACTACCAACGCGCGAATGGATTGCCCCTTCATATCCGAAACTGGTGCCCAGGTGACACCGGCATCTTCACTCATGAAGAGTCCGCCATCGGGGCTGCTCAACACCCACGCACCGGCGAAGATTCTTCCCGGCTTGGCCGGATCGAACACAATCGAGTCCAGAACGAGATCGTCCCGCTTGCCCACCCTTGCGAGACGTTTCCAGTCTGCACCGCTGTTATGAGACTCATAAATCCAGCCATTAGCCGAACCCAGGTAAAAATGGGTCTTGTCGTGAGGATCGGCTGCGATCTCGCGCGCATCTCCACCGTTCGGACCGAAGGGCAACCAATCCGCTGAACTCGCTTGCGAGAGAACCGGGGAAACCAACAAGACAAGAAGAAGTGAGAGAAGAGTATTCAGTCTGTTTCGCATGGCACCTATTACTAGTTTATAAACCCGAACCATGGGCCTATGCTTCATGTAGACAAGAAAAAGGCTGACCGGGTTGGTTCCCGGTCAGCCTTTTGGTTAGTGCTTCGTTTGATTACTACTTCTTTTTCTTGGCCGGAGGCGTCCGGGGAACAGCCTTCACAGCGCTCTCGTCTACTGCCGTAAGGCCAGTCTGATCAAGCGTTGCGCCGGTTGGGATGAGCGTCGAGTTGACCGTCTTGCCGTCCTGCGATCCGGTGTAGGTCGTGATCCGGCTGGCGTCGATGCCCTTCTCTGTTACCAGGTAGTCCTTAGCGTTGACTGCGCGGGAAGCTGCGGTCTTGCTGGCAGTCTTCTCAGTGCTGGCGCCGTTTCCGACAACCGCGAGCTTCGCGTCCGAAGAACGCTGCATGTTCAGAGCGATGTCATCGAGGCAGGCCTTGGCTTCATTGTCTACGCGAGCCGGACGCTTCTTGTCCCGATCGAAGGTGATCGAGCAGAGGCTGGTCGTCGTGACTGCTGGCGGAGGAGCAGGAGCAACCACCGTTACCGACGTGGAGCAGGAGGCTGTCTGACCCTTGTCGTCAACCACGTTCGACGTCACCGTAATAGTTCCCGGTGCTGCGCCAGTCGTGTTCAAGGTTGCGGTTGAAGTGTTTCCAGTGACCGAACCAGCCGTCGAGCTGTAGCTGTAGGTCAGAGGACGATTCTGCGGGCTGGAGCCTGCAGCCTGAATGGTGGAGGAGTCGCCAGGCGAAACTGTCGAAGGATTCGCCGAGCAGCTGATGGTCGGAGGACCGTACTGCTGAATGGTGAACGGAGCCGAGCAATCCGCCATCTCGCCGGGCTTGTTGCCCTCAGAGACGTGGCCCTTGACGTTGTAGCTGCCGGGGTTCAGGCTCTTGGTGTCGACGTTGGCCGTATTGCTGGTGCCGGAGACGGTGCCACCATCAGCGGTCCAGTTATACGTCGCTGTCTTCTTGGGGTTCAGGTTGCCAGCCGTGCCGGTCACAGTGATCGGGTCGCCGGGGAAAGCCGTCGAGGGCGTGGCCGAGCAGGTGTATGTGACAGGGGGCGGAGGAATGATGTGGCCGAAGTGCGTGACGATACCAGTGCTGAGGTCAACGCCGCTCAGGTTCGCACGTCCGCCGGTCGGTCCGCTGGGCGGAGGCGTGTACGGGCCAAAGTTGGCATGAATGTAGCGGTAGTCAGCCTCGAAGAGACGGAAGGAGAAGCGATGATCCATGAAAGGAAGATCGTAGTCCATTCCACCACCGGCGGTCAGAGCGGGACCCCAAACGTAGGGGTTGTGGTACTGGAAGGAGTGGGGTGAGTTCGGACCACCCAGCTTCCCGCCACCGGCCAAGCCGTGGGCGAAGAGAGTGAAGTTCTGCATTGGAGCGCGGAAGATGGGGCCGACCGACGCCGTGTAAAGGCCATCGTTCTTTCCATCCGGATGCGCGACGAAGATAAACTCGCCGCCGAAATACTTGTTGAAGTAATAGGCGCCGCTGCCGATCGCTCCCATGTCAATGGAGCTGTAGTTCACGCCGAGAGGCTTCAACTGGCCATGCGCACCAAAGTACGAGTAACCCGTGAAGAGATCAAAGCGCGAGGGGTTGGCGCCCACAGGGGCGGCTGCGCTGGGAGTCTGCGCACCCAGACTCGCAACTCCAAGGCTGACTGCGCATGCAGCCAGTACGAACCGGCCAAATATACGTTTCGGGCTATAAACCATTCCACTTCCTCCGCTCAAATTCTTCATAAGTAAGGAGCCTATTCCATGGCTCAATCTGTTTCGATATTTGCTTCGATTCAGTAAAGCTTACCGCAGTTGCTAGGTGTACCGGTAAAAAATACTCTCGCGCAACTATATTTTCAATACTTTACAACGGGGCCCGGAAGAGAAGGAAAGGGAGAACCTTCCCAGTTACCAAAGATTCGGCCGTAATTTCAGCCAAGATTCAGCGTTTTGCGCACTGTTCCACGCTCGCGCTGTATCTTCTCTTGCAACAACGTAATAGCGTACAAAAGCTGTTCGGGCCGCGGCGGGCAGCCGGGAACGTAGATATCCACAGGAATAACCTGGTTGACTCCCTGCAGCAGGGCATAGTTGTTGAATACACCACCTGAAGTCGCACAGGCCCCCATCGAGATGACCCACTTTGGCTCCGGCATCTGCTCATAGAGCCGCCGAATCACCGGCGCCATCTTCTGCGAAACTCGTCCGGCGATGATCATGAGGTCACTTTGCCGCGGAGAGGGGCGAAATACCTCTGCACCGAAGCGCGCAATATCATAGCGCGATCCACCCATTGACATCATCTCGATCGCGCAACAGGCAAGGCCGAAGGTCATGGGCCAGACCGAGTTCTTCCTTACCCAGTTGATCGCTGCATCAAGAGACGCCAGGACGATGCCCTCAGGCTGATCGTAGCCCCAACTAACCTCATTCAACTTTTCCTGGTTCTTGGCAAAACTGTCCAGATTGCCGAAGAGGTAGCGGTCACCCTTCTGAGGAACCTCCGTTGGCCGCCCGCTGCTGGTATTTCCCATCGATCCTGTGCTCATACGCTAATAATAAAACCGATGTGACGCCCGATGCCAAAAAGGGGACCACAAAGAGAGGCCTTAAATATAGCCCTAATATGAATTAAAAGGCGGCACAAGGTTGCTGAGCGATTCGCAGCCGATTATCGGCGTGAAATCCGGCTGGGAACTCAAGAACAATCCGAAAACGCATCCACGTCACCCTGCCAAGCGGCGAGGGCTCGCCATTGGCAGGCTTTTCGATGGTGTGCGCTGTTGTAGAAAAGTGAGTCGCGACGCTGGCCGCACCAGGAACCTGATCTGCGGTTCCTGGAACAAGCTTTGTATCGAGGATGGTCAGCATCCCTTCGGGCGCCTCGCTCACGAGTTTTGCCAGAGCCTGTTGCGCTGAAGTTGACGCGGCACCTTTTCCTTCGTATTGGTTGTAAGACTTCGACATTGCGAAGAAGCTGGCATCGTCAGGTGCGAAGCGGAAACGTCGCGGATTCCAGCCCACTACATCCTGTGCGCGAAAGCTATAGTCCGTCGTGATCAGCAACGGGTTTATTGAACGGTAGGGGGGCGTCGCGAGTTCAGCATAGTCATGCGGAGGCCGTGGTTTGCCTTCCGGCAGGATGCGAAGAATCCACCCGGAAGCCAGCGGCTCCAGCATCACTTCAAGACCGTTGCCGATTGGACGTACGAACGAGCCTCCAGCCTGCACCTCACCCTCCAGGCTGCCTACCCCGCACTTCGACGTAGCTGGCCATCCAATGATCGAACCAACGAAAAGCACCACCGCAACCAAACCATTCCTAAAGCTAACGCGCATTCTCCTCCATGGCCTCAAGCAAAGCTGCGCGGAGAGCCTTCTGTTGCTTCTTCTCCAATTTGGAGCCAGCGTGGGTGAGATAGAAGACGTCGATCGCGGTTTCTCCCTCAGTGTCAATCAGGGCAACCTCGATGTTGTGGCCATGTGCAGCGATCGTCAGGCTGAGTGCGCGCAACAAGCCGGGAATATCCTGCGCTATAACCTCAACCAAGGTGCTGTGGGAGGAGGCTACGTCGTCGAACTCGACTCGCGCCTCGACGATCACCTTTGGTACCTTGCGTCGCCCGCGGCGTCTTCCACTAAGCAGCTTCTCGACTTCAACCGCACCTGTCATCACATCGTAGACGCTCTTCACAAAACGCCCGTGCTCTGAGGCATTCATCTCGAGCGTGCGAAAGCTGTCGGTAAAACGGAAGCTGTCTACGACAATGCCATTGCGGTTGGAGAAGGCATCGGCAGTCACAATATTCATTCCCCAAGCCGCCAGCGCGCCAGTCATATTCGCAAACAGCAGGGCGCGGTCTGGCGTCACGACGGTCAGCTCGCTCACACTGGGTTCATAACGGAAGTCGAGTTGGACACGGTCATCTTGAAGGCGCTCCGCCATGCTAAAGTGTGTTCGAATCTGCTCTGGCGAGCGCGTCAAGACGTAGCGCTCGGGCAAACCTTCCACAAAATCGGCTACCGCGGCTCTTTGGGCTGGCACCAGCGCTGAGACTCGATCAACCAGTTCGCGTGCCTCCTTCGCTCCAATGCGTTCGTCGTCCACGCTCCGATCCAGATAATTGGCCGTCGCCATATAAAGACGCCACAGGTTTTCCGCCTTCCACGGCGTCAATGCATCCGGATGTACTGCGTTGATGTCCGCATAGGTAAAGAGCGTGAGCATGCGCAGCATCTCAGGCGTCTGCACCTTGCCCGCGAACGCGCGTACCGTTTCGGCATCGAAGATGTCGCGCCTCAACGTAGACGACATCTCAAGATGATGCGTGATCAAAGCGCTGACCAGTTCGCTCTCATAAGGATCGAGCTCGAGTCGTGCGAGCAGGCTGTGCGCCATCTTCGCGCTCTCCTGCGCGTGGTCCCCTGTGCTTCGGCCCTTGCCGGTGTCATGGAGGAGCGCCATCAGGTACAAGGCTGGAGCATGCGGAAGTTCGCGTAACAGCGTACCGAAGCGCGTGGCCCATTCAGCCTTGGAGCCCCCCTGTGCGCCTTCAAGGCCGTGCAGTGTGTCGATGAGCACAAACGTGTGCTCGTCCACTGTGTAGCGGTGATACGCATCGCGAATAACTAGGGCGTCGATTCCATGAAATTCAGGGATCAGCAGTTCCAGCACGCCAAGAGCGTGCATTGCACGTAACGCATCGCCTGCTTGCTGCCCCATCAGAACAGCCTGAAGCCGGCGCCACAGCGCGGGACCCTCCTCAAGATTGGCCGACAGCAGTGGGAGCGCCTGCGAGATGCGGTCTTCTGCCTCGCGCCCTAGGCTGCAACCCGTGAGAGCGATGGCGGCAAATACCTCCAGAACAATCTCTGGATCCTGTGCGGAGTCGCGTGCGCCTGGAGAATATGCGCTTGCCGCAGGATCGAGTACGATGCGGCCGCGGTCGATGCGGAAGCCCGCCTGAGGCTCGATACCACGTTCGCGCTTGAGCAGCAGGCGCCGGGCACTTTTTGGCTGGGGAAGATCTTCGACGATCCGCTTGAGAGCTCGCTCGATGCTGCGAGCGTGGCGAAAGTAGAATCGCATCCAGTAAGCGGCATCGAGCTTCTGCGTATCGCGGCCTTTGAGCCCTATCGCAACGTCAGCCGCAGCGTCCTGTGCCTGCCAGTCCAGCGTATTGTCGTCACGGTCATGGCGGTAGTGAAGAAAGCAGCGAACCAAGCGGAGGAACTCGATCGCCTGCTGAAACTCACTGTCCTCGATGGACAGAGGCGTCCCTCCGCCAGCGCTCTCAAGCTTGGCTAACCATCCGCAGACGTGCACATCACGCAGGCCACCGGGACAGTCCTTGATGTTGGGTTCGAGATGGAAGAGCGTACCACCGTACTTTGCATGTCGTTCGTTTGTGAGCTCAAGCAGTCGAGAGATGACGGCCTTCTGATCGCGCTGCAAAAGCTTTGGGATAGTTCCATCGACGAGGCGGGCGTACAGGCCGGCATCACCCGTGAGCAGCCGGTGATCCATGAGCGAGAGCGTAAACTCGGCGTTGTCCTCAGAGAACCTCTCGCACTCGGCAAGCTTGCGCGTCGCTTGCGAGACACGAATACCGCAGTCCCACATCTCCTGACCGATGCGGCGGATAGACTCCTTGACATCCTTCTCCTGGATCTTCGCATCGAGTAAAAACAACAGGTCGACATCGGAGTGGGGAAAGAGCTCTTTGCGCCCGTAGCCGCCGATCGCCAGTAGAGCTATGCCCTCGGCAAGTCTCGGATCGCGGTCCACCGCGCGCTGCCACAGCACACCGGCCAACTCGTCCAGAACTGCCGAGCGCGCCGCAATCGTGATCGAGCCTGAGGTTCCTGCCTCGAAGGCACCACGAATCTCCAGCATCTGTCGCTGGTACTGGTCAAGCAGTTCGCTGCCTGTGGACTCGCCCGCCTGCATCGTCTCTCTCCGAGTCTTCAGCATACAGTCTGCTGCCGGCGTCTCTACGGTTGTTCGCGGCTCCCACACATTGCGTAATGCCTACAGCGCAATCTCGCCGCGCTGATCGTTGCGAATGCGAATAGCCTCGTCGATCTTCGAGATGAAGATCTTGCCATCACCGATTGTGCCTGTACGGGCGGCCGCAATGATTGCATTCACCGCGCGGTCAAGCATCTCGTCGGTTACGACTACCTCAAGCTTCACCTTGGGCAGCAAATCTACCGAGTATTCGCGGCCGCGATAGACCTCGGTGTGCCCCTTCTGACGGCCATGACCGCGAGCCTCGAGAATCGTCATGCCATCGACGCCGATTTCCACTAGCGCATCCTTAACCTGGTCCAGCTTCGATGGCTGAATCACCGCTTCAATCTTCTGCATATCCGTATCGTCCTCTCGACGTCGTGCCTGGAAATTCTAGTGCGCCCAATCGTAGCCCTCTTCTCCGTGCTGAGACAGGTCCAGACCGTCGCGCTCATCGTCCACACTCACCCTAAGCCCCATCACCTTGTCCACGAGGAACAAAATGACGAGCGTACCCACGATCGAAATAGTCCAGGCAAGTGCGACGCCAGCTGCCTGATTCAGCACCTGATGGGCATTGCCCTCAAACAAGCCGGTAGGCTTGTCCTTGCCGAAGATAGGATTGATCGCACTGTTCGCGAAGAAGCCCGTGAGAATCGCGCCGAGGGTCCCCCCTGCACCGTGCACGCCAAAGGCGTCGAGCGAGTCATCGTACCCGAACCACGCTTTAACCTTCACAACCATGAAATAGCAGAAAACGCCCGCAAACAACCCTATCCAGAGCGCCGAGATAGGCGTCACAAAGCCCGCCGCCGGAGTGATCGCAACGAGGCCAGCAACAGCGCCAGAGATCGCGCCAAGCGCTGAAGCTTTCTTCTGGCGAATCCACTCCGCCGCGATCCAGCCTACCGCCGCAGCCGCAGCGCCGAAGTGTGTCGCTACAAAAGCAGAGGTGGCCAGAGTGCCAGCCGCAAGCGCCGAACCGGCATTGAAGCCGAACCAGCCCACCCATAGAAGGCACGCGCCGATGAAGCTCAACACAACTGAATGAGGCGGCATCGCCTCCTTCGGATATCCAACCCGCTTACCGAGGTAGAGCGCAGTCACCAATGCCGAGACCCCGGAGGTCACGTGGACTACTGTGCCACCCGCAAAATCAAGACATGGAATCCGGCCGCCCAACGCAGCATTGAGGAAACCACCCTTGCCCCAAACCATGTGCGCCATTGGGGCATAGATGAACAGAGACCATAGCACCAGGAAGACCAGCATCGAGGAGAACTTCATCCGCTCAGCAAATGCTCCCGTGATAAGAGCAGGCGTGATGATCGCAAACATCAACTGGTAGACCATGAAGGTCTGCAGCGGAATGGTCGCCGCGTACTTCACGTCAGGCGCTAACCCGACTCCGTGAAGAAACATATTGTGGAAGCCGCCAATAAAGGCGTTCCCTTCCCCGAAGGCCAGTGAATACAGCACGACAGCCCATAGAACCGTTATCACCGCCATCATGGCGAAGGTCTGCATCATCGTGCCGAGCACGTTCTTCTTTCGCACCAGACCGCCGTAGAAGAGGGCCAGGCCAGGGCCGCTCATCATCAAAACCAAAGCGGCAGATACCAGCATCCAGGCGTTGTCGCCTGAGGTCTGGGCAGCAGCGATGGCCACGGCATTGTCGCTGGCCTGCTTCTCCAACGTCGCCAGACGATCCGCTTGACTGGCAGAGGCAGCCGGGGCCTGCGCCATGGCCTTCTGTCCGCCCAGCATGGGCCCGCCGATGAACAGAGCTAGCAGAAGAGCCAGATACACCTTCACTACGGCAACACGCATGGATTCCATCACCTGTGTCTCAAGATTTTTTTCGTAAGGCTAGAAAGAGCGATGCCCCGCCCGATTCGCTCCCGGAAAGAACGACAGACCCTGGGTCAACATGCTTCGCTGCGGCGTGGGAGCGAAGTCTTTTTGTCACTAGCTGATGACTTTAATCTACACAAGCATGGTCGCATCACAAAGCCGAAATTCTTACTCGGCTGCCCCACGCGATCCAGACTCATTCACGTGCAAGGAGTTCCCTGACGATTTGCTCCCACTCCTGTTGAAAGTCGCCCTTTGCCACAGGACACCCTGCGCGCCGATACCAGTAGGCGGCGTTGCCCTCGTCGCCTTCCTTGCGATGGAGATAGGCGTGAACCCACGCGCCATCAGGCCCAGCCACATCCTGAGCGGACTCATGCGCCTTGTCCCAATCACCCCGGGCGTCCCACCAGAGCGCCAACAGAGCTCCCTCAAAGTGGCTGGCTCCCGCTGCGCGAAACTCCTCAATCGTCATGACTCCCTCACGGAATGGCTGCGTATCCGCGCTCACGCATCCATTTGATCAGGAGGTCGGGCCAGACGCTTAGCTGGGGATTCGCTGCCGCCAGCCCGGCCCCGTGGGCTCCATGTTGAAAAAGATGCATCTCCACCGGCACGGCCGCCTTCACGAGAGCTTCGTAAAACATGACACTGTTAATGACCGGAACCGTCTTGTCATCGGTCGTCGAGAACAGGAACGTCGGTGGAGTCTGGGCCGTAACTTGGGTCTCTGCTGAAAGCGAGAGAACCAGAGCCGGATCCGGGCTCTCACCCAGCAGATTCCGTCTTGATCCGCTGTGAGCGGGCCCCTCGGCCAACGTAATTACGGGATAGCCAAGAACCAAGAAATCCGGCCGGCTGCTGACGCGCTCAACCGGATCGGTAGAATCGGCGCGGCCAGCATCGAAGTGCGTGCCCGCAGTAGCTGTAAGATGGCCACCGGCTGAAAAACCGCACATGCCGATATGATCGGCGGCCAGTCCGTACTCCGTTGCGTGGGCACGAACCAGGCGAATGGCTCTCTGTGCATCTCCAAGCTCAATCGGGTGGTGATACCGCGGCCCCAGTCGGTACTTCAGCACAAACGCTGCGACACCGCGCTCATTTAGCCACCGCGCGACTGCGTTTCCTTCCTTCTCCGTTGCAAGATGCTCGTAGCCACCGCCTGGAGCAACAATGACGCCGGTCCTCGTGGCATTTGTCGCACTGGGCAAAAAGACAGTCAAGGTCGGTTTATCTGTGTCTGCATCTCCAAGCGCTCCGGGGGCTCCCGCGGGCCACAACACTACGGTCTCCTGCGCCCCGGCTGCATTCTGCGCCTGGGAAGCGTAAGGCAAAACCATCAGAACAAGCCCCACATACTTCAGAATCATTCGCATTTCTCTCTCCCACTCACTCGAATCCGCTCCTACTCTAACAAGTTCTCCTCTTGCAAGGCGGGCATCACAGGAGTCAATCGCGCAACACGGTGCGCATGGATTTCCCTTCCCCAATCCCGTAGGCTTATCAGAGACACGCTGACGGAGAGTCCATGAAGCACCTGGTTCAGAAGCAGCTCGCGCAGTCCATTGCAACCATGCAGGCAACACTCGCCGATCTGCACGTCGCTGATACGATTTCCACCATCGCCGAACTGACAGCCAACGCCATGCTGGCGGGACGTAAGCTCATGGCCGCCGGGAATGGAGGGTCCGCCGCGGACGCTCAACACCTGGTCGCGGAGTTCGTCGTACGGCTCTCGGGCAATCGCCCTGCCCTTCCAGCAATGGCGCTCACAACGGACAGTTCCATCCTCACCGCCGCGGCCAATGACTTTTCCTTTGACTGCGTCTTTGCTCGTCAGATCGAGGCCCTCGGGCAACCCGGCGACATCTTCCTTGGCATCTCCACCTCAGGGAACTCGAAAAATATCCTCCAGGCGGTTCAACAAGCTAAGGAGATGAAACTCATCACCATCGGCTTCACCGGCAACGGAGGCGGAATGATGCGCGAGCTCTGCGATCACAACGTCATCATTCCATCCAATATCACTATGAATATCCAGGAGTGCCATCTCGCGCTCGAACATATCTTTTGCATGGCTGTGGAGCGGTTCTACTTTGGCGACGCTCTCGAAGGCACGCGGTAGATTCATGGCGTAAGCTCGCTTTCGCGCAACAGTATCTCGATATCCCGTCTCAGATCAGTCTCACGTGTAACCCCTATGTAGGTTTTCGCCACGCGTCCGCGTCTGTCAACCAGAACCGTTGTCGGCAGACCGTCCATCCCGTAGGCCATCTGCGACATCGGCGCAGGTAGTGCGATTGGATAACTAACATGAAGCGTCTCCACGAAGTGACGCACTTTCGCTGCTGCATGCTCCGGGCTTCCCTCGTCCATCGCAATTCCTACAACGTCCAGTCCAGCCGGCCCCATCTCTGCACTTACTCGGACGAGCGCAGGCGTCTCCTCCCAGCAGGGAGCGCACCAGCTCGCCCAATAGTTGATCGCCACCACATGCCCGCGGTGGTCTATTAGCCTCCACGAGCCTCCATCGAGCTCTCGCATCTCCAGCGCAGGCATTGCTGTTCGTTCGCGAATTGCAATGAGCCCGCCATCTCTCCGGTTGCCATTTCCGAACGAAAACGCTGTCGCGAGGGCGGCTGCTCCGATCAATACATAGCCGACGAGTCGCCTTGGATCTGTGCTCGCTGCTAAACCCATTTCTTTTGCTCGCAATATCAACGATTAAACACAAGAGGGCGGCCAC
>Ga0163162_10003255_pt1 | contig 15532 bp, 17 predicted proteins | sample S55metaG_FD_115310 | JGI IMG/M metagenome (GOLD analysis project Ga0163162, IMG submission 115310) | Switchgrass rhizosphere microbial communities from Kellogg Biological Station, Michigan, USA - S5-5 metaG | ecosystem: Host-associated > Plants > Roots > Rhizosphere > Soil | place: USA...
ATCTCTGTTGCTCCGCAACATCCGACGAGAATGTCCCTGCATACCGCGACTGCTGTAGGCAGCTGCGCAGCCCCGCTTTCGGGCCTAAGTTTCATCGGAAAGACACTCACTGGGAATGTCCGCTTCACCCCCAAAAGCGGCCATTCGTCCGGGGTGGCGCAATGTCCGCTTTGCGCCAAAAGCGGACATTGGGTTGCCAGCGGCTCGTCACATTGCTTGTGGCTTGAGCCCCAAATCGCGCAGCTTATTGGGGAGGCTGTCGGGCCCAGCGTGCTGTTGCCCTATGACAATAAAATATGTACGCCCATTCAAAAGGAACCCCTCGATCCGCTTCGCCCAGCTGATGTTACGGCTTGGGGTTAGTTGGGTTTTACGCCCCAATAGTTAGAGAGAAGACTAGCAGCCATGAACCCCGCCATGCTCCAAAACCCTATAAAGCAAAAAATCCCGATTACTAATTGCTTCACTCGAAAATTGTGATTCACATACTCGTCGTAATTCAAATGAACCATGTCCTGATGCTCCACCCAGAGACTGCGGGACAGTTTGAAGCAAGACCATTTCCAGTTCGTTTCAAATTGTCAGCACCATGCCCCAAACGTGGTTAAACCTGCTTATCCATATGCCGCTGGTAATACCCAGCAAAATCAACAGAGGGTCAGCGATGCAGTGCCAATTCCGTCACGCGCCGGACTTGCGCACCGTTATCAACGCGCCGCGCATCCTCACGGAAAGCCGCTTCTTGAGCGTAGCGCAGCAGATATGGGCCGCTGACATGGTGATGATGTCCCATCTCAGCGCGACGCATTCGAGACCGATCAGGCCAAGGTCCGCTTTGCGGCATAAGCGGACCTTCAGCGGGATACGCGCACATCGCAATCATCCACGAACCAACGCTCGCCGGTTGCCTTCACAAGTCCCATTTCTACGAGATGACGCAACCGCCAACGTAGGAACATGTCGCTAACCCAATTTCGACAATCAAGACTGGACATGCCTAAACCGATCACCCTTGCGGGGTTGATAAATTGCTTTGGGCAAGCATCCAAAAGTGTCTGATCGAAGATCGCATAGTCCCGAAGCTCCAAACCTTCATCGGTCTGATAGCGAACACCCTCGCTTCCCCACAATCTGTCGCGAAAGTCACGGGCGAGTTCATCCCTCTTTGCCTCGGCTAAGTCCACACTGTGCGCTGCGCACGCAGCAAGCGTGTGCGGATAGAAATGAGAAACGCCAGTCATTTCCATTGTGATTGGCACATGAACCAATGACAACTGGCCGGAATAATTCTCCAATTGCGCCGCTGCGAACCGAAGGTGTGTCTGGTCATCGGCTGCATCCGAAGACCAGATAACAATTTCGTTCGCCGTGTCCAGTTGGGGCGCTATCGCGTGCCATTGCTCCTCCAAGCCAGAATACTCGGACGAAAGCCCTTCCAGGTACATGTCGCGCAGCGGAGTCCACCACGAAGTTCGCGTAACATCATCGGTCAACGGTCCGATGTCCAGATCGTCATCTACAGCAAGCACATTGCCACTAAGACCGAAATCTCGGCACGCTTGCGCCAGTAACCCACGCGCGGCCATACCCGGGGCGAGATGGACTCGTTTCATTGGAGATTAATACCCGCTAGCTACCGATTTCCCAATGTCCGCTTTGGGTCAAAAGCGGTCATTCCCATCGGTCTGACCTATGACCGCTTTGGCTCAGAACCGGCCATTCAGCCCCGGTCTGCCCAATGTCCGCTTTGCGCCAAAAGCGGACTCAGTAGTTGTGGGTGAGATAGTCGACAATCGCTGGGCGTTCGGCGTCTTGGACAGTGGCTCCATAGACATTGACCATCTTCGTCACTTCACCGGTCCAGAAATCTTTCCCTTGGCCGCGGGGCTGCATCGCAATGTAATCAACCGAGTGGCAAACGGTACAGGTGTTTGCCGTCAACTCGAAGCCGGGCTCCGATGTCTCTTTCAGTGCGGCAGTTTCCGGCGGCAAGGTTATGATCTTTGGCTTGGCCAGGCTTGCTGCTCCTGCACCTAGCGTGAGTATCAGCGCTGTCACAGCTAATGTCCGGATATCCGATCTCATGGTCCGCCCCCTTAAGCCGCCTGGACCGTGAGTGTCTCGACCACATTGCGCATGTAGCCCGAGGGGTTCCAAGTTGCCACCATCGGTTGGATCTCGCCGCTCATGCTTGTTGCGCGCACCATGAGCTCATGTGTACCAGTCGCAAGCGTGATGCGGGTCTGCCAGGGCCGGAATGAGTACCTCCCTAGATTGCGGCCGAGCGTTGTGCCGCTCCAGGTTTTCCCCTTATCGATCGAAAGCGCGACTTCCTTAATGCCGCTGCCGCCGTCGAAGGCTATGCCACGCACCAACGTGTCGTGGGCACGGATCGTGTCGCCATTTTGAAGATTGGTGATGAAGGATCTGACATTGAAACGCCCAATGGGAACCGTCTTGTCCGGCTTGCTGCCGGGTGGAATGCACGCGCACGCATTGTCCGGAATGCGATACGCCGTCTTCATCCAGAAGTTGTCGAAGATTTTATCCATTACGGTGATCTTGTTCAGGTGCTTGACCCAGTAGGTGCCGTAATAACCGGGCACAACCAGGCGCAACGGGTAGCCGTTGAGCCATGGGATGTCTTGGCCGTTCATTGCAAAGGCGAGCATAACCTCGCCATCACGTGCGTGATCGATATCGAGCGCCTTAGCGAAATCCGGAGTATTCGGTAAGACAGGGCCGTCAAGCCCTTCGAAAGCAACCTGCTTCGCCGTGGCCTGAACACCGGCCATGTTCAGTACGGTCTTCAGCAGCACCCCTGTCCAACGGGCATTGCCCATTGCTCCATTGGCGAGTTGCCCTCCCGGCACGCGAGGATCGAGGAACCCGCGGCTGTTGCCGGAGCATTGATTGACCGCGACAATCTCATGGTGCGGCATCGCCTTCAGGTTTTTCAGCGATAGTATCAGCGCCTTGTCGACCTTGCCGCCGATCTCCAGCCTGAATGCGTCAGGATCGATCGAGAGCGGGATCCCGGCCAGGTGATAACGCACGAAAAATGCATCGTTGGGTGTAATGATGCTTTCGTCGAAGACCGCGAATGGGGTTTCCAGCTGAGGGGGGCGCTCAGTGAGCTTGATGAGCGGTCGTTTGCCTGGAAATCGTGCAAGTTTTCGTTCGCCGTTGGCGAACGGCAATGTCACAGCCTGCGCAAAGGCCGGCTTGCCGAGCCCCGTCCCGCCTGCCCACGCGAGTGCCAATCCGCCAACGCTTTTGAGGAACTGCCGCTTCCCAAGCATGCTCGCCTGTCCATAGTTTACTTTGGTATTCTGCAAAATACGCTACTGTCGCCGTCTGCCGCGTGCAAATGCATTGTTCACTGCGGCATGAACTTTCATGCAACTACCTGCTGGGCATCTCAATGTCCGATTTACCCCAAAAGCGGTCATTCGACCCCGATCAGCCCAATGTCCGCTTTGCGCCAAAAGCGGTCATTCAAGCACGAGGGTAGTTACGGACCGCGACCAGCGGGATTCAGCGATCAGCTGGCCCGACCGGACCCGCAAGGCAGCTCAAATTTAGGGGCAGTTATAAAAGCCGATTTGATCAGCCCTAAATCGCATACCATTCTGGATTTTCCAGAATAAGCTCCAGCGTCCCCTTTAATGGCGGAGGTGCGTAGTCCGAAGCCCCCAGAACCCCGTCCGCTGTTTGCCCATCTTCTCCCAGAGGAAGAATTATACGTTCCCCGGTGACGACAAAGCTATCAACCTTAAAAAGACATCCACTGGACCGACTTGCTAGAGGCGTCGTGACGACCTCAGTAAGCAATTTGAGCGTGTTCCTGTAATTGGCAGGCGAATGAATATCTTCGAGCCGCTTGCCGTGGAAATCCATTCCAACCCATTTACCCCACCTTTTACCCGTGAAGCGGCCTGTGAAGGCGCCCAATTTACGATCATACGCGTAAGCCCAGAGCAGCTTGGCGTGGGTCGATAAGGCGGAGGACGGGATTTCGTCCCAGGAAGCCACGCGTTTCCTACCGCGCGCCTCATGCCAATGATGGGCAACAGCACGAAGAGCCGGTGATTGAATGCTGGACAGGAAGCTTTTGAAGGTTCCTGGGGCGGAGCTGGTCATACCGCCTGTTAGCCCCGACAGCGCGCGCAAAGTATTTCCCTCCCCGTAGCACCGATGGGGCCGGCATTAATCAGCCCCCGACAATAGAACCATGATTGCATTCTTATGCACAATCATCATTTCAAATCGGGAAAAATTCCTTGGCAGTTGATTAGAGCCCGCGCCGATCTCACGAGGACTCAAAGCTCTGTCAAACGAAGCCGTGGCTATGGGACAAGTACGGTATCCCGTTTCAACCGCCTTGCGCGCGTATGGCGTTAGAGTTCTTTGGATGCCTATTTGCCGTCTTTTTTTAAAAGCCGATAAATCTTCTCGACATAAAACGCTGTGGCAATAACGCCAACCATGATCAAAACCAGCGCGGCTATTTCAATAAAATCCTCCAACCTCACCTCCGTCAGTTTGCGGGCACTACGCTGGGCCGGATCGTGAAGCAAAACGAGCGGTCCACAATCCTTCAACGGAACGATTGTGGACCGCTCGAAACTGCGAACTGTCTCGGGGGGGAGAAAAAACGATGCTCGCAGCCCAAGTAATCGGCACCATGGACGCAGCTAACGCAATTGGACCTTCGACCAATCACTCGGATTGCGCTGGCTGGATCGGGACGGGCGAATGTCCCCTTTGGGTCAAAAGCGGTCATTCAGAAGATGGCACACCATGCCACCGCCAGGCCGGTCGCCTTTTCCCTATCGCGCCGCGCCCGCGATCTTCTCCTCGGCCTAGGCGGGCTCTCGATCTGGCAGGGGCTGAAAATGCAGGCCGGCGCCGCCGCCCGCGGCGAGAAGTATGACCCGGCGAGAGTTCGCGCTTCAGAATCGCCGCCGTATGCCGATCCCAAGCATAGAACCTGTATCGGCATCGTTCCCGTACAGGCCGAACGCGCCCGAACGATGAAACATCCTGATGACACCGTCCCATTGGCTCTGGTTGATATTCTCGAGGGCAAACTCGACCGCGACATATTCGAGGAAGCGCTCGCTGTGGCCCTGGTTGCGAACGGGATCGTCGGCATAGGACGGCCCTGTATAGAAGGCAAAGCTGGAGGCCTGACTGGTCCAATGCGACGTGTCGTATCGCACGCCCAGCCCGCCGGCCACGGCGGAAGAGGACGGGTTGTTGAAAAAATGGGTCGCCTGGACTTCAGCCTCAAGAGTGAAGCCCGCGCCCAGATCGGAAAGCCCCCGGTCATAGGCCAGCCCCAACATCATTCCGTCGACGTCGAAATTTCCCTGGAATATTTGCGACACAAACTGGTGTGTCGCCGGACCACCATAGAAGGTCACCGATTGGCGCGGCGGTTCGGCGACTGCATCGGGAACCGGGAAATAGGCAAATCCAACCAGAATCGAGCCGATAGCAAGCGTCCGTCTCATGTGTTCGCGTCTGCAATCGGATCGGCCGACTCAGGATTTCTTCACACCATGCAGGGCTCAATTGGGCTTTGGTCCAATGCTGCAAGTTCCTCTTCACGCGTTCGTGACCCAGGCCGGGCCCGCATATTGCCGTCCCGTAAGGTCCGACGATTTCGCGTGCAGTTAGGAATGACCGCCATTGACCCAAAGCGGACGTTCTTGCTGAAGGCCTGGATCGGCGATACGCGCCGGGAATTCCCGAAACGAGACGACTGGGGTTTCGAGAAAGCTTGCGGCAGAAACCCACGTCCGTCTGGAGCTGCCATGCGTTACTTACCTTATGAATCGGTCTTTCAATGCATCGCTGTTCATAGCCGTTCTTTCCCTGGCGGCATGCAACCCGGCGCCAAATAAATCGCAGAAACCCGCCGAGCATCCCTTCTTTACCGAAACAGGTGTCGGGTCTCGTTACAGCAACCGGCTGATCGGCCGGAAAACCGCTGCTGGCGGCAGGTTCAGCCAAGACGGCCTCACGGCAGCGCATCAGAGCTTGCCTTTCGGGACGATCGTGAAAGTGACGAACATGAACAACGGTTTGTCGGTCAAAGTGGTGATCGACGATCGCGGACCTTACGCCAAGGATCGCATTATCGATCTTTCGTCTGCTGCGGCGCAGGCGCTGCGCATCCATGAGGAGGGCGTCGTGAATGTAAAGCTGGAAGCTTTCAAAACCGACCAGGTACGCGACACCGGGTGAGCCACCTTGGGTAACAGGCGCCATTGCTTCACGGAAGCGCGCCAGAAAATCAAATCTACTCTGACCTCAATTTTCCGTCCTTTTATTGAAGGGGGATCAGAGCGGGCGCGGCCTGCGTCCCCGTTTCAGAAGCCGCGAGAAGACCAGATCGGCTTCCCGCATCACCTTCAGTCGTCACGTCTGCCCGGAAGGACTTAACAGCTCGCGAAAACCGACCACAGCAGGTATGCTGTCTGCGCGTTATTAGCGCGGAGAGCCGTCATGGCCGAAGAAAACGCTAAACCGACAGGCCCCGATTTCACCAAGGGGATTGCACTCGCCACTCTTCCAGAAGACGGCATGCTGGTTGGCCATGTGGGCGAGGAAGAAGTGCTCTTGGTGCGGAGCAACGCCGATATCTTCGCTCTCGCTGCCCATTGCACCCATTATCATGGTCCACTCGTCGACGGGCTCGTGGTGGACGGCACCGTACGTTGTCCTTGGCACCACGCCTGCTTTGATCTTCGCAGCGGCGAGGCGCTGCATGCTCCGGCGTTTGAACCGCTCACCTGCTGGCGGGTCGAACAGCGGGACGGCAGTGTTTTTGTGCGCGAAAGGCTGCCGAAGCCGAGGCCAAAATTGCGCGGCACAAACAAAACGCCCGGAAAAGTTGTGATCGCCGGGGGTGGGGCGGCCGGCTTCGCCGCAGCCGAAATGCTCCGTCGGCTGGACTATCAGGGTGAAGTCATCATGCTCAGTGATGACCCTGCCCCGCCTGTGGATCGCCCCAATCTGTCTAAAGACTACCTGGCCGGCAGCGCGCCCGAAGAGTGGGTGCCGCTACGCCCAGACACCTACTATGCCGAAAATGGCATTGACCTGCGCCTGGGCGTGCGGATCGGTGCCGTCAATCCACATGCCCGGGAGGTGATATTGGCCGACGGCGGCACGATCTCCTACGACCGGCTCTTGCTCGCCACCGGCGCCGAGCCGGTCCACCTTCCCCTTCCCGGAGCCATGCCCGCAGATGTCTTTACCCTGCGCAGCCTGGCCGACAGCCGGAAAATTATCGCCCGTGCACAAAGCGCCAGCAGGGTCCTGGTGATCGGCGCCAGTTTCATTGGACTGGAAGTGGCAGCCTCGCTCCGTACCCGCGGCCTGGAGGTCTATGTGGTCGCTCCCGAGACGCGGCCCATGGAGAAGGTTCTAGGACCCCAACTTGGAGATGTCATCCGCGCGCTGCATGAAGAAAAGGGCGTGCAATTTCACCTGGGAAATACTCTCAGTGCCTTTGAGACGGGGCGCGCCACCCTCAAGGACGGTACGAGCCTGGACGCCGATTTTATCGTGACGGGCGTGGGCGTACGACCCCGAATCCAACTGGCGGAAGCTGCCGGCCTTGCCCTCGACCGGGGGGTCGCCGTGAACAGTTATCTCCAAACCAGCGCGCCGGACATCTATGCCGCCGGTGATATTGCGCGCTGGCCTGACCGGCACAGCGGGGGATCAATCCGGGTGGAGCATTGGGTGGTGGCCACGCGCCAAGGTCAGACAGCCGCGCGCAACATGTTAGGTCTCGGGGAGGAGTTTACGGCTGTTCCCTTCTTCTGGAGTCAGCATTACGACGTCTCCATCAACTATGTCGGCCATGCCGAAAACTGGGACGAGCTGGTTGTCGAAGGCGACCTCATGGCTAGGGATGGCTTGGTCCGCTTTCGGCGCAGCGGCGGCACACTGGCGGTGGCATCCCTATTCCGCGACCTGGACAGTCTGAAAGCCGAGGTAACGATGGAACAGGCGGCTCGGTAAGACGCGCACCGCGAATGTCCGCTTTGCGCCAATAGCGGACATTCGCGACCTCACCTACACACGCAGAACGTCCTTGGTGCTGGTGACGAGAACACAGGTGCAACCCGTTGCGCTCCAGACGCGATCGTCGCCTGCTCCAGGCGCACCGTAGTTGTAATCGCCCGGGAAAAGCTTGCGCTCGTCGATCCAAAGCTCGCCGTCGAGGAGATGCAGCTCCTCGACTCCCGCGTGGGTGTGCGCGGGGTAACTCGCGCCGGGCGCGAGGCGTACCAGCATGCTAACGCGGTACCTTTGCGTGTCGGTCGCAAGCAGCTTGCATTCGATTCCAGGCGCGACCTGCTCCCATTCCGGCTCGGACCACTGTCGCGACGATGGCAGCACCGCCTCTTTCCCAGTCTCCTGGGCGATGCGAAGCGCAAGATGCCCCTGCGCATCGGCAGCCATCTCGGCATGGACATGGATATTGCCCACGTGGCGGCCTTTCTCCCGATTCTCGAAGAGCAGGTGGTCGATCGCCCGCGAGCGCGCCTGGTTCATGATCCAGGCGAGCACCGTGCCTTTTGCCGCGTCGTAACGCGACGCGCCCCGCCAGACGTCATGGAAGACGTCGATGGCGAGCTCTGCACTGGTCTCCCGGTTGGCCGTGATTTGCAGGATCAAAGTGAAGACGATGCGATGCGCCATTTCGTAGAGCTCATGCAGCGCGAGCTGGTCACCCGCGGCAATTGATTGGACCAGCCTCGCCCAAACCTGCTCCTGCACCGGGGTCTTGGATTTGGCATAGAGCACGTCGCCAAGCGTTGCCGGAACCTTATCGACCGAATGCTCCGGCTTTGGCACCTGCCGCAACGCGTCAGACGGCGCGATTGCGGCAGACGGAGAACTGACGTCCCCAGATTCGACACGGACGGTTGTGCCAACTGCGGTGCCCTTGCAGGGCAACGCAATTTCAAAGAATGCCCCCGGTTCAGATCGCTGCACGGCTCGCAGTGTGCCGCCATGACCCTCAACGACGGACTGGCAGATTGCCAAGCCAAGACCCGTTCCAGTTTCCTTGGTGGTGAAGAACGGGTTGAAAATTCGGTGATGGTGGACGGACTCTATTCCGGGCCCTGTATCTTGCACGCTAATGACAAGATTATCGTCGCGCACCTCGGACCGGACCCGTAAGATTCGCGGACCGACACTGGCATTCATGGCCTCGGCGGCATTCATGAACAGGTTCATGAAAACATGCTGCATCTGAAGGCGGTTGATGACCGCGTTTGGCAACGGCTCGGCCAATGCCAATTCAACGGTAACGCCATGGCTTTGGAGGTCCCGCGCATCCATCGCCAGAGTATCACGGATGAGTTGGTTGATGTTCGAAGGGCGAATGTTGCTGGCAGGATTCTTATAGAGGTCGCGCGTACTGCTGATCATGTCAATTGCGCGGTGAATATCGTTCAGAACATCCTCAATAATGCCTGACGCAAAGACCTTATCTGGAGGCATCCTGAGAGCCGCCTCAACATTCAACAACATGGCTGATAGCGGCTGCCTCATTTCATGCGCGATGGAAGCGGCAATGGCGTCTCGAACAAGCAACTGCCTTTGCCGTTCCCGCTCTTGGTCAGAAGTGAAGATGACAAGGCGCAGATAGAGCTTGTTGGTTTGAACCAGAAGCAACAGAAGTACCAAAAGACTCGAGATGCACCCAAACGCTTTTAAGACGTACCACCCAAGGGTGAAGCGCCCCGATATGCTCGCATTCATGCAGTATTCAAGAAATATGACCCAAAGCATAAGCAGCAGCCAAAGATCCAGGATCGAACCATACCGCCGCCAGACCATGGCCATGGCGACAAGGCTCACGCCCGCCATGGCAAGACACATGCTAATGGCTTGTGCGGGGCTGAAATGAGTGGCATCCGACATTAGGTCAGGCAAAAGTGAGCGCACTTTTGTTATGACGACAGTGATTGCTAAGGCCAGAAGCGCTGCGCCTGCCACCCACAGCACAACGACATTTCGCGATGATACCGCGCCATCTATCCGCCAATAGCGATTCCCCAATAGAGCGTAAGCAACTACTCCCAGTGGGAGCGCAATGCGCCAACCAAAAAACAGCCATGCAGACATGCTCGCGTCCACGCCCAGCAGCCCCGACGGACCAAATGCACCGGGGAAGGTCAAGATGTGCGGGATGGCGCCAAGGCTCGAAAACCAGTATGCCGCCGCGAGCACCAGCAATGACTTTGAGCGCGTAATGGACGCCTGAGAGAAAAGCATGGCCGCAGTGATCAGGTCACCGAGCATCATCAGGGATTCGATGGCCGGGACATAGCCATCGAATTTTGGAAGTTGAATATTCCGGAACGGGTAGGCGGCCAGGCAAACTGCGGAGAGCGCCGCCGCAATTCCAAAGGCTACTCGAAGCTGATCAGCAGCGGGCCGCTGTCGTTCGAGAAGAAAATTTCTACCTGGCATTGCGCCCCCCGCAAGCAAAAGTGGAAATCAAAGAGTGGTAACTGCGAATTGGCTCCCTGCGCTGGACATGTCACACGACATCGCGCTCGACATGGCTCGACCAACATAGACCAAATAGCAGTTGAATAGAGAGCCCCTTCTGCGGGCACGACACTCGATACGACTGCCCACAGCCACGCCTCCACTCAGCGGCTATTGCTGCAACGCTAGGTTGTACCGATGCCCGTGCTTCGGGCCTCGCGAATTTCACAGTCCTCAACTGAGTTCCACGATTTCATCAAACTCAAGGAATGAACCAGAGCCACCAATTTCTGAGGGAACTGGGATTTGCGCGCGGATTGGTGATCGAAGGTCCAATAGTCCTGTTCGACATCCCGATGGTTGCATCCTCGGCAAGTAGCTCGAATCCAGTGGAGAACCGCATGCTCACTACCAGCGAGTACGACCTTGCGCTTTCAATGATGCGGCAGTGGGGCAAGGACGCCAGGTATTCGGCAAGGAATTACGCGATTGATGGTTTTCGCAAGGGCGACACAGCCGAATTCTGCAAGTGGCATGACGTAGGAAGGATCATCGAGCAAATGGAGGCCAACGGCATTATTGCAATGCGAGCGGCCAATTAGTTCGCGATGAACTTCGTGAGCGCGATTGGGGTCGCGCGCAAAATTGGACTTTCGGCCAACTGTCTATTTGCCTCTTGTCCAATCAAGCGAACCGTCAATATCCGCGCCTGGCTCTGAGCTCTTTCGGCGCCCCCAACAAAGACTGGTCCTTGGTCTAATCAACGCAATTGTTCCAAACGGGCTAGAGTAGCTTTGTTGGTAGACATGTTTCCCAGCCAGGGATGCGTGAGGAACCATCCCAAGCCTTCGGGTCGAGATTGTGATGTTGCTAGCCACGAAAATCGAAGTTGGATTCACGGCGTTGTTTGCCATGGTAGCTGCCTCGTTATGGCCAGCACTGGCAGGAACGACATGTCTGGGCGTCCGGCAAATTCGGGATACAAAGGTGGCAGATGTAAGCACGATCTACTTTCAGATGAAGGACCGCAAAGTCTATCGCAACACATTGCCTTCTCCCTGCAATCAACTGAAGTTCAGCGCGTTTGGTTGGCATGCCCGCAGCGGCCAAGTTTGCGACGGACAGGCAATCCGCCTTGACCGGGGAGGCTCATGCATGCTCGGCGACTTCGCGCTGGTGCCGCAGGAGTCTTCAAAAGGCGGCCAATAAGAACATCCATGATGTCCTGACTACCTCGCATTCCCACCTCACTATCGCTGGCGGAGAGTCACCTGTCCGAGATTGAAAGACTAGAGCGCGATGGCGCTTGCAATACTCATGGTGATTGCGGTCACCATTCTCGGCGCCGCCCTGTTCACGGCCTGCCGGGAAACCGATGCCGGCAGACATAACAAACGGACTCCGAGATCCAACCGCGCGGACAGGCACCGTTAAACGGGGTAAAAAACCGCCCCTGGACGCCACCTAGTGCGGCAAGGTCTGAAGATCGCTTACTGCCTTGTTGATGTCCACGATGCTCAAATCGCCGCCCGAGGCCTTCTGGAGTTGTTTCAAGTTCATGGCCTTGAATGATGGATAACTCGGATCGGTCAGCAAGCCGGGCAGGTCCTTGTTCAGGATCGCAACCGCTGCGGGGTCCGCCGCCATCGTCTCCACAGGGGTCTGGAGGGTATATACCGGCGCGCCGCGGGAAACGGGCAACGCCTCCTCTGCCTCCAGCGGAGTCGCAATCAACAGTGCGGCCAGTGCTATCTTGTGTCTCATGCCGCTCCGCGAGGGTGTGCGCTTGACGCAACACTTCTTGGAGCGTGTCTGACAGCGTTGATGATCGCCACCAGGCTGGGCGTCTTAGGCGGATTTCGTCGCAAGTGACTCCAAATTAGCCCCGATCTCGTAATGGCCAAAAGCGTCGAAATTCCGCTCACTGTTGGCCCGGCACAATATTTCAATTCCTTCCGCTCCGAATAGGTTTCAGCGACAGCTGTCGAAGTGGCCGCGCTATATACCAAAAGAATAGAAAGTCCGGTGTCGAATGCCTTCATACCAATGATTTTACCGCCCTTCCCAGATAGCAATGCATTGGATCAAAGGATAGCGCGTACTGCTCTTTGGAACTATTGAAGGGCCAAGGCGCCTTCCGGTGTACCGGCATATACGCACACAGGCCCGCGCCATACTTCGACCAGTTCGTCATCTGCCGCCAGATCAATGACCCGCCGTACGGCAGCGAGATCGTCATCGTGCGAGCTTCCATAGATGTTGGCGTACCTACCCCGGGGGTTTATGACCCGAAGTTCGTAGGTGTTCATGTTTTCGCGTCCATGTTAGCCGGGTTACAACAGCTTCGATCAGCTATTATTTCACAGCGATAAAATCCGGAAAACGGCGCGGAACCTCACTCTGCCTCTTCACAGGGGGAGGGAGGAATGGGCATCACAAAGTTCCGCGCTCCGACTCATGGGATTTTAGGCGACTAGTTTCTATTGGACTTTAGGACCACTGCCCCAAAAGGCCCCGGGGTAGCCATTAGGCCGAGTTGCCGAAACTGCGTCAATTTTTGCGTGTTGAGAAGCACTGCCTAGGCAGCGCCGCGATGCAGCAGCCCGCGACCTTGAGCCAGGACTCCGAACCGTTACCCGAGACCGCTACTGGGCATGCCAGCATCACGTCGTCGTTGGACCAAGGGCCAATAGCAGGGTTCCAGGGTGCATCTTACTCGTGAATGCGGCGAGCCCGCTTGGTTCAAGATACTTCCGTTTGCGCCACTGGCCGCACAGGTCGTGTAAGAGGACAGGTTGGGTCAGTTTCCGACAGAAGACCGGGGCTTTTATCACCTGACCCAAAGCGGCTGGATCCGTAAGGACAATACGCCCTTTCCCCAAGACCGAGTGGAAACCTGGTCTTACCAGGCCATCTACCTTTCCGACGACGCCAAGGAACGCATATGGCTGACGCGCATCTGGAAGGACGGCCATTGCGACAGCAGTGACGGGAAATCCCTGCGCGATCGCTTCGGCATGCCGATTGACCTGCAGACCGACCGCCATATCACGCTGCAGTGCGATGTATGACCATTTTGTCCGCAAGCAGCGCAACATCGCCGAATAAATCAATCACACGCGCGATTGATTGGGCCAAGGTCCACACGGGCGGGCGCGCAAACTCGTTTAAAGTTGCCCGCGAAATCTTACACATGCCCGCATTGATTTAAACAAAATGTCCTTCAGGCGAGACCAACGTCCATGACATCGAACGTGCTCCCTGCTGCTGAGCGGTCATTGCTGGATGGCTACTGGCGCGCCGCAAACTACCTTTCGGTCGGCCAGATCTATCTCTACGACAATCCGCTGCTGAAAGAGCCGCTCACCAAGGATCACATCAAGCCGAGGCTGCTAGGGCATTGGGGCACCACCCCGGGGCTCAATTTTATATACACACACCTGAACCGGATCATCCGGAAGTACGACCTGGACATGATCTACATCACCGGACCTGGTCATGGGGGACCGGCGCTGGTTGCCAATGCCTGGCTCGAAGGAACGTACAGCGAGTTCTATCCCGATATTTCCGCGGACGAGACTGGGATGAAACGGCTCTTCACCCAATTCTCATTTCCGGGCGGCATTCCCAGCCATGTGGCGCCCGAAACGCCCGGTTCAATTCATGAAGGCGGCGAGCTCGGATATGCGCTCTCCCATGCCTATGGCGCGGCGTTCGACAATCCCGATCTTGTGGTCGCATGCGTGATCGGTGACGGCGAAGCTGAGACAGGACCGCTGGCGACCAGCTGGCACTCCAACAAGTTCCTAAATCCGAAGACAGACGGCGTCGTGCTGCCGATCCTGCACCTCAACGGCTACAAGATCGCCAACCCGGCCATTCTTGCCCGCGTGAGCCATGAAGAACTCGACCATCTCTTTCGCGGCTATGGCTACACGCCTTATTTCGTCGAGGGCGATGACCCAGCCAAAATGCATGAATTGATGGCGGAGACACTCGAGACGGTGTTCGACGATATCCGCCGCATCAAGGAACGTGCCACCAATGGCGGAAATGGCACACGACCGCGCTGGCCGATGATCGTGCTGCGCACACCCAAGGGTTGGACCTGTCCCAAGGAAATCGACGGCAAGCGTACGGAAGGCTATTGGCGCTCGCACCAGGTGCCGATGGGCGAGATGCAGAAGAACCCCGAGCATGTGCGCATCCTCGAGCAATGGATGAAGGGCTATCGCCCGGAAGAGCTGTTTGACGATATGGGCCACCTCAAGGCAGAGCTGGCCGAGCTTCACCCCCGTGGTGAGCGGCGGATGAGCGCGAATCCACACGCCAATGGCGGCGCGCTGCTGCGGGACCTGCGGCTGCCGGACTTCAGCGACTATGCAGTCAAGGTCACCGCGCCAGGCGCGGCGGTCGCAGAGTCGACCCGCGTCATGGGCCGTTTTCTGCGCGACGTCATGAAACTCAATATGGCGCAGCGCAATTTCCGCCTGTTCAGCCCGGACGAGAACAACTCCAACCGCTGGCAGGATGTGCTCGATGTCACCAACCGCACCTGGGAAGCCGACGTCGAACCCTGGGATGACCATCTGGCGCCCGATGGCCGGGTGATGGAGATGCTGAGCGAGCATCAATGCCAGGGATGGCTCGAAGGCTATCTGTTGACCGGCAGGCATGGCTTCTTCTCATGCTACGAAGCTTTCATCCACATCATCGACTCGATGTTCAACCAGCACGCAAAATGGCTGAAAGTGTGCAATCAGATACGCTGGCGCAGGCCCATCGCCTCGCTTAACTACCTCCTGTCGAGCCATGTCTGGCGCCAGGACCATAATGGCTTTTCCCATCAGGATCCGGGCTTCATCGACCATGTCGTGAACAAGAAGGCTGATGTCATTCGCGTCTACCTGCCACCCGACGCCAATTGCCTGCTCTCCGTCACTGACCACTGCCTGCGAAGCCACAACCACGTGAATGTGGTGGTCGCGGGCAAGCAGCC
>Ga0163162_10003256_pt1 | contig 15531 bp, 13 predicted proteins | sample S55metaG_FD_115310 | JGI IMG/M metagenome (GOLD analysis project Ga0163162, IMG submission 115310) | Switchgrass rhizosphere microbial communities from Kellogg Biological Station, Michigan, USA - S5-5 metaG | ecosystem: Host-associated > Plants > Roots > Rhizosphere > Soil | place: USA...
ACCGCGTCGCTGTCGGCCCGGGACATCGAAACCTTTACCCGTGATGGGGAAGAATGGGTGCGTTTCCGCCTCGCCACCAAGGATGCGAGCAACAAGGTCTACGAACACAAGGTCGCGCGGATCAGCAAAATCAAGACGCGCTCCGAGGAAGAGGACGACACTGACGTGGTCGAGCCCTCCAAGCGCCCGGTGGTCGATCTGGAACTGTGCCTGGGCAACGTCAAGCGCACCGTGGAGGTCAACCTGACTGACCGCAGCAGCTTCAACTACCCTTTGTTGATCGGCGCCAAAGCCTTGCGTGAGTTCGGCGCGGCGGTGAACCCGGCACGCCGTTTTACCGCCGACAAACCCGACTGCTGATTTCAGTTGGTCCGATTGACGTGTCGTGAGCCTTGGGGCACCGTTCGCCCACTTCTTTGCCGGGCCAGGACGCCATGCCTCATATCTTGATTGTCGAAGACGAAGCGGCGATTGCCGACACCCTGATTTTCGCGTTGCAGGGTGAGGGCTTCACCACGACCTGGCTGAACCTTGGCGCGGCAGCGCTGGACCATCAGCGCGCCACGCCGGCCGATTTGATCATTCTCGACATCGGTTTGCCGGACATCAGCGGCTTTGAGACCTGCAAGCAATTGCGCCGTTTCAGCGATGTGCCGGTGATTTTTCTCAGTGCCCGCGATGCCGAAATCGATCGTGTGGTAGGTCTGGAAATCGGTGCCGACGATTACGTGGTTAAACCGTTCAGCCCACGGGAAGTGGCCGCTCGGGTCCGGGCGATTCTAAAACGCATGGCCCCAAGAGCGGTGGCCGAGGTCCCATCGGCGCTGTTCCGCATCGACAGCGAACGGGTGCAAATCAGTTACCGTGGCCAAGCGCTGAGCCTGACCCGCCACGAATTCCGCCTGCTGCAATGCCTGCTGGAACAACCCGAGCGGGTGTTCAGCCGCGAGCAATTGCTGGATGCACTGGGCATCGCCGCCGATGCCGGTTACGAGCGCAGTATCGACAGCCACATCAAGAGCGTGCGCGCCAAATTGCGTCTGGTGCGGGCGGACGCCGAGCCGATCCAGACCCATCGCGGCCTCGGCTACAGCTACAGCCCGGGGCACAGCTGATGCCGCTGGGAATCCGGATTTTCCTGGTCTACGTGCTGTTCATCGGCCTGACCGGTTATTTCGTGCTCAACACCGTGATGGAGGAAATCCGCCCCGGTGTGCGCCAGTCCACCGAAGAAACCCTGGTCGACACCGCCAACCTGATGGCCGAAATCCTGCGCGATGACTTCAAGGCCGGCACCCTCAACCAGAATCGCTGGCCGCAGCTGCTCAAGGCGTACGGCGAGCGGCAGCCGAAGGCGAGCATCTGGGGCTTGCCGAAAAATCAGGTCAACCATCGCATCTACGTCACCGATGCCAAGGGCATTGTGGTGCTGGACTCCAGCGGCATGGCGGTGGGGCAGGATTACTCACGCTGGAACGATGTCTACCTGACCTTGCGTGGCGAGTACGGCGCACGCTCCACGCGCAGTGATCCGAACGATGCAACCTCCTCGGTGATGCACGTCGGCGCGCCGATCCGCGACAACGGCCAGATCATCGGCGTGGTCACCGTGGCCAAGCCCAACAGTTCGTTGCAGCCTTATGTCGATCGTACCGAGCGACGATTGCTGGCCTATGGCGCCGGGCTGATCGGTCTCGGCCTGGTGTTTGGTGCGTTGTTGTCGTGGTGGTTGAGCGCAGCGTTGCGACGGTTGACGGCTTATGCACAAGCGGTGAGTGAAGGCCGACGGGTCGAGGTTCCACACTATCGCGGCGGTGAACTGGAGCAACTGGCGACAGCGGTGGAACAGATGCGCACGCAGCTCGAAGGCAAAGCCTATGTCGAGCGTTATGTGCACACCTTGACTCATGAGTTGAAGAGCCCGTTGGCGGCGATTCGCGGTGCGGCGGAATTGCTGCAAGGTGAAATGCCATTGGCCCAGCAGCAGCGGTTCGTCAGCAATATCGACAGTGAAAGTGTGCGGATGCAGCAGTTGATTGAACGGCTGTTGAACCTGGCTCAGGTCGAGCAGCGTCAGGGGCTGGAAGAGCGTGTAGAGGTGTCGCTGGCCGGGTTGGTGGATGAATTGTTGAAGGCCCAGGCGGCGCGGATCGAAGGCAAGCAGTTGCGGGTGGAGCAACGGATTCCGGCTGGTCTTGCTTTGACAGGCGAGCCGTTTTTGTTGCGCCAGGCATTGGCCAATTTGCTGGAGAACGCACTGGATTTCACCCCGGCCAAGGGGCTGCTGCGATTCAGTGCCGAGCCGGTTGGAGAGCAGATCGAGTTCAAACTGTTCAACCAGGCCGAGGCGATTCCCGACTATGCGTTGCCGAGGTTGAGCGAGCGGTTCTACTCATTGCCGCGCCCGGACAGCGGGCGCAAGAGCACCGGGCTCGGTCTCAATTTTGTCGAAGAAGTGGTCAAGTTGCATGGCGGGACATTGAGCATCGGCAATGTCGACGGTGGGGTTGAAGTGACGTTGCGCATGGCTTAGGGCCGACCCAGTCTCCACATAATCTCCACATTCCCCTCATAAATCCCCCACACAGCCATCCCAGACTCTCCCCATCCAAACAGGGAGAGTCCCATGAACCGAAGCCTGACCCTAAAACTGGGGGCGATTGCCCTTCTGATTCTGTTGTTACTGATCCCGCTCTTGATGATCAACGGCGTGATCCAGGACCGCCAGCAACTGCGCGACGGTGTGCTCGAAGACATCGCCCGCAGTTCCAGCACCAGCCAACAACTGAGCGGGCCGTTGATGGTGGTGCCCTATCGCAAAGTGGTGCGCACCTGGAAGCTCAACCAGAAAACCAACCAACGCTATCAGGAGGTCGGCCTGGAGCGCGGCCGCCTGTATTTCCTCCCGGAGCGTTTCGAGCTTGATGGCCAGATTCAGACTGAACTGCGCTTGCGGGGTATTTACGAGGCGCGCCTGTTCCATGCGGACAACCACATCAGCGGGCATTTTTCGATTCCGGCGCAATTGGGCATCAAGGAAGACTTTGCTGATTACCAGTTCGACCAGCCGTTTTTGGCGGTGGGCATCAGCGACATTCGCGGCATCGAAAACGCCTTGAAACTGGACCTGAACGGCCAGCCTCTGGACTTCGTACCGGGCAGCCAGGTGGGCTGGCTGGGGGAAGGTGTGCACGTGACGCTGCCGGCGCTGGACGCAAAACAAGGCACGGAATTGGCCTTCGGATTCGACCTGCGTTTGCAGGGCACCGGCCAGTTACAGGTCCTTCCGGTCGGGAAAACCAGCCAGGTGTCTTTGACTGCCAACTGGCCCCATCCAAGTTTTATCGGCAATTTTCTGCCGGCCCAGCGTGAGGTGAACGATCAAGGTTTCACCGCCAACTGGCAGACCTCGTTCTTCTCCACCAACTTGCAGGAAGCGCTGAACAGTTGCGTGTCGGGCGGTGGTTGCGAGGCGTACAACGGGCGCAGCTTCGGCGTGAGTTTCATCGACCCGGTGGATCAGTACCTCAAGAGTGATCGTGCGATCAAATATGCCTTGCTGTTCATCGTGCTGACGTTCGCCGGTTTCTTCCTGTTCGAAGTGTTGAAAAGCCTGGCGGTGCACCCGGTGCAATATGCATTGGTCGGCGTGGCATTGGCCTTCTTCTACCTGTTGCTGCTGTCGCTGTCCGAGCACATCGGTTTTGCGCTGGCGTATCTGTTGTCGTCCGCCTGTTGTGTGTTGTTGATCGGGTTCTATGTTTGCCATGTGCTGCGCAGCGTGCGCCATGGCTTGAGTTTTTCGGCGGGGTTGGCGGCGTTGTACGGCGTGCTCTATGTATTGTTGAGTGCCGAGGACTATGCGCTGCTGATGGGCTCGTTGTTGCTGTTCGGGTTGCTGGGCGTGTTCATGGTGCTGACCCGCAAGCTGGACTGGTACGGGATCGGTCAGAAGACGGCCAAGCCACTGGAGTTTGACTTGGGGGCGGTGCAATGAGCCGGTCGATCGGGTTACGGGAGGATCAGCGGGAAGGGGCGGTGTTGGCGACGCTGATTTTTGAGCTGTTTCCATTAGATCAGGTGTGGTGCCATCGTCGGAACGCCGCCCGGAGCCGGCTCACTCCTACAGGGGATCTTCAGGGAGCAAAGATCAAACTGTAGGAGCGACGGTGCGACGATTCGACCTGCTCGCGATGAGGCCGGAACAGTCAGCGAAAAGCTAAACCTTGGGCATCGTCGCGATCATCGAAGGCCGCTGGCTCACTTCGAAATACCACGCCGCCAATTGCGGGTTCGTCTCGCGCCATTCCAGATCCGGATGGCGCAAGTCGATGTAGCCCAGCGCACAGGCAACGCTGATCGCCGCGACATCGAAATGGCAGGTCAGCTCGGCAATCGCGTCTTTTTCCAGCAGCGCCAATGCGCGACGAATCTTGTCGCGCTGGGCATCCAGCCACTCGTCCCAGTGTTTCTCCGGGGCGCGCAGGACCCGCTCATAACGCACCATCACCGAGGCGTCCATGATCCCGTCGGCCAGAGAGGCCAGGGTCAGGCGCCGCCAGCGAGCCGAACCTTCGCGCGGGATCAGCGGGTTGCCGACGTGTTGGTGATCGAGGTAATCGAGGATCACCCGGCTGTCATGGATGATGTTGCCGTCGGCCAGGCGCAGGGCCGGGATTTTGCCCAGTGGGTTGTCTTCGTTGAGCGTCAGGTCCGGGTTGACGGGCGTGAGCACGCAATCTTGCAGTGCCACGCGACCGGTCTGACCGGTTTCGTGCAGCAGCACCATGACTTTACGAACGAAGGGCGATAAAGCGTTGTGGTACAGGGTCATGCTGGGGGCGGACATGGCAACGTCTCGGTCTGGGTCAGTGCTGGGCAGCATAGCGCGTTGTTGCGCTAGCTCAAGATGGGAGTGGAATCGCTCCCATAAAAGCTCAGCGGCGTTGCAACAGGCCACGCAGCGCGAGAAAAGCGGGAACGCCCAGGCCGAGCCAGCTCAAGGCGTCCCACACGCCATCGCCCAGCAACGCGGCGAACAGCCCGGCCGCGCTGAGCAGGGCGATGACCGTCGGCGTGCCGAAGACTTTCCAGAAGTTTGATTGCCTGGGCTTCATGCGTTCACCTGCTCGCGTTCGAGAGCGGGTTTTACCGCTTTGCGCCGCACCACCCACAGGTAAACCCCGCTGCCGAGCACGATGATGGTCAGCACATCGAGGGTCGCCCAGAGGATCTTCATCGGCATGCCGCCGTAATCGCCGAAATGCAGGGGTTGTGACATGCCCATGGCGTCCATGTACCACGGCCGTTCCGCCACGGCGGTGACTTGCAGGGTGGTCGCGTCGATCAGCACCGGTGTCAGCAGGTGCGACGTCAGGTGCGTGCTGCCTTTCATGAACACCGCGTAATGGTGTTCGCTGGAAAACCGCGTGCCTGGGAAGGCGATGAAGTCGGGTGCCATGCCTGGGGCAACTTCCTCGGCAATGTCGAGCAGGCGAGTCGCCGGCGCGAGGTGCGTCAGCGGTGGAGCGTCGCGGTACGGCGCGACCATCGCGTTGAGGCTGTCGTTGCGCCAGGCGGCAATCAGCAGGTCGGCACAGGCGCTGATAACGCCCGTCACACCGACGACCAACGCCCAGGTCAGCGTGACCACACCGATCAAATTGTGCAGATCAAGCCAGCGCAGACGAGTGGATTTGTCCTGGCGCACGGTGGCGAACGTCAAGCGACGCATGAACGGCAAATAGAGCACCGTTCCGGAGATGATGGCGACCACAAACATCAGGCCCATGAACGCCAGCAGCAACTTGCCCGGCAGGCCGGCAAACATGTCCACGTGCAGGCGCAGCATCACCATCATGAAGCCGCCGTTGGCCGATGGCGTCTCCAGGGCTTCACCCGTGCGGGCGTCGAGCATGAAGGTGTGCGACGAGTTCGGCTCGGTGCCCGCGGTGGCTGCCATGATGGTCAGCACGGCGTTGGGTTCATCGTCCTCGAAACCGAAATACTGCAACACCTCGCCGGGGCGATGTTTTTCGGCGGCATGAACCAACTGCTGCAGATTCAGGTGCGGGGTGTCCGCCGGCATTTCTTTCAGCTCAGGGGCATCGCCCAGCAAGTGGTCGATCTCGTGGTGGAAGATCAACGGCAAGCCGGTCAGCGCGAGCATCAGCAGGAAGACCGTGCAGATCAGGCTGGTCCAGGTGTGGACAGCCGACCAGCGACGAATTGTTTTACTTTTCATTTCCAGACCTCCAGAAATACCAAAGCCGTCCTGAAGAGGACGGCCTGGCCGTGGGGCATGTCAGGTCAGACGATTACCACTTGTAAGTTGCACTGGCGACGACGCTGCGCTGGTCGCCGTAGTAGCAGTAGAAACTGTCGCACGTGGAGATGTAGTCCTTGTTGAACAGGTTGGTGGCGTTCAGTTGCAGGGACGCGCCTTTGAGGGTGTTGTCCAGGCGGCCGAGGTCGTAATGAACCGCGGCATCGAACACGGTGTAGGCGTCAGCCTTGCCCAGTTCGGTGTTGGCCTGGTCGCCGTAGGTGTTGCCGGTGTAGCGAACACCGCCACCCACGCCGAAACCGTCCAGCACGCCGTTGTGCCAGGTGTAATCAGTCCACAGCGACGCCTGTTGGTTAGGCATCAGTTGCAGGCGATTGCCCTTGAAGTCGCCATCTTGAACTTCAGATTTGGCCAGGGTGTACGCGGCAATCAACTTGAGGTTTTCGGTCACGTCGGAAACCGCTTCCAGCTCCAGGCCTTTGACTTTGACTTCACCGGTCTGGCTGGTGATCGGCGTACCGGCAACCGTGGTGGTGACCGAGACGTTTTTCTGGGTCAGGTCGTAGATCGCAGCGGTCAACAAGGTGTTGCTGCCCGGTGGTTGGTACTTGATGCCCAGTTCCCACTGTTTGCCTTCGGTGGGTTTGAACGATTCGGTGGACGAGGCCGCAGCACCAGTCGTTGGCTGGAAGGATTCGGCGTACGACAGGTAGGGCACGAAGCCCGAGTCGAACACATAGCTGATAGCCGCGTTGCCGCTGAAATTCTTGTCGCGCTCGGTGTTGGTGGCGTCGCCCTTGTTGAAGAACTTGGTGCCGGTGTGGACCCAGTCCTCACGTCCGCCGAGGGTCAGGCGCCATTGGTCGAGGGCCATTTGATCCTGCACGTACACGCCGGTCTGGTAGGTCTTCTGATCGTAATCGTAGAACGCGGTGGAGCGGTCCGGACGCTGGATCGGCAGGCCATGGATCGGGTTGTTGACGTTGATCGGCGGCGCGCTGCCGAAGATCGAGAGGTAGTTGGTGTTGCTGCGCTGGTGATCGAGGCCCAGCAGTACGGTGTGACGCACGTCGCCGGTGGCGAAGTCGGCCTGGAAGTTGTTATCCACGGCGAACTGGCTGATGTCTTCATCGACACTGGTGGTGGTGCGACCCACATTGCCAGCGTCATCAACCTGGGTGAACGGATACGAGCCAACGGTGACGGCCTGGAACGACAGATCCGTCTTGGTGTAACGCAGGTTCTGCCTGAATTGCCAGACGTCGTTCAGACGATGTTCGAACGCATAGCCCAGCGCGTAGTAGGTGCGGTCGTAATATTCCCAATCCGGATCGCCGAGGTTCTTGTGATGGGAAATGTCGCCGAACGGCATGTCGATTTTAGTGCCTTGCACCGGCAGGAACTGGCTGGTGATGCCGGTATCGTCGCGGGTGAACTGGGTCAGCAAGGTGAACCGGGTGTCGTCGTTGATGTTCCAGGTCAGGCTCGGCGCAATGTTGTAGCGCTTGTTCTCGACGTCGTCGATCTGCGTGTCGCTGTCGCGCACCACACCGCTCAGGCTGTAGAGAAACTCGCCTTCGTCATCGATCTTGCCGGTGCTGGCAAAGTTGATCTGGCGCTGGTTGTAGTTGCCGTATTGCAACTGGATTTCGTGGCTGTCTTCAGCGGTTGGACGGCGGCTGACCATGTCCAGCAGGCCACCCGGAGGGGTCTGGCCGTAAACCGAGGACGCCGGGCCGCGCAGCAGGGCCAGGCGATCGAGGTTCCAGGTTTCCTGTTTCGGGGTGGCGTACGTGCCTTTAGGCAGTGGCAGGCCATCGAGGAACTGGGTCGGTTCAAAACCACGAACGCGCAGCCAGTCGGCACGGGTGTCGCTGCCGTAGCTGCTGGCGGTGATGCCGGGCAGGTAGCGCACGGCGTCATCGAGATTCTGCACATTGCGATCGTCCATCTGCTCGCGGGTGACGACCGAAATCGAGCGCGGTGCTTCGAGCAGCGAGGTGTCGGTTTTGGTGCCGGCGGCGGTGCGAGTCGCCAGGTAGCCGTCTACCGGGCCCCAGGCGCTTTCGGTGTTTTGCGTGCCGATGACGGCAGTTTCCGGCAAAGCCAATGTGCCCTCGGGCGTGGCGACCAGGCTGTAGGTGCCGGCGCTGCTTTGTTCCAGTTGCAGGCCGGTGCCGCGCAAGGCTTCACGCAAGGCAGCGGGAGCGTCGAACTGGCCCTTCACCGGTGCCGAGGTCTTGCCTGCCGCCAGCGATGGGTTCAACGACAGCGCCAGACCGGCCTGACTGGCGATCTGATTCAGGGTGCTGGCCAATGGCGCGGCCGGCAGGTTGTAGGCGCGAACGCTGGAGGCCTGTTCAACGGCGATCAGCTGGGAGCTGGCCAAAGGGCTGCAAAGGGCTATGGCGACGGCCAGCAAGCTGGGGCGCAACAGGGTGTCTAGCAAACGGGACATACAGCGGCTCCTGAATGTAAATATTTCTCAATTGCTTAGGTGCCGCACGAGAATCGAAAAGTGATAGGGCTGGATGAAAATAATTTCGATTCAGCAATTGATCGTTCCCATGCTCTGCGTGGGAATGCCTCAATGGACGCTCCGGATGTGACGCAGAGCATCACGGGCTGCGTTCCCACGCGGGAGCGTGGGAACGATCACGCAGGGTGACCTGGGCGTCAGGGTTTGGCGTCAACCTTCGCCACCGTCACCCACCAGGACGTGTGCTGTTCGATTTGCACCGGCAAGGTCGGGAGCAGGGCGCTCAGGGCTTTGTCGGTATCGTGCAGCGGGAAGCTGCCGGTGATCCGCAGGTCGGCAATTTCGGGTGCAACGCCTAAATGCCCGCGTCGATAACGACCGAGTTCGCGCACCAGATCTTCCAGGCGGGCGTTGTCGACCACCAGCATGCCGCGAGTCCAGGCATCGGCGCCGGGGTTGACGGCGACAATTGGCCCCAGGCCATCGCTGCGCATCAGCACTTGCTGACCTTCGCGCAGAATCTGTTCCTCGGGATTCGATTGCGGATGCGCCGCCACCGCGGACTTCAACACGCTCAGACGCGTGCCTTGTTCCTCGCGCTTGACCAGGAACAGCGTCCCGAGTGCCCGCATGCTGCCTTCGCGGGTTTCGACGATAAACGGCCGGGCATCGCTATGACCGGTCTCGACGAGGATTTCGCCTTCCTGAAGGATGATCCGCCGCTGCTTTTCATCGAAACGGATGTCCACGGCGCTGTGGGTGTTGAGGTTGATCAGTGTGCCGTCGGCCAGGCGCAGGGTGCGTTGCTCGCCGGTTGCGGTGCGCTGGTCGGCCAGCCAGTAGTCGAGGGACAGATAGCGATCACCGGCAAACAGCGCCAACCCGATCACTGCGACAACGCTGGCCAAGCCGCTACCCAGTTTTCGAACGCGACGACGAATGCTTTCACGCGATTGCAGCAGCGCCGTACGGGCCGGGCCGTTGGCGACGCTGAAGCGTTGGTCGAGCATGCCTAGCTGGCGCCAGGCCCGGGCATGTTCTTCGTGGGCGGCGTGCCACTGGCTGAACGCTTCGCGCTCCACCGGGTTACCGGAGTCCAGCGATAATTGCCAGGCAATCGCTGCATCCAGCACCTGGGCCGAAACGGGTTTGGAACTGACCAGGCTCATACTGGCTCACCGTACAACGCGATGTAGCACTGACGAATCCCCTGGGCCAGGTATTGCCGGACACGCGGCACCGAGACGCCCAATCGCTCGGCGATTTCGGCATGACCGAGGCCGTCGAGGCGGTTATAGAGAAACGCTGCCCGGGCCTTGCTCGACAGCTGACCCAACAGGCGGTCGATGGCTTTAAGGTCTTGGAGAATCATCTGCTGCTCTTCGACCGACGGTTGTTCGCCTTCGGGGATCAGCATCAGTTCGGCCAGGTAGGCCTGCTCCAGTGCAGCGCGGCGGAAATAGTCGAACAACAGGCCTTTGGCAATCGCTACCAGAAACGCCCGCGGCTCGCGGGGCTCTTTGAGCTCATCGCGGCCCAGCAACCGCACAAAGGTGTCCTGGCTCAGGTCTTCGGCACGTTGCGGGCACGCCACGTTGCGTCGCAGCCACGCCAATAGCCAACCGCGATGGTCGCGATACAACGCACCAACGAGCTCACTTTGGGGGCTTTGAATTGAAGACACGCAGCATCACCGATTGGGAAGTGTTAACTAACGAGAATAGTTCGCGATTGTGGCAGAGGCGGGGAAGGTAAGCAATTGGCGCTGGTCGGGTGGGTGATGACCATATCTATTCGGCACAGCCTTCTGTAGCAGCTGCCGAAGGCTGCGTCCGGTTGCGCAGCAGCCGCCATTCTGCCGGCAAGCTTGATCGGATGTACTGGGCATTGATGTGACGACCGCTGCGCAGTCGGACGCAGCCTTCGGCAGCTGCTACAGAGGCGTGTGATGGCCGTTAGAAGGAAGGCGCCTGCTGCCGCCGTTTCCACTGACTCAACCGCTGTTGCAGGTTCAACGGGCTATGGATTTGCTGCTGCCGTGCCCGACTGAACAGGATCAGCGCCAACTCAGCGGTAGCCAGCGCATCGGCACTGGCGTTATGCCGCTCGAAGACTTCCAGCTTGAACCAGTCGATCCACTCATCCAGCCCGGCGTCTCGAATGTGAGCCTGGGGGCAAAGCAGCGGGGCGATGTCGGCCACATCCAGAAACGGATGGGTCAGCTTGTAGCCCAAGTGGTCTTTGAGCGCGCGGCCTAGCATGTGCTGATCGAAGGGCGCATGAAACGCCAGCACCGGGCTGTCACCGACGAACTCCATGAATTCGAGCAAGGCCTGCGCCGGGTCACTGCCGGCCGCAATGGCGCTAGGCCCCAGCCCATGAATCAGCACGCTGGGCGCAAGCTTCAGGTTGGCGCATTGCAGCGTGCGTTCGAATTGCTGGCTGAAGTCGATGGCGCCGTCCTCGATCACCACGGCACCGATGGACAACACCCGGTCCTTGTTCAGGTTCAGCCCGGTGGTTTCCAGGTCGAGGACCACCCAGCGTTGCTCGCGCAAGCTGCATTCGCCCAACTCGGGCGCTGCCGGCAACTGTTTGAGACGTTGTTGCCATTCGCCCGTCAGGAGCGGAGTGGCCGGGCGCAACCATGAAAACAGGCTCATAGCTGATACCGCAGGATCAGGCTGCTTTGCAGGCGTTGCGCCTGGCGCAGGGACTCACGCAGGATTCGGCGGTCCAGATGATTGAGGCTGTCCGGGTCAACCCGGTTGGAGTAGGGCAAGTTCTCCCGCGTTTGCAGCTGATGTTGCTGCATGCGGGTTTGCTGAATGAAGTGATACGCCTCTTCATAGGCCGCACCGTCCAGTGGCTGGATGACTTCTTTGGCCACCAGCTGGCGAAAGCGCTCCAGGGTATTGTTGGTCTCGATCCCGTGAGCCAATGCCAACAACCGTGCGCCGTCGACGAAAGGCGTCAGGCCCTGCACCTTCAGGTCCAGCGTGGCTTTTTCACCGTTCTTGCGCGCCAGGACGAACTCACGGAAACGCCCCACCGGCGGACGATTGCGCAAGGCATTCTCGGCCATCATCCTCTGAAACAGTCGGTTATCGCCGACTTGATCGAGAATTGCGCGGCGTAATTGCTCGCACCCTTGCTCGTCGCCCCAGACCACGCGCAAGTCGAAATAGATGCTCGAACCCAGCAGGTTTTCCGGCGTCGCCTCGCGAATAAAAGCTGCAAAACGCCGCGCCCATTCGGCTCGCGACAAACACAGCTCCGGGTTGCCCGCCATGATGTTGCCCTTGCACAGCGTGAAACCGCAGAGCGCCAGGCTCTGGTTGATCTGATGGGCAATGGGCAACAGCTTGCCGCGAATCTCTGCCGCGTGCGCCGCGTCCCGAGCCTCGAATAAAATGCCGTTGTCCTGATCGGTGTGCAGCGTCTGCTCGCGACGGCCTTCGCTGCCGAAGCACAACCAGCTGAACGGCACACCGGGGTCGCCTTTTTCGGCCAGGGTCAGTTCGATCACCCGGCACACGGTGTGATCGTTGAGCAACGTGATGATGTGGGTGATTTGCGTCGAAGAGGCGCCATGAGCCAGCATGCGTTCGACCAATTGACCGATCTCACCGCGCAGCAGCACCAGGTTTTCCACGCGCTGGGCACTGCGGATGGTCCGTGCCAGGTGCACCAGGTCCACCCGTTGCAGGGAAAACAGATCGCGTTCCGAAACCACGCCGCACAGGCGATGATCTTTCACCAGGCAGACGTGGGCAATGTGCCGCTCGGTCATGGCGATGGCCGCATCGAAAGCGCTGTGGTCCGGCGTCAGGAAAAACGGCGCCTGGGTCATATGCTGCTCGATGGCTTCATTGAAGTCGTTGGTGCCTTGGGCCACGACATGGCGCAGGTCGCGCAGGGTGAAAATCCCCAGGGGGGCTTTATGCTCGTCGACCACCACGATGCTGCCGACTTGTTGCTCGTGCATCAGCGTCACCGCTTCACGCAGCGGCGTCGCCGGGCCGCAGGTCACCGGGTGGCGCATGGCCAATTCGCCCAGGCGCGTATTCAGCGAGTACTGAGTGCCGAGCGTTTCCACGGCTTTTTGCTGGACCTGCTGGTTGACCTGATCCAGCAAACTGCTGACGCCACGCAGGGCGAAGTCGCGAAAAGTGCTGGAAAGCGCGAACAGTTTGATGAACGCCAGCTTGTTCAGCTGCAGGCAGAAGGTGTCTTCGGCGGCAAGGTGTTCGGTGCGGGTCGCACGCTCACCCAGCAGCGCGGCGAGGGGAAAGCACTCGCCGGTGGTGATTTCGAAGGTGGTTTCGGTGCCACCCTTGGCGGTATGCGGGCGCTCACCGACGACGCGGCCTTGTTTGACGATGTAGAAATGTTCAACCGGGCCATCGGCAGGCTTGATGATGCTGTCGCCGGGGGCATAAAAGCGCAGTTGGCATTGCTCAACCAGGTACGCCAGGTGAGCGTGTTCCATCTGATTGAAGGGCGGGAAACGCTGAAGGAATTGCAACGTGCCCTGGATGTTCTGCAACACCGCGGTTTTCCCTGCCTGTGTGAAGGCGTCCGCTTTACTCATAACCATTACCGCAGTCTTTTTTGAATTGTTGTTGTCGGATGACCCTGCCATGGTCGGCCCCTGCGCGCAGAGTGCCCATTGGACGTAAGTCTAGGTAAACCCCGGCGGCGAAGATTTTTCGGAAGTCCCCTACACAATTCGAGGAAGGACCTATCCTTTCCCCTATTGGAAAAATACCCGACGAAGTGCACATTGAAGGCCTGCTTAGCGATGTCTCACCACTGTGCTAGGGAATTGAAATGAACATCTAGAGAAAACCATGTCCGACCACGATATTTTGAGTGACGCTGAGCGCGAGGCGCTGAGTGCCGTCATGCTGGAACCTGATTTGCCGCCGCAGCGGGTGCTGATCGTCGATGACGACAAGGACGCGCGCGAGTTGCTCTCGGAAATTCTGGCGCTGGATGGCATTCGCTGCCTGACCGCGGCCAGTGGTGAAACGGCACTCAAGATGCTGGAGCAGAAACCATTGATCGGCCTGGTGATTACTGACCTGCGTATGGGCCAGGTTGATGGTTTGGAACTGATTCGCCAGGTGCGCGAGTCTGTACGGGCGGCGATGCCGTTCATCATTGTTTCTGGCGATGCCGATGTGAAGGATGCCATTGCGGCAATGCATTTGAGCGTGGTCGACTTCCTGCTCAAACCCATTGACTCCGCCAAGCTGCTGGAGTTGGTCAAGCATGAGTTGGGGATGGATGTGTAACCTTCGATCTCAAACAAAAAGGCCCTGATCTCTCGATCAGGGCCTTTTTTTGTCAGGTGCCGCTTACTTACAGGCCATTGGCTGCCTTGAACTCGCGACGCCGACGGTGCAGAACCGGCTCGGTGTAGCCGTTCGGCTGCTGGGTGCCTTCGACCACGAGTTCGACCGCCGCCTGGAAGGCGATGTTGCTGTCGAAGTTCGGTGCCAGTGGACGGTACAGCGCGTCATTGGCGTTCTGACGGTCAACCACTGGCGCCATGCGCTTGAGGCTTTCCATCACTTGCTCTTGGGTCACGATACCGTGGCGCAGCCAGTTGGCGATGTGCTGGCTGGAAATACGCAGCGTCGCACGGTCTTCCATCAGGCCGACGTCGTTGATATCCGGCACTTTCGAGCAACCGACACCCTGGTCGATCCAGCGCACTACATAACCGAGAATACCCTGGGAATTGTTGTCCAGTTCGTTCTTGATCTGTTCTGCAGTCCACTGTGGATTGACGGCCAGCGGGATGGTCAGGATGTCGTCCACCGAAGCGCGCGCACGTTTGGCCAGTTCGGCCTGACGGGCGAACACGTCGACCTTGTGGTAGTGCAACGCGTGCAGTGCCGCAGCGGTCGGCGATGGAACCCAGGCGGTGTTGGCGCCGGCCAGCGGGTGAGCGATTTTCTGTTCGAGCATCGCCGCCATCAGGTCGGGCATCGCCCACATGCCTTTGCCGATTTGCGCGCGCCCTTGCAGGCCAGTACTCAAACCGATATCGACGTTCCAGTTTTCGTAGGCGCCGATCCACTTCTCGGCCTTCATGTCGGCCTTGCGAACCATCGGCCCGGCTTCCATGGAGGTGTGGATTTCATCGCCCGTGCGGTCGAGGAAACCGGTGTTGATGAACACTACACGCTCGCTCGCCGCCTTGATGCAGGCCTTGAGGTTGACCGTGGTGCGGCGTTCCTCGTCCATGATCCCGACTTTCAACGTGTTGCGCGCCAGACCGAGGACTTCTTCGATACGACCGAACAGCTCGTTGGTGAACGCGGCTTCTTCCGGGCCGTGCATTTTTGGCTTCACGATATAGACCGAGCCAGTCCGGCTGTTCTTGCGCGAGCTGTTGCCGTTGAGGCTGTGAATCGCCGCGAGGCTGGTCACCAGACCGTCGAGAATGCCTTCCGGCACTTCGTTGCCGTCTTTATCGACGATGGCGTCGATGGTCATCAAGTGACCCACGTTACGCACGAACAACAGCGAACGACCGTGCAGGCTCAGTTCCTTGCCATCGACACCGGTGTAGGTGCGGTCGGCGTTCATGGTGCGGGTAAAAGTCTGACCGCCCTTGGCGACTTCTTCCGACAGGTCGCCCTTCATCAGGCCGAGCCAGTTGCGGTAGATCACCACTTTGTCATCGGCATCGACGGCGGCGACGGAGTCTTCGCAGTCCATGATCGTGGTCAGTGCGGCTTCCATCAGGATG
>Ga0163162_10003260_pt1 | contig 15526 bp, 9 predicted proteins | sample S55metaG_FD_115310 | JGI IMG/M metagenome (GOLD analysis project Ga0163162, IMG submission 115310) | Switchgrass rhizosphere microbial communities from Kellogg Biological Station, Michigan, USA - S5-5 metaG | ecosystem: Host-associated > Plants > Roots > Rhizosphere > Soil | place: USA: Michigan...
AAAGCCTTGTCCGCTTGCTATTATTTTGGTAGCGAAACCACTTCCGTCGGTACCTCCGCCGTTACTGGTACCTGTTGACGATGAGGTGCTTAAATACGTATCGTATTGGTTAGTAAAAGGATTAAACATCCAGATAGTTGGATTTACATTGGTACGGGTGATCCCGGTACCCGAATAGGCGGTGTTCCAGTCTATCGAACAGGGGTATGGATTACCAACCATGTTGAAACCGCGCACCACAGCGTTTGTTCCGCCACCCGAGCCCGTATAGCCAAGGTTGGACGATAAAGGTGTGTACCAGTCTTTTACCGTAACCGATTGCTGATTTAAATTGCCGGTTGAAGTTAAAATAACATTCTCAGGCGCCATAAACGGAGGAGTGGTTCTGCTTGAAAAACTGGATGCATTTCCCCTGAAAAAGAAAAGTACGCCATTGCCAACAGGAACGGTGGTGGATGTGCCGCCATCACTGGTGTGCATAGCCGAAGGGGAGGTAATATCAGTTATACCGATGAAATTTCCCACTGTATAACCCTGGTTATTCGGTGTAATACTTTCCCGATATAAAAAAAGCGAAGGGTTTCCCGAGCTGCTGCTGCCGCCGGTTGCACCCATAACAAATGCGTTGGTGGTGCTGTTTGCGGTGGTTGTTGTGCCTGCCGTTGCACCCACAATGTAGGTTAAACCGGAAACCCGGTTAAGGTTTACCAATGTTCCGGTATTAACGGGCGAGGAAAGAATACGATAATTGCGGTAAACCCACCGGCCGCCGCTTTGGGTAGAGCCGCCCTGGAAATACCGTTCTACATTAAAGTTGCCGTTACAGGTTGCAGTGGAACTCAAGGCACCGATTGCCGCTGAACCCAAAGCATCTGATCGTAGCGTAAAAACACCCGGGCTGGTATTGGTTACGTATGCTGCAAAACCGGTTGGATAAATGATGGAGGTCGATCCTAAATAAAATGTCCCTGTATTGCTGACATTTGCACTTTGGCCACTCAAAGTGACGATGCATGCTGATCCCGAAGTGCCGGCGTAAAAAGTACCTGAATTGGTTATGTATGAGGTAAAAGTTGAGGCATTAATGGCTGTGGCTGAATCCGCAGTAAAAGTGCCCGAATTATTGATATATTGGTTATTGCTAACGCCAGAAAAATTCACCGTAGTGCCGCTTATACGCATATTTGCGCTGGCACCACTATTTTGAATGTACGAACTTTGCCCGGTTACGTTATAAGTTGAACCATGATCCCTGAAATTCCCGCTGTTATAAAAATATGCCGCCCCGCCGCTGCCATATAAATTGAAAGTACTGGTATATGCAGCAAAGGTGGATGACGTACTGGTACCTTTAATAAAACAGCTGCTTCCAACATTAAACGTGCACGAGGTTGCTACAAATTTGCCCGCGAAAGTTAATGCAGAGGGCGTAGCGGTTAAATTAAACGTTGTACCTGTAGCATTAGTAGTGCCCGGACTATCAAAAGTAGTGCTGCTTCCCATGTTAACGGTGCTGCTGGTAAAATTTAATGTGCCGTAATTGGTGATAACCCCCTGCGTTGCTGTCCAGTCGAGCACACTACCTGATTTGAATGAAACAGTAGAGGCTGCTGACACATAAATTGAAGAACCATAGGAAAAGGTGGACGTGCCGCTGATTAATGCGGTACCGGTTCCGCTGAATGTAAGTACTAAAGAAAAACTGCTGGGCTGAGCAAAACTCAGGCCGTTGTTGACGGTGAGTGTAGGGGTTGTTCCGGTAAAATTCACTGTTATGCCCGAAACACCGTAATTGGTAGATTGAAGCTGAGCTATGGTGTAATTGCCCGTGTAACTAATAGTTACATTGCTGGTATTTACGATGGCTATGTCAGTTGTGCCTGATTGGCCGGGGAACCCGGTGCTGGGTGACCAATTGGAAGCAGTTGCCCAGTTGCCGCTTGAACCGCCGGCCCAGGTGTAGGTTGTTGCCTTAGCGTCTTTAACACCTAATATTAATAGCACAACAAAGGTTGTATAAAAAAATATTAAAGGCGTTCTCATCTTTCCAACTCCAAGGTACTTGACCCTTATACGGAAACAAAACGGAATAGTTGCATTTTTTTTTGATGATTTCCGATTATAAAATAGATGAAATTTTTACTGGTAATAAACTGTATGCCAAGTGCTTGTATCTTAATTGGAATGCCGCTTGATAACATAAGTTTCAGGGCCGATTTTTCCATTAAATTTTTTTTAAAACAGTAGAATGAAAACAAATTTTTTAATGCGATTTTAAATACAGAAACTTGTTAAATCAGGCATCCCCGATATCTTAAGTTTCGTATAAATAATATGACTAAACTTTACGCAGCAATCCTTACTTTTTTATTGCTGTGCTCAGCCGGCAAAACGCTGGGGCAACAAAAACCGGTTACCGATCTCAAAAAAAATGAGCTTGAAGCGTTTTCGTCAAAAGCAAATTCACAGTATCTTGCCAGCCATCAAAAGGCGCTGCAATTGGCGAAAAGTAACGGCTGGCCGGTGCTGCGTAAAACGAAAAATGGCGGCCTGATCTCTCTTCAGGGAATCAACAGCATGGGTTTCCCCCGCTATCTAATCACGTTCGATAACGCTATAGCCGCGGCTACTACGCAAACTAATATTGTACAACCCGGCGGGTCTTCAGGATTAAACTTATCCGGATCAAGTGCAGCCTTGAATGGGAAACTCGCTATCTGGGACGGGGGCTCGGTGTACACCTTTCACCAGGAATTTGTGGGTAAAACAATCACTGTACATGATGCCGTAGCCATACTCGACCACTCAACTCACGTAGCAGGCACTATGGTAGCTAAGGGTGTTTATCCTCCTGCCAAAGGCATGGCGTTTAATGCCAGCACGCTCCAATCCTACTATTTTAATAACGACGTTGCCGAAATGAGCGCAGCGGCCCCGGGATTATTGCTGTCTAACCACTCCTACGGCGACGAAGCGGGCTGGAATTTTGATGATGTATATAACCGTTGGGAATGGCTCGGCCTGCCGGGCGATACGGTTGATTATAAGTTTGGCTTTTATGACAGCCGCACGAGAGACTGGGATAATATCGCTTTTAGCGCACCTTATTATTTGATTGTTGAGTCGGCAGGTAATAGCCGCGGAAGTACAGGACCCGCTGTGGGCGACGATTATTATGGATTCAGCAGCGTTGCCAATCAAACCTTTGTCGATAAGGGACCGAGGCCGGCCACTATCAGTGACAATGCCGGTTATGATGTAATAAGTACTACCGGAAACGCTAAAAATATATTAACGGTAGGCGCAGTGAACCCGCTACCTGGGGGGCCGGCCAGCAGCAGTGATATATCTATTGCCTACTTCAGCGGGTGGGGGCCTACTGATGACGGGCGCATTAAGCCCGATATCGTAGGCGATGGGGTGGAAGTACTTTCGACTGGCGTAACAAGCCCGACTTCCTATCTTACCTTGTCGGGAACCTCCATGGCGGCGCCCAATGTTACCGGATCACTTTACCTGTTGCAGGAATATTATTCCCAAAAAAACGGCGGCAATTTTATGCATTCGGCAACTTTAAAAGGCCTTGCCTGCCATACGGCTTTTGATGCGGGCAACCCCGGCCCCGACTATATTTACGGCTGGGGGCTTCTTGACATGAACAAAGCCACCCAGGCAATAACTGATAACGGGACCAAAAGCCTGATCAGCGAAACCAGGCTTCAACAGGGTCAGCACCAAACTTTTAACGTAACCGCCTCCGGTAATGGCCCGCTGGTAGCTTCTATATCGTGGACTGACCCTCCCGGAACGCCAACTACCGAGGGTGTTATCAATAGCCGCGTGCCAAAGCTGGTTAACGATCTTGATATCAGCGTAAGCGATGGGGTAACAACTTTTAAACCCTGGATATTGGATCCGTCACACCCCTCCGCCGCAGCGCAAAAAGGCGATAATATCGTTGATAACCTGGAGCAGGTGTATATTCCGGGTGCTATTCCCGGTAAGGCCTATACCATCACGGTATCCCATAAAGGCACGTTGCTTGCTGCCGCACAGGACTATTCCCTTATTGTAACCGGCATAGGCGGCAGCGCTTATTGTGCATCCGGTCCGCTGTCAAACGCCGACTCGCGGATTAATAATGTTACACTGTCGAACATTAATTATACGCAAACTACCGGCTGCACCAGTTATACTGATCTTACCAGCCAAACTGTTAAGCTGGAGCAGGGGCGAACTTACCCGTTAAGCATTACCCTGGGCACCTGCGGGGCAAACTTTAGCAAGGCCGCCAAGGTTTATATCGACTGGAACGGCAATGGTATTTTTGATGCGAACGAACTTGCTGCAACTACCACGGTTATTAATGGTACCGGCGTTTATACCACAAATATTACAGTGCCTGCAACCGTTACACCTGGCAATTATAGTTTGATGCGTGTGGTATTAACCGAAACAACCGATACCTCATTAATAAAACCCTGCGGCTCCTATGCTAAAGGCGAAACCCAGGATTATCGTGTTCAATTCTTAAAAACAGCGATTGATGCCGGGATAACGGCCATTGTGAACCCGGCACCCACCGGAGCATGCGCGGCATCAACACAGGTTACGGTGGCCCTAAAAAACTTTGGCGCCGCGACCATTAGCAACATACCGGTTACTGTTACGGTAACGTCGGCCAATCAAACGGTTACTACTTTTAACCAAACTTATACCGGCACACTGCTTCCTTTGGAGCAGGAAAACTTTACCTTAAACGGAACGTTCATCGCGCAAGCCGGCGCAACTTATACCATTACAGCAACGAGCAACCTGGCTAATGATCCTATTGCTTCCAACAACCAGGCAGCGTCGACCGTTGTAATTGGCTTGCCGCCGACAATAATTGATCTTAATGCCTACTATTGTATCGATAGCAAGCAATACCAGCTATCGGGCACCGCCGACGGGGAATTGCTGTGGTACCAAAATATTGGGGATGCGGTTCCGGTTACTTATGGCTCGCCGGGGTTTACTACAACCCCGCCGGTTAACAATGTGTATTATGCGGGGCTCAATGATTTTACCGGCAGCGTTGGCCCCGCTACAAAGAATGTATTTTCCGGTGGTGGGTATAACCAGTTTACGCCTTCGGTTAGCGTTTACACCGCAATACCTATGATTATTGAAAGCGCACGTTTATATATCGGGAACAGCGGCAAAATAACATTTAACGTTGCCGATGCAAACGGGCAAACCGTATCAACTGCCACCATCAACGCAACCGCTACACGGGCAAATCCGCAGCCCGGCGCACAACCCGACGACCCAACTGACCAGGGCACGGTTTACAACCTGAATCTGACGCTTCCGGCTAAGGGAAATTACACTATAACCACCGTTTACGACAGCACGGTGACCATTTACCGCAACAACGCAGGGGTAACTGGTTATCCGTTTAAAATCGGGAACATATTCAGCATTAAGGGCAACAGTGCAACATCAGGTAGCGATACCACCGTTTACAAATCGTTCTATTATTATTTATATGATATTAAATTAAAGAGTGCCGGATGCGCCGGGACTTCCAGGCAGCCGGTAACGGTTACTAAACCCATTATCACCCAAACGGGCAATGTTTTAAATTCCAGTTTTCAAACTGGGAACCAATGGTTTTTGGAAGGAGTGGCTATCCCTGGCGCAACAGGCGCAAGTTATTCGCCCCTGCAAAGCGGCAATTACCAGGTGGAAGCTACGCTGAATACAGGGTGTGTGCTACAGTCGGACAATTTCAGCTACGCACTACTAGCAAAGAATCCGGATAATAACGAAATCGGCCTTAGCATTTTCCCGGTACCAGCAAGCGGGCCGCTAAATGTTGTTTTCACCGCCAAAGCCAACGAGAATTTAACGCTCTCCATCATAAATCCCAATGGAAATACGGTTTACAGCCATCAGCAGGCAATTGCTGCGGGTAATTTCAGTAAAGTTATTGACGTAACCAGTCTGCCGCCGGGAGCCTATATTGTAAAAATAGTATTAGGCCCAAAAACTTATAGCGCGAAGATAATTATTGACAGATGACTGTGAGGAGTGAGTGGGCAGTTGCAGTTTGCAGTGGGCAGATTGTTTTATCTTAACTCCATTTACTTAGGAACTCGTTAAAAGCTTCCTTGTATTGATCGCCAACGGTGATGTTGACTTTGTTTATCTGGAGGGCGTTGCGGGTAATAGAGTTGATCTTATCCAGTGAAACGATAAACGAGCGGTGAACGCGCATAAATCTTTTAGAGGGCAGTTTTTCTTCGAGCGCTTTAAGGCTGGTAAGCGACAGGATAGGTTTTTCGACGCTTTGCAGCCACACCTTTACGTAATCTTTTAACCCTTCTATATATAAAATATCGTTAAGCGCTATACGTACTAACTGGTATTCTACCTTTAAAAAAAGATACTCGTCTTCTATACGGTCATCTTGTACTATTGTAGCTGCCGCCTGTGGTGCAGCAGAAACGGCGGCATTTGATTTTTCAACTAACTGCGAATAAGTGAGCGCTTTTGTAGCAGCGTGTAAAAACTCTTCATAATTAAATGGCTTAAGCAGGTAATCGAGTGCGTCAACACGGTAACCTTCCAGCGCAAACTGGTTATAGGCAGTGGTAAAAATTATGCGGGGTTTATTGCCTTTGCTGTTGTCTATCACCCGGGCAAGCTCTATGCCATTTAAATCGGGCATCTGTATATCCAGGAAAACTACATCTATTTTTTGTGCATGGATAGCTTTCAATGCTTCTATCGCACTCGGAAAACGGCCCACGAGGTTTAAAAAAGGGGTTTGCTCAATAAATGAAGCCACCAGGCCAAGCGCCAGGGGTTCGTCGTCAACAGCGATGCAATTTAATATCATGATAAATCGAGCGTTAAATGAACTGAATAAGTATTTGCAGCAACGTTTTCATCTATCAGCAAAATGTGTTTGCCGGGGTACAGCAAATCGAGCCGGCGCCGGGTATTGTTAAGCCCTATGCCGCTGCCCGCTTCTAAGTTATTATTTTGTTCTTTAATTATGTTATTTGATACCTTTAATTCCACGGTGGTATTTTGCTGGCTTACGCTGATGTCGATATTGCTGGGCTGGGTAGCACTCACCCCGTGTTTAAAAGCATTTTCAACAAAAGGCAAAAATATCATCGGGGCAACCGCCATATCCTTTAATGTTGCCGGTGTGGTAAGGTTTACCTTAACCACATCAGTCAATCTTAATTGCATCAGGCTGATATAATCCTTAATAAAAGCAATTTCCTGGCTCAATTGCGGTATGGCGTTTTGGGTATCATATAATACGTACCGCATCATTCTTGATAACTGGTGAATCGCCTTGCGGGATGTATCTGCATTTACCAGCGTAAGTGCATATATATTATTGAGGGTGTTAAAGAAAAAGTGGGGGTTTATCTGCGCTTTCAGGAACGATAATTCGGAAGTTACGCGGTCCTGCTCTAAGTCCTGGTGCACCTGTTTATCGTGCTGCCATTTTTGAATGGTGGTTATACTGGTACTTATGCCTATAACCAAAGCCGTAGTAACAATCATAAATACATCAAAGCCATTGCTACGGGTGTGGTGCTTCGGCGGTCCGCTTTTATGGAATGCTGCGCCCAGCAACTGCGGGATATTCAGCCATTGATCGGAGTATTTATTGGCCATTACCATTATAACCGCTACGCTAACAATAATGAGGAAGTAAATGCTGTTGCGGTTTTTTAACAGCAGTTGCGGTACCAGCACGGATGCATTCAAATAATAGGCAGCAATTAATAAGCCAACCACAATGCCGTTTTTTATCCAGAACTGGTAAGGCACTACAATATTCCACGTAAGCGGCTGGAAGAAAAATAAGATCAGTGCAAACGCAACCCATATTAATATATGGATAATCAACGTTACCAGGCCGCTCTTTGATTTTGTGACGATCATTTATAATGCTTTAGTTATCATTTGTTTATATATAATTAATATAATAGCAATATTACAAATGAATTGAGCAATCGGTCAATAAAAATCTATCAGCAAGCTAAACATACCGACAGAAAGCCAAATCACATCTTTAAATACCCTAAAAGTGCCGACAACACCCAAACAACCCCTTCTATAGGTTAGATGAAGGCATTTATCTACTTGTTTAACCCGCCCGTCTATTGCGTTTTTTGGGTCCGGCTTTTTGGTGTTGATTTGTGCTATCTAATTTAAGAACATGATGAAATTATCACATATTTTAATTGCCGCTGCCCTTCTGATAAGTGCTACCGGCTATGCGCAAACCGGCCGCGACGTACATGGATCGGTTATTGACTCTACGAAAGTTACCCTGCCGGGATCAACAGTAAAAATTTTGTTCGGCACGGACAGCGCCACTACGGTAACAGATGCTAAAGGCGCGTTTGTGTTCCCGGCCTTAAAAATGACGGGCTCGTTCAGCCTTGTTATACAGTCAATCGGGTTTGAGCCGCTGCGCAGGCGCTTTACCCTCGACAATACCAACAACCCTGTGTTTTTAAAACCTATAATTTTAAAAACCTCGACCACGATGTTAAATACGGTGGTGGTAACAGGCGTGTTACCGGTAAAGATAAAGGAGGATACGGTTGAATTTAATACCGCTGCCTACCCGGTACGTGATGGTGCACCGATTGAGGATGTGATCAAGAAGGTTCCCGGCGCGGATGTCGATTCGAAAGGTAACGTTACCTTCCAGGGCAAAAGCGTAACCAAGGTAAGGGTTAACGGAAAAGACTTTTTTGGCGGCGATTTAAAAACGGCCACCCAAAACCTGCCCGCCGATGCCGTGCAAAATGTGCAATTTTTAAATGACTATGGCGACCAGGCCAATCTTACCGGCATAAAAACCGGCGACCCGGAAACCATATTGAACATTACGGTTAAGCCGAGCCGCAATAACGGATATTTTGGACAGTTGAGTGCCGGCGATGGCCAGGATTTGATACCGCAAGTAGGCAACGATAAGGATGCTAACCGCCATGTGGTGCAGGGCAATATATTCAATTTTAGCGGGAACAGGCAAATGGCGGTTTTAGGCAACCTCAACAATACCAATACCAGCCTCTTCAATTTTGGCGGCGGCGGTGGCGGCGGCGGCCGTCAGGGTGGTTTCGGCGGCGGTGGCCCGGGGGGTAACACTACCAATGGCATCACCAATACGCGGTCAATCGGGGGAAATTACCGTGATGCCTGGGGGAAAAAGATAACTGTTTACGGCAGTTACAGTTTTACCGATAATACGGTTAGTACCATCAGTTCCTCGCTGCAAAATAACCTTTCGGTAAGTAACCCCAGCTTAAATTCTAACTACTCTAATCAAACTGACCAAAGGAAGAGCCATAGGTTTACTTTTAACATGGAATATAAACCCGACACGGTAAACTACTTTAAAATAAGCCCTTCCTATTCATACAATGGGGTTAATTCTAATCAGTTCGGTAACAACTTACTGACAAACAACGGTAACACTTTATCAAAATATAATGATACGACACTCAGCCATTCGTCGGCTCCAAATTATGGAATCAATGTATTGTATAACCACCGGTTTAACAGCCATGGCCGAAACTTCAGCGTAAATTTCGGTACAGGGCGCTCAACGAGTAACCAATACCAGAATCCTGTATATACCTATTTAGCCGGCGTGCCGAATGCACCGTTAGATCAGTTTGTTAATACAAACAGCCATACGGACACTGTTGGTGCTTACTTCTCGTACATCGAACCGTTAGGCAAACATTCATACATCGAGGCTAATTATAATTACAGGCATAATTACACCATCGCCGATAAGGAAACAGATACGTTAGCCGTAGGGGGGCAAATAAACAATTATGCCCTGCTAAGCAATAACTATAATTATACATTTATTACCAACCGTTTCGGTTTAAATTATCGCTTTGTTCAGAAGAAGTACAACTATGTATTAGGTGTTACTGCACAACCCTCAACACTACAGGGCAGCTCGCCAAAAAGCGGAACAACCAGTGTGAGCGATTTTAACCTTTCGCCAAATGCGCACTTTATTTATAATTTTTCGCGCACAAAAACGCTGAGCATCAACTACAGTGGTAGCAGCAGCCAGCCTACTTTTACTGAACTGCAGCCTGTTACCGACTTTTCGAACGCTTCGTACCCGGTTACCGGTAATCCTAACTTAAAGCCGGAGTACAACAATACGTTTTCACTGCGGTATAATAATTTCGATTTCATGACCGGGAATGTGTTTTTCAGCAACTTCTCTTTCGTGAAAACCGACAACAGAATTGTTGCCAACACCACAACCTACCCGGCTATTTATACCCCCAACAGTAAATTTGCGCGTACGGTAGCCACTAATTATCTGAATGCGCCGGGCTATTATTCGGCACAGGCCTTTTATGTGTTCTCCAAGCCGTGGGAAAATCGGAAATACAACCTTGTTTTTAACGGAAATCTATCCTACAGCAATAACATATCCTTTATAACAGATGTTAACCCTACTACGTTTGATTTCGACATGCAGAAAAACACAGCCAAAACATTGGTGGTATCCCAGGGTTTGCGGTTCAGGGTTGATATTACCGATGTTATTGATGCTGAGCTTAATACAACTTACAGCATTAATTCGTCAAAAAACTCCATTAATCAGCCGGGCATCCAGGACAATTTCAGGACCTGGGTACTGGGTGTAAACGGTAAAAATTATGTGTGGAAAGACTGGACTTACAGCTATGACTTCTCAAAAACCTTTTACTACGGTTACCAAGGCTCAACCAACCCCAATATTTTTAACACCTATGTGGAGCGCCGCTTTTTGAAAGGTAACGTGGGTACCCTTAGGCTATCATTAATGGATGCATTTAACCAAAATAAGGGTTTTACAGTTAGCCAAAACGGCAGCTTCGTTACCCAATCAGATGTAAACAGGCTGGGTCGTTATGCCTTATTAACCTTCACTTACCGCTTCACCAAAATGGCGGGCAAGGCACCTAATATGGGTCCCGGCGGGTTCCGTGGTCCGGGTGGCCCAGGTGGTGGTGGCCCTCCGGGCGGTGGTGGCGGCTTCGGCGGCGGCCCAGGCGGTGGTGGTCCGGGCGGATTTTAATAGCCCTTTTTAATATTATTCCGGTTGGTGCCTTCGGGTTAGCCAACCGGAATTTTTATTTTATAGGGATTGGTAAATTACTTCGGGGTTGGGTGTTTGGCATTCGGTGTTGGATAATAATAGTTTCCTTGCTTTTTTTCATATACGAATATTGACGCGGTAGGGAAAGAGTATTCGCTGTGGATTCTGCAAATCGTCTGAACCATGATTCGTGGGATTTTAGGATTGCCTTGATCAGCTGGCAAAATCAATAGATAAACCACCGAAGCAAGATTTAATACTCTTTGATTTAACAATTTTCATTATATTTAATTGTTAATACCTTTACAGCATGCAAGAAACCGCTCAAAATTTGCAAGTAAATTCAAGGTCATTGGCCAGATTAATATCTAATTCGGGATTTAGTAAATTGACATCGGCTGTCGGCGCGCGTAATTACGGTATGCAGCTTAGGAATTTAATTGTTAAGGGCGGTGTAGAACTACCTGAGAAATGCACGCTTCAATATTTATTAGACGTTTCATATTTCCATCTTCAGCAAACATACCGGCATGAATATGTATATAAGACAAAATTGCTCAGCGATTTTATTTTAAAAAAGTATTCTCTTTCAGACTCCATTATTCTTAATGAATTTCGTATAGGCAAATCAGTTGCTGACATGGTGCTTGTCAATGGTACCAACAAAGTATTTGAAATTAAGACGGAGCTTGATAATCCTGACAGACTAAAAACACAGATCAGCGATTATTACAAAGCCTTTTCAGAAGTTTATATTGTCACTCATCACTCATTGGCCTCAAAATACAAAGCAATCGTTGACCCATGTATTGGAATAATTGAATTTCATCACGATTATTCTCTAAATACTAGCAGAGAGGCTATAATAGACAATTCTCGTTTAGAAAACATCACCATGATGAAATCTCTGAGAAAAGGTGAATTTCTGAATATTGTTAAAAAGGAAAACGGGGTTTTACCGGTTGTCACACCAGTAAAACTGTTTAAAGCTTGCTTGGACCTAGTGTCGACAATTGAGCCAGTTCAGCTACAACGTCATTTTTTGGAGGCTATAAAATCGAGGATCGCGCCAGAACATGAATTTATCCTTAAGCATAAATTACCTGATTACCTTAAATTCTTCTGCTATTTAGTCAATTTTACCGAAAAACAGTATCTTGCATTACCAGAAAGACTGTCTTGCCTGGTCTAAAAACCTTAATCAATGTATTTTCCTTATCTCCGAGGCAAGCAATTTGAACTGCTGGCTTTGCGCGAACTAGCCAGTTTACCTTTAGTTGGCGAAAAGATTTCACCGGTTATTGAGCCTTTGAAAATGGATACTCGTGCTATCGTTACGATGGTAAGAACGATGCCGCGTGATATTCAAATTCAATTAATCGTTAATCCAGAGTATGGAGAGATCAGAAATGGCAATCTGGTAATCGTCGATCTGATTGCTAACTTCCATTTGGCGGGTTTAAAAAATGTTATCCCAGCCTTTATAATTTCAGCTAACAGAGATTTAGTTTTTTTGCGGCAAGTCTTCCAAGATTATGAATTTGCCATTAGCGGTTATTCGTTGATTCACCTTAACCAGATTGCGGCAATTAGCGAGCTTAGTGCGCTAGTTATTCAAACTAATTGCCTTTTCAATATCATTCAGGTCAGTCATATTATTGCGTTAAGGCGAAGTTTTCCAAAACCAAGTCTTGTATTTCTAGCAGATCCTTTCAACCGCCAACAAAAAAACGCTGATTATTTGCATATTGATGATGAAAACTTCTCAACTGACCATCAGTATTACCGCGAAGAAGGGTTTGTTGGTTTTGGGGATTATTTAACCATTGGTTCAGCCTTTATAGATGGAGGCCGTTTACCCTGGGCAGTGGTTATTCATTTGACGTATGAAGACCAGGAAACAGGAAATGTGCGAATACGGCATTTTGTATCAGATTCCAACGACGATGATTCAGATACTGCAGGAAAGTTTGCCGAAGCATTAGATAAACTGGTCGCTTTCATCAATCAACAAAACATCCATACTATTGCAGCTGAAGCATTTCGTGATCTCTATAGTCGAGGTGCATACCCCGGACTGGGGACTATCAAGAAATTGTCTATTATGCAACATATTGAATTGCTACAGTCACTGATCTAAAATGAATTGTTGCAGTAACTGTTTTTTGGATAATGTCCTTCGTAGGATCATTGATTCCTCGTCACAAATCCAAGGCACTTGTGACTTTTGCGGAACAGCTGATGCCTTCATAATGAGTTGTGAAAATCTTAGCCCGTATTTTGAGCCTATCTTTGAGCTCTATTCCCCTCACCGCACGGCTCTAGCATCTCTAAAAATTGATAGAGCATTTTTGCTGCATGAGCATTTAAATACCTATTGGCCTAATTTATTTAATGGGGAAAAACTTGATTTAAAACTTATTAATTTTTTAGTTGATCAGATTGGGAGAGGTGGAGAAATATATACGAGCGATATTTTTCAAAAACCAGTGGAATTCAGCTATATAGTCGACGAATTTCACGAAGAATCGGATAATTTGGAACTTAAATGGGAATCCTTCGCCGATGATATAAAATATCACAATCGTTTTTTTGTAAATCAAAAACTGGATACTGAACTTTTGCAATCAATTTTTGAGCGATTAGCAGTCACCTTTCCAATAAGAACGGAATTTTATCGGGCCAGGATTTCAGACATACAGCTAACAATCGACGAAATGGGCAAGCCGCCAATTGGATTAACTTCAGCTGGCCGGGCAAACCCGGTAGGTATTCCTTATCTGTATTTATCCACTGACCTTAAGACTACGCTTTATGAAACCAGGATATCTCTGCATGAAACTTTAACTGTTGGTAAATTCATGGCTATTGAGCCGATCAGCTTAGTGTCTCTTAAAAAAGTAGATGCTTTAGGCCCTTTTGAAATACTTGATAAGCAATTTAACCTTGAAGAGTTTATCGAATACCGCCCTTACCTGCAAAAACTAGAAAGCGAACTTTCAAAGCCCGTGCGTAAACAGGATATTCACTTAGACTATTTACCCACCCAATTCTTATGTGAATTTTGTAAGTCTATTGGGTTTGATGCAGTCGAATACAAAAGCTCTATGAACCAGAGTGGATCCAATCTGGCTTTATTTAATGATCGAAGGGTAAATTGTGTGGAAACCAAATTTTATCAGGTAAATAGCCTGACTTATAACTGGAATGAGCTTTGACAAGGTCGCCATCAAATATAGTATAGTTGTTACGTATATGTTCCGGTAAATATTGAGCACCGACAGTTGACTTACCTGCTCCGTTTGAACCTGTGACAATGTAAAGTGAAGGCAGAGTGCAACCGGTTAAACCAGGTTAAATTGCCTGCGCAAAGCATGCGCTTCTTCATTAGAAAGCTTCCGCAGAGTAGTAAACGACCGCTCATTAGGCGCTATAGTTACCAAATTGATGGTACCGTCGGAATATTCAAGATAGCTTTGCTTTGCAGGTAAATCTGCTGAATTGATCATAAAAGACTTTCCTGCCGCAAGCTGGTCTCTTCGAAGCTGCATTACGGCGGCAGTGCCTATGTTTGATAAAGCTTGTAAATCGCTCATGGTTGGTACTTGTTTAAAAAGCTTTACTCAAATATAATGATTTTTATGGGGATTTCACCGATTGTTTGAGGATGACCTCACCGATTTCACAATCAATCAAGCCAATCCTAAAATCCTGTAAATCATGGTTCAGACAATTAACAACATGCATGATGCATAAACCCCTCCCTTCCCCTCCCGATGGGAGGGAATCGCACGTGGCCAGTTGCTTCAACCGTTTCATTTCGAACTTCCAAAATCCGAACCCGATAGCTATCGGGTCGAACATCCGAATTCCGAAATCTCCCTCATTTCGCCAAATAAAACCGCTCCCAAAAATCATCCGATTTATACAAGGCGTCGTGGCCCTCATCGCCGAAGGCTCCCATACGACTGCCGCCGCGCATCCCGCCGCCTCGTCCGCCACGGCCACCTCCACTTCTTCCGCCGCGACCCCCGGCTTCCTTCTCTTCCCCGCCTTCGCCCGGCGTTTTCCGTTGCAGGCCGTTTATTTTAAAATTAAACGACCATTCGTTTTTGCTGATGTCCGCATCGTGAAAGAAACGCAAAGGGATTGCCGCTTCGCAAATTAAATCGCCCTTGTCATCATAGTTTACTGCGGTTTGAAAGCCATAGGTGTTTGAGGTGGTGATCATGTCGCCCTCGATGTTTTTAAAACCCACTACTTTTATACCCCGCATCGTGGTGATCCGTTCGCGCATTAGTTCGTCGCGGTCGGCCTGGGTGATATCGCCGCCTTCTTCCTGCCGCAGATCGGGCACTTGCAGGCTACCCAGCACGCTAA
>Ga0163162_10003263_pt1 | contig 15522 bp, 10 predicted proteins | sample S55metaG_FD_115310 | JGI IMG/M metagenome (GOLD analysis project Ga0163162, IMG submission 115310) | Switchgrass rhizosphere microbial communities from Kellogg Biological Station, Michigan, USA - S5-5 metaG | ecosystem: Host-associated > Plants > Roots > Rhizosphere > Soil | place: USA...
CGAGGGCGGTATGGGAGAAGTCTTTCGCGCGGTGGACACACGATTGGGCCGCGCCGTCGCCATTAAGACCGCGCATGAGCAGTTTAGCGCGCGTTCCGAACGCGAGGCGCGGGCGATTGCTTCGCTGAATCATCCCCACATTTGCACGCTTTTCGATGTTGGCCGCAATTACCTGGTGATGGAACTAGTGGAGGGCGAGACGCTAGCGGCGCGGCTGAAGAGCGGTCCGCTCCCCCTCCAAACCGCGCTCCTCTATGGTTCCCAGATCGCTGCTGCCCTGGTAGAGGCGCACGGCAAGGGTATCGTTCATCGTGATCTCAAGCCCGGTAACATCATGATCGGGAAATCGGGCGTTAAGGTTCTGGATTTCGGGATGGCGAAATCGGAGCAAGACGAAACCGTTACTGTCAGCCATATGATCATGGGCACGCCTGGGTACATGGCGCCCGAGCAGCGGGAGGGCAAACCGGCGGACGCCCGCACGGATATCTACGCATTCGGCTGCGTACTCTATGAAATGCTGACAGGCGTGAAAATCGGCCTCCAGCGGAAGCGCCTCCGTACGCGCAAGATGGAAACGCTAGTAAGCCGGTGTCTGGAGGCAGATCCCGAACACCGATGGCAATCCGCTGCCGAGTTACAGCGGGAGTTGACGGTGGTTCCAAGGGTCAGGAGCGGGCTCAACGCCGCCCTACAATCTTCTCCGCCGCAAACGCCGAAAGTCACCCGGAAGAGCAAGGTGGTCGTGGGCGAATTCGAGAACAAGACCGACGATCTGGTGTTTGATGGACTCCTTCGGCAGGGCTTGTCTGTGGAACTAGAGCAGTCCCCGTTCATAACTCTGGTTTCGGATCAACAGATCCAGCAAGTATTGCGTTTTATGAATCAGGCGCCCGAGACGCGGCTCACTCCCGAGGTGACGCACGAGATCTGCGAGCGAACCGGCGGAGAGGCTGTCTTGGAAGGCTCGATTGCAAGCCTCGGAGGACAATATGTTTTATGGGTACGCGCCAGAAACTGCCGGACGGGAGATATCCTTGGCCAGGAGCAGGCGCAAGCGGGAACAAAAGAAGCGGTCCTAAGCGCGCTCACCCGGATTGCGGTTCAAATCAGGGCGCGGCTGGGCGAATTCCACGCCACTATCCGAGAGTATTCGACGCCTCTTGAGGAGGCTACCACGACCTCGCTGGAGGCTTTGAAGGCGTGGAGCGCCGCACGGGCCGCGTTGTTTACCCGTGGTCCCGCTGCGGCTATTCCCCTTTTCCAACAGGCCATCGCCATTGACCCTCAATTCGCCATGGCGCTTGCCGATTTAGGGTTCCATTACTGGAACATGGGCCAAACTGATGCAGGCGAGGAGTATGTCCGGAGAGCTTATGAGCTGCGAGACCGCGTCAGCAACCGGGAGAGGTTCTTTATTCTCTTTCTTTACGACCGGCAGGTAACCGGAAACCTCCAGAAGGAATTGGAGACTCTCGAATCGTGGGCGCAAAGTTATCCCCAGGACTTCTACCCCTGGGGCTTGTTGGGTGGCTGGGGTACGATCGGCACCGGCCAATATGAGAGGGGAATCGAAGCATCCGAGCAGGCTCTTCGACTGAATCCCGACGCCACGCCCGCTTATGCCAGCCTTGTCGTCCACAATCTTGGGCTTGGTCGGTTCACGGAAGCTGCGGCCGCGTTGCGGCGGGCCGCGGAGCGCAAACTGGAAATCCCCCACTTTCTGGTCGGCCGTTACTATCTCGCGTTTCTCGAGGGCGATGATGCGGGAATGAAACGCGAAATCGATCGGGCTCGCGGAAAACTGGAGGCAGAGAGTTGGATGTTACACAATGAGGCCCTGGTGCTGGCGCGTTCCGGGCAGATGCGAAACGCGAGAATCCGGTGGCGACATACGATCGAAATGGCGCAGCACGCTGGCGATCGGGAGAAGGCTGCGATTTATCTTGCCGCGGAGGCGGTGTGCGAGGCACATTGCGGAAATTGGGATCTGGCGAAAGAGTGTGCTCGCGCGGCACTCGAATTGGGAAAGGGTCGCGATGTGGAGTATGCCGCGGCGTTTGCGCTGTCGGCCTCAGGCGACCTTCCCGGAGCGCAGAGACTCGCCGAAGACCTGGCCAACCGATTCCCTGAAGATACTCCGGTACAGTTCGAGTATCTTCCCACGCTGCGTGCCCTTTTCGCTCTCAATTTGAAGGACCCGTCGAGCGCGATCGAGCGGCTGCAAACGGCGCTCCCGTATGACCTCGCGATGCCAGGGACCGCGTTCTTCGCCAAGTTTGGAGGGCTATATCCGGCCTATGTACGCGGCGAGGCGTACCTTGTCGCTCGCCGCTGCCAAGAGTCCGTGGCGGAATTTCAAAAGGTCCTCAATCACCGCGGCGTCGTTCTCGCCGATCCTATCGGTGCCCTTGCGCACTTACAACTAGCCAGAGCATACACGGTCTTGGGCGAAATGACCGAGGCCAAAAGCGCGTATCAAGATTTCCTCACACTCTGGAAGAACGCCGACCCGGAGATCTCGGTTCTCAAGCAGGCCAAGGTGGAATACGCCAAGCTGCACTGAGCGTGGAAGATGCTGCCGGCATCCGACCACTTTGTTCGTGTCGCCTATGCTGAGATCGGCGAGAACGCGCTCGAGAAAATTGGCTTTCATAAGGCCTCAAGCCAACGCATAGACTCATTTCCGTTAATGTTGCATAACGGCACTGACGAAGGGAAGCGACAGCAAGAGTACAATCGCTGAGGTGGACGCTCGAATTCTACTTTTTGTCTTTCTTGCGGAAGCGGTTGAGTAGATCGTTCACAGCGTCCTGTGGCGTTGCATCGTTCGGAGTCGCGTTCGAATTCGGCGGTCTTCCAGTAATGCTATTGATTAGACCATTGACACCGCTGCCACCAGCCCCGAATAGGCCACTCAGCTTTAGCTTCGCCATCTCTTGAGCATCGGGAGCGAACCTGGGCTGAGCGAAGGTTCCGCTCACGATAGCGGGAACAACAAAGTCGCCCCTCTGATTGGAAAGTACGGTCGAGAGCAACCCGCTCACCTGCCCGATTCCGTTCTTCTGCGCGTATTCCTTGGTCAGCGTAGCAGTTACTTTCAACTTGAGAGTCTGGTCCACTAGCCCCATCGTGCCTGCACCCGCTAGCCTTCCGCCACCCAGATTCACCAGCAGATCATTGGTGGCGGCGACGCCGTTCTGAATGTTCAGGCTGCCACTCACCTTGTCGATGTTCGTATAGGCTTCCTGTTTGTGCGTGTAGCCCATGAAACGACCGATGTTTGCCAGCTCATTAAGGATGTGCACACCCGCAATCCGTCCCGGCCCCATCTGCATTTGCGCTACCCCGTTGAGAGTCGTTGCAATGTTCTGGTTCTCCTTCGAGACGAAGCGAAGGTCGAAATTTCCGGATAAGGGACCGGAAACGATATTCTTCACGGAACTCGTCGCGGAGAGCAGTTGATTAGAATCGACATTCGTCAGCTTCACTTTGATTGTGAAAGGCGGTGAAGCCTCCCGAAGATCGGCGGTAATGGCGCCGGCCTCCTGCCCGCCGAAGATGCCCGCCGTAACTGGGTCGAGCTTGAGCACGCCTTTTGCCACATTTAGCGTGGCTTTCAGATTCGTGAGTGCGCTCTGCTGGTAAAGGACCTTGTCGATGGCCATGGTGCCACTAGCTGTAATCCCAGCGAGGGAACCGCCCCGCTGCCGTTTCGCCGCACCTTTATCGGCCTTACTTGCCGGTTCAACCATTTGGCTCAACTCGTCGACGTTCACTTGATCGATGTGCAGATTGAATTGCAGATCGGGCCGCGCGAAATCCTTTACTGACAGGGACCCGTTCAGATGCATAGCGCTCATCCCGGCCTGTAGATTATCAAGAACGATTCGGTCGTCAGAGAACTTGATAACGGCGTTTGCCACAGTCAGAGCCTTGGGCAAGTCGGGGGAAGTCAGTGAAACATTTTGCAGTGCGCCAGTACCCGAGTATGAAACTGCTTTCCCTGACTGGGAGACCCTCATGTCGAGATTAATCCCGCCCGTACCGTTGAGTCCCACTGGCTTCAAGCCGTAAGCGCTCGCCATCCGGAGCAGTTCTTCGACACGTGCGCCTTTGGTCTGAATCGTTGCGTTCAATCGAGGTGCGTCGCCACTGTAGCCGGAGATCGTCGCCTGCGCGGCGAGCCTAGTGTTGCCCGTCTCTATGGTGAACGGCTGCGTGGTCGCCGATTCGGGTGTGAAATTGATGACAAGCTCGGACGCCCGTACCGGCTCGGCAAGTTCTTTAGCTGTAATCTGTGCTTTGGTCGCCTCGATTTTCCCGGCCAAAAGTGGTTTCTCGGTTGTGCCGGTCATCTGTACGTCGGCTTGTAGGTTACCTTCGATTTTAAGATCCGTTGGAAGTCTGGCGCCGTAGAGCGCAGCAAGGCGCATAAGATCCGAGATAGGGGCACTAGCGGTCTTCGCCTGAATCTGTAAGGGCGATGGCGTGATTTGCGTATTAACCGACCCGGTTGCGGAAGCCGAAAGTGAGCCGATCTTGGCCTCCAATTGCTGAATGACGACCGGGCCGGTCGCATTGGCGCGACGAACATCGTACGTGACGTTCAGCGGTTCTTTGCTTCGGTCGGATGTTAGCGTGAGATTACCGTTCGCACTCAACGCCGGCCCGGTCTCGAACTCGGCCTGGATTTTGAGCATCGCTGCCATCGTATCCAGACGAACAGTGCCTTTCAGAGACCCGCGGCGGTCGGGCCCGAGGTTCTTGAGGTCGAGATCAATGTGTTCGTACACGTCGCGTGGCTTCCTTGCCTTTTGATCCTCCAGGGCAATCTGGCCGTCTTCGATGGTGAGTTCGTTCAGCGTCAGGGTATCCCTACTCGGCGTTTCCTGGTCCGTCTGCGCGCCCGTCTCATAGTTCCAGGCGCCTGCCGGGTTGCGCACGAGTTCTATCCGAGGCGACTTCAGGCGCACCGCATTGATGACGACCTCCTTCCGCAGCAGCGGCCACAGTTCGACGGCAACGAAGACTTCTTTGGCTTCGACGAACGGTAGCTTGGAAACGATGCCCGCTGGTTGGCCAATCAGCAGATCCGAAATCCGTAGAGCGAGCGGAAATGTCTTCACCCGAATTCCCCCGACACTGACCGGACGATGAAGTCGCTGCTCCATCCGCGCCTGCAGGGCGGGCCGAAAACTATTGCCGTTAAGCAGGAAGGGAAGGGCGGCGAGCGCAAGCAGTGGAAGCGCAACTATTACCAGCGCGGAGATCAGGATTTTTCGGGAGTTCGTCATGATGCCCCCCTAAAATCATACGCGCAAAATATGACGAGGTGCGATACTGCTTGTTCGCGCTCGCAACCAGGTTCCCCTCGCCCGGTCAGGTTCGCCCCTCGGATATGCAATCGCTCTCTTGTCTTGATGTTCCTGTCACTTGGAGGTAATGTGCTCATCACGTAGCTTCCGTTAATGCCCAATATCAGGACCCAAAATGAACGATTTGATTGCGGTTGAAAAGATAGCGCAGTGGCAGAAGTTGAAGACGCTTGTGCTGGACAGCGTTTCCTCGCCAATCACGAAACGCGTTTACAATATGGCGCTTGATGAGTTCATGGGCTGGTTCCAGCAGGCGCCGCGGGTGGGCTTCACCAAGGCCACCGTGAGCGCATGGCGGGTATCCCTAGAAGACCGGCGCCTAGGGTCCTCGTCCATCATTATTAGGATGTCGGCGATTCGCAAGCTGGCCGCCGAAGCGGCCGACAATGGGCTGCTTGCACCGGAGCTCGCAGCCGGCATCAGTCGCGTGAAGAGCGCAAAGACGCAGGGTGTCCGCGTCGGCAATTGGCTGTCGCTGCGGCAGGCGCAAGCGCTCCTGAGCGCGCCGGATACCACGACCATCCGCGGGTTACGTGACCGCGCCATCCTTGCTGTGCTCCTGGGCTGCGGCTTGCGGCGCTCTGAAGTAGCGGCGCTCACGTTCTCGCATCTCCAACAGCGCGATGGCCGCTGGTGCATCGTAGATCTAGTCGGCAAGCACGGGCGGGTTCGTACCGCACCGATGCAGACCTGGGTGAAAGTCGCGATTGAAGCCTGGGCCACACCAGCCGATGTGACAACTGGGCATGTGTTCAGGTCCGTGAATCGCGCTAACCGAGTGATGGGCGAGGGACTCGGTGAAAAAAGTGGTTTGGCAGTTGATCAAGCCCTATGCAGAGACGGCCGGAGTCCCCGGCATCGCCCCACACGATCTCCGCCGCACATGCGCCAAACTATGCCGCGCCGGCGGCGGCGAGCTCGAGCAGATTCAGCTACTGCTGGGCCACGCGTCGGTCCAAACAACGGAACGGTATCTCGGCACGAAACAGGATCTTGTTCACGCACCTAATGATGCGATCAAGTTGAGACTGGCGGTCTAAATATTCGGTCAGTCTGTCCCGTGCAATTGTGGTTTTCACGTCCGAACCCAAATCTTCGCTATAACAGAGTGAATGCCGCGCATTTTCGATAACATCGAGGAGCAACTCCTACCCGCCTTGCGCCAAGCAGTCGATCTCTCGGATCGCGGAGATTTTTGCGTTGGATATTTCAATCTGCGAGGCTGGAAACAGATTGCTTGTAACGTTGAACGTTGGGCTGGCGGCGAAGGTAATTGTTGTCGCCTGCTCATTGGAATGCAGCGCCTGCCGCAAGATGAGCTATGCTGTTACACCACGGCCGTTGAGCACGAACTTCGAGCCGAGGTCGATAGACGCGGGCTGGCGCTCAACGTTGCTGCACGACGAAATTGGTATTTCTGATGATGAAGTTTCTTCAAGGTAATTTGCTTGACGCTCCCACAGAGGCAGTGGTCAACACAGTCAATACAGTCGGCGTGATGGGTAAAGGCATAGCGCTGATGTTCAAGGAAGCCTTCCCCGAGAATTTCCGTGCATACGAAGAAGCGGCAAAACGCGAACATGTGCGGATCGGCCACATGTTCGTGACGGAGAACCGGTCACTAGACGGACCCCAGTGGCTGATCAATTTCCCCACCAAAAAGCACTGGCGGCAACCGTCCAAGTTGGAGTGGATTGTTGACGGTTTGAAGGACTTGCGTCGCGTGATCGAAGAGAAGGGGATTCGCTCGATCGCTCTGCCACCCCTCGGTTGCGGGAACGGCGGTCTCGATTGGAACGATGTCAGACCGGAAATCGAGCGGGCCTTCCGGGACTTGCCCGGGGTCGATATATGGGTATTCGAGCCCACTGCGAAATATCAGAATGTCGCCAAGCGAACAGGTGTCATGAAGCTCACACCAGCCCGAGTTCTGGTGGCAGAAATGATCCGGCGTTACTGGGTACTTGGTATCGAATGCACAAATCTGGAAGTCCAGAAGCTCGGATGGTTTCTTGAGCGTTCGATCCAAGAGCTAGGAATCGAGGATCCGCTGGATCTTAGGTTCAAGGCGGACAAGTACGGTCCCTATTCCGATCGCTTACGCCATCTTCTCGATCAGCTCGATGGAAGTTACCTTCATTGTGACAAGCGCCTGAGTGATGCCGGCCCCTCGGATACCATCTGGTTCGACGAAGAACGGCGTCCGCGCGTCGAGCTTTACCTCAAGCAAGAGAACTCGCGCCATCTTCGCGCCATTTTGGATCGTACTGCCGAACGCATCGATGGTTTCCAATCGCCCTTGGGAATGGAATTGCTATCAACGGTCGACTGGCTCATTGAGCGGGAACAATGTGGGCGCAGCGTTCCAGCGATCCGGGAGGGGCTGAGCCGGTGGCCTGCAGGACCAGAGGCCGCGACCAGGAAACAGAAGCTATTCGATGATCGCCTCATCACTCTAGCTCTCGATCGGTTAAGATCACGGCCCTAACTGCGACGTACCGGGCTACAGGTCCGTGGGCTGCCCGTCCGAGGATCGACTGCGTTGGAAGGCGACCCAAAGGCTGTGCCCATTTTTGTGCCCACCCCCTGCATAGAAGCGTTGCGCGCCGTTGCTAGGCTCAAGTTGGAATTATCATGTATGTCTTTGATAACTAGCAACATTGCGCAAGTCTGGGCAAGCGTTGCGAATCCTTGTAAGTCATAGAAAAATGGCTGAGTTCTTATTCGTAATCAGCAGGTCGCCGGTTCGATCCCGGCGGGTGGCTCCAGCTGCGTGCTTGGCGAATCGGTTCCCAAGTTGGGCACGACCGCCTCTCCTTATGGCCGACTTTCTGCGAATCGCGGCATGTAGATTACTTCGCAAGGAAATTGGCTGGCGATAAGACCGGCAACACCTTGGATAAAGACTCACCTGTGAAAGGACTTGAGATCTACTTCAGCGGCAGCACATAGAGCGGAAGAAAACGATAGACTGGCAGATCTGGGGTATTTGAGCGGGCCTACTGCCAGCGTGGCCGATAGGTAGTGACAGGCAGATTTGTGATACGAACAAAATCAGTCGGGGCCTGTAGATTGTGTACCCGCGAAGGCCGGGTTCTTTACACGAGTGTTCAGGATAGAAATCTCTTCATTCCCGGCTCGTGGTCTATTCGGCTATGCCAGGACTGTGCAATCGCTTGGCTCGATCCCCAGCCCATTCCTGAAGACGTGGCCCTGACCTACCCGGGTGAATACTACACGCATTCCAGGGAGGCTGAATCCGTTAGCCTCGGTCGGAACTCCCTGATGCGATCGCTTCGGGGAGCGGTGTTAAACTCCCGGTACGGCTATGTGCCGCTGCGTCCTTCAATCCCCTTCGGGGACGCGCTCGGGCGGCTCTTGTCCTGGTTTCCGGTCGCTCATCGGCGTGCGACGCTCGGGTGGTTGAGGGCCATCCCTCCCTTCCACCCAAACGGCCGCCTTCTCGAGATCGGATGTGGTGACGGCAATTATCTCTTGCCGATGCGCGAGCTAGGGTGGGAAGTTCACGCTATTGAACCGGATCCAATAGCCGCAGGAAAAGCGGCGCGTACTGCGGGCGCGAAAATATGGCCAGGAAGTGTCGAAACGGCGCAAGTACCGGAGGGGACCTTCCACGCCGTCGTGGCGATGCACTCTATTGAGCACGTATACGACCCCGCCTTGTTCCTGAGCCGCGCAGCGAGCTTTCTGAGTCCCGGCGGGTTCTTGTATATCCTCACACCGAATTTCGACAGCTTGACGCGGAAAAGTTTCCACCAGGATTGGCTAGCACTGGACGTTCCCCGCCATCTGAATTTGCTCACGCCAAGGTCCTTGCGCTCCCTGTGTGAGTCGAACGGCTTATTGCGCGTGCAGTCTGTCAAGACTCTCAGCCGTCGAGCCCGGCGCGACCGGGAGCATGTCTTCGCGGTTCGGCAGACTGGCGATTTCAATGGCGATTTCAAGGCGAAACCCAGCCAGTCCGTCGCTATTAACTTGTTCGGACTGCTCGAAAGGGCCGGCAATCCCTTTCTCCACTGGGGCGAAGAGATTGAGTTGATAGCGTATCGCCGCTGAGAGACCCTTGCGGTGCCAGCCGCACGGAAGCTTGGCGATACCGATTCTCTATCTTCACGGCGATTCTGCCTCCGCGATGAGTTCCTCTAGCCCTTCCCTGGCAGGATGCCCGAATGAGCCGAGCCGCTGACTTATAGAAATTCATTCCAGGCACAATGCGGTTTCGGAGTCATCCCGGAATCAGCGTTTGGCTGTCTGATCTGGCCCTCCGTCAGGATTGAACGGTCTTGCTACAACGAAACTGACCCTGGAATTTTCTTTGATAGGTCTGTGAGGTCAACGCCATCATTTCGGCGACCGGGACGGCCATCCAGCTACAGGGACTTTCACAGGGACTCGGGTTCAATCTGGGGATCTCCGGCGAGCAATGCTGGGCACTGCCCATGCGCTTAAAGCCGCTGCTAAACTGCATTTTTGGTAACTGCGAGCAAGTGCGGGTTTCGCTGAATGAGCCACCTCGCACGATTCGTAATCAGCAGGTCGCCGGTTCGATCCCGGCGGGTGGCTCCAGTGTTTTCAAATTGTTAGCTGCACAATTCCTTCACTGAAGGCTCTACGCAACAAGTGGGGCATTCCCAGAAATCAAACTGATTACCCACGTAGTACCTTGACGCGAAGTGTGTAGTTTTCGAAGTTGCGGAAGCCATAAGACTTGGCGAAGAGCGCTCAAACGTTGGGGCAATCGGAGCCGGCCCAAAGGGGGTGCCTCTCATTCGCGGCAGCCCCCTGGGAATTTCCTGACTGCGGCTGATTCCTCTTGGATGTCTTAAATTACTGGGATTGACGTCAGCTCTCCCGCGAACGAATCCGTGAGAAAGATGCGGCCTTGGCTTTCGCTTCCGCCGCGAGCGCCAGGAGTCGCTCGGCATATTCAAAAATACGTCGGCCGACTTCCGTCATGGCGATGGACTTCGAGAAGCGTTCACGTTCGAATAGTTTTACACCTAATTCGCGTTCCAGCGACTTAATGTGAAAAGTCACGGTCGATTGATGATAGCCAAGTTGGGAGGCGGCGCGACTGAAGTTGTTCGCAACCGCCACCACGCGAAATGTTTCTAACTGCCGCAAGTCGAGCATCGGATAAACGGCTCCCCGAAAAATAATTCCGCGTTGCGACAGCCTTAGAGAGCGGCCTCTCCGTGATCCCCGTTGCGGATCCGAATGGCGTCGTCGATGCTAGCGACGAATATCTTTCCGTCCCCGATTTTGCCTGTGCGGGCAGCGGTGGTTAAAGTTTCGACCACCGGATTCAGGAGTGCATCGCGCACCACCATCTCCAGCTTCACTTTTGGCAGCAGGTCGACCTTATACTCACTGCCGCGATAGACTTCCGTGTGGCCCTTCTGGCGTCCGTGCCCCCGCACCTCGGAAACCGTAATGCCCTCCACCCCGATCTTGATCAGAGCGTCTTTGACCTCGTCCAGTTTGAAGGGCTGGATGACTGCTTCAATCTTCTTCATTCGATTTCTGTCCTTTCAGAAGAACCGTACTCGATTGCAAGATGAAGGCCGCGCAAGAGCAACTCACGCGGCCCCCAGAAGTGTTTCCAGAACGAGTGTTCCCCGAACGCCTAGTGCCCGTGCTCGGCTGCCCGGATACCAGGGAGCGGCTCGGTTGCCGAGAAATGCGCCGCCTTCTCGGGCACCATCCCACCCGGACGTCCCATCGAAGAGATGACATATTCGGGGTAAGCCGAGATGCCGTGCTCGTGCAGATCCAGGCCGTAGTTTTCGCCTTCGGCCGAGATGCGCAGCAAGCCCATCGCGTTAACTGCGTACATCACGACCAGCGCAAAAGCGAAAGTGGCGATGGTGATGATGCCGTTGCCTATCATTTGCGCCACCAGCACTTGCGTGCCGCCGCCGTAGAACAGCCCCTTCAGAGGAGCCGAGTTATCGGCCGCGAACGGCCCGGTTGCACCGAATTGGCCGGTAGCGAACAAACCCAGCGACCAGGTTCCCCAGATTCCGCACATGCCGTGGACCGGAACCGCGCCGATGGGATCGTCGATGCGCAGGTACTCGAGCAGTTCAACACCGTAAACGACGATGACGCCGGCGACTGCGCCGAGCAGAATCGCGCCGGTGGGGCTGACCCAGTAGCAGGGGCAGGTGATCGCGACCAATCCGGCCAGGAAGCCGTTGACCGTGAAACTCATGTCCCACTTCTTACTCATGAAGTAAGCCACAAACATGGCCGCGAAGCCCGCCGAGCAAGCTGCCAGAGTGGTGTTGGCGGCTACGCGCCCGATGCCTTCAAAATCCATCGCCGAAAGCGTGCTGCCTGGATTGAATCCGTACCAGCCGAACCACAGAATCAAGCCGCCGGAGCAGGCGATCGTTAGATCGTGCGGCATCATGGGTCCACCACCGTCGCGCTTGAAGCGGCGTCCCAGGCGCGGGCCGAGTACGATGGCGCCCGCCAGTGCGATGAATCCGCCGATGGTATGCACCACGGTGGAGCCCGCGAAATCGTGGAAACTGGTTCCGACCCAAGGCAGGAAGAAGCCGGCGGCGCCCATGGTGGCGAGGAAACCATCCGGACCCCAAGCCCAGTGGCCGATGATCGGATAGATGAAGCCAGACACCATGAAGCTATACACCAGGTCGCCGACCCAGGCCGTGCGGCCGATCATCGCGCCCGACGTAATAGTGGAGCAGGTATCGGCAAACGCAAACTGGAACAGCCAGAATGCCAGGAACGCCACGCCGGAACCTTCATAGGTGTGCGGCGCACCTTGCAGGAAGAACCAATTCAGGCCGATGAAGCCGTTGCCGTGGCTGAACATAAACGAGAAGCCCCAGGCGTAGAACAGAAGACCGCAGAGGCAAGTATCAACCACGCATTCCATCAACACGTTCACGGTTTCACGCGACCGGCAGAAACCGGCTTCGAGCATGGTGAAGCCCACCTGCATACCGAACACCAGGAACGCAGCGAGCAGCGTCCACACGGTGTTGATGGGGTTGACGATGTCGTTGCCCTTCAAGACCGGGTCAGCGGCGAACGTCCGGAAGCCGATCAAGTCGGGGTTCAGCAGCAGCGCGGCCAGCAGAATCAGGCCGACGCCAGTGAGTTTCCCCATGATCAGGATCTTGCCGTATTGGCGCCATTCCGGATTCCGAAGGCGATCACGCAATCGGCTCAGCTTGCCCGGAAAAGATAGTCTATTTTCCATAATTTGATTCCTCTCTACGTTGGTAGTTAAGTCCGCTGGCGCTTGGGTACACCTACGGCCAGGGTGCAGCGCGGTGCCCTCGGTGAAACAAAGTTGTTTAACGGAATGTCCCCCGCAGACCGGGCGGGAAGCAGATGTCGGTTCTTTTGCAGTCTAAGGTATCAGTCACACTGCGTCCAATCGATTTTTTTAATGTATGAGGTAGCCATTTTCTATTCGGCTCTAAAAACATACAAACAAACGAGTAGAGTGCGAGTGCACCTCGCGAGGAGGCACGCCTGCAGCGCAAAGGGTTGTGGCCAGATGCTAACTTTCGTTGGCGAGGGACTGCGTGCGCGCGGCTCCGTGCCCCATGCATTCGAGGTCTTTCACGCCTGCGGGCCTCGTGTAGCCGCGACCCACCCGCCGACCTAACCTTCGTTGGCGAACGGGCTGCGCTTGATCGCGTAATCCACGGCTTCTTGGGGAACGCTGAAAACGCGCATGGCTCCGTTGCCCATGTAGCCCAGGTCTTTCACGCCTGCGGGGCTGGTGTAGTAGGCGTCGACCACCATGTTCCTGGTCCAGGTCCAGAAGAGGACTCCGGGAGCGGTTTCAGGTGTTCTGTTCTTCTTGTACGCCAGCTTGTCGAGCAATTCGGTTTGCTGCGCCACAGTGGCGTTCAGGAAATCCGCGCCGTAGGTCTTCTGCATATAGTTATCGAGCCAGCCGAAGCCTCCGTTGAAAATCGCGGCCAGCTCATCGTTGTGGCTGGAGAGGAAATCTATGAACTCAGCGGCTCCCGCGTCGGAAGCGCCGGGGATGATGATGTCACCAAGCTTCTTGAGTGTCAGAAAATTGTGCCGCGTGAACTTCTTCGGCACGTAGTTCGGGCCTGCGCTCAGCGATTTCACGGCTGCGATTTCGGCGTGGACGTGCTGCGCGTGGGCAGGCGAAAGGACTCCTGACCCGGCGGCTGAGAGAACGAGGGAGCCGCCAATAATCCTGAATAGCTCGCGGCGGGAAGTGTCTTCCATAAACCTACACGTTTCCTTTCGTAATTTCGTCGGCGAGATGCGCGGCAGCGCGCCAGGCGTTGGCGACGATAGTGAGCGTCACGTTTTTGTCCGGGTTGCCGTTGAACGGGGCGGCATCCACCACCAATAAGTTGGGCACCTCGTGCGCCTGCGACCACTTGTTAAGGACGCTGCGCTTGGAATCATCACCCATGCGGCAGGTGCCGGCTTCGTGGATGATTTCGCCGCCGAGCGAGACGGCCTTCACAGCGTCTGCGGGCATCGGGGGTGACGTGACCCGTCCGCCCATGGTTTCGATCAAGTCCGTGAAGGTCTTGTGCATATGCTTCACCATCTGGATTTCGTTTTCGCTCCATTGCCAGTGAAAGCGCAGGACCGGGATCCCCCACTGATCGACCTGCACGGGATCGATTTCGCAGTATGAGTGCTCATTCGGAATCATCTCGCCGCGGCCGGAGAAGTTGACCTGGCTGCCATAGTAGCGGCGAATATCATCCTTTAATTTGGAGCCGTAGCCTTCGGATCTCGCCGCGACATTGCGGAAGGAGCCGATCTGGGGCATGCCGAAGCCGCCTCCGATTTCGATGTGATAGCCGCGGGGAAAATCCTTGTTCTTCTTGTCGAGCTCCCACCACGGAACGTAGACATGCATGCCGCTGATTCCATCGCTGTTGTGACGGGGCATGCCTTCGAGCGCCGGGATGACGCCGCTGACGGCGTGGCCAACCGTGTCCGTCAGATTGCGGCCCACTTGCCCGGAACCGTTGGCGAGTCCGTTGGGGAATTGCGAAGATTTCGAATTCAAGAGCAGGCGCGCGGATTCGCAGGCGCTGGCAGCGACCACGACGACCTTGCACTTGATGGTCTTCTCGGTGCGCGTAGCCTTATCCACGTAGGACACGCCGCTGACTTTGCCCGAGCTATCGACCAGCAGCTCGCGCGCCATCACTCCACTAATGATGTTGAGCCTTCCCGTCTTCATGGCGGGAAAAATCATGGCCTGGCTGGAGCTGAACGCTGATGCAGTGCGGCATCCACGTCCACACTGGCCGCAGTAGTGGCACGCCGCGCGGCCATTGATGGACTTCGTCAGCATCGCCATGCGCGACGGGATAACCGGAATATTCAGCTTCTTTCCGGCGCGCTGGATGAGCTGCTCGTGGACGCGGGGCGCGATCGGTGGCAGGAACTTGCCGTCAGGCGCGGTGCGGAGGCCTTCGTGGGTACCGGTGATGCCGATGAATTCCTCGGCCTTGTCGTACCAAGGCGACATTTCCTCATAGGTCATGGGCCAGTCGGTGCCGAGACCGTCGAATTGTTGGGGTTTGAAGTCGTAGTCCGAGAAACGGAGCGAAATGCGGCCGAAGTGGTTGGTGCGGCCGCCTAATATGCGCGAGCGGAACCAGCGGAATGAGTTGCCTTCGGCAACGGTGAAGGGTTCGCCGGGGAGGTCCCAGAAGCCGTTAGGGGCGAGGAAATAGCCGAACGGATAAATGTCTTTGCCGAAATAGTTTTCGGCGTTGGGGCCGACTCCGCGGTGGTCGACTTCCCACGGCCACATGTGCTCCTTGAAGTCCTTGCTGGGATCGAGCATGGGACCCGCTTCAAGGAGCGTGACCTTGTGGCCGAGGTCGGTGAGAACTTTGACGGCAGTGCCGCCACCGGCTCCCGAGCCGATTACTACTACGTCGTGGACTTCAGGTGTTCGCTGTACCTGTGGCATGGCAGCACCTCGATTGCCCGGCTGAATTCGGTTTATAGTATCGCAAATGCGGGTTGCAATGGCTCCTCAGGCGGGTTATTGTCGAGCGGTGGATATCTCTAGACGCACCATCCTCACCGCCGTGTCCGCCGCCGTCGCCGTCCAGGCGCA
>Ga0163162_10003264_pt1 | contig 15521 bp, 17 predicted proteins | sample S55metaG_FD_115310 | JGI IMG/M metagenome (GOLD analysis project Ga0163162, IMG submission 115310) | Switchgrass rhizosphere microbial communities from Kellogg Biological Station, Michigan, USA - S5-5 metaG | ecosystem: Host-associated > Plants > Roots > Rhizosphere > Soil | place: USA...
TGGCCGCCCCAGCAGACCACGATCTTCGGTTCGACGCCGGGGCGCAGGGTGCGGGCGTTGCGCAACAGATGGAACACGTAGTCGCTGATGCCCTGGGAAGTGCTCAGGTCGATGCGCTGGCTGTCGAGTTCGTTTTCGGTGTAGACGATGTCACGCAGGGCGCTGAAGAGCATTTCGCGGGTGCTGGCGATCATTTCGCCGTCGACGAAGGCGTCGGCCGGGGCATTCAACAGTTCCAGGCGTACGCCGCGGTCCTGCTGGTGGATGCGGATTTCAAAATCCTTGTAGGCTTCGAGGATGGTCTTGGCGTTGTCGACATGGGCGCCGGTATTGAGGATGGCCAGGGCGCACTGGCGGAAAATGTTGTAGGTGCTGCCGGAACCGGCTTCGCTCAGTTGTTGGACTTCGCGTTGGGAGAGGGTTTCCAGGCTACCTTTTGGGCTGACCGAGGCGTTGATTACTTGTCGTTGGGTCATTCAAAGATCCTTAAAACGATGTCATTCACTGAACGGCGGGAATGGCATCTGAATAGTGTGTATCCATGGATGAAGATGGCACGAACCGAGCTGTATCGCCATGTTCCCCGTTTGACGATGAAAAGATGAAAAGGAGCCCCAGCATAGCTAAATCCCGCGCAGAGGCGATAATGCGCCGCAGTCTTTTTGTTCATGCCCCCAAGGAACCCTGTCGCGATGTTCGAAATCCAGCCGAAGAATGCCCAAACCTATCGACAACAGACGCGACGCAGTACGGTGATAATTGCCCTGATTTTCCTGGCGCTGGCGATGGGGCTGTCCACGGCCGCGGTGGCGTTGTTCGGTGAACCCGGTGGCGACAACCTGCGATTTAACGTCGGCGGCGTTTTCGTCGCGGTGCTGCTGATAGTGGCGCTGATGCGCGGCAAACTCTGGAGCCAGCCATGGATGGCCGCGGCGGTCTACGGCTGGCAGCTCAAGCGCAGCCTGATGAGCGTGACCAACATCATGCATCAGGTCACCGCAGCGGTGGCAACCGGTGATCCAGTGGCCATGAAACTGCTGCGTTTCTACCACCTGGGTTTGCACCAGATGCATGAGTTGGACGGCAACTCCAGCGACCACGGCCAGTTGACTCGTGAGATGGATGAGCACAAGGCGCGCATGCAAGCATTGGGCATCGATACCGAACAAACCCGACTGGATCCGGCCTGGCTTGAGGCGGTGAAACAGTCCGGCAAGTCATGACCTCAGGGCGGATTCCCGCCACAAACCCCGTCACGCGGTCAGTAAATCACCTATCGTGTTGTTGCGATGGGCGAACAGGAAAAGTCGCCTTGTCATCACCAGTCAGGGATTGTCATGGGGTACTCGTCCATTAAAGATCCGATTGAAAGCCCCCAGCCCGCCACGCCCGGGGCGCCCGGTCAGCTCGAGTCACGGCTCAAGGTCCGATACGCGGTGGTGCTGCTCGTGGCGGTGTGCCTGTCGATGACGGCGATTGTGATCTGGGAAGCCTGGACCTCGCGCCAGTACCACCTGCATGACAAAGAAGTGGCGATGTCCAACCTGGCGCAGACCCTGGCGTCGCAGGCGCAATCGTCGATCAAACAGGCCGATACGCTGCTCTTTGCCTTGGTAGACCGCCTCGAACACGAAGGCATCGACGCGCAGCAATTGCCCAGGTTGCAGCGTTTGCTCAGCGCCGAGCGTGATGAGCTGAAGCAACTTCATGGCCTGTTTGTCTATGACGAACACGGGAACTGGATCGCCAATTCCAATGGTGCGGAAGGGACCAATGCCAATAATTCCGACCGTGAATATTTCATCTTCCATCGTGATCATCCTGACCGTGGCCCGCACATCGGTCGGTCGATAAAAAGTCGCTCGAGCGGTGAATGGATCATGACCGTCTCTCGCCGGGTCAATCATGCCGATGGCCGGTTCGCCGGTGTGGCCCTGGCGACGATTTATCTCAGTCATTTCCTGGACCTGTACGACAACATCGACATGGGCAACAACGGGGTCATCAACCTGATTGCCGATGACGCCAGCATCATTGTTCGCCGGCCATTCAATGAGGCCGACATTGGCAGCAGTGTCGCCAAGGGGCCGCTGTTTACCGAGTTGTTACCCAAAAGCGATGCCGGCACCGCGACGGTCAAGTCTTCTGTGGATGGAGTCGAACGGGTGACGGGGTATCGCCGTGTCGACGGCTATCCACTGATCATCTTCGCCGCGCTGGACAAGAAGGAAGTGCTGGCCGGCTGGCGTGGCGAGACAGCGCTCAGCGCCGGGATCATGTTGTCGCTGCTGGCATTTCTGGGCGCGCTCGGTTACCGCCTCATTCGCTTCATGAAGCAGCAACATCATGTCCAGAGTGTCTTGCTCGATGCGCGGGAGAAGCTCATCGAGGTCAATCGCAGCCTTGAGTTGCTGGCTCTTGAGGACGCATTGACCGGGCTGTCCAACCGGCGTCAGTTCGACGTGTTTATCCTCGCGGAAATGGGCCGTGCCCGGCGCACGCTGACCCCACTGGCGCTGCAGATGATCGACGTTGATCACTTCAAGAGTTTCAACGACCGCTACGGCCATGTCGCCGGCGATGAGTGTTTGCGCAGGGTCAGCGCGATCATCAAGGACAATATCAAGCGTCCCGGTGACCTTGCGGCTCGTTATGGCGGTGAGGAGTTCACGGTGGTGCTGCCGGGTACTGACTATGTAGGCGCGTTTCTGGTGGCCGAAAAAATACGCCTCGCGGTCCTGAGCGCGGGCATCGAGCACAGCGAAGGCGTCGAGGGCCGGATAACGGTCAGCATTGGTGTGTGTGCCTTCAACCCGGCTTCACAGGATCAGCCCGACGATTTGGTCAGCGCCGCGGACAAGGCGCTGTATGTGGCCAAGGCCAGCGGGCGGAACATGAGCGTGATTGCCGACGGCGTTCAGACAAACCGGTCACTGCCCTGAACGAGCTGGGTGCAAAGGTACGACTGCTTGAGTTTTTCCAGCCACCAGCCCAATGCACGACCGTCATGATCGCCACGCCAGCCGGCATACAGAATGTTTGGCTCGCGCGGGTCAGCCATCAGCTTCTCAATCAGCGTGCCGTTTTTCAGTAGCGAGCCCACCCGATGCCGGGGTAACCAGCCGACGCCCAGTCCATCGCATTGAGCAAGAATTTTGGCACGCATGGTCGGCACGGCCAAAACCGGTTGGCCGCCAGTCACACCGTAGGTGCTGCCTTCGGTGACCCGGGACGAATCGGCCACCACAATCGCCCGATGTTGCGCCACCATCGCCCGTGAAATCGGCTCCTTGGCCTTGGCCAGCGGGTGTTTGGGCGACACCGCGAACACCCACTCCATTTCCCCCAGTTGCATCCAGCGCAAGGTCGGGATTGCCGGTGGTTCGTTAGTGGCGCCAATGATCAAGTCGGCGCGGCCTTCGCGCAGGGCTTCCCAGACACCTTTGAGCACTTCCTGGGTGATGCGCAGCGGCACGCCGGACGCCAGCGCATCGAACTCGTGGATCACCGGAATCAGGGTTTCGAATTCGAGCAGTTCGTCGGTGACAATCCACAGCCGGCTTTCCCAGCCGTTGGCCACTTGCTGGACCCGTTGGGTCAGCCGGGACACGTCCTGCATCAACCGCGCCGCCTCGTTCACCAGTAATTCGCCGGCCGGGGTGAGCTGCAAGCGATAACGACGGCGATCGAAAAGCAGCGCGTCGAAGCGCTCTTCCAGTTGCCGCGCCGCATAGGACACGGTCGATGGTGCCTTGCCCAGGTGAGCGGCGGCCCGCGACAGGCTGCCGGTCTCGCGGATGGCTTGGAGCGATGTCAGGTCTTCAAGCGACAACATGGATTCAATCCTCGGCGTTTGTTTCAGGCGGTCCGGCGCAGTTTCCAGCGCCGGATCAGCCGAAGATAAACCAGCACGTTGATCGCCAGCACCACGCTACCCAGCGCCAGTTGAAGGGTGGGCGTCAGGCCGGCCGGGTAAATGACCGGCCACACGTAGTGTTCGATAAAACCGCCGCCGTAACCGGTTTGCCCGGCCGCCTGGCGCATCAGATTTTCCCATTGGGTCAGCGGGCAGGTCAGGTGCATGACTTCTACCGTCACGCCCCACGCCGCGGCGGGCAGGTGCGCCCAGATCAACGGCCGCCATTTGAGCACCAGCAAGCCGCCGAACAGGACGAACAGAATGAACAGCAAATGAAGCAGCACCAGCCCATCGGCGGCGATCCGGTACAGCATGTCGACTCCCTGACCCGTTATGCGAATGGCTCCATGGTACTCGGGCGCTGGCGGCTGCTCTATGGGGAGTGTGCTCAGCGAAAATCAGCGAATTCGGCGCGCATCCTGCCGTTGTGTTTGGCTCGATAGAGCAACTTGTCGACCTGCTCGATGAACGCCAGTGCGTTCGCCTGCAGCGGGGCGACGGTGGTGCCGACACCCAGGCTCACGGTCAACAGTGGCGCCACCGGGGAATATTCATGGGCAATGTGCTGCTGACGAATCAGGTGCAGGCATTTGCGCGCCACGAGCCTTCCCGATTCAGCATCGGTTTCCGGGAGTAGCCAGACAAATTCTTCACCGCCGATCCGGGCGATGAAATCACGCGGTCGATTGGCGGCCTGGGACAACGTCTGGGCGACCTGGCGCAAGCATTCATCACCCTTGATGTGGCCGTAGTGGTCGTTGAATTGCTTGAAGTAGTCGATGTCCAGGATCAGCAACGAAAGCGGCAGGCCTGTGCGCTGGGCATGGCCCCATTCGCGCGCCATCACCGTATCGAACATGCGTCGGTTGGCGATGCCGGTGAGGCCGTCCTGGAAGGAATACTCTTCGAGTTGCTTTTGCAGTCGGCTCAAGTGCTCCTCGGTTTTCTTGCGTTCGCTGATGTCGAACATGAAGCCCACCAGTGCCTCGACTTCTCCGTCCTTGCGCACCACGTGCACCACGTCGCGTATCCACACGTAGTCGCCGCTTTGCGTCAGCGCCCGATAATCCGCCTCATGATCGACCCCGGCCCGTGATTGCGAGACACAGAACTCCACCACGTAATCGCGATCATCCGGGTGCATGCGCTCGACCCAATCATTGACCGTCACCCAACTGTCCTGCTCCCAACCCAGCAGCGCCTCGATCTGCGGGCCGATATAGCTGAACGTCATGGTGTTCCAGTCGATTCGCCAGGGGATCGCATTGGTCGATTCAAGCAGGGTTTTATAGACGGCACTGGCGGGTTCGAGTGAGCTCATGAAGGGCCTGGTCTCTGGGGAATATTCAGCGCCATCATGTTGCTACTATCGAGGCGAAGCAAGCGCCAAGCCGATGAATGGAACACCTTCGCTGCACACGCTCACCGCGCAAATGCGCAAGATTGTTCAAGCCTTCGGGCGCGGCGGCTGGCACAGTCTCAGGTCTTTCACCGGTTGTAGGGCGTTATGTCGAATTTACTCATGCCACGCAGTGCGTTTCTTCGTGGTGCCGCGGCGATCATGCCGCTGTCCCTGGCCACCGCGCCTTGGGGGTTGCTGGCCGGGTCCATGGCCATCGAGGCCAATCTCACGCCGCTGCAAGGCCAGGGCTTGTCGAGCATTGTGTTTGCCGGTGCCGCGCAACTGGTCGCCATCGGCATGCTCAAGGGTGGCGCCGGGATCTTTTCGATATTGCTGACCACCTTATTGCTGACTTCTCAACATTTGCTGTACGGCATGAGCATGCGTTCGGTGATTTCCCCGTTGCCGGGGCGTTGGCGGGTGGGGCTGGGCTTTTTACTGACTGACGAACTGTTCGCCTTGACCAGTCAGCACGACAAGCAGCAATTCAATCGCTGGTACGCGTTGGGGGTAGGGCTGACGTTTTACATCGCCTGGAACCTGTTCACGCTTGCGGGCATCGTGCTGGGCAGCAGCATTCCGGGGCTGGAGCATTTGGGCCTCGACTTCTCCATCGCCGCCACCTTCATCGCCTTGATCACGCCGGTGGTGCGCAATGTGCCAACCGTGGTGTGTGTCGCGGTGTCGCTGTTCTGTTCGGTGTTGTTCAGCTACTGGCAATGGGGCTCGGCGCTGGTGCTGTCGGGATTGGCAGGCATGACCGCCGGTTTTATCTGCAACAAACTCTACGTGGGACGCACAGCATGATCGTTTGGGCGGTAATTTTCGGAATGGGCGTGCTGGTGTTTCTCAACCGCTACGTGTTTCTTGAACCCCGGCTGCCGGTGCGGTTGAGCAGCAATGCCCGGCAGTTCCTCGGTTTTGCAGTGCCGGGCATGTTGACCGCGATCTGCGGGCCCATCGTGTTCATGCCTGACAAACAGCTGAACCTGCAATGGGACAACCCGTACCTGATCAGTTCGCTGGTGGCGGTGGGGCTGGTGCTTTACACCCGTAATACCTTGCTCAGCATGCTCCTGAGCATGGGGTTTTTCTTTTTGCTGCGCTGGTGGCTCTGAATCGAACGTCCGAATTTGTTCTACGCTTAATGAATCCCTTCACAGGAAGAGAGGTGCGCATGGCTAACAATCAAAAAAGTCCGGATTTTGAAGACGAAGATGAACCCTCGGAGGAAGAGATCAAGCGTCAGGAACGTTCGCGGCAGGACTGGAAACATGATGACAGTCGTGAGCTGTCGGACCGCGATGAAGAGCGTCCGCTTAAGCCCTGACTGATCCCTCCAAGACACGCCTAACCTTGTAGCAGCTGGCGAAGCCTGCGTCCGGCTGCGTAGCAGTCGTAAAATCTGACGCCGCGGTGTTTCAGAAAATCCGTGCATTCAGGATTGACGACTGCTACGCAGCCGGACGCAGGCTACGCCAGCTGCTACGGATTGTGCCTGGATGAATCACACCGCCTCGTTCCAGCGTATGTGCGTGATGCCCAGTTGCTGAGCCATCAAGCGAGCCGTTTCAAGGGTGGCGTGTGCCGCGATCTTTCGTTCGGACTGTGGATAGGCATGGGCGGAGGCCGAATGAATCGCGTCCACGAAAGAAGGAGGCCCATAGGCCTCTACTACTGAGAGTGCAACGCTGTGCGGTTCGTTCAGCTCTTCTGCTGAGCGGGACCGGGGATCATTTCAAAGGTCTTCCAGACACGGAAAATCCGGGTGGGAAGCCCGATAGCCCAAGGCCTTGTCGATCCATGCATTCAGCTCGTTGACCATGACCGGCGGTTGGCCGGCGTAGTTCGAGAGGGTTGAACGCAGTATGTTGTCGATATTGGGGGTAGAGCGCAGGTTTCGGGTCTGTATGTATTGCCCGATAAAGCAGTCAAGTTGATAGCGTTCCGTCATCGACAGGTACACACACTCCAGGCCGCTGACTTGATTGATTACAAGATCGTCGCGCAACTTAGTTCTCTGCAGGCTTGTTGATATTTAAGGATTTCCTTCTTTGTTGACTGTTTGGTCAACTGGGCGGTGCCACGGGAAACGCGGCGCGCATCCTAGCTTTAGTGTTTCTAAATGTATGTATGGCGAATGGATTGTCAGACAAGCGGTAATTGGGACAATAAGGCATACAACGGGAAGTGTTTCTAATATGAAACAGTCTGTGTAACGTTTATGCCGGGCATAGGTTTAGTTAAAACTTGCCTATATAGACAAAACTGCCTGGGCGGTCAGTTTAAATAAGCTTATTAATCAATGAACAACCTTGATTCCTGACATTCCCGACAGCTTTGTCGACCCTGTACCACTCAAACGTTTCGCTAGGTTCACCCTGTAAAAGCACCATCTGCTCGGCACGTTCCCTGGGTGTGGCCGGATCGAGCCATTCCCGTGCCAGCTCTGGGGACAACACCACCGGTCGCCGGTCATGTATGTCGAGCATGCCGCCCGCGCTGTCCGCCGTGATGATGACAAAACCGTCGTCGCTGCGCGGCTCGTTGCCAGCGCCGGGAAACTGACCAATGGCCGCGCAGCAAATCGGCGCGCAATCGCGTCGGCGAATCAACCATGGCAATCGCGTCGAATCCCCGGCATCGACCCATTCAAACCAGTTGTCGATCGGCACAATCGCCCGGTGTGGCCAGATTGCGCGGAAGAACGGCCCGTGAGCGACTTTCTCAACCCGCGCGTTGATTGGCGCCGCGCGATCTTTTGCCCAGTGCGGCCGCCATCCCCAGCGCACCGGATCGGCGTGCAATCCGTCAGGCTCAAGGTGCAGCAGGGCGAGTTGGGTGGTGGGCGCCGCGTTATAGCGCGCCAAGGGTTCGTCCCCGACGTGATTGATCATCGCGTCGGGAATACTCAGCACGGCGACAAAATCATGAATGCCACGGTATTGCGACAGTCGTCCACACATCGGCTGACCCTGCGGTTGGAAAGCACTGGCGGGAATGCTCAGCTTAGCCTTCAGATCACATGGGCACGCTGCAGTTCGGTCAATGACAACGCCTTCAAACCCGCCAGCAGCGAATCGCGCCGATCCCGTGGATGAGGCAGTTCCACGGCCAATTCCTGCCGGACGCTGCTGGGGCGATTGTCCAATATCAGTACCCGGTCGCTGAGATAGAGCGCTTCATCGACATCGTGGGTCACCAGCAACAGGGCAATGGCGTGACGCTCGGCGAGTTGCAGCAACAGATCCTGCAGCTTCATGCGCGTAAAGGCGTCCACCGCGCTGAAGGGTTCGTCCAACAGTAAAACCTGCGGTCGCGAATACAACCCCCGCGCTATCGCGACTCGCTGAGCCATGCCCCCGGACAGGGCTTTTGGCAGTGCCTGGGCGAAACCGCCAAGGCCGACTTCTTCGATCAGTTGCGCGACCCAGGCTTTGTCGTAATGGGAATCGGCGCTGAAACCGATGTTTTGCTCGACCGTCAGCCAAGGCATCAGCCGGGGTTCCTGGAAGACGAAGGCCACTTCCCCGGCGCTGTGACGCACTTCGCCCTGGAAGTCCTTTTCCAGCCCGGCGGCGATGCGCAGCAAAGTGCTTTTGCCGCAACCGCTGGGGCCGAGCAGGCTGACGGTTTCCCTGGGCCGCAATTGCAGGTGAATGTTTTTAAGGACGGTGGTGGTGGCGAAGGTTTTACGCTCGATTCGAATGTCCAGCAGGTGTCGGGTCATGGCTCAGTCCTCGGCGCTTTGGCCATTAAAAGTGTCGCGCCAGGCCAGGAAACGTTTCTCCAGGCTGGCGAGGAGGCCGTCACTGAGCTTACCCAGCAGCGCCAACACGATGATGGCGGCCAGTACGATGTCCGGGCGCGATGTCTCACGACCATCACTGAGCAGATAGCCCAGGCCTTTGGTGGCCGCGATCAATTCGGCCGCCACCAGAAACATCCACGCCAGGCTCATGCCGCTGCGCAACCCGGTGAACAGACCGGGCAGGGCGGCGGGCAGGAGAATTCGCCGGACCAGCCGACGGCGACTGAAGCCATACATTTGCCCCACTTCCACCAGTTTGCGATCAATGTCGCGGATGGCCGCGACGCCGTTCAGGTACACCGGAAAGAATGCGCCGATCGCGATCAGGACGATTTTCGAGGTCTCGTCGATGCCTAGCCAGAGCAACAACAGCGGCACCCAGGCCAGACTCGGAATCGAGCGCAAACCTGCAAACGTCGGTTCCAGATACGCCTCGGCTTCACGGCTCAACCCCACCCATGCGGCGAACCCCAATGCCAGGCTGGCGCCGATAGCGAAACCGAGTAGCACCCGCAGCAGACTGGCGCTGATGTGCTTCCACAGCGCACCGTCGGCCAAGTCTGCGAGGGTCAACGCGACCTCGCTCGGGGCCGGCATTTGGTATGACGGCAACCAGCCGATACGCACGACGAATTCCAGAAACAGAACGATCAGCACCGGCAACGCCAGACCCTTGAGGCGCAGGCGCCAGGCGTTGTTCAGGGACACGCTGGCGCGGCGCGATGGGAGCCGTTCGAGTGGCAGGTGTTTGCTTTTGCTGGTCATGAGCCCCCCGTTACTGACGGGCCACGGTTTCTTTGAAACCGGTATCGATCAGTTGATCGATGACCTGATCGACGTTCACCCCACGGCGAACCAATTCTTCGGACACGAGTATCGGTGCCGCGGCTTTAGAGGCGATCACATCCCTGGCGGTCAATTGCGGGCTGCTCAGGTCGGTGCGCGACAGTTGCAGCTTGGCCACTTCCAGTGGCAGGCCGGATTCGCTGGCCAGTAACTTCGCCAGTTCGTCAGGGTTTTTTACCGCCCAGACGCGGGCTTGTTCATAGGCATCCAGCACGGTATCGATGGTGTGCGGATGCTCCTTGGCATAGGTGTCCGTCACGCTGACCACGCCATAACTGTTGAATTGCGTATTGCGATACAGCAGGCGCGAACCGGCCTGAACTTCGCTGGCGGCCATGTGCGGATCAAGCCCGGCCCAAGCGTCGACGTCACCTTTCTCCAATGCGATGCGACCGTCCGGGTGCTGCAAATGCACCAGTTCGACATCGTCCTTGCTCAAGCCCGCCTGTTGCAGGCTGCGCAAGGTGAACAGGTAGGGGTCGGTGCCTTTGGTGGCAGCGATTTTCTTGCCTTTGAGATCGGCCACGGTTTTGTACGGCGAATCCTTGCGCACCACCAAGGCTGTCCACTCGGCCCGGCTGTAGACGTAAACCGACTTGATCGGGCTGCCATTGGCGCGGCTGAGCACGGCGGCCAGGCTGGCGGATGAAGCGAAATCGACGCCGCCGCTGTTGAGGTATTCCAGCGAACGGTTACTGCCCTGACTCAGGACCCAACTGACCTTGGTCTGTGGCAGGGCCTTTTCGAGGAAACCGAAGTGCTTGAGCACCAGACTCACCGGCGAGTAATAGGCGTAATCCAGATGCACTTCGGCCGGTGGCGTTTCGGCTGCCTGGGCCAGCGGTTGCAGACTCAGGGCCAGTGCGCAGGCCCCCAGCAGAGACTTGAAGGCGGGAAAGCGGAAGGTCGGTTTCATGGGCTGCTCCGGGCAAGGCTGGTTATATCCAAAAATTTATTATGTAGAGTCGCTTCCTGCGTAAAAGGAATATTGCAGGCTCTGTGCCATGTTCCGGGGCTACTGGTTTCTCGAGGGTTTTCGCTCATCAACGGTGTGAAGGATGTCGCTGGGCAAACAGTCTGTTGAGGTGCTGTTGCAGGGCCGACACTGTTGGTTTCTGGTCATTAACTTATTCCTAAATCGAATTTATAAAGGCTCTTGTAATAGCGGTAGGGTCTATAAGAAATAGCACTCTGGAGCCTTTGATGAACCTGTCCCGATTCGTGCGTGGTCTATTGACCAGCGCACTGTTTGCCGCCCCGATCACCTATGCCGCCGAGCCGGTGGTCCTGCATATCGGCGATCAGAATTACTACAACGTGCGTGCCTCGGTTGAGGCCTCGGGTGTATTGGAGGGCGCGCCCTACACCGTCGACTGGAAGCACTTCCAGGCGGCTGCGCCATTGGCCGAAGCGCTGAACACTGGCGCGCTGGACGTGGGGTTTCTCGGTGATTCCGGCTTTCTGTTCCTGGCGGCCAAACAGGCGCCGGTGAAACTGATCGGTGTGTCGCGGCAGAACCCGGACACCATTGCCTTGCTCGTGCCCAAGGATTCACCGGTCCATAGCATCGCGGATCTCAAGGGCAAGAAAGTCGCTTACTGGCCCGGTGCCTGGAGCCAGCAGTTGACCCTGCGCGCACTGGAGAAAGCCGACCTGCCGGAAGACTACGTCGACTTCATCAAACTGATGCCGATTGACGCCGCCGCGGCGTTGCCTCAAGGCAGCATCGACGCGTTCCCGGTATGGGAACCGTACATTTCCCAACAGATTCTGTTCTCCGGCGCGCGACCGATTCTGACCGCTAAAAACCTGATGCCCGGCTTGAGCGCCATCGCCGCGTCGACACCGGCCATCGACAGTAAGCACGCCGCCATCGCCGACTTCCTGGTGCGCCTGAAAAAAGCCCGGGCCTGGGTCGACAGCCATACCGACGAGTACGCCGATCTGTGGGCGAAAAAGGCCAATCTGGATCAGGACGTGTCTCGCCATTGGTTGCGTCAGGCCCACATGACCGTCGGCCCGGTGGATCAACAAGCGGCGGCGGATTTGCAGAGCACGGCGGACTTCCTGTTCAAGGTCAAGGCGCTGCCGACGGAACTGGCGACCGCCCCGATCATCGACCACTCGTTCCAGCAGGCATTGGTGCAATAAGCGAAGAGGGGGCTGCGGAACCAAACACTGTGTACCCTGATCCAACCTCGGCCCGCACCATTGGCGGGCCGGCGAAGGAAGAACGGGCGAAGGACTTTGCCGTTTGAAGTGTTGACCGTCACGGTCTGACCCAAGGCAAAACATGAAACAACTGTTCAACGCATTTTGTGCACTCGCCATTGCCATCGGGCTGGCGGGCTGCATCGCTGCCCCCATCGAGCTGACCCCGCAGACGGAACAACGTCTACAGGCGCAGGCACCGATTCGTTTTCTGCTGACCTACGATGACGGCCCCAGCGCGTCGAGTTTCTGGAACCCTACCGCGACGGTCCTCGACAGCCTGAAGGACAATCCTCTGCAGCCCGATATCAAAGCGGTGTTTTTCGTGCAGACCGGTGCGCCGAGGGCCGGCGACAGTGACATCGGGCGGGCGCTGATGCATCGCGAGCATGAAGAGGGGCACGTGCTGGGTTTTCACACCGCTACTCATTGGCACACCAATCACCGTTCGCTGACCCCGCAAGAACTGGAGCAGTCGCTGAGCAAAGGCAGTGCTGACATCGCCGCCATTACCGGCGCGCCACCGACGTTGGTGCGTCCGCCGTTCTGGAATTACGACAAACGCGTCTTCGCGGCCTATCAGCAGCACGGCATGCACGTGTTGCTGACCGATTTGAGCGCCAATGACGGCAAAATCTGGGGATTCAACGCCAGCCCCCGACGCCGCTCGCACATGCTGCGTTCGATGTCCGAAGTGCGCGAGCGCATCGCGCTGGGCCAGTTGCCGACTGTGGACGGGGTGATTCCGGTGGTGGTGACCTTCCACGACCTCAATCGCTACACCGCCCGGCACGCGCGCGAATACCTGCAAATCCTGATCGACAGCGCCAGGGCCACCGGCGTGCCACTGGCGCAGAAGCCGTTTTATGACGATCACGACACCTTGTTGCGCGCGGCCATGGCGCGCACCGTCAAAGACAGTTCGCAGCCAGTAGAACTGCCGGGTTTCTGGAACTGGTTCTGGGACAAAAACTCCCATTAAAACCTGGCCTGCGGTTGCAGCTCCTCGATCACCTTCAAACAGTGACTCAACCCCGGTGAAACATCGCCCACCCGCCGACTGAGGATTATCGGCGACGTGGCGTTGTCTTCCAGCAATGGGGTAAAGCCAATGTCGTCGCGGTGCAGCAACTGCACCGAGGCGGGCACCAGCGTGACGCCGATCCCGGCGCCCACCAGTCCGATTGCCGTTTGCAGTTCGTTGGTCCATTGCGCCACGTGAATGCTCACGCCATAGGATTCGAACAGCGCAATCACATGGTCGGCATAGCTGGGGCGCGGGTTGCCGGGGTACAGCACAAAGGGCTCCTTCGCCAGTTCGCGAAGGCTGATCGGCCCGGCCAGCAGGGGATGGCCGGCGGGCAGGGCGGCGACCAGCCGGTCTTGGGTGAGCACGGTTTGAATGATCGCCGGGTCGTCGATGTGAATACGGCCGAAGCCGATATCGATACGCCCGGCCTTGAGCGCCTGCACCTGTTGTAACGTGGTCATTTCCGACAGCCCCAATTCAAGCTCCAGAGGCTCGCCGCTGCGTAAACGGCGGATCAGTTCCGGCAGCACTCCGTAAAGGGTCGAAGGCGCGAAGCCGATGCCCAGCCAGGTCTTTTCCCCCAGGCCGATCCGTTGCGTGTTGTCGCAGACCTTGTTCAGTTGCTCTAGCAGGGCGGTGGAGTGCTCATGGAAAAACCGCCCGGCCTCCGTCAGCTTCAGCGGTCGGCCACGTTCCAGCAACAACACCCCGAGTTCGTCTTCCAGCTGCTGGATCTGCCGGCTCAGGGGCGGCTGAGCGATGTGCAGCAGTTCGGCGGCACGGGTGAAATTGAGGGTTTGAGCCAATACCTGAAAATAGCGCAGGTGACGCAGTTCCATGGGGCCTCCAGACGTCAGTCGTTTGCATACCTTAAAGGTATCAAGTCAGACCAATTCTATATTGGCATCGGCAAAAAAGCCGTACGAGAATCGGTTCCAGAACTTTAAGAACCTGATGGGTATCGACATGCGTGCAACAGCCATTGAATCGATCGAGACGATCATCGTCGATCTGCCGACCATCCGCCCGCACAAGCTGGCGATGCACACGATGCAGAATCAGACCCTGGTGATCATTCGCGTGCGCTGCGCCGATGGCATCGAAGGGATCGGTGAGTCCACCACCATCGGTGGCCTGGCCTATGGCAACGAAAGCCCGGACAGCATCAAGACCAACATCGACAAACACTTCGCGCCCCTGCTGATCGGCCAAGACAGCGGCAATGTGAATGCCGCCATGTTGCGTCTGGAGCGCAGCATCCGCGGCAATACCTTTGCCAAATCCGGGATCGAAACCGCCTTGCTCGATGCACTGGGCAAACGCCTCGGCCTGCCGGTCAGCGAACTGCTGGGCGGGCGGGTGCGTGATGCCTTGCCGGTGGCCTGGACCCTGGCCAGCGGCGACACCGAAAAAGACATCGCCGAAGCGGAAAAAATGCTCGACTTGCGCCGCCATCGAATTTTCAAACTGAAAATCGGTGCCGGTGAAGTCAACCGCGACCTGGCGCACGTCATCGCGATCAAAAAAGCCCTGGGTGATCGCGCCAGCGTGCGGGTCGATGTCAATCAGGCCTGGGACGAAGCGGTCGCATTGCGCGCTTGCCGGATCCTCGGCACCAACGGCATCGACCTGATCGAACAGCCGATCTCGCGCAACAACCGTGCTGGCATGGCGCGCCTGAATGCGATGAGCCCGGCGCCGATCATGGCGGACGAATCCATTGAATGCGTGGAAGACGCTTTCAACCTGGCGCGCGAAGGCGCGGCCTCGGTGTTTGCCTTGAAGATCGCCAAGAACGGCGGCCCCCGTGCCGTGCTGCGTACCGCCGCGATCGCCGAAGCAGCGGGCATCGCCCTGTACGGCGGCACCATGCTGGAAGGCGGCATCGGTACGCTGGCCTCGGCCCATGCCTTTGTCACGCTGAATAAACTGGCCTGGGACACTGAACTGTTCGGCCCGTTGCTGCTGACCGAAGACATTCTCAGCGAGCCGTTGGTGTATCGCGATTTCGAACTGCATGTGCCGCAAACACCAGGTCTGGGCCTGAGCCTGGACGAAGAACGCCTGGCGTTTTTCCGTCGCGACAAAACATCCACTTCCGTTCATCAAGCCTGAGGAGAGATCATGCTATTCCACGTAAAAATGACCGTGAATCTACCGGTCGACATGAACCCCGAAGCGGCCGCCAAACTCAAGGCTGATGAAAAAGCCCTGGCCCAGCGCCTGCAAGAGCAGGGCAAGTGGCGTCACCTGTGGCGCATCGCCGGGCACTACGCCAACTACAGCGTTTTCGATGTCGACA
>Ga0163162_10003265_pt1 | contig 15520 bp, 10 predicted proteins | sample S55metaG_FD_115310 | JGI IMG/M metagenome (GOLD analysis project Ga0163162, IMG submission 115310) | Switchgrass rhizosphere microbial communities from Kellogg Biological Station, Michigan, USA - S5-5 metaG | ecosystem: Host-associated > Plants > Roots > Rhizosphere > Soil | place: USA...
CTATCCATGACCGTTTTAAATTTCAAATCAATACGTCTCCTCAAAATGCAGCGAAGCGAAACGGAGTGATATTTTGAGGAGACGTGTTGATTTGAAATGATGACGCGTAAGATTAAAACCAAAATAACCGGCGCATTTCCTACTTTTTCATACAAGAAACCCTGTATGTATGCACGGTCCGCTCTAGCTCCGCCGGTGTGTGTTTCATCAATCTTTCACCCGGGAGCCAGGCGCTCAGTGTGACCCTTGCCGGTAACCCGGCATCGCAGACAGAATTTTCCGGTCTCACGTACAAAAAAATCAGTGGATTCAATAAATACCTCGCCGATAGTTCGATACCCGGAGATTATATGTTCGTGATACGTGACGAGGCAACCGGTGACTCGCTCACCAGCTTCGACTGGAGTTATGCGCTGCAGAAAAATCACACGCTGGTCATTGCGGGATCAACGGATCCGGCGAGTCCGACACCACTCAGCGTCTTCCAAATGCAAAATTATTGATCCACGTTTTGGCTTTCCAGATTCGCAATGAGCGCCTATGCATGACCGTGAATACAAAAATGATTGCAAAAAAGTATCCGGCTCAATCAAGGTTTCGGTGAATCCAACACAAAACAGGTAATGCTACCAATTCCTGTGCTGGTTGATGTCGTGTCCTTCGACATACATTTCTTTTTATGTCGAAATCATCGTTAATTTTCGACATGTGCATGTCCATGCGCAAAATCATTAATTTAGTCCATTCAACTTCCCGATTTGGACGACCGCACACTTTCTGATAAAAATCTTTTCCTCCGTATCGCGCACGACGACGAGCGGGCATTTAATGAACTCTTTCATATCTATACCCGCGAGCTGTATCCGTTCGCGATGAAACTGACCGGCTCCGAAACCGACGCCGAAGAAATACTCCAGGAGGTTTTTTTGAAAATATGGGCGAAGCGGAAAGAACTGACCGGCATTGACACCGCTATAAAAAAACCGGCGCCACCGTTCCGGCTTTTCCGACAACCCACCCGAGGACTCGCCGGATGACCCAACCCAACCCTATAGATTTCCATTTATTTAATTTGTATCCATGGCATCGAAGTTTTATTACATTTGTAGTAAACAATCAGGTTCCTGTGACGAGTCTTACAAATGATGAAGACAGGGTTCTTTTTAGTCGTATTGCCGAAGGAGATGAAGAGGCATTCCGGCAGGTGTTTGCCCGGTATGGCGCGGTCATTCATCCTTTTGTGCTGAGCATCGTGAAGCAGGATGCGGTGGCACGGGAAATCGTACAGGAAGTTTTTTTGAGGGTGTGGCTGAAAAAAGAAACACTCACGACCATCGACAGGCCGGGCTCCTGGCTGTATCGTATCGCCTCCAATCTGTCCATAAATCAGTTGAAACGAAGCCAGCTCGAAGCGAGTGTGGTTGCGCAGATCGGCCGGAAGCGGAACCAGGAAGAGGGAGCGGATACCCTCACCACCGCGCTCGATGGGCGCGAACTGCGCAGGCTGATCGACCGGGCCATCGACGCTCTGCCGCCGCAGCGGAAAAAAGTGTTTGCCCTCATCCGCGAACAGGGACTGAGCCGGCGCGAGGCCGCGGAAAAACTCAATATCTCCGAAAACACCGTAAAAAGTCAACTCGCCGAGGCGCTTCGATCCATCCAGGCATTCATCGAACAATCGACCGGCACTTATATACCCATTATACTCCTGCTGCACTGCCTTCCCCATTAGTTTGATAAAAAAATATTTTTTGCGCGAAGCGTACATCGCAGTACCTGGATAGTCTTATATGACAGTGGAATCAATGGACGATATCAAAGAACTCGTGCTAAAGCATATGCGCAGCACCCTGGATGCAGCGGAACAGGCCGCACTGCGTGACGCACTGGACACCTACAGTACGGTAGAAATGACCGATGTGTTGGAATCGATCGCGCAGGATTATCCGGCCAATCCATCGTTCAACATGGCGGACTGGGAAGAAATGATCACCGGTATTTTACAAAGAAAGACGAAATCAAAAACAACAAAAATTTTCGGGCTGAGCACTTGGTGGGCCGCTGCATCGATTACTTTATTCCTTGCCACATCGGCTTATTTTATTTTAATCAAACCAAAAAAAGAAATTGCCACGCAAACCACGGAACAACATTTTAAAAACGATGTCGCGCCCGGTGGTAACAAAGCGATCCTGACATTGGGCAACGGCTCAACGATTATTTTGGACAGTGCACACACCGGGAAACTCGCGCAACAGGGCAATGCAGAAATCGTAAAACTCGACAGCGGAAAAATTGCGTATACAACAACGAATAAAAAATCGAACGAAATCATTTATAATACGCTGACAACTCCAAAGGGAGGACAGTATCAACTGGAATTACCGGATGGCTCACGGGTATGGTTAAACGCAGAATCATCCCTCACGTATCCGACGGTGTTCAGCGGCTCTGAACGTGTCGTAGAGATGACTGGAGAAGCGTACTTCGAAGTGGCGCATCATGCAAAAATGCCTTTCAGGGTAAAGTGCAATGGTCAAATGATCGAGGACATCGGTACCAGTTTTAACGTCAATGCCTACACGAACGAAGAAGCTATGCAGACGACACTGATAGAAGGATCCGTAAAAATAAATAACGTAGTGTTGAAACCGGGTCAGCAGGCAGTCGTCACGGATAAGATCAGCATATTAGATCATGTCGAGGTGGATGATATCATTGCCTGGAAAAATGGTCAATTTCGTTACAGCAGCGTGAGCATCGAATCCATTATGCGCCAGGCCGCTCGCTGGTACGATGTAGATGTGGTCTATGAAGGGAAAGTCAATGAAACATTCAGCGGAGGTATATCCCGGAACGTGAACATTTCCGAGTTGCTGAAAATACTGGGATACTCGAATAAAGTATCTTTCGATATCGAAGGAAAGAAAATTATTATCCGGCCGAAATAAAAGTTCAGAAAGCAAAACAAACCTTATCCCTGGCCGATGCGCAAGCATCAGCACGCACCAGAAAACCGGGTACGCAAACAACAAACCGCTCCGTGTATGAGACGAAGCGGCGGAAAGTTTGGGTTTCCCAGATAGAACATTCCTGTAAGACTTCTTATTGTTAACCCAAACCAAATCAAAGTTATGGATTGTAAGGCTCTTTTTGTGCCTGTACCGAAGGTGCGTGACCGCGAGTTTCCGCACCGCAGGCTCGTAACCCAAATCCTGCTCAAGATGCGACTGACTGCGATCATGCTATTTGCCGGCTTTCTTCATGTAAGCGCCAAAACGTACAGCCAGAAGATTACCCTGCAGGAAAAAGATGCACCGCTGCAAAAAGTTTTTCGGGATATCGAAAAACAATCGGGCTACCAGTTTTTCTTCGCGGACAACGACCTCAGACAAACGAAGACTGTCACCTTGTCCGTAAAAGATTTCGATTTGAATGAAGTGTTGACGCTGACTTTCAAAGATCAGCCACTGACGTATTCGATTTCCGAGAAAACAATAATGGTGAAGCTGAAAGAAAAGGAGAGCGAGAAAAAAATTGACAATGGCCCGCCGCCGATCGATGTCCATGGCCGCATTACGAACGAAAAAGGGGAGCCAATGGAAGGTGTGAATGTAATTATCAAAGGTGCGAAATCCGGCACGACGACAGATGCTGACGGCGCATTTACTTTAAGAAATGTGGATGGTAATTCAACTGTAATAATAAGTTTTGTCGGGTATGAACAGCAAATCATTAAAGTCGCCGGTAAGACCGCCTTGGTAATAAAACTCAACCAAGCCGTCCAATCGCTGAAAGATGTGACTGTAAGTAAGGGATACTACGACGTGAAACAAGAATATAACACGGGCAGTGTGGTGAAAGTGGAGGGGAAAGACATTCAAAAGCAACCCGTCAGCGACCCGATCCTGGCACTTGAAGGCAGAGTGGCTGGATTGGAAATTACTCAAACTTCTGGTTTACCGGGGACCTATAGTACGGTTAGAATCAGGGGACAAAATACAATTACCATCGGAAAACCTGTGACCGCGACTGATCCATTATACATAATTGACGGGGTTCCGTTCAGTTCTCAAACACTGACAAGTCCGTTCATCGGTGGAGGAATAATTAATCGGCCAGCTCCCGTAGTAGGTAAAGTTGATGGCATTGGGCAAGGACTAAGCCCCTTTAACAGCATCAACCCGAGCGATATTGAAAGCATTGAAGTACTAAAGGATGCTGATGCAACTGCCATTTATGGATCGAGAGGAGCAAACGGCGTGATACTGATTACAACGAAAAAGGGTAAATCGGGAAAATTGAAAGCCGACATCAATTTGAATGCGGGTTTTAGCAAGGCAACGCATTTTTTAGATCTTCTGAATACTGAACAATATATCTCGATGCGCCTTGAGGCCTTCCGAAATGATGGAAGACTTAAAAGTAATCTCGTACCACAATACGCGAATTATTATCCCGATCTGTTAATTTGGGATACTACCCGCTACACAGACTGGCAAAAAGTCATTATTGGAAATAAGGCGTCGTTTGCAAATGGTAACATAAGTCTTTCCGGGGGAAATGAAAATACTTCTTTCGTGGCGGGTCTTGGATATACTAGTCAGGGGACAACTGTTCCCGGAGATTACAAAGACCGACGCGTTTCGCTACATCTGAACCTGATCAATACTTCTGCGAACAAACGATTTCTTTCTCAGATATCAGTCCTGTACAGCAATGACAACAGTAACTTACCTACCGAAACCGATTTGATCCAGAACATATTGCTTCCTCCTGACGCTCCCCCAATTTATGACGCAAATGGAAATCTAAACTGGGCGACGTATCATGGCAGTCCGACTTGGCGAAATCCATTGGCATATTCAAACAAAAATGCAATAGCTATTACAGATTTGTACATTGCAAATCTTGGTCTGAGCTACCAATTGTTGCAAGGCCTCACGTTGCGCGCGAATTTGGGTTATACAGTTAACCAGATGGATCAAACCATATTATGGCCGGGTAGCGCTTTAGCGCCTCCATTGAACAATAATGCCGATTTCAGGCAAAGTTTTTTTTCGACATCTAACAATAAATCGTGGATCGTAGAACCTCAGATTAATTATAGTAAGGAGGCCGGAAAAAGTCATTTTGATTTGTTGTTCGGGACGACTTTTCAATCGGTATCATCTGATTCGAGAGCGTTAGCTGCACGGGGTTTTTCGAGCGACATTTTGATTTCGAATATACAGGCTGCGTCTGACGTCAGCGTTGTCGGATCAACTGAAGCGCTATACCATTACAACGCCTTCTACGGCAGGGCGGGCTACACATTACAAGATAGATATTTGATAAATCTTGCAGGACGAAGGGACGGAAGCAGTCGCTTTGGGCCGGGCAAGCAGTTTGGAAACTTTGGTGCCATTGGAATAGGTTGGATATTTTCAAAAGACACTTGGTTTTCCCAAAATCTTCCGATGGTAAGTTTTGGAAAACTTAGAGCAAGTTATGGGATAGCAGGGAACGATAATATCGGCGATTATCAATACTTGAGCACCTATTCGCCAATTAGTGGGTCTGGTAGCTATCAAGGCAGTGGCGGATTAAGACCAACCTTATTAGCAAATTCGGATTTTCGATGGGAGGAAATTAAAAAGATCGAAGCCGCGGTTGAATTGGGATTTTTGAAAGATAGAATTAATTTATCAGCATCGTTGTATCGAAATCGAACCGACAACCAATTAATCCCTGCTTCACCTTTGCCGAATATTACAGGTTTCGGCGGAGTAACAGCGAATTTGCCTGCCTTAATTCAAAACCAAGGGATTGAAATTGCTTTGTCGGCTACTGCTATCAAGTCTCGATCATTCACCTGGAAAACAACCGGAAATATTTCATTTCATCGCAATAAATTGTTGAATTTCCCCGGTATTGAAAACACCGGTTACAGATACTCATATTTTGTAGGCTATCCTTTAGGAGCCACGCAAGTTTATCATTACACCGGAGTGGACCCACAAACCGGCGTTTATATGTTCGCCTCAAAGAACGGAACAGGCGCGCCGCTGTCTCCGGATGACTTGATTATTGACAAATCCCTTGCGGGTCCATTATATAGCGGAGGATTGGAAAATTCCTTGAGCTATAAAGGATTGCAGCTCGAATTTTTCTTGCAGTTTGTAAAGCAAAACGGTCAGGACTATGTTAATTTATCGCCATACCCGGGAACTAACAGCAACCAAACGACGTATGTTTTGAATCGCTGGCAACATCCAGGCGATCTTACCAATGTCCAAAAATTTACCAGGGGTACGTTTACGCAGCCATTTTATGATTTCCAACTCAGCGACGGTACTTTCACGGATGCGTCATATGTGCGGCTTAAGTATTTATCTCTTTCTTATAATCTGTCACAAAATGTCGTGAGAAAAATACATTTTTCAAATTTCATGATATTCCTCCGTGGGCAGAATCTTTTGACATTCACGAAATACAAAGGACTTGATCCTGAGACTCAGGGTCTAAGTATGCCTCCAATGCGTACGATTACGGCGGGAATTCAAGCAAGTTTATAAACTATGATTTCGACTAAACGATATTATAATATGATACAGAGTTTAAACAAAAATGGACTGTTTAATTTAATGAGAATTGCCAGCTCGTTACTATTACTAGTTGGCCTTGGCAGTTGCAAAAAGTTTGTTCAGATTTCTCCCCCCAGTACCGTGATTGTCTCAGCCTCGGTTTTCGATAACGACGGGGCAGCACACTCGGCGCTGACTGCTATTTACACAACTATGTTCAATGCAAACGAATCATGGCTCGTGTCTTATCAAACCGGGCTCTTGGGAGACGAGTTGGTTAACCTTGACGCGTCTGCCACCCCATTTTATGAGAACAATCTTTTGCCTACAACAACAGTAAACCTTTGGAATGATGCCTACAATTATATTTATCAGGCAAACGCCATCATCGAAGGACTGAGTACACAAAGTGGGGTGACGCCCGCAATCGCAGAACAGCTTATTGGAGAAGCAAAATTTATAAGGGCTTATTGGCATTTTTATCTAGTGAATGCATACGGAGATATTCCTATTGTTACGAATACGAATTATATTCCGAACGCCAAGCTCTCACGGTCATCCACAGCCGAAGTTTATCAACAGATTGCCCTTGATCTTTCTTCCGCTATCCAAATGCTCAATCTGGGCTATGTCAATCAAACTGATACAACTATTACAACCGACAGAATAAGACCATGCAAAGCAGCTGCAACCGCTCTTTTGGCGCGGTTATATTTGTATTCTCAAAAATATGATAGTGCAGAATTACATGCCAGTACTACGATTAGCGATGTCAGGTATAGCTTGGCTCCAAATCCAGGAGACGCTTTTTTGGCAAATTCTTCAGAAGCAATTTGGCAACTGGCGACGACTCAACCCAACTATCTACAAACTGGGGATGGGAATGGATATGTTTTATTGGCTGGGCCAGGTCCTCTGAACCCTCAGCTATCTGCTTGGCTTTTGAACAGTTTTGATTCGGCAGATTTGCGAAGGTCCAACTGGATTTCTTCGTACAGTGATGGCACGAATACCTGGTATTTTCCCTACAAATACCAGGTATACGACGATGGCAATAATCCAAATAACAGGACTGAATACGTCATGATGTTAAGATTAGCCGAGCAGTATCTGATACGGGCGGAGGCAAGAGTTCAGCAGAATAACCTAATTGGAGCGGCAGGTGACCTTAACATGATTCGTCAACGCGCAGGTCTACACGCTATCGCGGATAGCATTGCGGCAGACAAAGATTTGCTTCTGACTGCAATTTTGCACGAGCGACAGGTAGAACTGTTTTGTGAATGGGGACACCGATGGTTTGATTTAATTAGAACGGCCAATATAAATTCCGTGATGGGCTCTCCCGGTAACATCTGTCAGCAGAAAGGGGGAACTTGGAATCCTGATGGTCATCAGGCGCTTTTTCCCATCCAACAGACCGAGATCAATACGGACCCAAATCTTTCTCAAAATCCGGGATATTGAGACCGGGAATCGGCTGATGCGTCATCAATAATAAAATCATATTTCCTAAATACTAAAACTAGAATATGACAATGTACAAAAACGCCAGACAAGATTTTTTTTTGAAATTTGTCAGGGATATCTCAGTGCTTTTGTTTGGGTTAGTTCTTGCAGGTAGTTTGATTTCTTGCAGCAAATCAAACCGAATCATATCGAACGCATCTCTTAATGTCATCAATGCCGCGCCTGCGTTTGATCAGGTGCTTATAAAGACTCCCAATGCAAACGGATATTTCAACCAGCTTGCCGGAATTTATTATACGGCAAGTGCGGTTTACAATGTCCCCGTGGGAGTTATTCCGGTTACGGTAGCAAACTCCACCGATACGAGCAAGTCGGTTTACAATTCCAATATCACCGTTTCAGCAGGGGCGATATATTCTTTTTTCATTACAGGACCATCGGTCAATGATGTCATTATTCATAGAGATACGATTCCCATAAAAACTGACAGCAGTGTAGGGGTCAGGTTCATAAATCTTAGCCCCAACAGCGCTCCGGTTAATATTGCTTTGTCGTCGACTCCGGGTGTTAATGAGTTTAGCGGAATTGCCTATAAGACTATCACCAATTATAATAGTTATCCTGCATCATCTAACGACCCTCAGGTATATACGTTTCAGGCCACGGACGATATCGGAAACATCTTAGCGAGCGTCGATGTTTCAGCCGGAATGTATCCCTTTGTGACAAAAAATCTAACGCTCGTTCTGTCCGGGATGGCCGGGGCAACAGGATCGAATGCTTTGCAACTATTTGTCGTGAATAATTTTTGACCAGACTCGCAACCATTGACAATTCACTGCATGTTGGATATCAAAATTAATTTACACTTACAGAAAACCTCATTTTCAGAAATGGGACTAGCCTTTCTCGTTTTAGTTAACTTTTTGTTGACAGGAATTAGCGCTTTTTCTCAGGAGACGCCGTCGGAAGGTGAACGATCTTTAATCTTTGATACAGATGAAGGAACGCGGATGAATGTAGACATTTCTGCAGACGGCAAGACGATTGTTTTTGACCTGTTGGGAGATTTGTATTCAATATCCGCAACAGGCGGCAAAGCTACCCGGTTGACAAGCGGCCTGTCCTTTGATTCCAAACCTATCCTGTCGCCGGATGGAAAAATGATCGCTTATGTCAGTGATAAAAGTGGTGCTATCCATATGTGGGTGATGAACGCTGATGGGAGTCAGGATCGACAATTGGACCATGGCACTTTTGACTTGTCTGTAAATAGAATCCGGGAGTTTACACCTTGCTGGTCACCGGATGGTAAGTACGTCGCTTTCATTAACGATTTTTTTGCATTGAGTAATGACAACTTGGTCATGCCGGAGAAACTACGGGGTGCTGGCAATTTACAGTTTTCATCGAACGAAAAATATATTTATAATTCTGAGCTGCTACAGTACAACACCAAAACCGGAGAATCGGAAAAATTACCTCGCCCTTCCGTTCCATTTAGTAACCCGGTCATTTCTTCCGACGGTCATTATCTGGCGTATATGACGCCGCCTTCCCTTACGCATATTCAGTCTTCACTGCGGTTGCTCGACTTGCGCACCGGGACCGATCGTCTGCTATGTGACTCGGTCGAAATGAACAGGTCAATCAGGGAGCACTATACATTCACGCATGATAACGAAAAAATGATTGTGGCCTTCAGTGGAAAGATTCACAGTATAACGGTTGAAGATGGAAAGGATTCCATCATTCCTTTTTTGGCCCATATCAACTTGCAACTGGGCGCTTTAAATTACAATACATATAAAATCCAAAATGACTCTGTGGTGATTCATTCCTTCCGTTCAATGCAAAAAACCCCCGACAACAGAGAGATCATTTTTGAAACCCTCCACCAGATTTATCGTATGAGCATGACCGATAGAAAGCCGCAGCGGCTTGTCAATATGGAAGATGATCAGTTTGATCCGGCCTTATCACCTGACGGAAAATGGGTTGTTTTTTCCAGCTGGCGGGATGGTAAAGGTGGTTTTCTTTGGCGTATTCCGGCCACCGGTGGCAAGGCCGTGCAACTAACTACTGTTCCGGCGAGATACCGTTTTCCCGCTTGGTCGCGTGATGGCCATTCGATTGCTTTTATTGAGGGACCGGTTGTATCGATTCCTGACTATAGTAATATTTACATCAATAAATTAATGCTACTTGATCTGCGTTCAGGCGAAATAAAAAAATTAGTGGACAGCATCATGATTTGCAAATCACCCAGCTTTTCAGGTGACGGGAAACGCATTTTTTTTAGTAAGAGAGCCGATACGCTACTTTCTATTGGTCTGATGAAAGCGGACATTAGGCAGGAGTTTTGCGCTGATCCATACGAGTCATTTTTTCTCAATGACCTTTCACTCTCTCTGGACGGAAAATACTTCGTTTACTCAATGAAAGAAGATATTTATCTGGCTGCAACGCCACCAATGTTTGGTCCGGTGAGTATCACAGGAAAAAATAAGTTGCCGGTTATCCGGGTGACGAAAAATGGCGGGGTTGATCCACATTGGGAAAATGACGGAAAGCGATTAGCCTGGTGTTATGCGAACAATTATTTTTCCATCGATCCCGAAAAAGTGTTCTCAGGTGAAGTCATACCGGAGGACACAATCCATGTAGCCTTAACTGTGCCGGGTCACCGCGCCGAAGGCACACTGTTTCTGCATGATGTCCGAGTCATTACCATGCATCAGGACCAGGTACTTGAGCATGCGGATATTATTGTTAAGGATGGCCGCATTGCAGATGTCGGCCAACATCTCCCGGTTCCCCGGCATTCAAAAATCATCAATCTGCGCGGCAAAACGGTTATGCCGGGTCTGATCGATTTACATGACCACCTTCATCCAACCCGCGCTTGCAATTACAACTTCCATCAAAACTGGGAATGCCTGGCAAATCTGGCCTATGGTGTGACCACAGCAAGAGATCCATCATCAGATATGGAGTCCTTTGAAGATGGAGAAATGCTGGCTGCCGGAAAAGTGCTCGGCCCACGGCTCTTTACCGTGGGTCAGGCTGTTAACGGGGGAGCTGAAACGATTCATTGCTTAGAGGATGCGCGACAAATTGTGCGCAAACGCGCGGCCTTCGGTGGAGTGTTGATTAAGCAGTATCAACAACCCACACGTATCCAAAGACAGTGGTTGCTAATGGCCTCCAGGGAATACGGATTGAACATGACGAACGAAGGTGGTGCGGACATGCAATCCAATTTGTGCATGATGATGGATGGTTCTACCGGCGTAGAGCACTACTATGACTGGGCAGGAAATATCTATAAAGATGTGATCTCGCTATTTTCCGGATCAGGTATTTGGATCACACCGACCCTGGATATTTCTGAAAATGGATACTACGCGGATTCATTGGTGGGCGCAGCCCGGTACCTGTACGGAAAATACCCGCTTTCCTTGCAGGATGCAAAGCAATCCCGTTTTTTTTCGAAGGAGTATATTACTAACCGGATCAGGGCAGGTTATATCCCCAAACATGGTGAAAAACCTTATTACCTGGAACTGGCGAAATCCATGGCGTTTTTTAAAAAGAATGGAATTCGTATTGGCCTGGGCGCCCACGGCGAATGTGTGGGGCTCGGAACACACTACGAGTTATGGTCGCTTCAGCAGGGAGGACTGACTAATTCGGAAGCATTACAAGAAGCGACGATCAGCGGAGCGGAAGCGTTGGGAATGAGCGGTGATCTGGGTTCCATCGAAAGAGGGAAAATAGCGGATTTAATTGTCTTGGATAAAAACCCTCTGGACAATATTGAAAATACGTTACCCATTAAATACGTCATGAAAGACGGCGAGCTGTACGATGGAAATACACTTGATTCAATCTGGCCCGTTGCTAAGAAATTTGCCGGTACCTCAAACAAATGAGATGAAAAAATCAACGCGACCGCAACACGTGACACAATTCAATACGTAAGATCTGAGAGAACTTCGACCGAATAAAAGATGCGTCCCTACGAAACTAAACACGTAAACGTAATATGAAAAATCTTCGATTATACTTCAGCGTTATATTGTCGATGACAATTACAGCTCACGCACAACAAAAACAAAACAGTAGCAGCGGGTTTCATTTTGCGATGGCACCTGTTTACGGCGTCAATAATGTGGATGAGGCGAAAAAAACATTTGGTGAAAGTTCTGCTAAATTCTATGCGTGGGATGAGCAACGGAAAAGACAATACCGTGACAGTGGAGCTGCTTATTATAATAAATATCCGTCGGAAAAAGGATTTGAACAATGGTTTGAACAAACACTTGGTGAAGATTGTCCCCACTACTGGAAAGATCCGCAAATATCCGGCGAAAACCTGTCCGCAGCATTGTCAAAAGGAGTTGCTCGCGTTCCTGACTACGATACCATCCCAGAGAACCATTGGAGAAATCAATATTTAATATTCCGCAATGAATATTTAAAAAGGATATCTACAGAAAAAGGAAAGGAATTTTTACTTAACGAATTTCAAAATAAAATCAGTTCAGTGTCAGATCATATTTACAAAAGTGACGGTGATCTGTCAGGGAAATTTCGACAATCGGTTCCCCTCATCCAGGAGCTTGCTATGGAAGCAACGTCTTTTGCTACGGGAGACTACCATAATGCAAGACCATTACGGTCACTGATTGAACAGTTTGGTCAATACGATAGTGCGCTGGAACACTCCCTGGAGAAAATTATCCAGCAAACCGGGGACAGCACGTCCCGTGCCTGGGTGGACGAATACGAAAAGCATAAAGAAAAATTGAAATCAAGCCCGGCCAGTTTTACCATGCGTTCAATTTTTGATGGCACCTTGATGGATCTGAAAAAACTGCAGGGCAAAGTGGTGCTGGTGGATTTTTGGAACAGGCGTTGTGCCGGCTGTATTGCCTCGATGCCGAAATATCAACGGCTCTACAACCAGTTTCACCAATATGGCTTTGAAATTTATTCCGTCTGTGTGTTTGGACTTGACAAAATGGAAGAATCAAAAGAAAAACAACTCGTCCTGAAATTATTGAAAGAAAGAGGCGCGACGTATCCGACAGGCGTATGGGCTTCAGGTATGGATGACCGTTATAATTTCAGGAATGACCCGGATTGGGACCGTTTCGGATATGCGTCAGGTGGCACTACGTTTTTGCTTGACCAGCAGGGCAAACTCGTTGTCACATCCCCGGACGGCCAATGGTTGGAATTTTATATCCGCAAATTGCTCGGACTCCCCGTCGAGCAGACCGGGAAAGAATAGATCAGTTTAGAAATCTGCGATGAAAAATCTCAATAGATGGCGGACAAAAAAATAAAAAAAAGTGAAGACCGCATGTATGTAAATCTGCACGGGAAATATGACATCGCATATTGGACAGTCAAATGGGATATCTCGTCAAGACGGCTCCGGGGCGCGTTAAAGCTACCAAAAGCAAAGAGGCGAGAGTGATTGAACAGTACGTGAAAAATAAAATTATCAACGATAACAGATAGAAAATTCCGTATTAAAATTGGAATGCAAGTAAACTCAGTCCATAAACCGGGCTCGGTACACCACAAGAAGCAAATGCCGGATTCTTCGTCTGTTACAGACGGCCTCATCAAAGGCATTTATTGGGTCAACTCCCGCTCGGCGGGGACGCTGTCGTCAACGCTCGAAATCGATTCCGGGTCAGGCGCAAGAAAATGAAATGCTGAGATGTGAGGCAGCTGGTTTATAACGTCGACGAGTAATCGAAGTCATTACAATACTTGATGTAATTAGTCTATTGTTTACAATATCCAGAGTATCACGACAAGGATCTCGAGCGTGGTAATAAATTGCAATCTTTTTTTCAGGATCGTCTTTGCCTTCGTGAGATGATTTTTCACCGTCATCTTGGAGATATGCATATCATCGGCGATTTCCGACAATTTTTTTCCGGAAACGAAACGTTGGATGAAAGCTTCGCGACATTGCCTGGGTAGTTGATTAATTTCTTTGTGAATGATTTCTAGCAGTGAAATTTCCAACTCATTTTCCAGTGTTAACGGTTCAGTGGATAAATAGGATAGCTCAAACTCTCTTTTTTCCTTTGTCTTTTTTTCGCTAATCAAATTGAGGCACGCATTGCGAGCCGAGACCTGCAGATATTTTTTTGCGACATATATATTCTTACATTCAATTCTTTTTTGATAGAAACGGTAAAAAACATCAGCACTCACATCAGTTGCGTCTTCGCTGTTCACATATCTCCTGGCAAAAAAGTAAACGCTGTCGTATAATTTTTCATAGAGTTCGGTGAAATCTTTTTTGTTATTGCTGTGGTAGATGCGCGATGTGTCAGCAGTCGGCTCATTCACTTCGAACGCAGGGTCGGAAGCAAGATGATAAATGTATTTGACGATGGCCTCTGGAGAGCGCATAGTTGCGTGAATGCGCGACCATTCATAATTCGAGCACGCCCAAAAAGTCTATAGTTAGTTGGAGAGAATAGACGGGGCTCAACTATACTTATCGCCTTGAGGCCCTCGCAGAGCCCTGCCACGAATAAGTAAGAGAGCCCACGCCGTAGCATGAGCCCATCACTTATTATCCCGTGGCATTTGAAAATTGCGAGGTTTCAAGACGAGACTTTAAGCGAATAGCTTCAAATATTTTTGAAGGATCGCAAAATTATAGATATTGATTCGGATAAAAAATTCTTAGTAAAGATAGCGAATGTGGTCGAATTCGACCACACTCAATTTAAATAAATCTTCCAATTTCCTCTTTAGAAAATGACAAAAAAGAGGAAAAAGGAAATCAGGAAGTTATTTGGAGCTTATTTAAAAAAGCACCGGGAAGATGTATTAAAAATAAAAAGCGTAAGACAATTGTCGTTCTCTTCGGATATTGATCCTAGCAAGTTAAGTAAAATTGAAAAAGGAAAACTGGACATTAGATATGACACACTCCTGGAAGTTGCTGTGACGTATAAATTAACTCCTGATCAAATTTTTGGTTTTAAAATTGATTTTTGGCAACATGAGATTTCCTAGTATCGTCATTGCGGGAAAACCCTGCAAAAATCAGGGTGTTGATTTTTGAGAATACCTAAGACAGATTCAGTTTTGACCGGGTAAAAAATATCCTTTCCGTCACCTGAAGTTTGTGATTGGGATTTCACATGTCTTCCGGTCAGCTCAGAAAACGAACGGGCTACTCTCTGTCCCGGATAACCGAAGATGGAAAAAAGACTTACAAAAATCTTATTTTATTCACCAGCTGGCTAAAATAGGCTGCGCTCCAGATATCGAGTATTGTATCATCCGGGATAAACGGAACAATGTCCTCCCGCACGGCACTGAAAAAAACGCTGTTTATTTTTTTTGTACAAGCTGCAAAAATCCTTTTTGCGTCATTTTGTTGTCCGGCAAATGTCCGCTGTCCGCCGCCCTGGTCGCAAAATGCTGAAGGTGTAAAG
>Ga0163162_10003266_pt1 | contig 15518 bp, 12 predicted proteins | sample S55metaG_FD_115310 | JGI IMG/M metagenome (GOLD analysis project Ga0163162, IMG submission 115310) | Switchgrass rhizosphere microbial communities from Kellogg Biological Station, Michigan, USA - S5-5 metaG | ecosystem: Host-associated > Plants > Roots > Rhizosphere > Soil | place: USA...
CTGTCGTAAAAATGGCTCTTCACCAGCCTGAGGAAATTATCGCGGTGCAAGGGCGTTGAGTCCGACAATCTCAGAATGATGGTTCCGTCTGTGGTAACAAATTCCACATCCCGTCGCCTGTCTTTTTTCTTTAGTTTGATTTCTGACTGCGCATAGATCCCATCCGAAAAAAGCAGGAAGGCGATTATAATTGGTATTAAGTTTCTCAGACGCATGGATACCATAGTATGTTATAGGCGTAAAAATAACCTCTCCGGGCATAATTGTTGAAAACCATTCCAAAAAGTTATGATACGAAAACTAAAATCCGGGGAATACCGGCTTTATTCGAGGAAGACCGACCCGAAGACAAAGAAACGCCGCAATCTGGGAACTTTTAAAACGATGGAGGCCGCTAAAAAACATGAGCGGGAGGTTCAATATTTCAAAAGGCAGGGATAAGTTGAGGAACCGATTGCTGCCAATAAATAATGCCTTATAAATTTCTTTATAAGGCATTATCATGTTTAAGTCTCCTTTCTGTAATGGTTAATGAACAGATTTATAAATTATTGTCCCTCATGGGCCCTTCTCATTTGCTCAATCTTTTGTTTTACTGCATCAAGGTTAAATGAAGCAGGATCCTGCATGGGCGGATAGTCAATCGCTGTCATGGCCAGTTTAGCCACCGCGTTCTGGACATTTACGAATCGCCAGAATTCGCGGGCATAAAATTCATTCATATAGCCACCCCCCAGCGTATTGAGGTTCTCTCCCCGTATAGATGGTGTCCGTTCGAATGGATCCTGCCTGATGTTGACCATGGTAGGCATATCCGTTGTTACTTTTTCTCCCGGCCATCCGAATGGCTGCTGGTAGAACTGGAATTTAAAATCGCCAATGCGAACCGCCCCAAGTGTTGGTCCACCAAAGTAAAATAACTCCTCCCTTTTTGAAGGACCCTTACCCGTGATCAAATCCATTTGATTATACCCGTCGAGGTGATTCTTGTAAGTAAATCCGCCCAGGTTTGCACCTTTCAGTAACTGATCGGTAATATTCGGATTTCCTGCTGCAGCCAGCAGGGTCGGAAACCAGTCAAGGCCTGAGAAAATCCCGTTTTCCACTACACCAGCCGGCACATGCCCGGGCCAGCGGATGATTGCAGGAACACGGAAACCGCCTTCAAAAACAGTTCCCTTGGTACCCCGGAATGGCGTCATACCGCCGTCAGGCCAGGTGAAGACTTCAGCGCCATTATCTGTTGTGAAGATTACGATCGTATTGTCGGTTTCGCCAATATCATCAATATGTTTTAATAGTGCGCCTATTGCATCATCCATTTGTTCAACACCGGCTTCTTCCAAACCATAGTTGGATTTAAAATTCATATGCGTGTTGTATTTCTCGGAGAGAAAGGTCCACACATGCATACGGGTAGTATTATGCCATACAAAAAATGGCTTACCATCTTTTTTGGCTTTATCCATGAAATCACTGGAACTCTTGACGAGCACTTCATCGAAAGTCGTCATATCGTATTTCGCCTTAGCAAACGGCAGGTCATGCATATTCGGCACATTGGACATATTTGGATATGGGGCCAATGGACCTTCGTCTACAATTTTTTGTTTACCGATCTTGCCCCAGCGCGGCTGAACTGTCGGGTCGTCGGCAGCCTGAGCATAGCAATGCACCAGGCTCCTCGGTCCATTGGCATTATAAAATGCTTCGTCTGTCGGAAATGAATACCAGTAGGGGTCAGACATGGCATCGAGATGATAGAGGTAACCGAAGAATTCGTCAAAGCCATGCACGGTAGGCAGGAATTTATTCAGGTCTCCCAGATGGTTTTTTCCGAACTGGCCTGTCGCATACCCCTGTGCTTTGAGCGCAGTCGCCATAGTACAGGCCTGGGCAGGAAGACCTACGTCGGCACCTGCCTGACCTACGGTTGTCATCCCGGTTCGCAGGGGAATTTCACCGGTAATGAAATTTGCGCGGCCGGCTGTACAACTTGCTTCTGCATAATAATCTGTGAACCGCATACCCCCCGCAGCCAGCTTATCCAGGTTCGGGGTCCTGCCAGACATGATCCCCTGGTGGTAGCAGCTCAGATTATACCAGCCTACATCATCGCCCATAATCACTACGATATTGGGTTTCTTGGTTTGCCCCCGGGTGCATAGACCCATGAGGATCAACAGCAATACCGGGGCTGCTTTTACGATGTTATAAAATTTTTGATTTTTCTTTGACATGTGTTTTGATTTTGATGGTTAAAGATTTGACTGTTACACTTGATGGTATGATTAGTGATTGAAAAGATCATTTTTGACCTGGACTTTGCTGTTAAATATAGTAGTTAAAAACTTCAAAAATCCCTCCGTTTAACCGTATAATGAAGCCCGTACCTTACAACTGATTAACATCTCAATAACGGTTACATTAAATTTGCATGATTATTTAAGCAATGCACCAGCCAAAGGACAGGCTTGATATGGTTAATGAAGTGTTGGAGGAATGCATCCTGGCCTATCCCGTTTCATCCTTCATAATCAGTCTGTATAAACAATATCAACAGCGCGGCTCGCTCAGTAAAAAACAAATGCAGGGATTGTATGGAAAGGCATCCAAAATAGAAGGGCTGGCTCCCGGTAAACTGGCGGCCATTGAAGCAATTATAAAAAGAATGCCGACCCGCTATAAATCAGAATTACCGGAACTCAAACCACTGTTCGAAAAAGAAGAAACGACGGGCCTCCTGATTTCAGAGATACTGGCAGCATTCCCGCAACACAAAAGAGTTTTGTTTCTGAAGGCGAAATATGAAAACAATGAATTATTCTCCGCTTCGGATATGAACGACCTGAAAAGGATCAGGGCGCTCATTAAATAGCGCTGAGTAGTGGCCGCAATCTATTTATCCAGCAGTTTCAACCAGGTTTTTATCAGCTTCTGCAAATCCTTCTCCCGCGCTTTTACGTCCTGAAGGCTATAAAACAGCGCGAGTCTCCGGCCGTCGGTGTATTCGCCTTCGAGGAGGCCGGATTTATCATTCAGTTTGGCCCCGGATGGAAATACCAGGCGTATACAGTCTTTCCGGAAAAGATTAAATACGATAATATATCTTTTGTATTCTTTGGGATCTGAAGGCTTCATCTCACCCGAATAAAAGAAAGTAGGTGCATTCCATTTTATTTCCTCCCCTACCTCCGGATCCGCATCCAAAATAATCTGTCTGAGCGATTCAATAACTTTCTTTAACGGATGTTTTACCGTTTTCATATAAGCGTCTACCTTCTCCGGTTCGGAAGGCTTTATATTTTCGCTTTTATTTGATTTCATCCTTTCCAATAAATGACTTACAAATATGCGAAAATTTCCCTTTTATTTTTCAGGGTTTGCACAAACAGTCATCACATATTGATATGAAAGGTTTACGGAAAAGCGTATTTATCGCGGATGGTCTTACTTCTTTTTATACATTTTCAACGCGGTCATTACTCCAGGATATTTTTCTATTCTCTGAAAAGTAAGCAAAGCTTCGATGGTTGACTCAGCACCCGAATTCAGATTTACCTGAGCCGCAGTTGATATCGCATCGAAACAACGACCGCTGGTGGAATCATACATATAAACGGAAGCATCATTGGCACCCAGGAACCAGGCGGCCAGATGACCTGCTATATCCGCATATTTTTGCTGACCGGTTAATTCGAAAGCTTCAGTAGCCGCAAAAACCATGGGCCTGAATCCATAAGCTATCTGTTCATAGCTATTTTCGAGTATTGGCTGAAACTGGTTGCTGACAAATTGCAGGCTGATTCCTGATTTATATCCGTTAGAGATCAGCCATGGATAAAAATGATCTATCTCCGAAAAAGCTGCGGCAGTGTATGCAGTATCATGAAAAAATTTCCCGGCCTTTAACAATGCGTAAGACTGATCGCTGCCGTAGGCATGCCACTGATTCTGACTACTCAAAATAAGAGCATAGGGAAATACGGCCGCCGTTCCTTTCTGCATCATCAAAATCCCGTCAGCCAGTTTTTTTATATAGGAATTGATTAAAGAATCATTTGTCTGTTCGTTGTAGGAAATTAATCCGAGGATGAGCGTAGCGGCCTGATCGGTGGAACTGCCAGAAGGCAGCCATTGCGGTATAGTAATTCCGTTCACCATTTCGGTGGTCTGGGGTATATTAGCGAGATCTGATTTAATGTTCCCGATTATTTTACTGATTGCCATTTCCATTCCGGTTGCAAGTGTCGCATTCTTATTTTTTATCCCGGGCAGCGCTTCGGTAAGCGACTGCAACGCGCGCCAGGACCACCAGTTCTGTATGGCCATGCTGGTAATACCGGTTGTATTAATTGTTTTGTCGGATTGAAAAAAATTATAGAAGTATCCGTCACCCGCCTGCATGGAAAGTATAAACTGAATAAGGTGAAATGTTTTTGACTGTATGGAGGTGTCATTATTGAAACCATCGCTCCGGAGATAGACCAGTATTGCCCTTGATACATCGTCTATACAGGTAAATCCTTCACCTATTGCCTCCACCGGATGATAGTCGGGATATGCACTATAGATATATATTCCCGCGGCCTGGCTCCCATCAGGGAAAACCACCGGAATATATAAATCATTTAAATGTCCCAGATTAATGAATGGAGTATCCGGTTTGACCGGAATAACCGGAGGATTAACGGCGGTTTGCTTTTTGCACGCAACCGCAGAGGAAATTAATAATGCAATAAACAATAAAAGCTGTTTCGCTTTTTTCATATAGTCAGTTAAAAAACCCCTGCAATCTGGTAACTGCAGGGGTTTTAATGATCAGGTCATTATAACGTTGCCTGATTCGTATAAATTGATGTAACCTGAGGTCCGGTCAGTGCAATATTGTAGAACATCATATCATCCATGTCTCCCGTCCAGAATCCACCATAATCCACCAGCCAGTTTCCGGAAGCATCAACTGTTAAATATTTACTGTTGGGGAGATCCGATCCAATAGTAATATTAACGGGATTAGTGAGTGTGATAGGCGTTCCCGGCGTGTTTGTCCAGGCTTTAACCAGACTTCCGTTGATATAGAAATTTTCTTCACCTGCTTTGAATGTCACCACGAGATGATACCAGGAAGCACCCGGTTGAACGGCTACTCCGGCATCGTCACGATCGTAATAGGCAGTATCAGGAGGAGTTGCCGCAGCCTGATATGCTTTTACTGTGAAGAAGGGCAACGTGGGTTGTGTTTGGAACTTCCAGCCATTCCAACGATTCATCGCCAGTATATAACAGTTGGCGGGATTGATCGTTCTGCCCGCAGTATCTCTTCTTACCCAAACGCTGATAGACATTTGCGTTGGATTAAGTGCCGGTGTATAAGGTACTTCAATATTTGAACCGTGATCAAAATGATATGCCATACCTGCCCGGCCAAAACGGTCGTTAGCTGCGGCTAGCACGCCTGCACCAAAAAAGGCATGACCAACCGTTATGGTTCCATTATGGCCATTACCAGATGAATCATTCGCATTGCCATTCATTTTCCAATATCCAATCAGATTGGCCGCTGCAATCTGACCGATATAGGTCCCTTTATAGGTAACTATAGCACCTGCAAGATTTGCTGCCGCATTCGTAAGTGTAGCCTGTGTAGATGTTGCATCGTTTAATATGGCAGTTGCCGCAGCCAGCGCGGTATTAAGTGCCGTTTTCGAACCCACCGTATAATTGCCGGGTTTTGTTCCTTCTGCCGTGTTGTTGTAATAATACGTGGCTGAATCAATAGCTTTCTGTAAAACAGTCTTATCTGTCGGAGGCGGTGGTGGAGTGGAATCACTTTTACTGCAGGAAGAAAAGATCAACCCCAGGACCAGGCTCAAAAGCATAGCCGCTTTAATAAATTTTAACCGGATAACTGATTGTGTCATGATGAGTTTTTTAATAAATGAAAAAAGAGGCGTTTTAATGCAAGGCTTTATTGGTATCCCTTTCGCCCTGGGGGATTGGAAAATGTTTATTCGTATTATAATCGAAATTGGGGCTGCCGCTCATAGCCTGGTTGGCATAAGTTTCTCCCCAACGGATGATATCAAAGTAGCGGTGAAATTCAAATCCAAACTCAACCCTTCTCTCATGCTGGATCTGGGACCTGAGTGTAGTCTGATCAGTAAAAACAATATCGGGTAGTAAATCCGGCGGTATGGTTCCGAAACTGGCCAGGGAATCATCAAAGAGATAACTTTCCCTCGCCCGTTTTCTGACCAAATTAATCGGCGCGACGGCCTCTATTCCACGCCCCATTTCATTGAGCGCTTCCGCATACCACAACAATACATCCGCATATCTGATTACGGTATAGTTTATACTTGCATCGCCTTTCAGACTGATTGGAATTTCGGAAAATGGCTGCTGATGTTTCCTGGTAAGGTATCCGGTTGGTGACCAGGTCTTACTGAAAATTTCTCCGTTAAACCACTGCATGCTGTCCCTCCCAATAGTGTAATCCAGCCGGGGATCGTATACTCCCGCCGGCGTTATTTCAAATTCATCCACAAAACTTTGTGTGGGCGCATCAAATCCATATCCTCCGTCAATGCGTGGAGCAAACCACTGATTCAGCGAATTCCCGGTAGCAGGATCCTGTTTGCTTAAATGCTGAACTTCAAAAATGGATTCCTTGTTATTTTCATAATTGGCGTTAAAATTTTGTGAGTACAGCGACATGAGTTCGTATTCCCCGCCGGAGATCACCATATTTGCCGTGGCCGCCGCGCTGTCCCATTTACTTTGAAACAGATACGCTTTTGCCAGTAATGCTGTCGCCGCACCACTGGTAGCACGGCCCAGATCCGCGCCGGTATAGCTGTCCGGGAGGTTTCCCATTGCAATCTTTAAGTCGGACTCTATTACCGATTCAAAAATATCGGAAGCAGCTGTTTGCGGAATCTGCAGTTCATCCGCATTCTTCGGTTCGAGTACCACGGGTACATCACCGAAAATATTTACGAGCGTAAAATAATACCAGGCCCTGAGGAAATGGGCCTCAGACAAAATCCTTGCTTTCATTGTTTCATCCATAACGATGGGCGGCACGCGTACGATTACAATATTGCAACGGCTGATCCCTTCATAAAGAGTTGCCCATTCATTTCCCAGGTTACCATTAATGGGAGAAATATTAAACTGGTCAATGAGATCTATATCGGCCTGGTCACCGGGATCACCCCCTTTCTCTGCATCATCGGAAGCAACATCACCAAAAACCCAGAGACGATTCGTAGATGTCGATGTAAAATTTAATGGCTGGTAAGCGGAATTAATAGCAAAAACGGCCTGTTGTTGGGTTTGATAGAATTCCGTATCCGGATAATCTCCGACGACTTCTTTTGTCAGGAATTTACTACAGGCGGTAAACGCCATCATCAGAATGGAAATCAGGACAGATTTGACAAAAAACTTTTTCATTCTAATATAATTTGATCCTTATAGTCTTAGAAGTTCAGATTCATACCAAAAAAATAACTTTTTGCACTGGGGTATGTTCCCCAGTCGATACCGGCAGCAACATCTCCCCTGTACACTTCACTGTTCAGATTATTACTGGTATGCATCTCTGGATCCAGCCCGCTGTACTGGGTAAAAGTCAGCAGGTTTTGGCCCGACACATAAATTCGCAATGCCCTGATATGGATTGATTGCATCAGCCTGGTGGAAAAAGTATAACCGAGCTGGATGTTTTTCATTTTCAAAAAGGAAGCGTCTTCGAGAAAACGGCTGGAAGGAGTTTTATTATTCGTTGATCCCAGCCATGAAACCCGCGGCATTTTATTACTGGTTCCCTCACCGTGCCAGTGTTCGTCGTATACCCGCTGCGTAAGATTAAAAGCGCGGTAAAAGCCTTCGATATCCTGATTTACCTGGAGGTATAACTTATTCCCGTAAGAGCCATAGAAGAAAACAGAAAAATCAAAATTTTTATATTCCAGATTCATAGTCAGACTATAGGTGTACTTAGGAATTGCGCTTCCTAGATATGTCCTGTCTTTTTCATCAATTACACCATCTGCATTCTGATCTTTAAATTCCACATCGCCCGGCCTGATATAGTTGCCCTGGTAGGCATGTTTAAAAATGTCTGCATCGTTCTGAAAAATTCCTTCCATTTCATACAGGTAAAAAGATCCGATCGGATGGCCCACACCGGTTAGTGTTGCATAAATACCGTTATCTATTCTTCCGCCCGGAATCGGAGCATCATTGTTCAGCGAGAGAACTTTGTTATTTAAGGTTGCAAAATTTCCAACAAAATTATATTTGAGTTTTCCCAGCGTGCTTCTGTAATTGAATTCGAGTTCGAAGCCGCTGTTTTGAACACTGCCCGCATTTACAAACGGGGTGATGGCGCTTCCGCCGATTAAAGGAAGCGGAATCGGAATCAGCATGTCTGTAGTCGTCTTAATGAAATAGTCCACCGACATGGTGAATTTGTTATGCAGGATACCGAAATCCAGACCCGCGTCGAATTGCGTTGATGATTCCCATTTCACATTTTGATTTCCCCTGCTTGAAATGGTATAACCCTGAACCGGCTGGTCGCCAAAAACATAATTGTAACCGCGGCTCACAATCGATGCCCAGGGGTAATTCCCGATATCCTGATTGCCCAGTTGCCCGAAGCTGGTTCTGAGTTTCAAAGTGGATATATCCGGCAGCTTATCCTGCATCCATTTTTCATTCGCAATGTTCCAGCCTGCGGACCCGGAATAAAAGTTCGCGTACCGGTTATTTTCCCCGAAACGGGAGGAACCATCACGCCTTACGTTAAATGAAAAGAGATAACGACTGTCATAATTATAACTCACATTGGCGAACAGGGAAAAAAGAGCCCACTCCTGTTGTGTTTCAGATACTGATCTGGCCTGGGTGTTTAGTCCGTTTCCTAAAAAACGAAGGTTCGGAATCTGATCTGGGAAATTCCTGTCTGATCCCACCTGAGTGATTACTTTATTACTGATTGCTTCAGTACCAAGGAGGAAACTAAAATTGTGCACACCATTGAATGATTTAATATAATTCAGGGTGTTGTCCCATACAATATTGGTATTGGTGATATTGGTTTCGGTCAATACACTGGGACTATTGATACGCAGATGGGTACCGTAATTTTCATCGAATCTTTTATCTTCTGTAATAATAACATCCAGTCCGATATCCGATTTGAATTTTAATCCTTTGGCGATTTTATATTCAAGGAATGCATTACCGAAAACACGAAACACTTTATCCTTATTATCGGTCTTCTCTGCCAGTGCTACCGGGTTATAACCGTCTCCGAAATATTGCGGATCCTGAGGAAGATCAGTAAAACTTCCATCGGCATTATAAACCGGAATGGGCGGTGTTCTGAAAAGTGCATATCGCACCACGCTGCCTCCATTTCCGCCAAAACCGTCACCCGAACTACCTATGACATTTTTGTCAGAGTAGGATAAATTCATATTGTTCCCGAAACTGAGTTTGTCGGTAATTTCTATGTTCAGTTTGGATCTTAGTGCATAACGGTTGTACCAGGAATTAACGATGATTCCATCCTGATTAAAGTAGCTCGCTGAAACATAATACAGCGTCTTCTCATTGCCACCGTTCAGGGTAAGCTCATGGCTTTGCATCTGCGCCGTTTGAAATATGGAACCGAGCCAGTCAGTATTTGCCATAGGCAGACCGGTTGGAATAGGAATCCGCTTGAGTGTGGAATTGGTTATATCTGCGTTATCATTTACGACTGCTTCATTATACAGCTGTACGTACTCAGAAGTATTGGCCATTTTTGTAAGCTGGCCATGTTGCTGCACGCCTCCATAACCGTTGTAACTTACCTGCGCCTTCCCTTTTTTCCCGCCTTTGGTGGTAATTACGATTACACCGTTGGCAGACCGTGCACCATAAATAGCGGTTGATGCTGCATCTTTTAAAACAACGATGGATTCTATATCGCTGGATGGCAAAAAATTAATCCCGTCCTTAGTTGAAATACCGTCAATCACAAACAAGGGATCGTTGTTGTTAATGGTTCCTACTCCACGAATCCGCATGACGATCCCTTCACCCGGCTGACCGGTTGTTTGCATAACCCGCAGACCAGCAGCCTGACCCTGTAATGCCTGGTCTGCAAATCCTACCTGCAATTTGGCCACGTCTGCCATATTCACGATTGAAACGGCACCTGTGATATCCGCCCGTTTTTGTGTTTGATATCCGTATACCACCACCTCCGCCATTGATTTACTATTGGCCTCCATGGTTACATTTACGGCCGGCCGCCCATCGATCGGAATTTCCTGGTCCTTATAACCTATGGAGGATATTTTCAGGATTCCGTTTTCCGATGTGGTAAGAGAAAATTTGCCGTCTTTGTCAGTCTGAACACTTAGTTTGGTTCCTTTCACCGACACGGTTACACCGGCCATCGGCACACCCGCAGTATCTGTCACAACGCCATTCACCAACAGATCTGTCCTGTGCTTTGGATCGACCTTCGCCGCTGAACTTTTTTCAGTAAAAACGAGAATGATATTCTTTTCCAGAGTAAATGATAAACCGGTTTGTTTCGAAATATCACTCAGCAACCGGCTCAACAGTTGCTGGCCTGTGGGAACAAGAATATTCTGATGAATATTTACGAGCATTTCATCGTATCCAAAAGATATGGTTGTCTGTTTTTCTATTACGTCAAAAAACTGGATCAGTGTGAGTTTGCCGGTAGTTACATGCACAAATATCTCGTCCGTATTCCTGGAACCGGAGGGTGCAGCAAGGGATTTTCCAGCGCAGAGGAAAAAGAAAAATACATATAAAGCAAGCCTTGCTAAAGGCAAAAAATACCGGTCGTAAAGACTTCGCATGGCAACGTTAGTTTATAAAACGGTTACTACTTATTTTATCAGAATCGTATCACCCTCTATAACACTTGTCAAACCCTCAACCTTACAGATACTCGCGACTATTTCAGCGGCCGTTGCATTCGTAAATTCTCCTGTAAATCGCCAGGGCTTTTTATCGGACCGGTCAATTAATGTAATGCCGAAAGAGATTTGAATTTTTTTTGCGATCTCTCCAAAGTTGTCACGCCGGAATAGTAAGTGAGCGAGCCGGACAGGAGTGCCATTGGTGATCTGCCATTTTTCTTTAAACAGCTGCCTGGTATTTTGTGAATAGACAACTCTTTCATTTGGCTCCAGCATAACGGATTGCATTTCGGATGAACCATTTCCGGGGATTTCTACTTTCAGTTTGCCCTGCATTAATTCAACCATCACAACAGAATCCCTGCGTTCCTTACGGATGGAAAAGATGGTTCCCAGTACGGTTGCAACTAAATCATCCTGAAATACCTTAAAAGGATGGGCCGTATCGGCAGCTACATGAAAGGAAGCTTCGCCAGTCAGATAAACTTTTCTGATTTTTGAATCAAATATGCGCGGGTATCGCAATTCACTGTGTGGCGCCAAAGTGATGACAGTGCTATCACTGAGCGTCAATACCAGCGGAATGCTCCCTTTATTATAATTTACGATCAGACCTGAATCTGAAACAAGCGTATGCCGGTTAAGAAAATATCCGGTTACTATCAACCCAATCAATACAGGAAGAACCCACCTGAATAATCTTTTTCTCTTATTGTCGGGGACAAGTGTCGGTTTAGGCCAGTTTAAAAATTTAATAACCGACCGGATTCCACCGGTTCCTTCCTCCTGTTGCAGCCTCGCTCTGATTTTTGATAATTCCTCCTGGTATTCATACTCCGGAAGTTTCAGCGAAAATTTTCTAATCCATTCCGCCGCTTCTTCCGCGATCATTTTTTTTTCCGGATTAGCCTTTATCCAGTCCTGCCAGAATTTAATGTCCCGCTGATTCTGACCAAGACAGAAACGAATAAAAGATTCATCCGTGATGAAATTTCCAAGCTGATAAGTTCCCGGGTCCTGCTTATTCATCCATATAGATTATCCAGACACACAGTAAAGCATCCGTAGACAGTAGTGGGGAATACCGGTTGTTTTTACCGGGTTTTTGGAAAATAATTATTTACCGGGCTAAATCATCATCATTCAGCGCATGCATTCTGCAGGATCATAGATGCACGCAAATGAGTGAGGGCCTCATAGATCAGGTTATATATCGTGCGGATGGAGAGCGAAGTTTTAACAGCAATCTGCGCGTAGCTGAGATTATCAAAAAATTTCAATCTGATGACTTCCAGCTGGCCCCTGGAGAGTTTTTTCAGGGCAGCATGAAGATTTGATTTGTCTTCCTCAGACTGCTGGAATGCAATCAGCAGGTCTTCATAAGGCAATATATTACTCAGTGTATTTTCAAATGAAATATTATTGTTCCTTTCGCCGGTTTTACGGGATAACTCGTGAAATATTTTCCGGCGAAGCCAGGTAAAGAGGTAAGCGCGAATATTTTTCACCTTCCCATTGAGTGTGCGCCTGGTTTTCCAGATCTCCATGAATAATTCCTGGATACAGTCTTTGACCATTTCCCGGTCGGCATTCAGGCTGAACCCATAAGAAAAAAGTGACTGATATTGATTTGCATAGATATCCAGGAAGGCATCCCGGTTACCCCGAATCATACAACTCCAAAGATCTGACTGCATAGTGGCAAGAATCGTCGGATCACCGGAATCAATCCCAAACTGATGATCCTTTAAACTCCAGTTTCACAATGTATGTCTTTTCATCATAGTAAGAAGAAATGGTTTGTTTTGCGTCCTCTCCCCTGCCAATAGCGTAGGAAGTTTTACTTCAATGACTGAACGGCGATTGATTTTGCATTTACAAATTCCAGTATACCGTTACGGCCCAGTTCTCTTCCGTATCCGGATTTTTTTATCCCGCCAAATGGCATATGCGGATCTGATTTAACCAGTGCATTGATGAAGACTGCGCCAGTTTCCAGTTCTTTTGCAATTGCAGTGCCTTTATCAAGATCTTCAGTCCAAATACTTCCTCCCAAACCAAAACGGGTATCATTGGCCAGGCGCACGGCTTCGCTTTCATCCTTGGCAGTGATAACCACTGCCAGCGGACCAAAAGTTTCTTCATCAAAAGCCGGCATTCCCTTTTTTACATCAAGGAGCAGGGCGGGTTTGACATTACAGCCATTCATTTCTCCACCTAACTCAAGCCGGGCACCTGATTTTTCAGACTCTCTGATTTGTTCTTTTAGCGTATTGACCAAATCAAGCCTTGCCATCGGCCCCATGGTGGTACTTTCATTGAAGGGATCACCCTGCTTCATCGATTTCCATTGAGTGATCAGTTCCTGCATGAAAGCCGGCATGGCTTCCTGCAGAATGATATATCGCTTGGCACCGATGCAGGATTGACCGGCATTCAGCATACGGGAATTAAGGGCAACAGTAACTGCTTTTTTCATTTTGGCATCCGGTAATATGATCAGGGCATCGGATCCGCCCAGTTCCATGACTGATTTTTTAATAAAGCGCCCGGCCAGGGAAGCCACCGAACTGCCTGCGCGTTCACTTCCGGTAAGCGTTACTGCTTGAACAAGATCGGAACTTAAAATTTTTTCGACGGCTGGGGTATCGGTGATGATCGTTGTAAAGACAGCTTCCGGTGCACCCGCTTCCAGAAAAATTTTCTCTAACGCGAGCGCCGAACCGCAAACATTCGGAGCGTGCTTGAGCAGGGTCGTGTTTCCAGCCATCAGTGTAGGTGCAGCATACCGGAACACCTGCCAGAATGGGAAATTCCAGGGCATGATCGCAAGTACGACGCCAAGGGGCTGATAAATCAAAAAACTTTCCGTGTAATCCGCAGGAAGGATTTCATCTTTTAAAAATTCTTCCGCATGATCCGCGTAATAGTCTGCAGTCATCGCGCATTTTTCCACTTCCCCCCGCGCTTCGGCAATTATCTTTCCCATTTCCCGTGTGATAAGAGTAGCCAGCTTTTCCTGGTCCCGTCGCAAAATCCCTGCAACATTTTTCATGATGGACGAGCGTTCTGAAAACCTGGTTTTTTTCCAGGAATCAAATGCTTTTGCCGACCCCCTGATTAACTGATCCAGCCGGCTGTCATCCATCACAGGATATTCGGCCAGCAATTCCTGTGTGTAGGGATTGATTGATTTAAAAACGGGAGAAGGCATCTAATTTGGAAATTTGGAGATTTGGAAATTTGGAAATTCTCTTTAAGATTCCAGAACTAAAATTACCGATTAAAATTTTCAGTCCCGAACCGGAATTTTCATTTCCAAATTTCCATCCGCCAGCTGGCGGATCAAATTACTTCATCCTCTCTCCAATAGTTTTGAAGTCAACTATATAAATATCATCGTTGCCGTTTCCGTAAGAACCCAGGATCTCCCGGATTTGTGCAGCGGTTTTTGATTCCGTGAATGGAAATTTCACCAACTGCTTTTTAGTTGTAAAGAAAAAATACCGCTTATCAAAAGACACGAAAGGTGAGTAGTCGAGTGAGGAAGAATTGATTTCCTTTCCAAAATGAACAGCAGGCAACCAGGAGCCATTCCTGTTCAGGCAGTAGTACAGATCTCCACCACCAAGATCATCCGGTCTTTTATAAGATGAAAAAATAATATAGTTTTCATCCGGATCAACAAAGGCGTTGAAGTCATAACCTTTTGAATTGACTGTTTCGGGCAGAACAACCGGCAGCTCATATTTCCCATCCCTGAACCGCGAGAAAAATAAATCATCTTTTGTTTCTCCGTTGTCACGCGTAAAATACAAATTGCCATTTTTAGACAGGGAGGGATAAAACTCATCCTTGTCCGTATTGATCAATGTGTCCAAAGGAACCGGGGATTCCCAAATGTTTCCTTTCTTCTGTATATACCAGATATCATAATCCTTTTTACTGCTGTCTGCGTTATTCCATGGCCGGTTGGAGGTAAAATAAATTTTGGTGCCGTCAGGAGAAAACGCAGGCTCCAGGTCATTAAACCGGCCGGAAAACCACGCGGTCTCCGGCTTTGACCATACCCCGTTATTTTTCTTCGAATGTAATATCACGGAAAAAGATCCAAAAGACCATTGAAGCGTATACAACAAATCATTCCCGTCGGGGGATACCGCCATATCCCGGTTTGAAAATCCGTCAGATATGATTCCGGGTCCAAATACTTTTGGAATATCTGTATTATAGAATTGAATTCCGGGCTGTGCAAAAACAGATTCAAAACAGAAAAATAAAATAATCAGGAGTCTGTATTTCATGATCAGGTTTTAGGGTTAACTATTGGTTGGCTTTAAGCCTTAGGCCTTAGGCTTTAGGCTTTAGGCTTTAAGCATTAGGCTTTAAGCATTTGGCTTAAAAAGGAAGATAAACGAAAATAAACAGATCTATTGCTGGGCGGCGGGGGATAAATGGGGTGATGCGGACACTAAATTCCCCGGATTCAATTCTACCTTATTAAGATCCTGGAAAATATACCCGTCTTCGTAGTCCACTGAAACGAATACGGTAAGA
>Ga0163162_10003268_pt1 | contig 15510 bp, 11 predicted proteins | sample S55metaG_FD_115310 | JGI IMG/M metagenome (GOLD analysis project Ga0163162, IMG submission 115310) | Switchgrass rhizosphere microbial communities from Kellogg Biological Station, Michigan, USA - S5-5 metaG | ecosystem: Host-associated > Plants > Roots > Rhizosphere > Soil | place: USA...
AAGACAACAACGAGCCTGGCGGCTGATTCATGAACGGCATGAACTTGTCAGGAAAGCCGGGCATAGTGCAGCCGATACAAATTCCACCGACATTGGGACAACCGCCAATACCGCCGATCCAGCCACGTTTCCCGACGTTGCATTGCACTACGGGCCCCCAGCACCCAAGCTTGACGATGCAGAGGGGTGAACCATATTCCTCGGCGAACTGTGCCTGCTCGTAAAAACCGCCGCGATCGCAGCCTTCGTGAACCGTATTGCCAAAGAGCCAGGTAGGACGCAACACCTCATCAAGGGGGATCATTGGTGCGCGACCCGCCGCCATGTAGAGCAGGTACAGCAGAGTCTCCATGAAATTGTCTGGCTGCACCGGGCAGCCCGGCACACAAACAATAGGGATGTCGGCTTTTGACCGCCACTTCCAGCCCAGGTAATCCGCGAGCCCCATGCAGCCCGTCGGATTTCCTTCCATGGCATGAATGCCGCCGTAAGTCGCGCATGTTCCCGCCGCGACCACGGCCCAAGCCTTGGGCGCAAGCCGATCGATCCATTCGCAAGTCGTGATAGGTTGGCCGGTCTTAGCATCGGTACCGAAGGAAGCCCAGTATCCTTCCTCTTTATTAGTCTCGTCCGGAATAGAGCCCTCGATCACCAGGATGAAGGGATCCACCTGGCCTTCCGCCGCCAGGTGGAAACGCTTCATAAACTCATCGCCGTTTTCGATCGCGAGGAAGGGGTTGAGGAAATTGACTTTAGGAATCCAGGGCAGCGCGCCGGTGACAATGTCCTCAAGACTGGGCTGTGTAGCCGCAGTCATGGCAATCGTGTCACCGTCGCAGCCGAGACCGGCCGTTATCCAGAGGACATCGATTTCCGAAATCGGCGCGGAGCTCGGACCATCAACTCCCGCCCTGGCAACTGCATCCGGCATCGCGAGACAACTCTCCGCCGTCTGAAAGCGAGTTGCTTCCCGGCAGCCTGCAAGAGAAACGGCTAACACTCCGCTTCAGCCGCGTATTCTACCCCAAAGTTTCACCCCTTGACGCGCTTCGAATGCGCCATCCCTGGCCAATAACACGCAGGTGGTGATTCGCGGCCGATTTATCTGTTCATATCCGACAACGCAAACTTGCCCAGCAGAAATGGATGCGAGGTGGGAGCCTTGGTCTCGGCGCCAGCGGCTGGGTAGGGATCCTGAGTCAGTGTTGGGAATCCCCAAATGTTGCCGTTCCGTAGGTCAATTGCCACCTTGCCCATTACCTGGCGGCTGCCATCCGGGGCCCGCAGCATCACCACTCCCGGCTCAAAGTAAATGGGCTGAGGGTCGCCGGATTGAGCCTGCGCCACCGGTGGAGCAATATAAGAATGGATGGCAATCGCACTCAAGGAAACTGCAATCACAAATAAAAGACACCTCACCACTCTATCTATTGCCATGCGCTCTCCAGAATGTTGCTTCGAATTTGCCGGGATTTTAAACCTAAGGGATTCCGGAATCCACGCTTAGGTTCCGGGACGTCTACTCGGTGGGCAACAATCCACTGCACAAAGATCAGGACGGGGGCCTAAAACTCCCAATGCAAGCCTCGGCTTGCTCTCGTCGATCCGTTCCTCGACCAGTTCACGAATCATGCGGATGAATCTGGGATGTGTGCCTACAGTCGCGGCCCGCACCATGTGAATGCCGAGTTCCTCGCATAACTGGCGGGCCTCGGTATCCAGATCGAAAATAATTTCCATGTGGTCTGAAACGAAGCCAATTGGAGCAATCACCAAGTCCGTTGTTTCTCCGTTCTGACTGACCTCGCGCAGACAATCGAGAATGCTCGGTTCCAGCCAGGGCTGCGACGGAGGTCCGCTACGGCTTTGATAAGCGAGCCGCCAATTCTTTCGTCCCACTTGCTCCGCCACCAGACGCGCGGTTTCTTTGAGCTGCATTTCGTAATCAGAACTTGCCGCCATAGTCATCGGAATGCTGTGCGCGGTGTAGATGAGCTGAGCCGTGGGCTGCCGTGGTGCAGGAATCTGATCGAATACTTTCTTAATTCGATCCGCGCTGGCTTCGACGAATCCGGGATGATTGTGAAACACGCGAATCTTTTCCACGACGGGCGCACCCTCGCCAATCGCTTCCCGGGCCCGTGCGATATCTTCTCGATACTGCCGGCAGCTGGAATGCGAGCTGTAAGCGGAAGTCACAAAAGCCAAAGCGCGCTGGATGCCGTCGGCTTTCATCTGCTGCAAAGTATCCGAAAGCATCGGATGCCAGTTACGATTGCCCCAATAAACAGGCAAATGAGGACCATGCTCGGCTAACTCGGCTTCCAGGGCCGAGATCAATTGACGGTTCTGGTCGTTGATCGGACTCTTCCCGCCAAATTGGTAATAGTGTTCCGCCACCTCCAACATGCGCTCTCGAGGGACATTCTTGCCGCGTAGGACATTTTCCAGAAAAGGCATAACATCCGCGGGCTGCTCAGGACCGCCGAAAGAAGTGACCAGGATTGCGTCGTAATTCATTGGGATAAAGGAACTTTTCTGCAAGAACCGCAGTCTTGCTCTTGAAGTATATCGGGAACCACGAACCCTTTATCCGCAACGGTTCGCCGACTCACTGAATATGTAGGCCCTGAAAAACAAAAGTCTTTTGCGTAAAAGCACCTCAGTGTCCTCTGTGTCCTCCGTGGTTAATCGTCTTTCAGTAAGCCGTTTCCCCTGCCGAGATATCTGGCTCTTGACATATTCCTATATCGGAATGTATCTTAAAAGCGTGCCCCGAGCCACCACCACTTCCGACGCTTTCAATGCGGTAGCCGAGCCTCGGCGCCGCGAGATCCTTAACTTCCTTGCGCAGGGGGAACAGGCGGTTGGAGACATCGTAGTCAGGTTGCGCCTCGAACAGCCTTCCGTATCCAAGCATCTGCGCGTACTCCACGATGTCGGCCTGGTTCATGTGCGGCGCTCGGGACGCCACAAGCTGTACCGGGCAAACGCCGAAGCAATTCGCCCACTCCACGAATGGACAAAAACGTTCGAACGCTTTTGGAACCATCAATTGCTTCGCGTCAAGGAACGAGCCGAAGCAAAAAACAAGCTGGCGACAATATCTGATCAGAATTGAATTGAGGAGGAAAGATGACTTCGACAATGACTGCTGGAATCGAGAATTTGACCCTCAACATAACCCGCGAAATACATGTGGACGCGCCGCTGGAAACAACGTTCGAGGCATTGCTGGAACAGATCGGTCCCGGAAACGAGTCCTCTAACGGACCGATGCCCATGAAACTTGAGGCGTGGCCCGGCGGTCGATGGTATCGCGACCTGGGCGAAAACAACGGCCACTTCTGGGGAACCGTGCAAGCCATCAAACGGCCGACCTTGCTCGAAATCTCCGGACCACTGTTCATGTCGTATCCCGCGGTTTCGAACGTGCAATACCGCCTGACTGCGGATGGCGGTGGCACGCTGATCAAGTTTCATCACGCCGCCCTCGGACTCATTCAGGACGAACACAGACAAGGCGTCGTGAAGGGTTGGACCTACCTGCTCGATCGCATCCGGGCACGGGCCGAAGCCGGCCGTTCCCGCTAGCGGTCGTTACGGGGGAAGAGCCAGTTATGTGCCCAGCGTGTATGGCGAGTGCGGCATTGTTGGCGGGAAGCGTTGTGACCACCAGCGGGATCACCGCGCTGGTTGCAAAGATGGTTGGCAAGAAGACACAGAAGACTGGCGTTTCAAATCACTTGAATAAAGGGAGCAAAGATCATGACTACATTGACGAGCAAAACGGAACTCTCGAGGGTCGTTTCCCCCGCAGAATGGCTGGCAGCGAGGAAAGACTTGCTGAAGGATGAAAAAGAGTTCTCCCATCTACGCGATGAGTTGAGCCGGAAGCGGCGCCAAATGCCGTGGGAAAAAGTCGAGAAGAAATATTTGTTCGATGGCCCAGATGGCAAAGAGTCACTGGCCGATTTGTTCGGCGGACGCAGCCAACTGATCGTCTATCACTTCATGCTTGGTCCCGGATGGAAAGAGGGCTGTCCGAGTTGCTCATTCCTGGCCGATACATTCGATGGTATTACCGTGCACCTCGCCCATCGCGACACCACGCTGCTGGCGGTTTCGCGCGCGACCCTGCCCGAGATCCAGGCATTCAGGAAACGCATGGGATGGCGCTTCAAGTGGGTGTCGTCGTTTGTGAACGACTTCAATTACGACTACCACGTGTCGTTCACCAAGGACGAAATCTCCAAGGGAAAGATTTCCTACAACTACGATATGACGGAGTTCCCTTCCGAGGAAGCCCCCGGCGCCAGCGTGTTCTACAAGAACAAAGATGGCGAAATCTTCCACACCTATTCCAGCTTCGGCCGTGGACTGGACCTGATGCTGGGCGCATATAACTATCTCGACATCACGCCGAAAGGCCGTGACGAAGACAACCTGGTGTTCAGCATGTCCTGGGTCCGCCACCACGACCGATATGACGACAACTATGCGGTCGATGCGAAGCAAACCTACGTGGCTCCAGCAAAGTCAGAGTCGTCGTGCTGTTCAGACGCGGAACACAAATAACCTACGGAGACTCATAGCTGAGGTGGAGGAGCACCACGAGCCACGCAGGGGCGGGTGCTCTCACCGCCCGGCGGGGCGAAGCACCGCGATGGTTTTCGCCGAAATTAAAAAACTTTAGTGAACTGCCGCCACCCGCCCGGACGAGGGCGTCCGGGCCTAGGCGAGTTTGCCTCATCCCATCATTTCGGATTCGCCCTTTTCTCCACTCCCTGAGTGCTGAGCAACCGCAGAGCATCTTTGGCGTTGAACGGATAGCGGCGAACAGATTGTTGCCCGGTTGTGCTCAGCGAAATGTCCACTCGCCGGTTATTGGCCAGTACGATAACTCGTAAATTATTCAGCATCTTCTGACGATCGTCGTCACTCAGGTCAGGATTCTGTGCGATCTGTTCTTTCACCTGGCTGGCGGTAAGATTGTCCTCCTTGCCAAACGATTGAACCTCGATGCTGCTGGCCGGAACACCATGCTCGACCAGAAAGCCCTTGGCGCGGTCCACTCGCCGCTTGGTGAGCGCTTTGTTGTATTCGCTCGATCCGCGCAGATCGGCATGGCCACCAAGGATCAGCCTGGCGTCGGGCCTGAATGTGAGGTAGCGGGTAAAGCCGGATGCCAGGTCACTCAACACACCCTGCTGGCTATCGACCAGCCCGCCTCCGGGTTTTTTCTCCGTCGGCCGGGCAGTCTGGAAGTAGATGCTGTGCAGGGCCAGCCGGGCCTCCAGTTCTGTAACCTCTGCGGGAGGCGACGGCGGGGCGAGGGCTTCCACCATCACGCTGGTGGTTGACGAAGCTGTCAGCGCAGGATTGCGATCGTCACTGGCAGTGCATGTGATGGTGATCGGTCCCGGCTGCGCGCCGCTCGTGTCCAGAGTGGCTGTGGCATCAGTTCCGGAAAGTGTTCCAGCCGTGGCGTTGTAGCCATAGCGGATCCGGCGCTGGTCGGGACTGCTGGCGTTGGATCGGATGCTCGCGGAAGAGCCAGCAGTCACAGTGCTAGGATCTGCGGTGCATGAAATCTCAGGAGGATGTGGCCGCTTCACCGTGAACGTGGCCGCACAAGAGGCGACACCTCGCTTGCTGCCGTCGGTTAAGTTTGCACTGACCGTGTAAGGGCCCGGTTGCAAACCAGCGGTATCAATCTGCGTGGAAGCATTCGTCCCGGCAACGCTGACGCCGTTGCCACTCCAGTTGTAATGCACGGTGCGATGCGGGTTAAAATTCGATCCATTTGAACTTGCATTCACTGGTTCCCCGCCAAAAACTTCGGCTGGCTCGACCGTACAGGCCGCAGCCGGCGGGAGCGGCGGCGATCCGCCACCGAACATGCAATTCAGCCCGGTCTGCAGTCGTACGCCCCTGATTTCGGTTTCCGGAGTCGTCGCCGGAGGACCGTAGCGGTAGTTGGAGTAGACAAAATCGGCGCGAAGCATCCGCCATGCGATATGCCGCGTCAGGTTCAGGTCGAGGCCGCCGCCAGCCATGATCCCCAATTTCTGGATGTCGTGAAAGGCATCCGGCATGAGCCGGTGATCGCCCACCAGCACTTCAAGAAACGGGGAAAAATGGCGATGGCGGAAGGTGAACTTTGGACCCATAGAGAGGTTCGACAGCGCGGTATCATCGACACGGTCAGTTCCGACTTCTCCGCTATTCCACAGCGTGCTGCTATCGAGCGTGATTCCCAGCCAACGGTTGAAATCATACGTGACGCTTGCGCCCACACCTCTCGGATTTGGCTCCAGCCGGCTGCTTACCGGTGCAATGCCAATTGCAAAAGCAATCGCCGCCAGGAGGATGACAACAACTGAGCCGCGAGGGCCGTGAGAGTCAGATGACATACAAAGATTCCTCCGCGTACTGCATAACTTGAAAACCGTTACGAACTGCCGTGCGGCTCGCACTCAGGGCAGGGTGATGATGTTGCTGTCCAATGTGAGCCCGCCGTTACGAGCCAAGGCCCGGCCGGTCAGAACAGCGCCTGTATCGAGCGTGATCGACTGCAGCGCCAGGATCGTTCCCTCGAAGATGGAGTTGGTTCCCAGCGTGGCCGACGTTGAAACCTGCCAGAAGACGTTCTTCGCCTGGGTTCCACCGGTCAGGACAACCTGCGTGCCGCCCAAAGTCGTCAGAGTCGATCCAATCTGAAAGATGAAGACCGCATTGGGATCACCTTGTCCGTCGAGGAAAACCTGCCCGGCGGACAGCATGACCGTGCTGGAATTCTTGTAAACGCCCGGAGTGAAGGTCAGGCCGCTCAAGTCTCCCGTGAGCACCGCCGCTCCCAGCACTCCCGCGGCGTAGTTATAGGCCGCAGTCAAATCCAGTTGCGCCTGCGCGGCGGTGGTGTCGTCAATGTGCATTACCGCCGGAGGAGTAAGAACTCCCGGTGGAAACCCAGTGACGGCTGATCCCGGACTCAAAGCCAGGTCTCCTCCAGTGATCACAGTCGGACCGGTATTCGTGATGGTCGAGCCTGCCAGATCCGCAAAATTAGCAGCAGATCCCAAGGGCACGGGGGCCTGACAGACCACCGCCGAAGTCGTGAAGCTCCAGGTAAAGTCGCTGGCCAATCCAGCACCGAGCAGGTCCTGTGCCCCGGTAGTGACTGTGGCGGTGTACGGGGAGTCGAGAGCCAGCGGTGCCGAGGGAGTGAAAATCGCAGTCTGGTTGGGCACATCGTACGTAACGTTCCCAGCGGCGCCCGTCCCGGCGAGAGTGAACGTGGTAGCGCCGATGGTGGCTGGATTCATTGCTTCATTAAAGGTTGCGGTAACCGTTGTATTGGGACACGCCCCGTCAGTGGGGGTGAAGGACACTACTGCCGGCACTCCCGTTCCCGTGCAAGCGATCACGCCCGTGGTGAAACTCCATGCAAAATTGCGCAGCAGATGATTTCCAAAGACATCCGTCACCCCAGTAGTGAGTGTGGCGGTATAGGAAGTGTTCAATGCGATAGTTCCACTGGGAGTGAAAATCGCGGTATTGCTCGCCGCGTTGTAGGTAACCTGTCCCGGCACGGCGGTGGCGTTTGGTCCGGTAAGAACAAATGTGGAGGCCTTGATGGTGGCCGGGTTCATTGCTTTGGTAAAGGTGGCAGTAACCAGCGTGTTCGGACAGGCCCCTGCGGCACCGGCAAGAGGCGCCACGGACGCGACCGTAGGTGGAGTCAGGCCCGGGTTTCCGCCCGTTTCGTCCGGATCGCTGCATCCCGTCGCGACGACAAGTAGCAGAAATGCCGTGAAGCAGATCGCGTGTGTCCTGTACCTTCGCATGGCCATCACCCTTCTCGTTCGCTGCACCGCTGAAACACAGCCGATGAGCAGAAGTGCAATTGGGTGACCGAACCTAAGGGACGTACTCGGTGAGTTCTGACCTTCCATCTTCTTGGTGCACCGAACAACATGGCGAGAGCCACACGCTCCCCCGAATCTCCCGCGTCTTGAACGATTTGCTCCCTTGCGCGAAAGCTCGCCCAGATCGCTCGGGCAATATTTGGTCCGCACACTTTGATTAAGGGAATGAAGTCCACCGCAGGTTGGCGAAACAAACTTCCGGACGATTCCGTTCCATAGTGGGAGAAGGCATTCCCATGATGGAAATAAAACAAGCGATGAAGTGAAGCCGACCGCCAGCGACGCCGATATTTCTGACCTCGCGAACCAGCGAAGTCCTCCGGCGCCCGCGGTTGCCGTCGCAGGCTTAATGTATGATTTAGCGCTAAGACCGATTGCACCTAACTGGCCTCATACCAACGACTCGGGCCCAATGAACCAGATCGAGTTAAGCAACCGTCACGCCATCGTCACCGGGGGTGCGCAGGGCATCGGATTCTCCATCGCCGAGCGCTTTCTCTCCTCAGGCGCTTCAGTTTCCCTCTGGGATCGCGATCAACAATTGCTCGCCTCCGCCGCGCAAGAACTCGCCGCCTACGGCACGGTTGACGCCGTCACCACTGACGTCACCGATCCCGAGAGTATTCGCCAGGCTACCGACTCAACCGTGAACAAGTTCGGACGGATCGACATTCTGGTAGCCAACGCCGGGATTTCCGGCCCCACGGTCAAAACCTGGGAATATCCCGTCGATGTATGGAAGCAGGTGATTGACGTGGATCTGCTCGGCGTGTTTCTCTGCTGCCGCGCCGTCGTACCCATCATGCTGAAGCAGAAGTATGGACGGATCGTGAACGTGGCCTCGATTGCAGGCAAGGAAGGAAACCCTAACGCCTCCGCCTACAGCGCGGCCAAGGCAGGCGTCATCGCGCTGACCAAGTCACTGGGGAAAGAACTGGCCGACCAGAACATCGCGGTCAATTGCATTACGCCGGCGGCGGCGCGCACTAGAATTTTTGAGCAGATATCGCAAGAGCATATCGACTACATGCTCTCCAAGATCCCGCGGGGACGTTTTCTCGAACTCGACGAAATCGCTGCTTTGGTGGCGTGGATGGTGTCCGAAGAAAACTCTTTCACCACGGGCGCGGTTTTCGATCTGAGCGGCGGACGCGCTACCTATTAGTCGTGTGTCGCAGCGCAGGCTAACCTTGCTCGTCCGCCCTATCGGCGATACTGTTGCGTAATGCGACCCCTACGGTATTCCATCAACGTCACATTAGACGGGTGCTGCGATCATCGTGCAATTTCCCCGGACGAAGACTTGCATCGTCACGCGGTCGAGAACCTCAACCACGCCGATGCCCTGCTCTTTGGCCGGGTGACTTACGAAATGATGGAAGCAGCATTTCGGCCGCCGGCGCAGACTGGAGTGAGGCCTGATTGGATGGAACCCTTCGCCCGTACGATTGACGCGGCAAAGAAGTACGTAGTGTCGGGTACCCTGGACCGGGTCGATTGGAATGCGGAGCTCGTCCGCGGGGATCTCGGGAAGGCCGTTCAGCAGCTCAAGCGGGAGTCGGGAAAGGGGCTGCTGGTGGGAGGCGTGAAACTCCCGATGGCGTTGGCCGAGCTGGGAATGATCGATGAGTACGAGTTTGTTGTGCAGCCCAGGCTAGCGGGCCACGGGCCGACGTTGTTCGCGGGGCTATCGAAGCCCGTTGACTTGAGACTCGTGAGCCGGCTGGAGTTCGGCTCGGGAGCGGTGTCGATGCGGTACGAGCCGAGGAAGTAGCCATTGGGCTTGTTAGTTTTGACTCGCCCCATCCGCAGTAACAGCCTTGGCTCTGCGACATGCCACTAGCCTGAAAACGCAAAGTCCAAACCTTCAGCGACGACTTGAAGTGTTCACCCGGCGCAGCAGATCAGGCGACTTCATCTGCCGGCAGCGTTCTTCGAAATCTGGATGCGGCCCCGTCCAACGAAGATCCTCGACTGATTCGAAAACCGGCACGTCCAGCCGTAAGGTTGCGAGGGTGCGAAACAACACCGCATCATCCCACGAATTAAACAAAGACTCGGAAAGAGCGCGGGCTCTCTTGATCGATGGATGCCACTTCTGCCAATCCCTTGGAATGTCTTCCAGGTGAGGATACTGAGAGAGAGTGAGGGCCGCCGCCTTCGCGCCCCATCCCGCGACACCGGGGAATCCGTCCGCGCTATCGCCCACCACGGCGAGATAGTCAGGAATTGATTTCGGCTGCACGCCAAACTTGGCGACGACGCCAGCCTCATCGCGCACAATCTCCAGCCTTCGGTCGAATTGAACGACTCGTTTCCCCACCACACACTGGCTCAAGTCTTTGTCCGGCGTGCAAATGAGCGCATGGCTCACGCGTCCGTCTGCTGCTGCCTTGCTGGCGGCCGAAGCCAGTGCATCATCGGCTTCGAAGTAGACCATCGGCCACACCAGTACTCCCATCGCCTGCAACGCTTCCTCAAGGATGGGGAACTGCGACAGCAGCTCAGGCGCGACCCCTTCGCTGGTTTTATATCCCGGATATAGATCGTTTCGAAATGATTCCACTACGTGATCGGTGGCAACTCCAAGATGGGTCGCGCCACGCTCGATCATGGAGAGAACAGAGGTCAGGACGCCGCGCACCGCGCCGATCTCATGACCGTTCACGTCCTTCGACGCAGGCACGGCGAAGAAGTGCCGGAACAATTCATACGTCCCGTCAATTAAGTGCACATCCATGCGGCTTCAATCACTTTCCCAAATGATGTTATACGATGCTTGTGACTCGTTACACGGGGAGGCATCATGCGCAAGCCTGAAACTGGTGGTCCATTCGGAGTCTTTATTATTCTTATGAGCCGGTCGCTGTGCGCGGCTCTTGCCATATTACTGCTTCCTTCAGCTTTGATGGCCGCTCCTCCTTCTCCGGCCGCCGACCGCGTATACCGCAACGGCGTGATTTTCACGGCGAATGCCAAAAATGAAACTGCCGAGGCGCTCGCCATTCGCGACGGGAAAATCGTTTACGTCGGCAGCAATCAGGGAGTAGCGCCATTCACCGGTCCGGCAACCGTGTCTGTGGACCTGCAGGGAAAATTCCTGATGCCAGGCCTGATCGACGGGCATATGCATCCGCTCGAGGCTGGGCGGCAACTCTTGCAGTGCAGCCTCAACTATGAATCGCTGACCATCGCCGAACTGCAGCAGAGGGTTCAGGCCTGCCTTGACCACTCGAAGTCTACCGACCCGAATGCCTGGCTCGAAGTGGTGAGCTGGTTCCAGGAAAGCATGCGCCCCGCTGGCGTAAAGACCAGCCGTGCCACGCTCGATGCGTTGAAAACGTCCCGGCCGATTATCGTCCGTTCGTCGTTTGGGCACACCGTGCTCGCCAACACACGCGCGCTACAGTTGGCAAAGATCACAGCCAGCACGCCCGATCCGATTGGCGGCAAGATCTGGCGCGATGCCAGCGGCGAACCGACGGGCGTGCTCGAGGATGCGGCGCACGAAGGGTTCACCGAACTTTTGCCCAAGCCCACGGCAGAGGAAGACGTGACGGCCGCGAAAGCTGCGCTCAAGGCCATGAACCAGCAAGGCGTCACCAGCTTTCTCGATGCCGCCGCGGCGGCCGAAGACATGGCAGCCTTCGCGGCAGTTCGACGAACTGGAGGCCTCACGGTGCGGGCGCACTTTGCCCCGGTAATCGCCCCGGCGGAAAGCGGCAATCCTCAGGGTGCAGTTGCGCTCGTGGTGGCGTTCGCCAAACAATACGATGAAGGCGCAATCGCCGCCGCACCGGGTATCACGGTCAGAAACTCGAAGCTGTTTCTTGACGGCGTGATCGCCGCTCCCGCGTTGACAGGCACCCTGCGCGAACCTTATTTCACTAATACTGGGACAGCAGAGAGTCCGCACTGGGCACCAGGTCCGAGCCGTGGACCGGCAGTCTACTTCCCTGCGGATGCCCTTGCGACCATCCTCGTCGCTCTCGGTCGCTCCGGAATCGATCCTCACATGCACGCCGATGGCGACGGAGCCGTCCACGCCGGGCTCGATGGCATTGAAGCACTACGTAACGCCTTGCCCTCGGCCGACATACGTCCGGCGATCGCGCACGACGAAATCGTCGATCCGGTGGATTTTGGGCGCTACAAAAAACTGGACACAATTCCAGTGCTGTCATTCCAGTGGGAAAAGCCTGCAGGGGACACTCTGGGACTTAGGAATTATTTTGGTCCAGCACGAATGAAGATTCTGGAACCCGCCGGATTACTGGCCGCGGCCGGGGCCCGCATCGCCTTTGGCAGTGACTGGCCGGTAGACAAACTAGACGAATGGTTCGCTCTCAAAGTCAGCGTGACCCGCACCAACTCACCCGACGCGCCAGCCGAGTACCGGGGCCGGCTGGGCGACGATCCCGGCTTGTCACCGGCAGCCGCTCTTCGCGCCATCACCATTAATGTCGCCTATGAGCTCCACCAGAACGACGCAACCGGATCCATCGAAGTCGGCAAGTTCGCTGACCTCATCGTGCTCGACCGTAACCCACTCAAAATACCCGCCGAGGATATCGCCAACACTCGTGTGCTCGAAACCGTTGTCGGGGGGAACGTTATATACCAGATTGCAGGGCACTAAGGCGCCGGAGCGGACCCGGGCGGTCCTACAGTTAAGTTCAGCCGGCCCACTGAACCTTCCTGATAGACCGCAGGCCTCGCGGCTCCAGAAAAGGAGCTCCAAACGACATCAGTACGCCTGCAGTCAGAGCGTAGAACCCTCTGCCGCCGCACGTTTCAAGTGAAACCGGGCACGAAACGCAAGAAACCGTAAGTTTCGCGCCCTCCTTCCATTGTTTCCAATGCGGGGAATCGGTTTTTCGCCTGACGTTTGTGCTTGACTTCGCACCATGATCGAAAGTAAAAGATCATAATCGCAATGATGTGAAACATTGCGCCCGTCTCTTTATTATCCTGTCCGAACCAGAGGGTTGAACATGTCACGCTTCTCCGATGGGTTTCGTCGCCTTCAGTTCCTCTTCGGCATCGTACTCACGATTGCCGTGCTGCTGACTCCGCACGCGACGGGTCAGGCGAGTTATACGTCCCAGGTGCGCGGCAATGTGACCGACCAGACTGGTGCCGTCGTGGTAAATGCGCTGGTGACCATCACCAACGACGGCACCAATGTCTCCACCAGCGTCCACACCGACGAGCACGGTCTCTATCTTCTGACCGGCCTGCGCCCCAGCACCTACACCATCAAGATCGACGCCGCAGGTTTCCGGTCGGCGGAGAGCAAGAACGTGATTTTGACGGTTGACCAGCAGGCTACTTTGAACTTCAGCCTGAAGCCGGTCAGCTTCAACATCACGGTGGACGTGACCGAAGCGCCTCCTCTGCTCGACACAGACAGCGCCACTCTAGGCACCGACGTCAGCAACGAGTACGTGCGGGACATCCCTCTTTACAACCGGAGCTTGTTCGGTCTGGTGTTTCTGGCTGGAGGCGTAACCGAGACTACGGGCTCGGGAATCAACGACAACTATCCTTCAGGCACCAACTTCGTCTCCAATGGCCAGCGCAACGCGACCGCACAGGTCAGCATCGACGGCAGCCCCCTCAGCGCGCCAGAGCAGGGTGAAGGCGGTAACTCTAACGTGTACTACCAGCCTTCGGTGGAGATCGTGCAAGAGTTCAAGCTCCAGAACAACAGCTTTTCGGCCGAGTTCGGCAACAACGGAGGAACCGTCGTCAACATCGTGTTGAAGCAGGGCACGAACCAGTTTCACGGTAGCGGATGGTGGTACGGGCAACGGTCGGCCTTCGACGCACGCGATTTTTTCAACAGTGGCGAAAAACCCGATCACGTCCGCGACCAATACGGCTTCGCGGTAGGCGGGCCCATCATCAAGAACCGTACATTCTTCTTCGTGGATTTCGAAAAAACCCGGCAACGGGACCCCGTCAACATTGAAGGGATTGTGCCCACGGACCTGGAGCGTACCGGTGACTTCTCGCAGAGCCTGGCCAACCTGCCGGATCCGAACAATCCAGACACGGCCAGCGCAGGGATTTACGATCCTTGTGCGAAAAACACGGATCCGAACTTCGTGTGTCCGCGCGAGCAGTTTTCTGATGGGGGAATTCTGAACAAGATTCCCGCGGCCAACATCGATCCCATCGGGCAGGCGATCTTGAATTTGTATCCGCATGCCAATGTGCCGAACGCGGCCTATCCGGACCCAAACTTCCGCGCGGTGACTCTGTCGACCGCCCCAGCCTGGCAGTTCGATGTGAAGATCGATCACCAGATCGCCAACAACCACAAGATCGGTGGCCGTTACAGCCGAGCACATAGTGAGAACACCGTTCCGACCATCGTAGGCAACGGGGATCAGGGCGATGGAGTGATCTACCTGACGACCGTACAGAACGGCAACCTTGAATATAACTGGGCGATCAAACCAACGGCACTCTGGACGAACCGCTTTAGCGTGGATCGGGTACACGCGCCCGGTATTAGCAATCACTATCCGACATTGAGTGATGTGGGGTTGCCTTCCATTTTGAACCAGAACGGACTGGACCGGATACCCGCCATCAACGTGGGAGATCCTTTCCTATCCATGTTTACCCAGTGCTGCGTGGACACCGCTTTTGCGCACTCTCTCTACAGCTACTCTTCGTCGTTGCAGTGGGTGAAAGGGCGGCATTCGATCACCTTCGGCGGCGAGCAGCGCCAATTCTTTAACAATTTCTTTCAGCCGGACAATCCCACCGGGATTTTCAACTTCACGCGAGACGTGACCACCCAGGATCCCAATGGCGGCCTGGGAGACAACAATCAGGGCAATCCATTTGCCACCCTGCTGGTTGGTTATCCCTCGCCGGAAGATTCCGAACTGCACATCATTCCGTCTGTAGCGGATAAATCGGTCGAGTCAGCCTTTTATGTACAGGATGACTGGAAAGTCACTCCCAAACTCACCGTGAATCTTGGCCTGCGCTACGAGTGGAGCACACCTTATTCGGAACGAACCAACCAATTGCAATTCAGCAATTTTACGGGGGACACGGGTATCAACATCCCAGTGGCTCGCAGTGCGGACCCCGCGTTCGACTTCGGACAAATCGGGCAATTGAAAGGAACGACGGTGTTCGCGGACTCAGGACATCGCAACGCCCGTGTGGATCGGAACAACTTTGCTCCGCGCCTGGGATTCGCTTACCAGCTGGCGAGCAACACTGTGTTACGGGGCGGGGCAGGCGTTTTCTACGGGATGAACGTGGCCACCAATTTCCAGTACGCCGGGCCTTCGTTCTCGAAGACCGCGCCGCTGTATTTCACCAAGGACAACTATGTGACGCAATACGCGACGCTGGAAAATCCCTTCCCGGCAGGGCTGGCGCCGCCGCAAGGCAGAACCTATGGGAAGCTGGCGAACTGGGGATTCGGCAACGGCAGTGACCTGGACACGGGCGTCGCGCGCAATGCGGAAATCTACCAGTGGAACCTGGGAGTGCAGCACCTGTTGCCGGGACAAATCGTGATCGCGGCGGACTATGCCGCGAACCGCGC
>Ga0163162_10003270_pt1 | contig 15507 bp, 15 predicted proteins | sample S55metaG_FD_115310 | JGI IMG/M metagenome (GOLD analysis project Ga0163162, IMG submission 115310) | Switchgrass rhizosphere microbial communities from Kellogg Biological Station, Michigan, USA - S5-5 metaG | ecosystem: Host-associated > Plants > Roots > Rhizosphere > Soil | place: USA...
AATTATTTCAAGGCCAGCATGTGCACGAGATCGATCATTCGATGTGGCGGCAATTTATTTTTTTCCGCCAATGGCAGGCATTGAAATTATTGGGACATCAAACCGGTTTAAAGTTTATAGGTGACCTTCCCTTTTATGTAAGTTATGATTCCGCCGATGTGTGGTCTCATCCTGAACTGTTTAAACTGGACCAGGATAAAAATCTGGCCGGCGTAGCCGGCGTACCTCCCGACTATTTTAATGCAGGCGGGCAATTGTGGAATATGCCTGTTTATAAATGGCCTGTACACCGGGCAACCGGATATGCCTGGTGGCTTGCACGAATAAAAAAGAATATGGAATTCTTCGATTTGATCAGGTTAGATCATTTCCGGGGATTCCAGCGATTTTGGGAGGTTCCGGCAGGCGAAAAAAATGCCATCCACGGTAGTTGGAAATTCGGTCCCGGGGCAAAAATCTTTCAGGCTTTGAAGAAAGCACTCGGAGATCTCCACTTTATCGCCGAAGATCTCGGAGATATCGACCAAAACGTTTATCAGCTTCGTGACCAATTTGCTTTTCCGGGAATGAATGTTTTACAGTACGCTTTCGGAGGAGATATGCCGGTCTCCGTACACGCGCCCCACAATCACGTGTTAAACAGCATCACCTATACCGGCACCCATGATAATAATACATTACTTGGCTGGTTAAAAAACGACGCTACGGCAGAGGAACGCCGGCACCTCAACGAATACTTCAGGACTAATGTCAATAGGAGAAATATAAATCGGCTGATGCTGGAAACCTGCTATGCCTCAGTGGCAGCCATAGCCATTAGCCCATTACAGGATATTCTGGGCCTTGATGAAAAAAGTCGGATCAACGTTCCCGCGTCAAAAACCGGTAACTGGCGGTGGAGGGTAGATAGGAATATGCTGTCTGATCAAACAGAAGGGTTCCTTAGATTGCTGGTCAAAAAATATAACCGGTAGTTAGCCATCGTGATCAATCAAGATGCTGCCGGAGGAAACCGCATTTAGAGGGCATTCATACAAGTCTGTACACAGAACTGATAAATTTTTAAGCATAGACTGTGGAAATTTCAGTATTAGTCGGTCAATCTGCAGACCACTTGCTCCTATAAAAACTTTTTTTACAAATCTAAAACGCTGGTAATATCCCAATAAATTTTCTGTAATTTTTTTTAAATTAACCTGATAAACAAATATTTATATGATTACAAAACAATATCATGCCCATAAGTGTCTAATAACAAAAGTGGGTTACAAATGGAACTTCAAAAACGAATACAAGTCAAACGGCAGCAATACGAAGAGTGCCTTAAATCAATGATCAGCAACAAAGCTTTCAAAGTGGGTTACTCCTACAATACCGAAAGCGTTTTCCTATGGGGAGACGAAACTGTCATTAATCAATTAAGACAACTCGCCCGGACAGGAGTCTAATTTACGATGTCCACATTTTTCTCATCTGAATAAGTTACCGGTCGGCTGTCTATCATAATTCTATGATATGTGCGAAGGCAAATTCAGCGTTATTATTTGTAACCTCGGATAAGGACTACGTCAGCTGCTTTTTCCGCACTTTACGGAATTAGAATCCTGATATTTCAAAATTGAACTATTAATAATTTTTAATATTACCGATATATAGGATCCGCAGAATAACTATCTATATAAAACTGCCAGTTTCCATAACCTGCTATCTGGCGAACTTTTTTTTATCATTAAAAGGCCTTTAATATATCGATTGGCGGCCCCACGCGTTCAAAACCATGTTGTTTTCTAAACTCATCCTGCTCCGCCTCGGGTTTGCCTTTCATTTGCCCTTTACTAATCGCTATAAAACACTCTTCCATTTTGCCTGCTGGTTGAAATGTTGTGAGCATCCGCCCAACTCCTTCGCCTATTTTTGAAAACGCGTGTGGTACACCCCGCGGACCGAAAACACTATCACCTGTTTTAACGTGGTGCATTTTGTCGCCTACTTTAATTATAAACTCACCCTCCAAAATGTACCACCATTCGTCTTGCGCATGGTGTACGTGCAGGTTGGGGCCACCTTTTTTTACCCGCGACGATTCGTATACATACAAATCGCCGTCTGTATCGTTTGTTGATACTTTGGTATAAAAAGTGTCCCCATCAAATAAGCTGATCGGTTTTTCAAAACGGTCTGCTCCCGCATCGGTTTTAAAACCTGTTTTCTCCCTGAACTTGGAATGGATCTTGGCAGTTAAACTAAGAGGGCTGGCCAAAACAGCACCGCTTAGGGATAAAATCCGTAAAAAGGCGTCTCGTTTCATTGTTTTAATTTAAGCATAAATAGTTTCAAAACTGGTCGCAATGCTTAGCGCATTGCTTATATGATAAAGTAAATGCATTTCAAAGCCGACCAGATAGCGAACTTTCGATATCTTGCCGGATCAGGCCCGCCAAAAAGCCATAAACTCTCATAGTCTATTTAAATGGTTTGACGCTCCCTTGTTTTTCAATTTCGCTGCGAAACGTTTATCCGTTAAGGAAATCAGGAAATTTTCCAGGTCGGTTTTCTCCTGCTCTGTTAAACCGATTGGCGTATTGAGCAGCGTATCACGGTTAATGGAGCGGGAAACTATTTTATCCGGATCATTATAGTAGTCAATCACCTGCCGTAATGTTTTGAACATACCGTTATGCATATAGGGCGCTGTAATCGCCACGTTACGCAAAGCCCCTATCTTAAACCTGCCTACGTCACTCTTTTTTTTAGTTACACAGGCGCGGCCGCTATCTCGTAATGCCTTGCCGTCGTAGAGGCCAATGGAACGAAATTCTACATCGTTGAAGTCGGGGCCAAAATGACATTGGATACAATGTCCTTTGGTATTAAAGATAGCAAAGCCACGTTTTGCCGATTCGCTGACGGCAGCCTCATTATCATTTAAGCGCCAGTCATCAAATGGAGAATCACCGGCTTCTAACGTTCTTTCAAATGCGGATAATGCTTTGGCTAAATTAGCACTATTGGCTGCCTCATGGAAAACAGTTTGAAAAGCTGCCTTATAAAAAGCATTGTGTTGCAACCTCGATACGGCTGTCGCAACTGGTAAGTCCATTTCGATAGGATTTTGAAGCGGGATCAGGGCTTGCTGTTCCAGCGTGGTAGCGCGCCCATCCCAAAAAAATGCCACCTGTAGGCTCATATTCATAGCTGATGGGGTATTGCGCACACCTTTCCGCCTGTGCACTCCTAAACTAACGGCAGAGGTATCAGCAAAGGCGAACTCTTCTTTATGGCATGACGCGCAGCTGATCTTTGTAGTACGGGACAGGATCGGATCAAAAAACAATTTTTGGCCAAGTGTTTCCTGCGTTAAAGAGTCGGGGGATTTAAATGCGCTCTGCGAGATAATGAGGACAGTGCCAAGCGCCAGGATAATCATGCAAAGCTTTTTCATTTGATGATCATTTACCTGCTGTAACCAGTTTTTTAAACACCTTTCCGTCTGTAGCCTGCCGGCGGCCTACGCACGTGTCCTGAATAACATGGAATTTGAGGGAATCAAGCTTGCCGAAAAACTCCATCTTATAAGTCCCGTTATATTTGTCATTACAGGTGGCATCGGCAATGTATAAGGTATCATGATTCATATGATAAACACCACTTACAAATTCTTTTTTATTGATAAAACCATCATACGTTCCGTTAGCCCTGAAAATTGCCATTAAATTAAAAGGCTGTCCCTGAGATTTGCCGGAATGCTCCCATTTTCCCAGAAGCGGATTATCATCAATGGTAAAGGCCGTAACTGGCAGTAGTACAGAAACAAATATGCTAAGGCAGAGAATTTTTTTCATAATCATGGTTTAGATTGTCAGTTTCTCACAAAACAAACATTTTTTATTTTATAATACTTTCGGGAATGTTGCAAATACTTTAGAGTTTGTAACATTTGATCTTTCAGGTACTTACGCAGGATAATATGTCCATCGTGTTGAAACTCGGTTTGAGAAAGCCAGGCGTTCATCGTGGATGCAAAATTTGTAAGCTTTCTTATAATTTAAACACGCTGGCAACAGCGATTAGCCCATATAAGAAAATTGCTTTCAAATCAAAAAAGGCTATCCCGGATATATTGCGGAAAAATTTCTTTGAATATTTTCTCTTCATAAATTACCACAATAACCTCAATGGTCTCTTTACCATATGTTGTTTGCAGGCGTTGCGCATAGAAAACATTGCCGTCCTCCAGGTCTTCAAACTTCCTGATCACCTTTTTATCATCAAAATAATCTTTGATTTTAAAATTAACGGGATCGCCTGTTTGGGGAATATGTAATGGATTTTCCATAATAATATTCCGAGGCCCATTATATTCGGGATAGAAGAATTGGAAATCAAACTCAAAGCGGAGGATCGTTTTCATAGCAAATGGCTTTACTTATTAAATTTCGACATTAACTATCAGAAAAACAAGCCAATATCTATCACCAGATAATTATTCGACTCAGTTATATATATTGGCAATAAAATAACCGTTAAACGAAATAAGACTTCAGTAAAATTGCTTGAGCAACGGAGTATTGGCATTTTCAAAGAGAACTTTAGAAATCCTGTAACAGCGAATATGTTTTTGCTAAGAATGCTGGGTTTAAACAAAATACTATATTTGAAGCCTGCGCACTGCGCTTCACCAATTAAAAATATAGAAATGGAAAAATTAGCTGAACTGAAAGCATTAATAGAGACCGCGGAAAAAGAGGGAACTGCGTTTTATGAGAAAAACAACAAAGCAGCAGGAACACGCCTTCGCAACGCGTTACAGCAAATCAAGGTCATTGCAACGGATTTGCGTAAAGATGTTACCGATAAGAAAAACGCCGCACATTAGCAATAGGCCCGCATAGGCGGGCTTTTTTTATTAGTCATTATTCAGTTAATTGGTTTTACCTCAGCGCTGAGATTGCAAGGGGTATGAGGGCAGAGTTTGAGTAGAATCTGAAAAAAAAGGCTCCCCATTTAGGTTTGCTCTTCCACTGTAAATAACCAGCAAACACAGGGAAATTTACGATTGTTGGGCAATTGTAGATCCGGAGAAGCAGTTATTGGTTGCCATTCACCTGTTTAATCTTATTAATATCTTTGGCAATATGATTTGTTTGATGCTGCAGCTCAATGCTTGGAAATTAATGACTGCACCAATTGTCAATCTTTCTCAACAATTTTTGGCATTTGCCCCGCCCGGTGAGATTGATGTATGACTGAACTAACGATTTTGTCAAGTTCTGTTATCGATTCCTCCAGGTATTTAAGCGAGGCCTGGTAATCCTCATCGGTGTCAGGGTTTCGGATTAATGGCAATAAACCTAGTAATCGTGCGATCGGAGCCCGGACAACGTGAGATTGCGTCCAGGCAATCTCACGGAAAAGGTCATTCTGCTGTTCGATCTTTGTAACATAAGTTTTTACCGGAGTAATATCGCGACCTGTGATGCAAACACCCGTAACTTTATCATCGGTGTATACGGGACTTAAAGAATAATGTACCCACATCATAGCCTCCGATAGCCGGTACTGCCGGTCATATTGTACGGTTTCACCGGACTGCGATCTTAATAGCAACTGTGCAAAATCATCGTGCAGCAAACTTGATACATAGCAGAAAATATCCCGACCAATTTCAAATTGTTTGGGCATTTGCTGAAATCGGATATAATCTGCCGCTTTGGCGTTAAATTGCTTCACGCGGTTGTGTTCGTCAATTAATACGATCCCGTCAACCGTGCTTTCAAAGATCGCTCTTAAGTCAGACTCAGATCTTCGGGTACGCTCATTAGCAGCGGCCATTTCCTTTTCATTCCTAATTATCTCGGTTATGTCCGTAGCAAGAACCAACCTTAGCAGCTTGCCTTCCACTTCCAATAAACTGCTTTCTATTCGCACATCTATCAATTCCCCGTTTTTTTTATAATGACGGGCGTATTGCTCATAAGGTATGCCCGATTTGCGATTAGCCTGTACCGTTTCTGCCAACGCGAAATTATCAGCAGCAGGTCGAATATCAGTTATCTTTTTATTGAGAAATTCTCTATGAGAATATCCGTAATGCCTTGTCGCGGCTTCGTTGACATCTTTAAATTGAAGTGTTTCTGTATCAAAAAGCCACATGGGCAATGGACTCTTTTCAAATAACATCTGATAGCGCTGTGTCAATTGCTGCTTGTTAAGCAAGGTTTCCCCGAGCCGTTCAATAATGCGATGGATCAGTATAACCGCAATTCCGCTTAGGAAAAGGAGGTTGGAAGTAAAAGCAACCCAGCTTCCTGAACCAGTGACTTGCTGAGGGCCGTATTGGCCGGCACCTTGCGGAAGCAGAACAGCAATAGATATTAAGATCGCCGAGCTCAACAAAACCGACCAATAGGCGAAATAAACAGGAAGGATCAGCGTCGTAATTACAGTTAAACCGAAAAGGTAAAATATGCCTGGTCCAATATAGCCGAAGGCGATGATCAGGTATATCGCCAGCGGGTAAAATAATCCGATCAACAATAGTTTACGGGCGAACAGGGCTAAGCTGCCGGAAAACGTAATTATTGCGAAGCCAAGAAATGTGGTGATATCGACAACACCCATGGTTATATCACGGTTTGCGATTGAAAGATAAATGCCTGGAAATGCCGCAATGAGGCTGATTGGCAGGCCATAGAGCAATAAGGTAAAAAAAAGGTGCGTTTTCCAATACTCGATGGACGATTCATCTTCGGCCGCAAGGGGCATCAGTCTGCTTTTAACAAACTGTTCATATTTGATAAGCCATTTTTTTAAAATGTATTGGCCGGCGTCCATAAAAGTAGGCTTAAATTTTATAAAAGGGAGTTTCTTAGAAAGGTAAAAACTTTTTTATAAGTTACACAATGTTTATTAAAAATAAACAGATCGCGCAGTTTCCAATGCTCGCCGCCTCTCTATGTCTACATGGAAAAGATTCCCTAATCGTTGACCAACTTGTTTCAGTCCCATTGGCTCAATTCATAGGTTATTCGATCAGGCTCTTGAATTCCGCTGTTGATTTTGCAGTGCTCAAATTTATCTTAGCATCGCACATTCAGAATAAAAGCAACTGCTGTACTAATCTATTTACATAATGTACTTCAAGGGCAAACCATTATAATCTGCTATTGTTGACTTTAGACCATATGCCGCGAAAAGCAAAAATAAAATCCAATAACCAGGTTGAACGTGGAAATTTAGAAACACCGTTCGTATCGGACTTTCTTGGCAGCGTCTGGTTCCTTGGCATAATCCTGATATTGATCATTCTTTATATCATCTGGAATGCCGGATTCATCCCGTGGCTGCATCCTTTTGATCCATCGCCATTTAATATATTGGACACCATCCTATCGGTATTCGCGATCATATTGTCAATAACCGTCCTGATCAGTCAAAAACGACAGCGGCAAATGGAAAAAGTCCGGGAACAAGTCGAGTTTGAAGTAAATGTCAGAGCGGAAACTGAAATTACCAAAATATTGGAGATGCTCGAACAGGTACAGCAGAAACTGGGAATCAACACTGCGGACGAAGACCTGGAACAGATGAAGGAAAAACTTGACATTCGCAAATTGCACGAACGTATCAAAAAAAGCGACTAAAGCGTGCAACCGAACCGTTCAAGCTGCTAATCAGACTCAGAATAATTTTGCAGGCTATCGAGCATTCCGATAATTCAACATATATCGCTGTAAACACGAATCCCATGCGTAATGGCTCCCCAATCTGTAACCTGCTTCGCTCGGTCTGAAAGCCCGGATGACGACCTGGCAATCATAGTAGCGAGGTGCTTCGGCTCGCGAAACTCCTCCTTAAAAATCATTGACAAGATATAACTGTCTGCTGTCATAAAAGGAGGTGCCGGTTGTTGCTGATAATGCGGCTTTAAATGCTTTATTCATAATTGAAAATTAATGTTTTGACGATCATTTGCTGGTTTCGAAATGTGGTGCATGGACCGCTTCCGATTCAGGCGAACCTTTCTGACTCAGATATATCAGCCCCTTGTTGACGAACTCCCAGGGATTCAAAACATAGAAATTCCGTTTCTATGTGGTTTCTGACCTCCATAATGGTAAGCGCATTTCTTAGCACATCGACGTCCTGCGCTGATGAAAATGATGTCATGAAAAGAAAAATGCCGGACGTTATACCGAAGGTTATAACAGTCATATCATAATACGCGTCAAGAAAGGGAAAATATTGCAAAACAAATGCATTGGCAACAACCATTGCGACAGCTAATAAGAGCAGGGTCACGGCAATCGACGCGTGTACCCAGCGCTTTAGAGTCCTTCCTTTCCTGACCACCTGAATGGATTTATTCATTTTACACACGGAATCTCGTATCTCATAGAGTTTTTGAATTTGCTCATGACATATCGTTAAGCCGCGGCCTTCGTGGTTTGGTATCGAAAGGGTATCACAAATTTCCGGTGACAAGTAAAAATAATGCTTGCTTGTAAATCTATTAAAGCTGATTGTTGGCAGGTCATTCATAAGGCTTACTGACAAATTTAGATATTTGGCTTGCACCTGTCAAATACAATAATTAAACCAGAACGCCAGTAGAATTTTTTTTTACTAAGTATTGGTTTATGATTACGATGCAGTTGATTTATTTCCCTTACTTTTTTTCGCTTTCAAGCCAACTCACCGATATCCCGCAATGTTGTTTAATGCTATCTGATAGTCTTATGCCTGGGAAAAAAGCTTCCTCCGAGTCGGAGCAACTCGGACTTTTCCTGATCACAGTCTGACGACTTTTGCTGAACAAATATTGATAACTGCATTTGAACACTTGTGCATTTGCAGCAAAATTGAAAAAATATGGCAAAGATCATCACATTGGCACACCAGAAAGGCGGCGTAGGAAAAAGCACTTTGGCATTGAACTTGGCCCTGTGCTTCCAGGACCAGTTGAGCGTCGCTCTTATTGACTCCGATCTTCAGGGAAGTATATACCACCTGAAGGAAGATTTCCCCGACATGGAAATCCTGTCCCCCGATAAAATAAGCGAGCTTCCGGACCTGAATTATGACCTGATTATTGTGGATACCCCACCTTATTTATCTAACCGCCTGAATGAATTATTTATTCATTCGGATTTCGTGTTGATCCCGACCAAGGCCGGTTTTTTTGATGTCATGGCGGTCAAATCTACCCTGACATTGGTCAAATTTGCCCAGGCCCGGAATCGAAATCTGAAGGCGGGGATTGTCCTCAACATGATCAAGCCGAGGTCAGGTATAACTGCTGAAGTGGTGGATTTACTCAGTTCATTGGGAACGCCGCTTTTAAAGTCCCGTGTCTTTGATCGGGTTAGCCTTTCAAGGTCGTCGATGACTTCCGGGATTCTCAAAAGCGCCGACCAAAAAGCAATTGAAGAGGTGACTTTTCTAGCGGAGGAAATCATCAATCTGCTGAGTGAATAGATGTAGAATTGAATAAAGGAACAATGCTATCGATGAATAATGCTGCAAATGCGGCATTGAAGCTTTGCCGAAATATTCATTTGTACATGGATGCATTTATGCAAACCTCCCTTTGTTCAAATGAAAAAATATCGCATTGCTCAAATGTTCCATTGTTCATAAAGGTTGATAGCTCGCTGGGCGGTTACTAAAAACAAAGCGATGGATGACTACAAAAAAAAGCTGGGTTCCCTGGCCGATAAGATCAAAAACGAAAAACCACAGACACCGATCCAACAGGTACTGCCTGTAAAGCCAATAACACAGCCGGCAAAAGCAGAAGAGGCGCGGTTTAACAACTGGATTCCCAGGGAGCTGAAGAGGAAAATCAAGGCTTATGGCGTGCAGCATGATCTATCTCAAAAGGAAATCACGATACAGGCCCTGGAGAAATTCCTGGAAGAAAAACGAAGCCGATAGTGGAAAATGAAATGCCTTCAAAACGAGGATCATCGGAATGAAACCGCTGTCTTTTTGCGGTTAGCAAGATGTACGTTTGTTACACAAACGGATCTTGCCCACCCTCCGGAGTCGGTTTGGGGACATGGATTTAAACGCTCCGAAGTCGGTTTAATGAAGATGTAATATGGGCGAACAGCATAACAACAGGTCCAACTGGCTGAACCTACGACTCAAGCCGGAGGAGTTTAACCAGTTCAAAAAACAATACGAACGATCCCGTTTCAGGAAAATGAGCGATTATGGGAGGGCGGTACTATTGGGTAAGCCCGTGACGGTTTTTTACCGGGATAAGTCGATGGACGAAATACTGGAAGAACTGGTGCTGCTCAGGCGGGAATTGAACGCGGTCGGAAACAATTTGAATCAGTCGGTAAAGAACATTAATACGGCCCATGGCTTTGCCGATGCCCGGCTTTGGATGAACCTGATGACCGTAATCAAAAGCCAGATCGAACCCGCAATTGAACAGATTAAAGTGCAGATGGACAGATACTCCGATTTATGGTCGCAAAAATTAGAAGCGGAAAAAGCCTGATCAACGCCTTGAATTACAACGAAAACAAGGTCACGAAAGGGCACGCCCGTTTTATCGGGGCAAGTGGCTATGCCAAAGACCTGGAAAAACTGTCGTTCCATGATAAGCTGTTGCGGCTGACCGACCTTGCTTCACGGAACCAGCTAACAAAAACGAACGCGCTGCATGTATCGCTCAATTTTAGTCCCGGGGAAAAACTGGATGTACCTGCACTGAATGCGATTGCGGATAGGTACATGCAAAAAATCGGGTTCGGTGATCAGCCTTATTTGGTTTACCGGCATGAGGATGCCGGTCATCCGCACATCCATATCCTGGCTACCAACATCCAACCGGATGGCAGACGCATCAGTATGCATAACATCGGCAAACAAAGATCGGAACCGGCGCGAAAAGCGATAGAAATCGAATTCGGGCTGGTTCAGGCAGAGGGTCAACAGCAGGTGGTGAGTTTGGAAAAAGAGGCGGCGCTGAAACCTTTAAGCTATGGCGAGGACGAAACCAAAAAAGCATTAAGCGGGGTCGTCAGCCGGGTAATCCGGGATTACAAGTTCACAAGTCTCCCGGAGTTCAATGCCATCCTGGGCAGTTTTAATGTTTTAGCGGACCGGGGGTCGAAAGCGTCGGTCATGTACCAACAAAACGGCCTGCGTTATTGGGTAACAGATAGCCGGGGTGCAAAAATGGGCGTGCCGGTTAAAGCAAGCGCGCTGCCTAAAAAACCGACGATCAGGCTTCTGGAGAAACGGTTCCAACTGAATGAATTATTGCGGAGACCATTCAGGGAGCAGCTGAAGTCGAAGATCGACCAGGCCTCATTTCCTTCCGATTCGTTGAGCCGCTTTGAAAAAGAGCTGCATCAGAAAAACATTAGAGTTATCATCCGGAAAAACACCGAGGGCAGGGTTTACGGGCTGACCTTCATCGATGAAGTGAACAAGGTGGTTTTTAACGGCAGTGACCTGGGTAAAAAGTACAGCGCAGCCGCTATCATTCAGCAGTTTGGCGACCAGCAACGAGCTCCAAACACACTACAGGCAGGTCATGGCCAGCTCTGGCATATCAAAGAAGTTGGGGATAGCAGCCATGTTGGTCAAGGCAAAACGCTCCTGGAAGAACTGTTAAGCGCAACTGCGCAGCAGGAGACGGTACCCTATCCTTTGAGAAAAAAGAAAAAGCGAAGGCATTTGAATCTTTAATTGAGAAACCATGCAAACAGGGGAAAATGAACAGGCGTTCCGGAAGATCATCGACTTCACCAGGTTTCTGGGCATTGTCTTATTGATCCTTCATTTTTACTTCATATGTTATCGGGCATTCACTTTCTGGCAATGGCATTACGAAATCCAGAACCGGCTGTTTCAGGCCATCTACAAGCTACCCATATTCAAAACGGTCACCATGACCAAGATAACAGCCCTGCTGTTGCTGGTCGTTTCATTGATAGGTACGCGTGGAAAAAAGGACGAAAAAGCCCGGCTTAAAGACGCTCTTTTGCGCAGCACTGCCGGCCTACTCATCTACTTTATGAGCGCATTCCTGTTAAAGCTTCGCGGTGGTGTGCAGGAGATCGCTACGGCTTACATAACGGCAACGGCTTCCGGATACCTCCTTTTCCTATCAGGGGCCGGCATCGCTTTTAAGCTGATCAATGTCAACCTCACCCGGGATATTTTTAACAGGGAAAATGAAACATTTCCCCAGGAGGAACGATACCTGGAAAATGAATACAGCATTAACCTCCCGGCGCGGTACCAGTTAAAAAATAAAATAAGAGATAGCTGGATCAATATCATCAATCCATTTCGAGGCATACTTGTTCCCGGCACACCGGGAGCGGGAAAATCGTATTTCGTCATCAGGCACATCATCACCCAGCACATCAAAAAGGGCTTCAGCATGTTCATCTATGACTTCAAATTTGATGACCTCACCAAAATAGCCTTTAATACGTTGAAGAAGAATCACAAGCAATATGCAGTTAAGCCAAAGCTCTGGATCATCAATTTCGACGACCTGAGCAGGACCCACCGGTGCAACCCGATCATACCTTCTGACATGAAGGATATTACCGATGCCATGGAATCTGCCCGAACATTTATGCTCGGGCTGAACCGTGAATGGATCAAACGCCAGGGCGATTTCTTTGTGGAATCACCAATCAATTTCCTGACTGCGCTGGTATGGTTCCTGAAAAAACACGCGGATGGAAAATACTGCTCCGTTCCGCATGCGATCGAGCTCTCGCAGGCTGAATATGGCGTCCTCTTCCCGCTCCTGGCCAAAGAACCGGAAATCGAGGTACTGATCAATCCATTCATTTCCGCCTGGAAGAACGAAGCATTCGATCAGCTGGAAGGTCAGATTGCGAGCGCCAAGATTAGCCTGGCCAGGTTATCGTCACCTCAACTTTACTATGTTCTTTCAGGCAACGACTTTAGCCTGGATATCAACAATCCGCTCGAACCCAAAATTGTTTGTATGGGTAACAATCCGCAAAAGCAGCAGGTTTATGGCGCGGTGCTAAGCTTATACATTTCCAGGATGATCAAGCTGGTCAATCAAAAAGACAAACTCAAAAGCAGCCTGATCTTCGATGAATTTCCTACGATCTATGTGGGCGGCGGATCGGGCATCGACGGATTGCTCGCCACCGCGAGAAGTAACAGGGTAGCCACTACCCTGGCAGTGCAGACCTTCGATCAGTTAAAGAAAGATTACGGGAAAGACCAGGCCGATGTGATCATGAATATGGTCGGTAATATCATTTCCGGCCAGGTTACCGGGGATACCGCCAAACAACTGAGCGAGCGCTTCGGAAAGATCAACCAGGAAAAACAAAGCCTGACCATCAACAGCCAGGATACCTCTGTCAGTAGATCAACCCAATTGGATTTTGCCGTTCCTGCCGCCAAAATCTCCACGTTATCTTCAGGGCAGTTCGTGGGCATGGTCGCCGACGACCCGCAAAATAAAATCGAGCTCAAAGTATTCCACAATGAGATTATCAACGATCACGAGGCCATTAAGAAAGAGGAACAGGATTACGAAGAGCTGCCTTTAATCAAAGTAGTGACCGAAGAAATGGTCAGGAAAAATTTTCTCCAGATCAAACTCGACATCGAAAATATACTGAAAGCGGAATAAACCAAGCCCAGACTAATTACAGGAGTAAAAAATGGAGTGGCAAAGGGTTGCTGGCCTTGCACCTGGGCGGGCGAGTTATTCCCTGAGTTGTGTAGTCCCCAGCCGTGATTTTGCGCTTAAATAAAATATTCCCAAAAGTTCTATCCCGTATTTTAACGAGAACTGCTACAACCCATTAACTACTGTTTTCGCATTCGATTCCACCGTTATTTTGGCTTAGAACCAGAACCGATGAAAAAACAAAGCGAAATGATCAATGTGGTGCACCCTGACGATCAACTGCCTGTAACAAAAGGCTACGAGTTATTTTTTACCGAACACGGCTTGGCATTCCAGAGCACTGGTCATTATTTGACGACGGGTCAGCCGGACCCTGCCGCGCGCTGGGTGTTTCACGTACCGGTGATCAGGCAGCAAATGCCTGAACTCGCCGGACGTTTGTTCCCGTTGCTGTCAGCATTATCCCTGGTATTTCGCGTACCGGCGAACGCCAACGTACACGCCCTGATCCTGGAAGGTGGCCTGGGTAATCACGAGACGGGCAAAGTCCTGTCCGTATATCCGCGATCGGGCGAAAACCTGCCGGCGCTTGCCGCTTCATTGATCAACGCCATCGGCGATCTGAAAGGGATAGCTGTCCCGGCAGCGGAGCGGCTCAGCAACTGCCTGTATGTGGAATATGTTCAACATCAGGAGTTGACCGGCCTACCAACCGGTCTTAGCCTAGAAATTCCGGAATGGCCTTTCAACAGCATCCATCCCTATCCGACGGTTAAGCTTAGGAAACTTATCGGCAAGAGCTATCTCATCATGGATTACCTGAAGCGCGATACGAAAGGCGATGTGATCAAATGCCTGTCCCTGTACCCATTTTGGAAAATCAATTGGTGTGTCCTCAAAGAAGGCAAGCGTAACCAATGCAGTGACGATTATGGTCGCAATGTCCGTGACCGGCTGATCTGGCAGCAGGCTGCGTATGAACAATTGAAAAGTGACGTGACTTTACCTGCGGTTCATCAGGTTTTCGAGGCTGTAGGCAACAATTATCTGGTAATGGAATATGTGGAAGGCCTTTCGCTTCACGAAGAGTTAAAGCGGTTGTACAACGGGTGCTCCTGGAAAAACCTCGAGATCGGGGTGAAACTAAAGGTGACAGGTTATGTATTGGGCGTAGGCCGGATATTGGGACAATTTCATTCCCGTGGTTTCCTCCACCGTGACCTCAATCCGGAAAATTTCCAGGTCAGTGCCGGCCAGATCGTGCCCCTCGACCTGGAGCTGGCCTACGACCTCATCCATGACTTCCCGTCTCCGGCATTCTCACTCGGAACACCGGGTTATATGTCCCCGTCGCAGGCTGCCTCAAAGAAACCGGAAATGGCTGATGATATCTACGGATTCGGCGCACTGATGCTCCGGGCGTTCACGGGATTAGCACCGGCCAAGTTCAATCCGGAAAACCGGCCGGCATTAAGAGAGGCCATTTCAGCTTTGACCGGCAGCAGGAAGATCGGCGAATTGATCTCGGCCTGCCTGAACCCGGATGGCCGTTTGCGCCCTGTTTTGATCGAAGTGATCTCCGCTGTCAAACTGTATGAGGCGCTGTTACTGACAGGAGGGGCAACAGACGGGCCTGCCGGGCATAGTGCGAAACCCGTGTTGCGGGAAACCATCGAAAAGGCCCTTGCCAGCTTGCTATCCCCGCAGATGACCGATGCTCAGGGGTATTGGCTGTACCATCCCGGCGCCGGTGATCCCGGCGTTGCGAACCCGGTCAGAATCCTGCAATATGACCATAGCCTGTTCAATGGAATTCCCGGTACCCTCCTGGTGATTTCAAATGCACT
>Ga0163162_10003273_pt1 | contig 15506 bp, 9 predicted proteins | sample S55metaG_FD_115310 | JGI IMG/M metagenome (GOLD analysis project Ga0163162, IMG submission 115310) | Switchgrass rhizosphere microbial communities from Kellogg Biological Station, Michigan, USA - S5-5 metaG | ecosystem: Host-associated > Plants > Roots > Rhizosphere > Soil | place: USA: Michigan...
AGAAACGCATTATGAGCAGTTGCCATGGCATGTATAGCCTGGGTGGTGGCGTTAGCGCCGGTCTGGCAGCTATTTTTTATGCCCTGCATATAATTGCGGGCTGGCAGATAGTTATTGTGGCTGCGGTTATTATTGCTATACTCATTGGTATACGGCAGCACCTGTTTACGCATAAAGAATATATCCATTCCGGTTCTTCTTTGGCTGCTCCCCCTCTTTCTGTTATTGGTCTGGCATTTATTTGTTTTGTTAGTTTTATGGGCGAGGGCAGTATTGCAGACTGGAGTGCTATTTATTTAAAAGAATCGTTGCATAGTACGGTATCCATTGCCAGTCTTGGCTATGGCGGGTTCTCTGTTATGATGGCCATTGGCAGGTTTAACGGCGACGCACTGATTCCAAAAACGGGTCCCAAAAGAATCGTCATAGCCGGTACCCTTATTGCTGCTGCCGGCTTTTTGCTTGCCATTGCCTTCCATAACAAAGCCACTGCTATTGCTGGTTTCAGCCTGGTGGGTATTGGCTATGCCTGCGTTGTGCCCATCCTGTTCAGCGCAGCAGCCAATGTAAAAGGCATCAGCCCTGCTGTGGGCATTTCTTCTATTGCCAGCGGTGGACTGATAGGTTTTCTGTTTGGCCCGTCTGTTATTGGCATGGTGGCAGAAAAATTTAACCTGGCTGCCGGGTTATCGTTTGTACTTGTGTTAAACCTTATAGCTTCGTTTGTAGCTACCCGTAATAAGTTTCTGGCCAGTGATGCCAATGCTTCGTTTATTGAACTAACCTGATGTATTCAAAAAATGCATCTCCTTCAATAAAATACTGTACTTATCTTTATTGCGGTTTATGACAGGCCCGTTCATTGCAATAACAATAAAACATAAATAAGAATTATGAACACTGGTATAGATACCATCATTTTTGATTTAGGCGGCGTTTTACTGGACTGGAACCCTTTGTATGTATACGATGACAACTATTTTGAAACAATAGAAAAACGTGATTACTTTTTTTCTCATGTTTGCACCGGCGACTGGAACGAAGAACAGGACGCAGGCAAACCGATCAGTGACGCCACCCAGGAACTGGTGGCAAAATTTCCTGATTGGGAAAAACCGATACGCGATTTTTATGGCCGCTGGACAGAGATGCTGCAGGGGCCGATTGAAGAAACGGTTGAGCTATTGCGTAAATTAAAACAAAGTGGTAAATACAAACTATATGCGCTTACCAACTGGCAGGCCGAACTATTCCAGATTGCACTGGTAAGACACAGTTTTCTGTATTGGTTCGACGGGCGACTGGTAAGCGGGGTTGAAAAAACACGCAAACCATTTCCGGAATTCTACCACCTGCTGCTTAGCCGTTATTCAATCAACCCATCCAGGGCCATTTTTATTGATGACAACCTGCGCAATGTGGTAGCGGGTGAAGCAGTAGGCATAAAAAGTATCCATTTTCAATCGCCGGCGCAATTGGCAACTGTTTTAAAAGAATTGCAGATTGATATTTAAGCAAATGCACTTACCTTTTAATATCCGGTCAAAATGAATATTTTGTGTGAAAATTAAACCTTATGACCGAATCTCAGGCCCTTACTGTTACCGGAGCCACCCCCACCTGCAGGTGTTGTTTAGAACATATCAATGAAAGCGACCAGTTTTGCAAAACTTGTGGATTCCCGTTACAGGGAACTGAAGAGCAGCAAAATAACTTTATTTACGAACGCGGCTATAAAAAAATGCAGGTTAATGAGCTAACGGACAAGGCATCCCGCGCTTCTGTTACATTTTATATCATCGCCGGCTTAATGTTATTATCTGGCATCGTTATGTTCTTCATGAATGCGCAGAATGATGAAAGCTCAGCCAATTTGATTATCTACGGAATCATTTCCGTATTGTTTCTTCTTTTAGGTGTTTGGTCAAATAAGAAACCGGTAGCCGCCATTATTTGCGGCCTGTCTTTGTATATAGTACTTATTTTACTACAGGCAGCGGTGGATTTTTCTACTATTGCAAATGGCCTTATCATAAAAATTTTTATTATTGCCGGCCTTGTTAAAGCACTCACCAGTGCGCTGGAAGCAGAGCGAATCAAAAAGCAACATAATATTTAATGGAACCAGCAGGGGTACAAATAACAACAGAAAACCTGTGCATGCACTGTAGCCAGCCCATTGCGGAAGAAGCAAGGTATTGTAACCATTGCGGCGTATTGCAGGCTGTTCCTGATATAGACGATGCCGTACAAAAGCAGCAAAGGCTGGTAGTCTTATCTATTTTTTTTGGCGTGCACCTGGCTATTTGCCTTGTTTCCAATTTCACTAAACTAACACGCGGGCTGATTCCGCTGCTTATTGCCGACGGGGCACTTTCTGTTTTTACACTGGTATATGTAATATTGTTTTGGAAAGAGTTGAAATACCTCTTCCGGTGGAAAAGCTTTTCTATAGGCAAAATAGCTTCTTATGCTTCTACGGCGGTAATTGGCGCCATTGCGGTCAATTATGCCGTAAAATGGCTCAATCGTACCATATTTGATACGGAGTCTTACTATTATTTTGCTTTCAGTCATTTAAAGTATGCCAAGTTAATTACCGTTGTTACGGTGGCTTTACAGCCGGCTATCTTTGAAGAACTGGCGTTCCGGGGTGTTATGCAGGAGGGATTGAATAAAATTACAGACAGCCGGCAGGCCATTTTTATATCGGCTTTCCTGTTTACGCTGCTGCACATGAGCTTTATTTCCTTTTTCTGGCTGATGCCATTTGCCCTGTGGCTGGGTTATATAAGAATGAAAGAAAAAACCATCTGGTATGGCATGATCATTCATTTTTGTTTCAACACGACGGCCTGTTTCCTGGAGTTTTTTGAACTGAATTTGTTTTAAACAAGGCAGCTGTTTAAAAAATGGACTGTAGTTTAATTATTTTCTCTTACCGGTATTAAATGTAAGCCCCAGATTCAGTATTATTTCTGCTGTACCAAATGCCTGCCTGGCTGAACCTTCAAATATATGCAGGTGAGAATAGCGGGCATAATCCAGTTTGCCGGCAAACTCCAGGTAAACATGTTTAAAGAAAGTAGCGCGTACAGCCCCTTCCAGGCCGGTGTTCCAGCCACCCAGTTGAAAATCGGGATTGTTTTCCGGCTGGTCAAAAAATTTATTCTGTACATGCGGAATAAGCGGGCCGATGCCAAATTTAGATAACCCGTCAATTTGTACAGAGCCCTTTTTATTGGCGCTGAGGTGCCAGCGTTTTACCACGTTAAATAAAAGAAAGTTGGCGCCGTTGTTCAGAAAATAATAAGAGCTGCTGTCTGCGCCGGGGGCATCATTTTGTCTGAAGCGTGTGTAGCCGTCAACGGCCTTATTGTTCATGATACCTTTTATGTGCACCAACTGGTCATCGGCAAAAATAAATTTGGTATGGTCAAAATTGATTTCAATACCCCAATCTTTTTTATTGCCAAAAAAATAACCAATGCGGTAATTGTATTGCGGAATGGTCAGCGCCTTTGAAAACAGGCCCTCGTCCCAACCGCGGTGATCATGCCCCTTAATATTTTGAAATGTAAATTCATTACCCAGTGCAGGCTGACTGATTTTTAGATTGCTATGGGTGTACCACTCTGTATTATATCCCCACGAAAAATAAAATTCGCCATGGCGTCGTGGTTCGGTTTGCGTTCTGCCAGCGAATGGTATTAAAAATAAAATTGCAATAGCTGCAAATAAAATCCGTACCTGCCTCATAATTTCTTGTTGTGGTTTCAGTATTTGCAGTGGATAAAACCATCCACCGCGGCGCAAAGATATTTTGTTTTTGTGTTTATCCTGTTTTCTCAAATGTTAAGCATCATAATCCAGCACCGGGCGTAGCCACCTTTCCACTTCGGCCAATGGCATATTTTTTCTCCTGGCGTAATCTTCTACCTGGTTCTTATCAATTTTGCCTACTCCAAAATATTTACTTTCCGGGTGAGCAAAATACCAGCCTGAAACCGATGAAGCGGGATACATGGCCAGCGATTCAGTCAGCGTAATGCCCGTCGTTTCCTTTCCACCCAACAGGCTAAATAATTTATATTTTTCTGTGTGGTCCGGGCAGGCAGGGTAACCAGGTGCCGGGCGTATACCCAGGTAAGATTCCTGTATCAACTCTTCATTGGTCAGGTGCTCATTACAGGCATAACCCCAGTATTCTTTGCGTACCCTTTCGTGCAGCAATTCAGCGAATGCTTCAGCTAACCTGTCGGCCAGTGCCTGCAAAGTAATTTTATTATAATCATCCAATGCTGTTTCAAAACGTTTAATATGTGTTTCTATGCCCTGGATGGTTACGGTGAATGCACCAATATAATCTTGTTTGCCGGTAGCTGCCGGTGCAATAAAATCGGTTAATGAAATATTTGGCTGACCATCCGCTTTTTTTATTTGCTGGCGCAATGATTCAAGATGAACGGCAGATGACTTATCTGTTACTGTAATGGTATCTTTGGCATCGCTGTTGGCAGGCCAGAAACCTATTACCCCGCGTGGCTGCAGCCATTTTTCTTTTATAATTTGCTGCAGCAGTTTTTGCGCATCGTTGTATAGTTTGGTTGCTTCCCTGCCAATTTTTTCATCGCTTAGTATCTGCGGAAATTTACCATGCAGTTCCCATGCAATAAAAAATGGCTGCCAGTCTATATATTTTGCAATTTCTTCCAACGAAACATCTGCAAAAATTTTTATGCCGGTAAATGTGGGCGTCACAGGTGTAAAATTATTCCAGTCAATTTTTACTTTATTCTTCTGTGCCTCTTCCAGGCTCAACAATTGCTTAACAGATTTCTTATTGGCAAAATCTGCTTTGAGTTTATTGTATTCCGTTTTTAGACTACTTAAAAAAGCAGGTTTTTGATCATTTAACAAAGAACCGGCTACCGTTACGCTTCTTGAGGCATCCAGTACATGCACTACACCTTCTTCATACTGGGGAGCAATTTTTACGGCAGTATGCATGCGTGAGGTAGTAGCGCCGCCTATCAGCAATGGCTGGTTCATACCACGACGCTTCATTTCGTGCGCCACATGCACCATCTCATCCAGCGAAGGCGTAATTAAGCCACTAAGCCCTATAATATCTACTTTTTCTCTTTGTGCAGTATCCAGTATTTTATCGGTGGCCACCATAACACCCAGATCAATAATATCGTAGCCATTGCAACCCAATACCACGCCTACTATGTTTTTGCCAATATCATGCACATCGCCTTTTACGGTTGCCAGCAATATTTTTGCCGCGCCCGCTCCTTCTTCATTTACGGTGCCTGCCTTCAGGTGGGCCTGTCTTCTTTCCTCTTTTTCGGCTTCAATGTAGGGTGTAAGCACCGCAACAGATTTTTTCATCACCCTCGCGCTTTTTACAACCTGTGGCAGAAACATTTTACCGCTGCCGAACAAATCGCCTACTACATTCATACCTGCCATTAAAGGGCCTTCAATAACATCCAGCGGTTTTGGATATTTCAGTCTTGCCTCTTCTGTATCTGCATCAATAAACTCAGTGATACCATTTACCAGCGAGTGTTTTAAACGTTCTTCTACGCTGGTGTTTCTCCAGGCATCATCTTTTACCGTTTCTTTACCTTTTGCTTTTACCGTTTCTGCAAAATTGATAAGCCGTTCGGTGGCTTCATTGTTATCATTGTTGCGGTTCAGCAATACATCCTCGCACATATTTCTCAGCTGCGGTTCAATTTCATCATAAACCACCAACTGGCCGGCATTTACAATGCCCATATCCATGCCCGCTTTAATAGCATAATACAGGAATACGCTGTGAATCGCTTCCCGCACATGATCGTTTCCCCTGAATGAAAAAGATACGTTACTAACACCGCCGCTAACTTTTGCCAGGGGCATGAGTCTTTTTATTTCCCTGGTGGCTTCAATAAAATCAACCGCATAATTGTTGTGTTCTTCAATACCGGTAGCAACAGCGAAAATATTGGGGTCGAAAATAATATCCTGCGGATCATATCCCACCTGCTCTGTCAGTATTTTATAGGCGCGGTGGCATATTTCTACTTTGCGTTCTTTGGTGTCGGCCTGTCCTTTTTCGTCAAAAGCCATTACAATTACAGATGCGCCATAAGACTGGCAAATAATGGCCTGTTCAATAAACTTCTCCTCTCCTTCTTTCATAGAGATGGAGTTTACGATACACCTGCCCTGTACACATTTCAATCCGGCCTCTATGATGTGAAACTTGGAGCTGTCGAGCATGATCGGAATTTTGGCAATATCCGGTTCGCTCTGTACCAGGTTGATAAATGTTGTCATTGCTTCCACGCCGTCCAGCATGGCATCATCCATGTTTACGTCCAGTATCTGTGCACCATTTTCTACCTGTTGCCTGGCCACACTTAGCGCTTCCTCATATTTGCCCTCCCTGATAAGCCGTGCAAATTTTTTTGAGCCGGTTACATTGGTTCTTTCGCCCACATTCAGGAAATTGGTTTCCGGGCGAACGATTAAAGGTTCCAGTCCGCTTAAACGCAGGTAAGGTTTTATAACTTTCTGATCTGACATATCAATTATTTCATTTTTTATATTGCCATCCGGAAAAATTGCTGATTTTGTGATTTTGTGATTTAGTCAAAGGGATTAGTCCAACAAATCCCAAAATCTCCACATCCCGAAATCTCAAAATCACAATGCCGTTTCATACACCGGCAATTCTCTCGGTGCAAACTTTGCTACTTCATCTGCAATATGTTTTATATGATCCGGCGTTGTGCCACAACAACCTCCAACAATATTCAGCCAGCCATTGGCCGCCCATTCTTCAATAATATGTGCGGTTTCATGCGGTTGCTCATCATACTCGCCAAATGCATTGGGCAAACCGGCATTGGGATAAGCCGAAGTATAACAACCTGCTATCTGGCTCAGTTCTTCAATATGCGGCCTCATTTCCTGCGCACCCAGGGCGCAATTTAAACCAACGCTCAGTGGCTTGGCATGCATTACAGATACATAAAAAGCTTCCAATGTCTGCCCGCTTAATGTACGCCCGCTGGCATCTGTAATGGTTCCGGAGATCATAATTGGAAGCTCCGGCAATTTGTTTTCACGAAAGAATTTTTTAGCCGCATATATCGCAGCTTTTGCATTCAGGGTATCAAAAATAGTTTCAATCAGTAAAAGATCCACGCCGCCATCTACCAGTCCTTTTATTTGTTCTGAATAGGCAGCAACTACTTCATCAAAAGTTACGGCCCGGTAGCCCGGGTTGTTTACATCGGGCGAAAGGGACAATGTTTTATTTAACGGGCCGATGGCACCTGCCACAAAACGTGGTTTGGCCGGATTTTTTGCGGTGTATTCGTCTGCGGCTTTGCGGGCGCATTTTGCCGAAGCCACATTCAGTTCGTAAGCAAGGGACTGCATATCGTAATCGGCCTGGGCTATTACGGTGCTGCTGAATGTATTGGTTTCAATGATATCGGCACCCGCTTCCAAATATTGTTTGTGTATATCGATAATAATATCCGGCCTTGTAATACTGAGCAGATCGTTATTCCCTTTTACATCGGTGTGCCAGTCTTTGAAACGTTCTCCACGGTAGTCTTTTTCTTCCAGTTTGTGGCGCTGTATCATGGTGCCCATGGCGCCGTCGATAATAAGGATGCGTTTTTGTAATTCTTTCCTGATGTCTGTCATAGCCTAAATTTTTTGCGCTGGTAATAAAGAAATAGTACCTGCAACGCAGATTGCTAAATAATATAACCCGGCAGATGAGCATTTTTTGACGCCCAAAACTACAGTTGGTTATACATTACCTTCTAAACTATTAACGAGGAAATTTTGGAGAAGCTATCCAGAATAATCATCGTTTATTAGTTCAGTTTTTAAACAGGCTGAACAATAAACAAATCCGCCTGTGTTTGAGCCGCAAATTTACGACAACAAAATGTAATAACAAGCGGTGAAAAAAGGCGTGGATATCAACCCGCCGTTACAGGTTCGGCGGTCGGGCAGGAAGCAATCTTCCAGATGATAAAAAGCCGCAGATTCGCAGCATGATTTGGCAATCCGCGGTATTTTTTAGCCGGGATGCATTGTCTGGTTATAGGTATATGCTTATTTTACAATTTGTTAAGTGTCTTAGCGGCCGGAAACATAATTTTCAACCGGCAGGCGGCTTTGCAGGCTGCGCGCCAGGGTCATTTCATCGGCATATTCCAGCTCCCCGCCAAAAGCAATACCCCTTGAGATGGTAGTAATGCGTACCGGCAGCCCCGTTAATTTCTTTTGTATATAGTAAATGGTGGTATCGCCCTGTATATTGGGGTTAAGGGCAAAAATAAGTTCTTCGGTATTTTCCTTGTGTATACGGCCAACCAGGGGTTCAATATTCAATTGATCGGGGCCAATACCATCCAGTGGCGAAATAATGCCACCCAATACATGATACACACCATTAAACTGCTGCGTACTTTCTATGGCTATTACATCGCGGATATTTTCTACTACACAGATAACCTGTTGCTGGCGCATGCTATTGGCACAGATTGAGCAAATGTCGGCATCTGCAATATTGAAACAACGCTGGCAGTATTTTATCTGTTCGCGCATTTTAATGATGGCCTCCCCAAAAGCGGTTACTTTGCCGGGCTCTGTTTTTAATAATTGCAATACCAGCCTTAAGGCGGTCTTTTTGCCAATGCCGGGCAGTTTAGCGAATTCGTTCACCGCATTTTCCAGTAAAGAAGAAGAGAATTGCATGCAGCAAAGATAAGAAGGGTTGGGGGTTTATAGCATAAGTCCCTTTGCCTCTTACCAACTGCATTTTTTACTTCATCCCTACCTTATATTGCCAATGCTATTTTTCACCGTATCGTGTTTTGTTTTTAATATACCGCTGATTACTGCTTCGTATTCGGCGCCATCCCATTCCACTGTTGCTTCTACCGAACAGGTACCATCGGCACAACGCAGGCGGTTGATTTGTTTTACAACAGGATCCCAACCTCTTACAATAACATCTTCACTTCTTTTAATTCCTTTTTCATTGATACTTTTTCCTGTTGCACCGCTTCCTTTTATGGTGCCGTCCCATCCTTTGCGTTCGGCATTTGCTTCCATTTTATCGGCGGCCATTTTTATTCCTTTTCCATTATTGCTTTTTCCTGCCGCGCCCGCACCCAGGCTTTCGGGCGCCATCCATTTTATGGGCACAACATCATAGCTGGCATACGCAGTTGGCGGCTGGCTGGCCGGTACCACCATCATATTAGAAGGTATAAAAATGTCATGTGCTTTACCGTTACTACCCATCACCCTGAGATCGCTTTTGCCTTCAAACATTGGGTTTAGGCCCTGGCCGCCTGTTGGCTGATATAAAGGATTGCTTACAACATTTCCATCCGCATCATTTTGATCCCAGGGCTGATAGCCATCTCCCATGTTTTTATTGGCCCTTCTGCCGGTGGCCACACCACTCCCTGCTTCCCTGTCTTCAAACATACCGGTATCATTGTCTTTCCCGGTAATGATTCCTTTTTTATTCCCTTTGTTAGCGGGCATGCCCTGTTCTTTTATGGCCATTTTTTGTGGCGCTGTATCATCTTCATCATCCGGCAAAACATTGCGTGCAGCAAGATCACGATGTATAATACTATATGTCACTACCTCATTTCCATTATCGGCAATGTCCAATTCTTTGGTTATTACAAAGGGTTTGTGCATCCGTTTGCCGGTCGGCAAACCCGATGCTGCATCCCGCGGTGAAACCAGTTCGTAGCTATCTTCAACAGGATCAATCCTTATAATTAAAGGCTGGTACTGGCGCCTGCCCGTAGCCTGGCCGCTGGCTGCATCGCGCGGAGCAACAATTGCTTCAATATCGTCCTGGTCATTAACCGTAACAATAAAGGGCTTGTGCATTCTTTTTCCGGTTGGCAAGCCTGATGCTGCATCACGTGGTGATACCCTCTCATCATTTCTTTGATCTATTTCTTTGGTAATAACCACAGGATTGTACTGCCGCCTGCCGGTTGACTGGCCACTGGCCGCATCGCGCGGTGATACGATTTCGTAGCTACCCGCCGCTTCGTCAACTATTATCATCATTGGTTTGTGCATACGTTTACCCGTTGCCAAACCACTTGCCGCATCGCGCGGTGCTGCAATACTTCTATGCACACCTGGTTCATCAATAGCAATTCCACTGGCTGCATCCAGATCTTTGATGATAACAAATGGTTTGTGCATCCGCCTGCCGGTTGACTGACCACTGGCCGCATCGCGTGGTGAAACAACGCTGTAATCATCAAAGCCATCGCCGTCTACATCACCGGTAACAATTGTACTGCGGCGGCCAGTAGCCATACCGCTTCCTGCTTCACGGGCAGTTATTACCTCAGCGTATAATTTACCATCACTGCTATAAATTTTACCTGTATTAATCTCAAAATCCATATCTGCCACGCGGTAGGGTTTGTGCATGCGCCTGCCGGTAGCCATACCAGATCCCGCTTCACGGTCCATTACTACTTTGATATCTTCGTATTTTACATTACCAATGTGCTTCCTACCGGTAGCCATACCGCTGCCGGTTTCACGGGCACTGATTACTTCCACATAAGTTTTATCGCCCGCACTAATAATATAGTTTTCTTTTGTATCGCCGCAACTGCCACCCATTACATCCAATGTTCTAAACACATTTTCATTGTTGCCATTTACAGTTATATCCATTATGGAACCACCCGCTTCGGCGGTATAGTCGCCTGGCGTTATATTACTGAATGCAAAACTGCCATCTTTATTGGTGCGGGTTAAGAGCAGATCATTGGCGGTTCCTCCCAATCGTTTTAATCTTACATCAATACCAGGTATAGGATCGCCGGGCATGGCGTTGCTACCGCACTGACTGATTACAGCACCATTCTGTGCCTGGTAGGCAAAACCGGTAAGATAATTATCAACGGCCTGTAATTGTATACGGCTCATTCCAGCAGACGAAATCTTTGAACGCAATTCTATTTTTTGCGGGGTGAAAAGCAATGAATCTGTATCCGCATCATCATCGCCTGTATCATTACCTGCATCATTCAATACCCGGTTATTTTTTACATTGCTTTTTGATTTATTGATGCGCGCCTGCTCCGGTCCATTCGCCAGTGGGTTAACCACCCGGTCGTTTTTAATATTACTTTTTGTTTTTATTTTTTGATCCATCCTGGACGCCACCGGACTGCCGGTATCAATGTCCGTATAACGCGAACTGATCTTTTTACCAGGACCGCCAATATTAAACTGCAAACCTGCTGAAGCTTGTATAAACTGGTTAGATGATGTATAATACAGAGGCCTGGTACCTTTTTCCCTGTCGAAATTATAATTGACCTGGTCAGTTTGGGTGCTGAAGTAACCGGCCGATAACCTGAAAGCCACGTAGGATGATATGGCCAGATTAACACCGGCGCCCGCAGCGTAAGCCAATCCATTTTTATGCTCTCCTGCCTGGTTGATGTAAATATTGTTTGCTATCCCATTTTCCCTGTATGTTACGGTATAACGGGAAGGCTCATTCAATCCATAGCCGCCTTTTGCCCAAATATTAATATTGAATTTATCAGAACCAAAAGAAGCAACCGGCCCTAAAAGAAGGTGAGTGCTTTTAAATTCACTTGAATTAAACACCAGCCCGGTGGCAGCAAAGCCATATTTTTCTGCTATGGCTGCGCCAATTTCTTTGTATTTATCACTTGTTGAAATGGAATTGATATACCCCATGTATGCGCCAAGGCCAAACCTTATATTGTTGTTGCCAAACGTATAATCCAGATTGTTTCCAAAATGGATGGCATTACCTCCATGGGTTGCGTTGATATTGTTGCTGTTCAGCGGCAGTGATATTCCGGCTTCAAGAGAGGTCTGAAAAGATGGCTGGGCAGAAAGCACACAGGCATATAGTATGCCCGCGCAAAGCAAGCGTGGTTTTTTCATGTTGGGTTCTTTGGGTTATGGTAATATTGGAAGGGAAGGGTACAACAGTACCTAAACGTGAAAAAACAAATATTATTGAACGGAAGAGAGATTGCCGATTTTGCGATGGCTGGATTTTGAGATTCCCAAAGCTTTGGACAGCAATCCCAAAATCTCAAAATCAGCAATCATTTCGTTTTTCTATGAATAGCCGCAGATTCACAGATTTGTAAAATTAATCTGCGAATCTGCTGCGAAGAATCATTTATCAACAGGCAGGTCAATGGTGTTGTCATTGTCCCAGTTGGCCTTTACCGCCAGTTTTCGTTTAATGGCGTATACTTTTTCCGGTTGCCGCCGTTTGCCAAAAAATTCACCGGTATCCCAGGTAAAATTTCCATTTTCATCAAACAATATCCGCATTTCATATTCGCCGGGTTTAAAAAGTTTTATATTAAAATCTTTGGAGACGAGCCTGGCGGAATCTTTCATTACGCCCGCCTGCAGTATTTGCAGCACAGGTTTTTTTGAAAGGTCAAGGTTATTAAACCGGATGCTTACATGCCCATAGTCAGCTTCTTTCAGGGTCCTGAATTTTAGCGTATCGGTTCTCGGTATTTTGCGACCGCTGGAATCTTCGGCAAACTCCTTGTCGACAATTAAATTAAACGTGGTGTTTTCTGGCCATTTATAGGAAAGCGTCAGTTTTTTATTGGTGGTATCTTTCACCAGGCTGTAATTGGTAATTGGTTTAAAGGCTTCGTCGGTAAACTGCACTTTGGAAGAATCGAATTTTTTTAACGCGTCGGTAAAAGTAAGTTCCAGTTTGCCCAGCAGGTCCTGCTGGCCGTTTTCAAGGTTAATGGAAAACTTCAGCCTTTTGTCTTTTTCTTTCTCCTTGTCTGTTTTGCCGCCTATTGGTTTGCCACCAAGGCTTTTTGATATGGGTTTTTCGTCGTCTTTTTCCAGGTAGGCATACAGGGTAACGGGTGCATTGTTGCTGCCAATGGTGACCGGTTTGTCTGCAAATGCAAAAGTTTGTTTTTTCGACAGGTATTTCTTTTGGCCGCCTTCGTCCTTTAACGCATACAAATAAAAAGTAGCAGCAGGCAGGTGCCTGAAATGAAACTGGCCCAGGCTGTCCAGTTTGGCAATAAAGCGCGGCTTTTCCTTTATCAGCGCTGAGTCGTCTCCGTTACGATGCAGCATTACAATCAGGGTACTGTCTGGCAGGCCCGTCTGGGCTATCTCTACCCGCCCGGTCACCTCAAGGCTGTCTATATAGGGGCCGGTTGAAAAAACATAGGTAAAATTCTTTAAAACATTTCCTTCATTAATGTCTTTGATGGCCTTGCCAAAATTGTAAGAGTAAGTGGTGTTTTCCTCAAGGGTATCTTTAATCTTTACGGTAACAGTTCTCAGTTTAGATTCCACTACGGGCTCCATTTTTGGAACCGGCGAAACTATCAGGTTATCGTGTACATTGTCTAACTGCACAAACTCATTAAAAGAAAACATGATCCTTTTGGCATTGAAGTTTTCTGAAGAATCTTTGGGTGTTACTGCCACCAGTACCGGCGGCAATGAGTCCCTGGGACCGCCCGATGGCGCAATGGGATTGGCGCAGCCACTGCCTGCCGTGGCAATAAAGAAACCGGCAATAATAAAAAACAATACGGTTCCAAAAACAGTACGAGTCATAAGGTTGCAAACATAAGTTGTTTCGGTTATTTACCTGTGCCGGCATTGCTAATAATGCTATAAAATTGAACAAATAAGGAAACCGGCGCAGGGCATAAGGTGTAGGGAAAATCAGTGCAAATCATAGCCATCAGCGTTATCTGCGTTCCATTTTTTTCTGAAGGGAATTGCTATTGCACCTCACTCGCCTCTTCTTCCTGCGGATGCAGCATTACCGCCAGGTTATTTGATTTTACAAAATTGCACCATTCACAATCCGGTTTACCACAACCGGTTTTGAATTCCTTGCGTTGTATTTTGCCCCAGGTATCTGTTATTTGGCGTGTAACCGTTGCGATATCCGTATCCGTAATTTGTATTATCTCGGTCTTGTATTCATCATTTACCGGCTCAATAAAATCAAATTCTGTGCTTACCACCTGCCAGTCGTTGGTCTTATCGTTATCAAGCAAAATTTTATAAAAAACGGCCTGTCGCCAGTAATCGCCGCCATTGGGTTCTTTATCGCCGGGTGCTGCCAGTTTCTTTTTTGCATTGGCATATTTACCGGTTTTATAATCTACCACATTTACCTGCTTGCCGTTAAACTCCAGTTTATCCAGTTTGCCGTTGATGGGTATATTTTGCACGGTTACATTGCGAACAGCCTTTTCAGCAATGATAACTTTATTCCAGCGATTGATATGGTAATCATAATAAGCTGGCAATATCTTTTCGCCATAATCAGTTTTTAGTTTGAATGCTGCTGCGGTAAATGCTTCGCGGTTGTTTCTCATATGCCAGTTAAAGTCGTCCACCAGTTCCTGTTTTGACGGAAACACATTGTTTCTCTCGCGCATTTTTACAAACAATCTTTCTATTGCCCAGTGTACGGCGCTTCCAAATGCCATGCTTTCATTTTTGGCTGCCGGCACCCTGATGAGGTTCTGGTAATAAAACTTCAGCGGGCAGTCAATAAAATTATTAAGATGTGTAACGCTAAGTGTATATTTTTTCAGCAACTGGTTGATGTATTCGTCTTCCACCAGTTCAATTTCCGGTCTGGCTGTTTCTTTAAACTGCAGCAGCAGGTAATCTGCCATCAACCCGTCTGCTACCTGTTTTTGTGTAAGGGAAAGATTGCCCTGCTCTGTAATCTCTGTAATGAAAGTGCTTTTTGTTTGTTCCTTGTCTTTATCGTCTTTTAACGGGTAAGAAATATGCAGGTGTGTTTTTGCGCGGGTAATGGCCACATAAAAAAGCCGCCTGCTTTCTTCCAGGCTGGTGGCGCTGCGGTTTACGCTTACCAGGTTATCGGGCAATTTGTAGTTATACTTGCCGGAATTGCTGGTTTCGTCCCAGGTATTTTGTGTACAGCCAATTACAAATACATGCGCATATTCAGACCCCTTGGCGCCATGTGCGGTTACCATATTTACACCTTCATCGCTGGCTGTTAGTTTATACACCGAAATGGGCAACCGGTTTTTCTTCATAATTTCTATATTGGCCAGCCATTGTTCCAGTGTTAGTTCCGGGTTGCGTTTGTTCTCCTCTTTCAGGTGATTAAAAAAAGCATTCAGTACCTGCATTAGCCATGGCATTTCAGGGCTTTGCTTAATAAAAGAAAGTACACCGGCTCTATTTATCACGGTTGTAAGCAGTTCCTGTAGAGTACAGTTGCTGGAAGCTTTCAGTAAGCCTTCCAGCATATCGATTACTTCTTTTGTTGAATGGCCATTGGGTTGGTTAAATAAATCGGCCCTGGGTATGGTTGATTCTGCCATCAGCCGCCGGAGAGAGAAAATTTCTTCGCGGCTGACTTTATTTTTGGCATA
>Ga0163162_10003275_pt1 | contig 15504 bp, 15 predicted proteins | sample S55metaG_FD_115310 | JGI IMG/M metagenome (GOLD analysis project Ga0163162, IMG submission 115310) | Switchgrass rhizosphere microbial communities from Kellogg Biological Station, Michigan, USA - S5-5 metaG | ecosystem: Host-associated > Plants > Roots > Rhizosphere > Soil | place: USA...
AAGATGAATAACGGGGAGTTTGATGATGATGCACCCTTCTAATTTACGACCTCAGATTGAATGCAGTTACCATTTTTTTATAAGGAGGAGTTACCTGATGAAGGGGTAATTGTATTGGGGGAGGATACCTCGAAGCATGTAGTGCAGGTACTGAGGATGAAAATTGGAGAGCGGATACAGCTTACTGACGGAAAGGGAAAGAGTATAGTTGCTGAGATAACAAATGATCACAAGAAAGCAACAGAGGTAAAGGTTGTAAGCAAAGAATTTACAGAACAATCTACTAAGCGAAACACTATCGCAATATCACCCATTAAGAATACTTCACGGTTTGAATGGTTCCTGGAGAAGGCAACGGAGATAGGAATTGCGGAGATCATCCCAATGATATGCGAGCGGACGGAACGGGAGCATTTCCGGTATGACAGGATGAATAACATTCTTATAAGCGCAATGCTGCAAAGTATGCAAACATGGCTGCCTGTATTGCATCAACCTACAAAGTTTAATGAGGTAATACAGCAGAGAAAAGAGAAACAAAAGTTTGTTGCCCATTGCCTTGAGGGAGAAAAAAAGGGATTACAGAATTCCAGGTCAGATAGTAACGATCCATCTATTATACTAATAGGACCCGAGGGAGATTTTACTGAAAAAGAGGTGGCAACTGCAGTTGATAATCAATATATCCCTGTTTCTTTGGGGAATACCAGACTGAGGACAGAAACAGCGGGATTGGTGAGCTGCGTTCTGCTCGCCCAGTAATTCTGACAATTTGTCTTACAAAAAGCAATGAAGTATCTGAGTAACTATTGCATAGCTATCATGTAGCTATCATAAAGCTATCACGTAGCTATCAGAACAAGGAAATTCTAAGCTAAAAGAAGCTATAAAACCATGGCTTAGTGACAACTTGTCAGACGGTATACTTTAGAGTACATAGTTTAATATAGCTATTCATTGCCTTTCATTTAATTTTGAGATATGAAATTATTAATGTCGTATCTGAAGCCATACAGATGGCTATTGGTCCTTGCATTGTTTCTTGCGGCCGTAAACCAAACATTTTCCCTATTAGACCCTTACTTTTTTGGTAAGCTATTCCAACAGTATGGTGTGCATTATGACCAGATAGGGCATTACGATAGCCATAACAATTTTGTAGCAGAACGCCCGAGGACAGAATCTGAATTCCTATGGGGAGTGCTGGGTTTCCTGGGAATATTGATAACAGTGGCAATGATCTCGAGGATCGCAAAAGCGTTCCAGGATTATTTCAGTAATGTGATAGTGCAGAAGTTTGGAGCAAAGCTCTTTACAGACGGACTGAGACATTCACTCAGGTTGCCTTTTAAAGAATTTGAAGACCAGCGTAGCGGAGAAACACTGAGCATTCTTAATAAAGTAAGAACCGATACCGAGAGGTTCATCATGGGCTTTATCAATATCATCTTCCCGTTATTAGTAGGAGTTATTTTCGTCTCAGCATATTCCTTTATTCTTCATTGGTCCATCATGCCGATATACTTTGGAGGCATATTATTACTTGCAATACTAACAGGTTTTCTGAGCAAGAGAATCAAGATCATTCAAAAGACCATTGTCAAGGAAACGACAGCACTTGCGGGTTCTACAACAGAAAGCTTACGCAATATTGAACTGGTAAAAAGCCTTGGACTGACAGACCAGGAAGTAAAACGTCTCAATAATAACACCTATAAAATATTAGGTCTGGAGCTTAAGAAAGTAAAAAGCATTAGAAGCATAAGCTTTATACAGGGAACGTTTGTAAATGCACTGAGGCAGGGAATAATATTCATGCTGATGTGGCTTATTTTCAAGCATACTCTTTTACCGGGGCAGTTGCTTACTCTTACATTTTATTCGTTCTTCATCTTTGGGCCTCTACAGGAGATAGGGTCTATCATTATTACTTACAGAGAAGCGGAAGCATCTTTGAATAATTTTCATAACCTGATGATAAAAGCCCCAGAGCCTAAGCCTGAGAAGCCTATGGCCTTTGGGAATATTGAGGAACTGGAGTTTATCAATATAAGGTTCAAACATCAGACAGCCCAGCTCGCGGCTCTTAACAACATAAACTTTAAGGTAAAGACAGGAGAGACCATAGCTTTTGTCGGACCATCTGGCTCAGGAAAAACCACATTGGTAAAATTACTTGTAGGATTGTACAGGCCGGAGCAGGGAAAGATCTTATATAATAATGTTGACGGAGAGAATATTGACTTTGACACATTAAGAACACAGATAGGTTTTGTAACACAGGATACTCAGCTGTTTGCAGGAACGATAAAAGAAAACTTATTGTTTGTTAATCCTAATGCTACAGATGCCCAGATCATTGATGTATTGAACAAGGCATCCTGTCAAAGCTTATTGGCAAGAGCCGATAAAGGAATAGACACCTTAATAGGAGAAGGCGGAATAAAGATATCAGGAGGAGAAAAGCAAAGGCTATCCATTGCAAGAGCGTTGCTGAGAGACCCGCATCTATTGATATTTGATGAGGCTACTTCTTCTTTGGATTCAATAACAGAAGAGCAGATAACGAATACGATCAAGGATGTATCATCTATGAGAAATCAAATAACAATAATGATCGCCCACAGGCTCAGCACTATTATGCATGCTGACAGGATATATGTTCTTGAGAAAGGAGACGTTGTAGAAACGGGTACTCATGACGAGCTTGTAACACAAATGGGATTGTATTATGCTATGTGGAGACAACAGATAGGAGAAAGGAAGAAGACAGGTGAGGGAGTGCCATCCTTGAATTAAGAATTAATAATGAAAGCCATTGTGAGGTCAATTTGATTACTTTTGGCTTACACTAATCAAAAACTTATACTCATGAGAAAATATCTTACTGAATTTATTGGCACTTTCTTCCTTGTAATGGGCGCTGCTATGTTTGGCGGTCTTGGCGCTACACTTTGCTTATTGGTGATGGTATACGCAGGTGGGCATATTTCAGGAGCGCATTATAATCCTGCTGTGACTCTTGCTGTCCTTATAAGGAATAGGATAAAAGTTGGCGAGGCAATAGTCTATTGGATCTGCCAGGTTGCTGCAGCTCTTGCAGCGGGGGCAGTAGTAATGTATGTATTTCATAAAACTGGTGAGGGAAATTGTGGTATTCCTGAAGATGGAATGACGCAAGGATATGCGGCAGAATTTCTGGGAACATTTGCACTTGCATTTGTAGTTCTTAACGTTGCAACAGCAAAAGCAACGGCAGGCAACAGCTATTACGGACTTGCAATAGCAGGAACTGTACTTGCTATGGCAACAGTATTAGGATCTTATAGTGGCGGAGCATTTAATCCTGCTGTTGCAATTGGACTTATGTTCCAGAAGTCACTTTGCTGGAGCCAATTATATATTTACGTGATATCAACATTTGCAGGTGCTGCTATTGCTGCGTTGGTATTCAGGGTAAGTAATCCGGATGATAAATAAAGATTAGTAGGTTGGATAATCGAGATCTGATGATCTTATAATAAAAAGAGCCGCAGTAGTTACTACGACTCTTTAGTTTTAATATAATCTAAGACTTAGTTCTTAGCCTCTTTAAGCATTTCTTTTACTGCTGCTTCCAACTGGGTATCAGTTCCGTTAAGCAGGTCTTCGTAAGAAAGAGGAACTCTGATATCTGGCTCTACCTGTAGATTCTCTGTAGGCCTTCCTTCTTTACCAATAGTTGCTATCATTGGAATACCGAATACCATTGTAGGATCAATTTGTGTTTCCCACCAAACGGCAGTACCAGTTCCCGGAACAGGCATACCTATCAGCTTACCAATTCCGTTTTGCTTATATACATAAGGGAAGATAAATGCATCACTGTAGTTGCTTTCGCTAATTAATACACAGCTTGGCTTCTGCCATCTGCCAAGAGGCTCACCTCCTTTAAGGAGATTGCCCTGAGGAGCAAACTGCAGGTACTTCTTACCGCTAAGGAAAGTGCTAAGATCATCATGCAGCCAACCTCCACCATTGAAACGGGTATCGACTATCAATGCTTCCTTATCCATGTTCTTACCTAACACCTCATCGAAAGTAGTACGATAGCTGCCGTCATTCATTCCCTGAACATGGACATAACCTACCTTACCATTGCTTAGCTTATCAGTAAGGTCGCTCATCTTCTTTATCCAGCGCTTGTACATAAGACCGGCTTCTTCTCCGAAGCTTATCGGCTTAAGACTTTCTTCAAAGCGGGTATTGGTTGAAGGATCATAAACACTAATAAGGGTATTCTTTCCTGTTTTCCTGTTCAACAGCTTAGCCCAATCAACATCTGTCGGTATATCTTCTCCGTCGATCTTTTCTATAACCTGGCCAGCTCTAACCTTGCTTGCAGCCCTGTCTAAAGGACCGCCCTTGATAACTTCAGCGATCTTTAATCCATTGCCTGAGAATGTTTCATCATATAATACACCCAGGGTTGCAGTCGCATCTCCATTTGAGTTTTGCGGGCTGTATCTACCTCCGGTATGAGATGCGTTAAGCTCACCAAGGAGCTCGCTCAGCAATTCCTGGAAGTCATAATTATTAGAGATATAAGGAAGGAACTTCGCATAAGTCTCTTTATACATATTCCAATCAACATTATGAAGCTTAGGGTCATAGAATTTTTCTTTAACCTGGCGCCATGCATGATTAAAGATATATTGTCTCTCTGCAGCAGTATTCAGAGTCATCTCACTGCTTATGCCGATAGGGCTCATCTTGCCGCTCTCGGCTTCAATCTTCATCAGGCTGCCATTGTTTGTAACAAAGATGCTCTTACCATCTTTGCTCATCTCAATTCCGCTAGGACTTCCTCCGAGCTTTGCCAATATCTTAGTATCTCTTGTTCTTGGCTCTGTAACCCATAGGTCGTAGCCTTTTTCGAATGATGCTAAATAATATAATTTGCTTCCATCAGAGCTTAAAGCATAGTCGCTTATAGACGCACTGTTGATGGTCATCCTAACCCTCCTGTTGTCAAGTCCTGTGAAATCAGGAGTCCATCCTTTTTTAACACCACTATCCTTCTTTGCCACGAGAGCCTTCATTGTATCAGTTGTCTTCTTTTCGTCTTTATCCTTCTTTTCTTTATCCTCCTTTTCTTTCAGAAGTGCAAAATCTTCTTTGCTCATTTTGAATCTCTCATATGAATCCTGATCAAAGAAAACGCCATAGATATCCACTTCGCGGCTTCCCTGGTTAGCTAATGATCTGCGGCCCTGGCTTTCGTTTGTCCACGTGATCATCTTGCCATCCAATTGCCATTTAGGGCTGCCTTCTCCAAAGCCGCTGTTTACTGGGTAAAAAATGTCCTTTGAACCATCCGCTTTTATCATAGCAGCATTGGTCTGTGCAAAGTAGCCTCTTGAATCATCGGCAATGATCCATTTGCTGTCAGGGCTCCATGAGAAATCCCAATCACCATCTGAATAAGAATAGTTGTGACCTGCAGGGAGTAATGTCCTTGTCTGTTTAGAAGCGAGATTATATACTTTAAGTACATTTCTATTTTCCAGGTAAGCGATCTCTTTTCCATCTGGAGAAAACTTAGGCTGGTATTCTTCAGCCTTTGTTGAAATAAGGGGCTCTTCTTTTAAAACAGTTGAAGCGTAGAAATATGGTTCCTCCTTTCTGACTATAGTTGCTTTATAAATATCCCAGCTGTCATCCCTTTCCGTTGAATAGATGAGAGTTTTACTATCCGGGCTCCACTGTATCATTCTTTCCTGCTGCGGAGTATTTGTTATGCGCTTGGTCTGGCCGCCTTCTACGCTGGTTACAAATATTTCACCCCTGGTTACAAAGGCTATTTCTTTGCCATTGGGAGCTAGAGCAAACTCGCTCACATTTCCATTTACAGGAACGTTTCTTTCTACTCCTTGTCTGCCATCATTATATATCTGTATAGAAACCTTTGAAGGTTCTCCTCCGTTCTTCATAGTGTATATCTCTCCATCTTCTGTAAAGCACAGGGTATTGTCATTGCTCCTGCTTAAATGACGCACAGGATTATTCTTAAATTTAGTAAGTTGCTTATCCTGCCTTGTCTTCAGGTCTCTTTCATATAGATTCTGATTGCCATTCTTTTCGCTGAGATAATAAATTGTCTGATCATTACTGCCCCACACCGGCTCCCTATCCTCACCATTAAAATCAGTTACCTTCTGGTATTTATTATTCTTTACATCCATTATCCAGATGTCGCGTGTAACTGCTGAAGTGTGGTGCTTGCGCCATGCATCCTCATAACCTTTCCTGTCCTGGAAAAGGATCTGGGTTCCTGCACTGTTATAGTGAGCAGCATCCATACCTGCTCCTGAGATAAGAACGGGCTTTCCGCCTGTCATAGATACAGTATATAGATTTTGAAAAAGACGAGGGCTATAGAACCTTACATTGCTAGCCTGGATATTGCGAGAGCTTCCAAAGATCACCTTCTTATCATCCGTAGAAAAATCGAAAGGGAAATCCGGAGAGCTGTGATAGGTAAGCCTGGTTGGAGCTCCCCCCGTTGAAGGCATTATAAATACATCAAAATTACCATAACGATCGCTTGCGAAAGCAATATACTTTCCGTCATGACTCCATATGGGCATCATATCATGAGCCTCATGAATTGTCAATGGGACAGCAACACCTCCCTTTGCGTCAACGCGATAAATATCCCCTTTGTAACCAAAGGCTATTGTCTTTCCATCAGGAGAGATAGATGGATAACGCATCCATAAAGGAGTGTTTTGTGCAAAAGCACCAGACAAAACGAACAGTAGTGTGAATAAGCTAATACTCTTTTTCATAATGGTTTTGATAATGATGAATATGCAATATATGGATAATGAGTCTTAATCCATAGCGATTAAAAAACTATTATATGAACGGCGGGCTGTGGGGTTATTTAACCTTTTGGGACCTGTGCTCCACCTCATTTTTACTAATAACTACTGCATAAGGAGATGCCGAGATGCCCTGTCTGAATTTTACAGCCCATGCTTTGGTAAACTCAGCCCCGAAATAAAGGATAAGTGAGGAATAATATATCCATATTAATAAGACAGCAAGAGATCCTGCGGCACCGTATGTACTGCCGATATTGGCTTTACTTATATAAAACGATATCAGATATTTCCCGACGTTAAACAATATAGAAGTAGTTAAGGAGCCAGCCCATACATCTTTCCACTTTACGGTGGCATCTGGTAATACCTTGAATATTACTGCAAACAAAAGAGTAGAAATACCTATGGATAAGAGTAGATTAATTATATAGATAATAACAAGAGTAACATCAGGCAGATAGTATTGAAGCCTACGGCCAATAACATCTACAACAGCCGATACTGCCAGAGAAACCAAAAGCATAAAGCCAAGGCTGGCCAACATTCCAAATGACATAAGGCGATTCCTTAGAAAAAGCTTAAAGCCCATTTTTGGCTTAGCTTTCAGACACCATATACTGTTGATAGAATCCTGTACTTCTGTAAAAATGCTTGTAGCCCCTATAATAAGAGTAATAACCCCGATAATGATCGCAAGCGTTCCTGAACCGCTAATTGCAGCATTTTTAATTATCTGCTGCAACTGCTCTGCTGATTCGGGGCCTACAAAGCCCTGCAATTGGCGATAAACGGCACCTTCAATGGCTTCTCTTCCATAAAAGAGGCTGCAGACGTAGATGATCACTATCAGTAAAGGAGCAAATGAGAATACAGTGCAATAGGCAAGTGAGGCTGCCAGCTTTGCCACCTTATCACTTGAAAACCCTGAAAGAGATTCCTTAAAAACTCTCCAAATTCCTATAAATGTTATTCTACTGCTCACAGGTTTCTCTGTTTTCATGTAAAACAGAATCTAAATCTTATACCAGATTTAATCCCAGAATTTAGAAAGAGAGATCAATTATTCTTTACCTCAGTATAACTACCAGGAAGATTCTTGATAATATTGATCAGGTGCTCAGTATCAAACATATTACCGCAAGAGGTACATAGGGTCATCAGCTCATCAGCATGAAGAAGGCGGATCTCATCCTGGTTTTCTATCACATTATGTTCCGTCTGCTCTATGTTTCTTGAGATGCTTATATAAGCAGTACCTGCTGGTATTACCTTCCCGCAACGATCGCATTGAAAATCAAGTTCACCCATATATTTTATTTACATTGTAAAATAGTGCAATATCCTTGCCTGTAAAAATAAATTATTACTAGCTGATTATTAGCTACTTACTTAGCCGTGAGCATATCTCTTTCCTCGGAATTTACAATAAAGAAGAAGATACAATAGAATTTAAAATGTGCTTACTTCTTGCCTTTCCCAATAAGCCAAAGGACGAGACCTATTATTCCAACCACTATTATTACACCAACCCAAACACCTGCCTTAAAAATGTCTGCAATTGCCTGGCAGCTGCTGAAAGTGATCGCTAAAAAAAGAAAGAAAGTAGTTAAATAGAGTGGATTAATCTTATTCATATGTGTAAATTTTAAGGTGATATGTACCTCTAATACAAATACATAGCCAATGATTGGAAAGAATTAAAAAATCATTCTGTAACACACTTATATTCTACTCATAATGGGAAATTATTTACTCATGTATAAATGCCGTTTTAAAAAATAAGTTGACAACTTTTCAATTCAGGCTGAATATTTGCATACTAGTACTTTGGCAGAGTATTTATAATATTCTAATTAAGTATAAAACAATTATTAATAAATTAAAACCCACAAATTATGAGCTCAGGAAAAGTTTTAGCCGGCGTATTAGCAGGTGCAGCAGCAGGTGCTATTCTAGGTATCCTATTCGCACCTGATAAAGGAAGCGAAACAAGAAAAAAATTAGCAGAGAAAGGTGCAAGTCTTTCAGAAGATCTAAAATCTAAAGCAAGTGAATATGCTGATGACCTGAAATCTAAAGCCAGTGAATATGCTGACATAGTGTCAGAAAAATATAGCCAGGCAAAAGAGAAGGTTATGGGCGATGGCAAAGAAATGTATAACCAAGCTAAGGAAAGGGCTAGTGCAATGAAAGCAGATATTAGAACCCAAATGAATACAAACAGCTAGTAAATAGCTATTTGTGAAAGAGGAACTGTATCTTTACAAGAGCCGGTGTTAATATGGAAACGGAAACAAAAAGCCCTTTTATTTCTTTGTTTGAAAAAGCAAAGGATTATTTAGATACTCGCGTCAATCTGCTGAAACTTAAAGCGATTGATAAATCTTCAAGCTTTATTTCGTCTTTGCTGACGATCATTATTGTAATTCTCGTAGGCTTTGTGTGTTTTATCATGCTGAATATTGGAATAGCACTACTGATAGGCAAATGGCTTGGAGAGTATTATTGGGGGTTCCTGATTGTTGCCGCGCTCTATATTATCATCGGCTTTGTAATTTTTAAATTCAGGAACAAATGGCTTAAGGGGCCTATCGCCTCTATGATGATAAAATCTCTTTTAGATTAGATATGCAATTAAGAAAGATCCATAACGCATCAGATCTTAAAAAAGCTATTGAAGAGCTGGAGCTGGAAAAAGATAACCAGGAGGAGCTCCTAAGGGTTCACTTCAACGAAGTGCTCGAAAAGATAAAGCCTGCCAATCTTGTAAAAGAAACTGTTGCAGAAGTATCTGAGTCTATGGACTTTAAAAAGAACCTTACTAATGTTGCACTTGGTATAGGAGTAAGCTATCTTTCAAAGAAACTATTAGTAGGTAAAAAGACAAGCGGTATCGGGAAGCAGTTGCTGGGAACCGCCTTAGAATTTGGCTTGGCCAACTTTGCAGCTAAAAAAAGTAAGGATATTCTTGACTCTAACACTCCTAAAAAAGGATTTTTCAGCAGAGTATTCTCTCGTTTGTAGCTAGATTATCTTTCTTAAGCTCCCAGCCTTTTTAAGCATTTATTTAGATCAATCCCCTTTCCAAGAACATCTTTAAACAAATCTCCTTTCTTCTCTATCCTGTTCAGCATATTATTAATATGGAACTGATGAGGAGATAATCCTTTTTTCACTTCTTTCCATTCTAGGGGGCATGAAGCTGTTGCACCTGGCTTAGGTCGCAGGCTATAAACAGAAGCGATCGTTTGTCCTTTTCTGTTCTGCAAATAGTCCATATATATCTGATCTTTTCCTCTTTTCTTAAGATTTCTTTCTAGGGTAGTAAAATCAGGAACCAGGTCAGAGACCATAGTACAAACTATCAGCGCGAAATCCTTTACCTGCTCATAAGTATATCTCTTATCTGTAGGCACATAAATATGAAGTCCTGAGGCACCTGATGTCTTGCAGTATGCAGGCGCGCCTGCTATATCAAGTATCTCTTTAACTGCATTGGCCGCTTCTATCACCTGCTCAAAAGTATTATTATCAGAAGGATCAATATCCAGCATAAGATAATCCGGGTAGTCCAGCTTCTTTAGTGTTGAATGCCATGGATTCAGTTCTATACAGCCAAGATTATTAAGGTATGTAAGAGTTGCTTCATTATCGCAAACTATATAATTGATCTCCTTATTATTCGATTCAGAATATACCAATCGTGTTGTCGCATAAGGGGGTGCTGTATTTCCAATATCCTTTTGAAAGAAGCCCTGAGCCTTAATTCCATTAGGTGTCCTATACAGTGACTCTGGCCTTCCTTTAAGATAGGGCAAAATGTACTTAGCAACACTTCTGTAATAATTGATAACGTCTCCTTTTGTTATTCCATCATCAGGGAATAGAACCTTTGTCAGGTTAGTTGTCTTAACCTTATTCTTAGCGAAAGTAAAAATCTTCTCCTCTGTACTTTCTTCCTCTGCTTTCTTTTCAGCAGCGGCTTTCTTAATTGGCTTTGTTCCTGTCATAGTAACCTCCTTAGGGCTTTTATCCTCTCTTAGATGCAAGAAAATAGGATGCCTCATTTTCTTATCCCTTGTTATCTCGCTAAACTTAACCTCGCAAACCAGCTTTGGCTGTACCCAGGTAACTGGCATATTGGTCTTCACTCTTTCATCAAAGGGAGACTCATCTTGTATCAGCGGCTTCAGCAGTTCATACATCTCCTTTAAGGATTGATAATTAAATCCCGATCCCGAATGACCCACATACTTCAGCTTTCCATCATCCATCATTCCTAATACCAGTGCTCCAAAGTACTTCCTTCCACCAGTCGGAGCAGTAAATCCGGCTATGATAGCTTCCTGTGTTTTATGGTGCTTTATTTTGAGCCACTCTGTTGTTCGCTTTCCTATATAATAATGGCTATCAGCCTTCTTAGCCATTATCCCCTCAAGGCTTTGCTTTTCTGTAAGCTTAAAAAAATCTACGCCCTTCGCCTCTATATGATCTGAGTATTTGATTACCTCGCTCTTTTTAAGAAGCTTTTTAACCAGTTCCTTTCTTTTTACCAAGGGAAGCTGAGTTGTATCCTTCCCATTCAGAGACAATATATCAAACACATAATACTGTATAGGCCTGTGCCTGTTACTGTCATAATGCTGCAAAAGTTGAAACTCAGGAAGGCCTTCGTCATTCAACACAACTATCTCCCCATCCAATACTACATTCTCCTTTATTTTCTTAAGTTCCTGAACTACTGCGGGGTAAGATGATTCAAAGTTCAACCCGTTTCTCGAATACAGTTTCACCTTACCTTTTTCTATTTCTGAAATCGCTCGGTATCCATCCCATTTTATTTCGAATATCCAGTTTTTATCATTGAATGGCTTAGCAGTTTCCTTAGCCAGCATAGGCTTTATGAAGTGGGGGAGCTTTCTTGCTTCTCTTATTGAGGGAGCTATCAAGCTCTGGAAGAGACTTTTTTTTTAACTGTTTTACTTGCTACAGGCTTTTTATTCTTCTCGAGCCATTTATTTATTGGAGAACTAGCTGCAGTATCTTCCTCGCTGCTGTATGGTTCATCAACAGCATACTCATCCCTATGCTTTATAAGGAGCCAGCTATTCTCGCCCCTTCCCTTTATTTTAACCAGGGCAAACTCGCCTTTTAACTTTTTACCAAACATTCTGAACTTCAGGCTTCCTGCCTTCAGCTGTGCAAGCAAGCTCTTCTCTGCTGTCTTCCTATCCGAATTTTCAAGGTCAGTATAAGTCCCCTTATCCCATATCTCAACAATTCCTGCCCCATAGTTTCCTTCCGGTATTACTCCTGCAAAATCTTTGTAATCATACGGATGATCTTCAACCATCATGGCGAGTCGCTTGTCTTCAGGATTTAGTGATGGTCCTTTAGGGACGGCCCAACTCTTTAATACCCCTTCCATTTCCAGGCGAAAATCATAATGAAGATGCGAAGCCTTATGCCGCTGAATTACGAATATGAGCTTAGACTTTGAGCTCTTTGGCTTTCCTGCCGGCTCTGGAGTTTCATCAAACTGTCTTTTCTTTTTGTATAATGAGAGTGACATATGCCTTTTCTATGATGCTTTTTTATGTCTCTTAATTTCATGTTTTGGAGCTCCAAGGCTGGCTTTCAGTTGATCCATTAGATCCTGTGTCTTGCTATGAACAACCTTCATCTTAGGCACAGTGATCTTTTTGCCCTTCGCTTTAGCCTCAATTATTTTCATCAGCTCATGATTATAATTATCCTTATACTTTGATATATCAAACTTCGCTGTTAGCTGATCGATCAATGACATCGCCATTTTAAGTTCGGCAGGTTTTATTGTAGTATGCTCAGGCAAGGCGAGGTCTTTAGTATCTCGTATCTCTTCTTCAAATCTTATCCTGTTCAATACAATGGCTTTACCCTCCGGCCTTAAAATAGCAAGAGCTTCTTTATTTCTCAAAACGAATGTGGCTACTCCTACTTTACCTGATTTCTCTAAAGCCTGGCGCAAAAGTTCATATGGCTTTGTTCCCGATTTATCAGCTTCCAGGTAATAAGGAGTCTCATAATACATACTGCTTATCTCATCTTCTTTCACAAAATCCTCTATCTCTATCGTTTTAGACTTTTTGGCATTAGCTGCCTCAAAGTCCTTATCATCCAATACCACGTAGTCTCCATGGTATTTATACCCCTTAACTATATTTCCCCATTCTACCTCTTTTCCTGTTCCCTCATTTACCCGTTTGTATTTGATATTAGCATGGTCTTTTTTATCCAGCATATCCAGCCCAAGACTGCTGCTTTGGGTTGCGCTATATAGCTTCACCGGTATATTTACCAGCCCGAATCCGATAGCCCCCGTCCATATTGGTCTCATAATTAAGGTTTTTACACCTAACTACATGAAACTATTGTGCCTAAGTGGGGTATAAGACCACTTTTTTAAGCTAAAAAATGTAGAGATTTTAGGGTGGCCTCTTTAAACGAAACCCAAATGTTGGTAATCTGCTCCTAATATTTGCCTGTCATCAGCCCCCAGCCATTTGTGCAGTACGGTAGCATAAGCTTGCTTAAAATCGATTGAATGCTTTAGGTCGCCCTCGTTAAGATCGTTTAAGTCAGGTAGTGAATTTAGTAGCCCTTTTTGTTTTAGACCTCCCCCAACAAAGAACATATTGTTTGCTGTACCATGGTCTGTCCCTCCGCTGGCATTTTGAGATACCCTTCTTCCAAATTCACTAAAGGTCATTAGCAACACATCCTCAAAACGATTATTAGCTTTCAGGTCTTTTACAAATGCTGTAATAGCATCATTAAGTTCAGTGAATAATCTTGTCTGCTGATTTTCCTGGTTCACGTGAGTATCAAAGCTACCCAGGCTAACATAATAGACCTTGGTATTGATATCACTGAATATTAAAGATGCAATGGTCTTCATATTCTTGCCAAGTTCTGTAGAAGGATATATCTGGCTCGAAGGATGAAGCTTGCTTTGCTGAAAAATATACTCCGCGCTACTCAGGGTTTCACTCATTGTTTTGTATAAATAATCTACCGTCTCTTCGCCTGAATGATGGTCAGCATTTATATCTTTAAAATATCTTTCATGACTTGTATTGTACAATCTCCTTGGGTCTTTTACTGCCAACCCCTTATGCATTTCTCCTTTTAGTGCAAGACTCAGCACATCATCCACTTCAAGCGCATGGGTAGGTTTGTCACATCCCTTACACTGGGCATCAAGATATCTGCCTAACCAACCTGTATTTACATATTCATCGCTCTTGCTTGCGCTTTGCCATATGTCCATGCTTCTGAAATGCGACCTGTCTGGATTTGGATAACCCACTCCATTTAATATCCCCAGCTCTCCATTATCATATAACGCCTTAAATCCAACCAACGCAGGATTAAGTCCTACTTCATCGGTGATTAGCAAGCTCTTCTCTTTCTGAATACCAAGTATTGGACGCTCCCTGTAATAAATATCGTTCCTTACAGGTATTACTGTATTTAACCCGTCATTTCCCCCGCTTAGCTGCAGCACTATCATCACCTTATTTCCCGGCGGCACCATGGTCTTTCCTTCAAAAGCCTTTAGGAACTTAGGCATCATCAAAGATGCTGTTGCTAATGACCCCACCTGTATAAATTCCTTTCTCTTAAATAACATATTTTTCTTTTTAGCACAGCTGATATTCAGGCGTGCTCATTAATTGAATCACTGCTGTTTTTATATAATTCTCTCTGCTGCTCTGATCAATATATTTATCAAATATCTCAGTACTGATTTTACTATTTGTCTGAAGCAAAGTCCCTGCTATATCTACACCTAGGTTCTGCCGGCTGCTCTTTTCGAATGTTTTAGTCACTATATCCCAATCAACTTTAGCCTTCACCTGGAATCGCTTATTGCTTTTCCCTTCTCCTTGTCCCATAGCAGTATCATCATCTTCCTTTGGCGAGATAGAGAACTCATCTGCATTGGAAAATATTTGCGGCACACGTAGCCTTAGCATTAGCGAGCTGCTATCAATCCATGTCCTGCCCCCAGGCCATCCTGCAACGTTGGGAGGGGCAAGCAATATCTGTCACAATGCCTTTTGAAATAACAGCTGTGCTTCTTCATTCTCAATTTGCATGGGCAGCATCCTTCTTATTCCCACTAACAATTCAACGGGAGATTTTATCTTATTGCCCATATTCTTCTCTTCATAAAACCATTCACTGGTATAAATGCTTGTGAGCAGCTGCTTTATATCATAGTTACTGCTATAAAATTTTGCCGCAAGTTCCTCTACCTTGCTGTTATCTATATTTTCATTTACAAAGTATTTATATATTTTCCTGGTTATATACTTTGCGGTTTGCTTTTGCTCAAGCAAAATATTCAGGATGTCATCTCCATTAAAGTTCCCTTCTTTCCCCAGGAATCTTTTAACCCCATTGTCATGTTGAAAGGGGCGATCTACAAATTCTCCTTTTATATTGAACCCCCAGCCTGTAAAAGCCCTTGCGGCCTCCTTTATGTCCTTTTCCGAATAACTGCCCCTACCCATCGTAAACAGTTCCATCACCTCCCGGGCAAAGTTTTCATTAGGGTGCTGCTTCTTATTCTGCTGGTTATTCAGGAACG
>Ga0163162_10003278_pt1 | contig 15496 bp, 17 predicted proteins | sample S55metaG_FD_115310 | JGI IMG/M metagenome (GOLD analysis project Ga0163162, IMG submission 115310) | Switchgrass rhizosphere microbial communities from Kellogg Biological Station, Michigan, USA - S5-5 metaG | ecosystem: Host-associated > Plants > Roots > Rhizosphere > Soil | place: USA...
CGCTGCCGCTCCGTCTCGTCGGCCACGGTCCCGGTCAGGGTGACCATGTCATCCGTGGTGCTGACGCCGATGTCGGTGATGGTGCCGAGGCGCTCTTCCCGGGCGAGCTTGGACTTGATGGCGGTGGTCATCGCGGCGTCGCTGAGGACCTGCTCGGCGGACAGGCGCATGCCGGCGGTGCACCCGGCCAGCGCGAGCACCGGGACGAGGATGAATCGACGGGTCATGGTCTCCTCCGCAATGCGACCTGAGGAGGAGTCTCGCAAGACGCATGCCCGGGCCCGGGTGGTGGCGGGCGCGTCCGTGAAGGTCTAGCCACCCGCCGGGCCGGGGCCTGCGCAACCATCGCCCTAGCCTGGGGTCTGCGTTGCCCTCCGGCCGGCCTGGCCGGCTCCGGAGACGAAGCGATTGCCGGCGACCCAGAACCGGAGCGGCCGCTCGACGGCTTTCGTGATCCCGATCCGGGGTCCCGTGGAGACGCGGAACTCGCGGGGCTGGTCCGGCGGCTCGATGGTGAGGGCCCCCGCCGTGAGGTCGACGCCGTTGTCGCGCAGCGTGATGCCGAGCGCCCGCGTCAGGTTCCCCGGACCCGAGGCCAGCCGTGCGGCGCCGGCTTCGGCCCCCCGCCTGCGGGCCATGCTCGCGGCTCCCTGTTGCGGCTCGAGCGCCCGGATCAGCACGCAGCCCCAGGTGCCGGCGGCCCCGGTGGTCGCGTTGAAACACATATGGACGCCGTAAGCCATGAAGACGTAGGCGTGGCCGCCTTCGCCATACAACAGGGCGTGGCTGCCCGGCCGGAACGCCGCGTGGGAGGCGCCGTCCTCCGGACCCAGGTACGCCTCGGTCTCGACGATGCGGCCAGCCGTCTCGGTGCGGCCGTGTCGCGACACCAGCACGCAGCCGAGCAGATCGCGCGCGACGACGGCCGGCCGGCGCAGGTAGAAGGTGCGCGGCAGCGGCATGAAGCCGACGCTCAGCGGCCGCCGAGGCGCTCGGTGACGAGCCGCCGCAGCGACGCCTCGTCGAACGCCACGGCGGTGCGGGCGGGCGGAGGCGCTTCGGTCTCGAGCCCGGTCTCGCTGAGGATGACGCAGATGTCCTGCGCGGGATCGAGGGCGCGCTCGGCAATCAGGCGCATCAGCACCGCGAGCGTCGCGACGCCGGTCGGTCCGGCCCAGACGCCCTCGGTGCGGGCCAGCGTGCGGACGAGGGAGTCGGTCATCGGCCGAAGCGCTCGCGGACAACGTGCAGCATCTCCTCGACCCGGTGGCGCAGGGTGTGCTCGGCCAGCGCGCGACGTCGCGCGTTCTCGCCGATGGCTCGCGCCTCGTCGGGGTGGGCCAGATGGAAGTCGAGCGTGCGCTTGAGCTCGCCCGGGTCGCGATAGACGAGGACCTCTTCGCCCGGCTTGAACAGCGTGGCCAGGTCTTCCTTGAAGTCGGCCACCTGGCAGCCGCCCGCAGCCGCCAGCTCGAAGGCGCGGGTGTTCACGCCGACGATGTCGTTCATCGGATGGTGCGGGTTCAGCGACAGCGTCGAGGCCGCATACACGCACAGCTTGTCGTGCCCGAACACGGGCCCGCCGGCCACCCGGGCGCGCAGTACGGGGTCCTCCACGCGCGACCAGCCACCACCCCACACGCGGAGCGGGTAGTCGGCCAGCTCGTGCACGAGCCGCTCACGGTAGGCGTAGCGGCTGCCGACGAGGGAGACCGCCGCGCCGAAGCGCTCGGCCTCCTCTGCCGTGGGGCTCACCGGATGGTGCAGGCTCGGCACGCAGTACATCGGCAGGTAGTGCAGGTTGCGGAGGCCGACGGCCTGCAGGCTGCGCATGGCGTAGCGCTCCTTGGTGAAGAACACGTCGTAGGCCTCGATGCACTCGAAGGGGATCATCCACAGCGGGTTGTCGGGGAAGAAGTTGACGAAGACGACGTCCAGGCGCGCCTTGATCCGTCGCACGAGGCCGGGCGTGATCGGGCCGCCCTTGATCACCAGCACCGCGTCGGGCCGATAGCGCAGGCACACGCGCTCGAGCCGGCGCAGGATCCAGAACTGGTAGGCGGCCTTGGTCGGCGTGTTCTTATAGAGGGGATTGTCGCGCCGGTAGGCGAAGAGCCGGACCTCGTGCCCGAGCTCCCGCAGCTCCGCGCCAAAATCCGTTCCCATCAGTCCCGGCCGCGCGAACGGCAGGACGATCAGCCAGCGCACGCGACGTAGCGTAGCACAGGGATCCCGCCGTAGCGCCCGCGCGCGGTATCATGACGCGCTGATGAGCCGGCGCGCGCTCGCCCGCCACCTTCCCTCCCTCGGGCTCTTCGCCGTGCTGCTACTCGCCTGGCAACTGGCCGGACCCGTCCTCGGTATCCGGGAGTACTTGCTGCCGGGGCCGGTGAGCGTGGCGCGGGCCATGTTGTCGCGGACGATCCCGTGGCCCTCGCACCTGACGATCACCACGCTGGAGATCGTGGGCGGCTTTGCGGTGGCCGGAGCGGCCGGCGTCCTGCTGGGGGTGGCCGTCGCCTGGTCGCCGGTGGCGGCGCGGGCGCTGATGCCGTTTTTGGTGTTCGTCAACACGCTGCCGAAGGTCGCGGTCGCGCCCCTGTTCCTGCTGTGGCTCGGCTACGGCATCGTGCCGAACATCCTCATCGCCGCGCTGATCGGCTTCTTCCCGGTCGTCATCAACACCGCGGTCGGACTGACCCAGGTCGACGAGGAGTTGCTCGACCTGGGCCGCGTGTTCGGCGCGCCGACCTGGAAGGTCTTCCTCAAGATCCGGCTGCCCAACGCGCTGCCCTACGTGCTGAGCGCGCTCAAGATCACCGCCACCGCGGCCGTGGTGGGCGCCGTCGTCGGCGAGTTCGTGGCCTCGCAGGCCGGGCTCGGCATGGTGATCGTCAATGCCCAGACGAGCCTGAACACGCCGGTGGCGTTCGCCGCCCTGGTATGGATCTCCATCGTCGGTCTCGTGCTGTACGGCGCCGTCGGCCTCGTCGCCCGCTGGTGGGCGCCGTGGGCTCAAACCGGCTCGTAAAGCGACATCGGCTCATAGTCAAGGAGGAGCTGCGATGAAACGTGGTCGCGCAATCCTGCTGCTCGTCGCAGCGGTCGCCCTGGTGGGGCTGACGGCCGAGGCCCAGGCACCGGCCAAGGTCGTGTTCGCGCTGAACTGGTTCGCCGTTGGCGATCACGCGGCCTACTGGGTCGCGCTCGACCGCGGCTACTACAAGAGCCGCGGCCTCGAGGTGGAGCTGCAGAACTCCAAGGGCTCCGGCGATTCGATCGCCAAGGTGGATAGCGGCCGTGCCGACGTCGGGCTGGCCGATGCCGTCGTCGTCATTCCGCGCGTCGCGCAGGGAGCGAAGATCAAGGTCGTCGGCGCGGTGTTCGACCTCACGCCGCTGAACATCTGGACGCGCAAGGATACCGGCATCACCAAGCCGAAGGACCTCGAGGGCAAGCTGCTGGCCGCGCCGGCCGGCGACGCCCAGCGCCAGCTGTTCCCGGCCTTTGCCAAGCTCAACGGGGTCGACGAGAGCAAGGTCAAGTGGCTGAGCATCGAGCCGGCGGCGAAGTTCGTCGCGCTGTCCGAGAAGCGAGCCGATGCGGTGCCCGACTACACCACCGGCCAGCCGTTCTGGGAGAAGGCGGTGGGCAAGGACAACCTGGTGCGGATGCCCTGGAGCCAGTTCGGCTTCGACACCTACTCGATGTCGATCATGGCCAGCGACAAGACGCTGAACGAGCGCCCGAAGGTGCTACGCGACTTCCTGGCCGCCTCGTACCTGGGCTGGCGCGATGTGATGCAGGACCCCAAGGGCTCGCTGGAGATCTTCAAGAAGCGGGTGCCGGACATCGATCTGGCGCTGATCGAGCCCAACATGATGCTGGGGCTCGAGCTCATGAAGACCGAGCGCTATGCCAAGAACGGCCTGGGCTGGATGGAGCGGGCCAAGATGTGCCGCACCGTCGAGATCATCAACAGCTACATGCCGGACATGCCGCGCAAGGTGGCCTGCGACGAGGTCTTCACCAACGAGTTCCTGACGAAGATCGAGCCGCCCAAGCCTTGATCGTGCTCGACCGCGTCGGCATGACGTATCGTGCCGAGTCCGGCGTGGTCGAGGCGCTCCGCGACATCAGCGTGACGGTCGATCGCGGTGAGCTGGTCGCCCTGGTCGGCCCCTCCGGCTGCGGCAAGTCGACGCTGCTGCGGATCATCGCGGGGCTGCGGCCCGCCACCACCGGTCGGGTCGCCGTGGCCGGCCGACGGGTCGTGCGTCCGGTTCCTGCCGTCGGGATGGTCTTTCAGGCGCCCGTGCTGCTCCGGTGGCGGACCGTCCTCGACAACGTCCTGCTGGCCGCCGAGCTCTCGAGCCTCGAGCCCACCGGCTACCGCGCCCGCGCCGAAGCGCTGCTGAAGCTCGTCGGCCTCGACGACTTCGCCGGCAAGCGGCCCCGCGAGCTGTCGGGCGGCATGCAGCAGCGAGCCTCACTCTGCCGGGCGCTCCTGCTCGATCCGCCGCTGCTCCTGATGGACGAGCCATTCGGCGCGCTCGACGCGATGACCCGTGACGAGCTGAACCTCGAGCTGCTGCGGGTGTGGGGCGAGGGCGCGGCCGAGCGCAAGACCATCGTGTTCGTCACCCACTCGATTCCGGAGGCGGTGTTCCTGGCCGATCGAGTCGTGGTCATGACGCCACGGCCCGGCCGCGTCGCCCGGACCTTCGATGTGCCGCTGCCCCGACCGCGGACGGTGGCGGCACGCGCCGATCCCGTCTTTGGCGCCCTGGCGCTGGCGATTCACGAGACGCTGACGGCGGCTCGCTGAGGGCGCGGGGCCGGGCTCTGCCGGGTGGAACGGACTACTCGCCGGCGACGATGAAGGGCTTGTAGCCGAGCGCCTGCAGGTCGCGCGCCCGTGACACCGCCTGGGTCCGCTCGACGAACGGCCCCACGCGCACGCGCAGAAGCGGGGAGTCCGCCACGCGAGTCGCCCCGTTGGACGACTCGGCGACGATCAGGATCTCGCCGTTGACCGCCTTGGCCACGCGACCGGCGGCGACCGTGTCGCGGTACGCGCCGACCTGCACCCAGAACGCCGAGCCTGATCCCGAGTGGATCGGCGTCGCCCCGTTCACCCGCGGTGCCGGCTGCTTCACGGGCGTGGCCAGCGCCGGCGCAGTTGCCACGACTGACGGCGTGGCCGGCGTTGCCGGAGTGGGCAGCGCGGCCGGCGTGGGTGGCGTGACCAGAGTGGGCGGTGTCGCCGGTGTTGCCGGAGCCGAGGATGTCGGCGCGATCACCGCCGGCGTCGCTGCCTCCGGAGCGGGCGCCGGTGTGGCTGTCGTCGATTGCATCTGGACCGACGATGAGTCGGGGGCGATGGGCATGGGCCCAACCGGAGGCGGAGCCGCCTCCGCCCGCTGCGAGGAGGGCGCCGGCGCCGCGGATGGCTGGGCGACGGTGCTTCGCGGCGGTTCGGCGGGCGTGGGCGCCGCGCCAGGTGCTCTCGCCGGTGCGGACGGCGCGACGTCGCTCACGACCAAGCCTGGAGTGACGACCGCGGCGACGTCCCGTGCGATCGCCTGACGCTCGAGATCGATCGGTCCGGTGATTTCCCGGGACCCAAACGGCATCACGGCCGGGGGCGGCGCAGCGGCGGCGATGGGGATGGGCGTCACCTGCGCGCCGACCGCGGACAGCCCCAGCTTCGTGCGGAGCTGCGACGCCAGCTGGGTGTAGGAGGACTCCCGCACGATGCGCTGGAACTGGGCGTGGTAGTTCTGCATCGTGCTGACGCCGTCCATGACCACGTCGCACACCACCCAGCGGGCACTGCGATGAACCAGACGGTACTGGAGCCGGATCTCGTTGCCGTCCCGGCCAGCGAGCTCGGTGTCGACGGTGGCCACGTCACCCGTCACGCGCTCGTCCAGATACCGCACTTTCACGCCGCCGCCCAGACTGGCCTTGCCCGCCACACGCCACACGAACGAGCGCTCCAGCAGATCGGCGAACATCGCCACGAACTCGTTTTGCTCGATCCGCGTGCGGGCGGCCCACTCACGGCCGAGCGCGAGCTTCGCGGCTTCCCGGAAGTCGAACGCGTCGTTGACGTGGCGCCGGATCAGGCGCAAGCGCTCGAAGGGCTGCTGCTCGGTGGCCGGGTCGGTGAGCACGATGTTGACCCCGCCGAAGAAGTCACGCAGCGCATCGGTGGGCGCTCCGGCCCACACGCTCGACGCCGCGGTCAGCACTGAGAGCCCGAGTGCGGTCGCAGCCAGAGCGCTCCAGATCGACGGACGTGAGGGGAGAGTCACAAAACCCACGATACGAGTCGGCCCGCCCACCCACGAAGTTATTTCGTAGCCGTGTAACGGGGCCCCGAGGGGGGCGGTCAGGCGACGGCGGAGGCGCGCTCCTGACGGAAGCGGACGGCGAAGAGCGGATCCCACAGCGCGGCCGTCGCCAGCAGCGCCGCGTCGGCACCCTCGCGCAGCAGCTGGTCCGCCCGGTCGATCGTGCTGATGCCGCCGACCGCCAGCACCGCGCGGTCCCAGCATCCGGCGCGGCGCCAGGCCAGCATCTCCAGCACCTGCCGGGAGGCGGCCTCGAACGTGTCGCCGCCCACGATATCGGCGCGCTCGCGCCCGTTGCCCTCGAAGGCCGCGTTGCCGCGCTCGTCGAGTACGCGCCGCTGGAAGCCGTTCACGAGCGTGAAGCCGCCGACCCAGGGCGCCAGCTTGGTCGCGGTATCGTGCAGCATGCGCGGGGTCTTGAACGCTCCGAGCTTGGCGAGGACCGGCACCGCCACGCTCGTCCGCACGCGGTGGAGGATCTGCGCGGCCAGCGGCACGTTCTCGTAGATCGCCTGGGGCTGGTCGGCGAACGGGTCGGGCCAGGCCAGCTGGACCTCGATGGCGTCGGCGCCGGACTCGGCGGCCCAGCGCGCGCAGGTCGCATAATCCTCGATCAGCGCCTCGCGGTCCTTGGTCGCCGTGGTCCCCAGGACGCTGACGATCAGTATCTGGCCCTTGCCGATGCGCTCGCGGGCCCGGCGGACGTCGCGCCGCCACACCTCGGGGTCCATCGACGGTATTCCGAGCGACACGGCGAGGGTGAGATCACCGTTCAGCGCCGCCCGCCGGGTGGTCACCGCCGCTTGCTCGCGATTCTCCACGGGCCGGATATTCGGCAGACCGAGGGGCGGCACCAGGCTCGTGCGGACGGTCGCGTACGTGAGGATGTCGAAGCCGACACGTGCGTACGCTTCGACCCACTTCGAGTTGAGCAGTGGTCCGGCGGAGACCCCTACGGAGGAGTTGAGCGTGTAGCCCAGCAGCCGGCCGCCCGGTCCAGCCGGCAGTCGGCGGACGCGTGGCAGCTTGGGTGCGTGCTCGTAGTTCCAGGTGTACGAGCGATCGATCCGATAGGCGCCTTGAGCGATCGGTATCACTCCCTAGAGACAAATTCGGACCGGCAAGGTCCCAGTATATCAGTGGGTTAGAGTCCTTGCAGCGATTTGGTCCGACCGGGGTCTGTTTTCTAGCGGAAGGCGGGCATAACCTCGCGTGCAATCAGCTCTATCCCGCGCATGATGTGTGCGTGGGGCATCCCGGGAAAGAACATCCGGCAGATGAGGTGGGTCATGCCGTACTGCTCGACGAACCGGCGGATCTTGGCGATGCACTGCTCGGGCCCACCGATGATGAAGCGGTCCTCCATCAGTCGGTCGAGATCGGTCGCAATCGAGGAGTCGATGAAGGGGTGCCGCCAGCCCCCGGCATACTCCCGGCGATAGGCAACCATGATGTGCTCCTCGGCCAGCTCCCGGGCCCGCTTGTCCGACTCCGCGATGATCACGTCCCGCGTCAGCGGCCACTCCGCCGGCGCCGGCCGGCCGGCCGCGGTCCGCCGCTCCCCAAACTGCTTGCGGCCCGCCAGCAGACGCTTGAGATCGGCGGTGGGGCCGGGGATCCAGTTGTCGGCCAGGGTCGCCGCCCGTCGCAGCGTGATGTCCCCCCAGCCCCCGATCCACACCGGAGGGTGCGGCTGCTGCACCGGCTTGGGCTCGAGCCGCCCCTGCAGCGTGTAATACGTGCCCTTGAACTCGATCTGCTCCTGCGTCCACAGGCCCTGCATGATCGCCAGCTGCTCCTCGAACCGCGCGCCGCGCTTCTCGAGGTCGACGCCGTACAGCGCGAACTCATCGGGCTTGTAGCCGATGGCGATGCCGAGGACGAAGCGCCCGCCGGACATTACGTCGAGCATCGCGACGTCCTCGGCCAGACGTACCGGGTGGTGGAAGGCGGCGACGACGATGTCGGTGCCGAGCGTCATCCGTGAGGTGCGGGTGGCGAAGCCGGCCAGCACCGTCAGCGGCGATGGCCAGTAGTGGTTCGTGACCGAGTGGTGCTCCTCCATCCACACGGAGTCGAAGCCAAGCTCCTCCGCGCGGGTCACCTCCTCGAGCGCTTCGCGATAATACCGACCGCCCTCGATAGGGATGAAGCCGATCTTCAGGGCCATGCGATCTCCTTTGGCATCGAGGCGCTAGGGTACCATCCCGTGGTGACCCCGATGGAGCGCGCCGCCGACCGGCCGAGCCCCGCACGATCCGCGCCGAGCCGGGTTTGCGACGGCATCGTCGCGAGCCTGGCACTCGTGCCCTCGGTGTTCGTCTACGGCACAGTGTTCGGCGGCCTGGCGGTTGGGGCCGGGCTGCGATCGATCGAGGTGCTCGGCATGTCACTGCTGGTGTTCGCCGGCGCCTCGCAGTTCGTGGCGGTGCCGATGATCGCCGCCGGAACTTCACCCCTGGCCATCGTGCTCACCACCTACGTCGTCAACATGCGCCACTACCTCATGGCGGCGACGCTGGCGCCCGCCTTCTCGACCTTTCCCCGGGCCTGGCTCGCGCTGGTCGCTCACGGGATCAACGACGAGTCGTTCGCAGTGGCGGTCGCTCGCCAGAATCCGCCGGATCCATGGTTCTTCATCGGCAGTGTGGTTGTCGTCGGCGGCTCCTTCGTGGGCGGCGTCGTGGTGGGGACCGCGCTGGGTGGACTAGTGGCCGATCCGGCGCGCTGGGGCCTGGACTTCGCGTTCCCCGCGGTGTTCCTGGCCCTGGTCGGGGCCCAGCTCCGCAGCCGGGCCGACAAGCTGGTGGCGCTGGCCAGCGGAACGCTGGCCGTGATCGTCGCGCTCGTGCTCCCCGGCAACTGGCACATCGTCATCGCGGGCGTGATCGTCAGCGCCGTGGCGGCGCTCGTGCTCGACGCGGAGCGCGCGTGAGGGGTCAGGTCTGGCTCGTGATCGTCGGCATGGCGATCGTCACCTATCTCACGCGCGCGCCCCTGCTGCTGGTCCTGGCGCGCCGACCCTTGCCGCCGCGTCTGAGACTGTGGCTGCGCATGATCCCGCTAGCGGTACTGCCGGCCCTGGCGCTGCCGCTGGTCCTGGTGGCGCGCCACCCCGACGGCACCCCCGTCGCGCTCGGCCTCGGGCATCCGCCCCTGTGGGGCGCGATCGTCGTCGTCGGGCTGGCGTCGCTCCGCGTGAACTTCCTGGTGACGGTCGCCGCCGCGGTGGCGACCGTCGCGGTCCTGCGCGCGCTCGGCTGACCGCTGCGGCCCGCGGAGGGCCGGTGTACTATCGCCGGACGATGGAGCAGTTCAGCACCAAGGAGCGTGAGGTCCTCGCCCCCTACTTCACCAATCTCGACGGCCCGGTGTTCGCGCTCGTCAATCTCCCCGAGGTCGTCAAGGGCGCCCTGTTCGCGCGGTACTCCCGCTCTCCGAAATCCCTGCGCCGGCTGTTCCTCGACGAGTTCGTCTCCCCAGACGGCGTGACGGTGCGCGGGGACGCCTTCGACACGGGGCGCGCCGAGCGACTCTACGAGCGGGTGTTCTTCGAGTACGGCGACGACTCGGTGGCCCAGCTGGGCGGCGTTCACCTGGCGTGCGAGGGCGCGTCCAACATCCTGACCAAGGTGCTGGAGTGGGGCCGGCTCATGGCCTACCTCGAGCAGTCCACGCGCTACATCCCCTACGACGATCGCCCGGCGGGCCGCTATCGCTACCACGTCCCCGCCGAGCTGACCGGCGGGCTGCGCGAGCGCTACGTGGCGGCGCTCGACCACGCCTTCGACGTCTATCGCGAGTGGCTGCCCCGCATGCGCGCGTTCTACGAGGCGCGGCATCCGCGCGATCCCGGCGAGTCCGAATCGGTGTACCGGATGACGATCCGGGCCAAAGCGCTCGACACGCTCCGCGGGCTGCTGCCCGCCGCCACCGCGTCGAACGTCGGCATCTACGCCACCGGCCAGGCCTACGAGCAGCTGCTGCTGCGCATGCGGGCGCACCCGCTGGCCGAGGTCCGGGCCTGCGCCGATCTGATGCTGGTCGAGCTGCGCAAGGTGATGCCGGCCTTCCTGCGCCGGGTGGACATGCCCGAGCGGGGCGGGGTGTGGTCGGCGTACCTGAGCGAGACGCAGGCGGCGACGCGCCTGGTCGCCGAGCGGCTGCTGGGACCCGGGGCCGACGCCCGGCGCGCCATCGACTCGACGAGCGCGCTCGTCGGCGATGACGCCGAGGAGGTGACGCTCACGGACTTCGACCCCGACGGCGAGATCAAGGTCGTCGCCGCCGCGCTGTACGCGGTGACCGACCGATCGGATCAGGAGCTGCTGGCGATCGCGCGCGCGCTGACGCCCGAGCAGCGCGTCGACGTGCTGCGCGCCTACGTCGGCCGCCGGAGCAACCGGCGGCACAAGCCCGGCCGTGCGCTGGAGCGGACGGCCTACCGGTTCGACGTCCTCGCCGACTACGGCGCGTTCCGCGATCTGCAGCGCCATCGTCTGCTCACGCTCGAGTGGCAGCGGCTCTCGCCCCGGCACGGATGGGTGATGCCGGAGGTCGTCGGCGAGGCCGGCGGCGCCGAGGCGTGGCGCGGCGTGATGGACGCGGCGGGCGAGCTCCACGATGCGATCGCCGGTGCGGGCCTGTCCGAGGTCGCCTCCTACGCGGTGGCCATGGCCTACCGCGTCCGCTTCTACATGGAGATGAACGCGCGCGAGGCCATGCACGTCATCGAGCTGCGGACCGCGCCGCAGGGTCATCCGTCCTATCGTCGCGTCTGCCAGACCATGCACCGTCTCATCGCCGAGCGGGCGGGCCATCGCGCCCTGGCCGCCGCGATGACCTTCGTCGATCACTCGGAGGTAGCGCTCGAGCGGCTGCAAGCCGAGCGCGCCGCCGAGCGCCGCCGCGCCGGCCGCTGACCGGCTCCTCGCCGCTCGCTTGCCGGGCGCGCCCCCTCCTGACATAATTGGTCGGCCAATCAAATAAGGAGAATCGGCGTGAGCCCCAAGGTCGGCATGGGCCCGGTACGACGCGAGCAGATCGTGCGCGCCACCGTCCGGTGCCTGGCCCGCGAGGGCTACACGCGCCTGACGATGAAGAAGGTCTCCCGCGAAGCCGGGGTGAGCCAGGGCATCCTCCACTACTACTTCGCCGACAAGCGGGCGATGCTGGCCGCCACCCTGGAGGTCGTCACCCGCGACCTCGACCGTCGGGTGGCCGCGGCGCAGTCGCGCACCAGCCGCGAGCCGGCCGCCCGCCTGCGGGCACTGGTACGGGCCTGTCTGGACGTGGCGGTGCGCCGCCCGGAGTTCTGGGTGGTGTTCGTCGAGTTCTGGGGGGAGATGCTGCACGATCGGCGCCTGCGCGACCTCAACACCGCCGTCTACACGCGCACCCGCCGGCTGCTCGGTCGTCTCATCGCCGAGGGCGTGCGCACCGGCCACTTTCGTGCCGTCGATCCCGCGCGAGCGGCCGCCGTGGTGCTCGGGCTGATCGACGGCCTCTCGCTGCAGCTCACGTTCGACCCCGAGGCATTCACCGTGGCCGAGGCCACGCGCTTCTGCGGTGACGCCCTCGATCGCTATCTCGGCCGGGAGGCCTCGTCATGACACCGGAAGACCAGGCGCGCGCCCGCGCGCGCGAGTATTTCGCCGCCAACGGCACGCACGCACCGGCCGCGCAGATCCACGAGCGCGTCGCCGCCGCCTTCACGGCGCTCGACGCGGCGCTCACCGGCGTGTCGGCGGCGCAGGCAGCGCGCCGGCCGATTCCCGGGGAGTGGTCGGCCCAGGAGATCGTCGATCATCTGCTGGAGACGCACCGGCCCGGCGTGGACGAGCTGCGCTGTGTGCTGGCCGGTCAGCGCCCGCCCGGCGAGCCGCTCCCGGCCGCGCTGCAGTCGAAGGCGCCTCTGCTCCGACCGTGGTCGTGGCTGCTCGACGAGCTGCGTCGCGTGCACGCCCTGATCCTGGATCTCCTGGAGGCCGTCCCGCCCGATGCCCCCACCGAGGCCCGCGCCCCGATCGTGATGGTGGTCAACGTTCCGGCTCCGGACGGCGCGGTGCGGGCGCTGCACTGGGTCGAGGATCTCGACTGGAAGGCCTATGCGATCGTCTGGCGCCTGCACGCCATCGACCACCTGAAGCAGCTCAAGAAGGTGCTGGCGGCCGGCGAGAAGGTCTGAGCCGGATGCGGCTCAGTCCCTGATCCAGTCCTCGGCGTGGGGGATCGCGGGCCCCGCGCCGCGATCGAGGCGGACCAGAGCCGCCACCTCCGCGCGCCGGTACAGGCGCTGACGCTTGATGCCCTGGCGGTAGCTCTTGAGGATTCCGCGGCTCACGTAGGCGTACAGGGTCTCGCGCTTCACGCCGAGCAGCGCCGCCGCCTCCTCGACCGTCAGGTACTCCTCGCCGTCGAGCGTCACCATCCCTTCGAGGCTATCAGAAGCCGCCGGTCGCCGCTCGGGCCAGTCAGGCCTTGTTCAGTTGAATCAATATAAATCATGTAGTATCAATCTATGGGCTATGAGCCGGGCCCGAGGCCGGCGGGAGGGACACCATGGACGAGGCGTGGAAGGCTGGACTGGAGGACGTCGTCGCGGCGCGATCGGGCGTCTGCACGATCGACGGGGCGGCGGGACGGCTCTACTACCGCGGATACGAGATCGGCGAGCTGGCGGGCGCCGTCCCCTTCGAGGACATCACCGCTCTGCTGTGGTTCGGCGAGCTCCCGACGCCCGCCGAGGCGCGGACCTTCCGGGGTCGGCTGGCCGAGGGGCGGGGGCTGCCCACGCCGATCGTCGATCTGCTCCGCACGCTTCCCCGTGACGGCCACCCGCTCGACGTGCTGCGCACGGCGGTGTCCTTCGCGGCCCTGCTCGATACCGACGCGGCGACCAGCGACCCCGACGCGAACCTCCGCAAGGCCTTCCGCCTGATGGCCCTGATCCCGGCCGTGGTGGCGGCCTGGCACCGGATCCGTACCGGGCGCGAGCCGGTGACGGTCGATCGCGCTGACTCGCATGCCGCGTGGTTCCTGGCCATGCTCGATGGCCAGACGCCCTCGACCGAGGTGGCGCGCGTGATGGATCTCGCCCTCACGCTGCACGCCGACCACGAGTTCAACGCCTCGACGTTTGCCGCTCGGGTGGCCGTCGCCACCCGGGCCGATCTGCACTCCGCCATCGTCGCCGCCATCGCCACCCTGAAAGGGCCGAGCCACGGCGGCGCCAACGAGGACGTGCTGCTGATGCTGCGCGAGATCGGCGATCCCGCCAGGGCCGAAAGCTTCGTCGAGGACCGGCTGGGCACGCGAGGCACGCTGAGCCGGCAGCAGCGTACGGATCCCAAGAGCCGCGTCCCGGGCTTCGGACACCGCGTCTATCGGGTGGACGATGCGCGCGCGCGGGTCTTGCGGGGGATGGCCAAGTCGATGGCGGAGGCCACCGGTCGGCAGCGGCTCTTCGAGGTCGCCGAGCGCGTCTACGACACGATGCGCGCGCGGACGACGCTGCCCGTGAACGTCGATTTCTTCTCGGCGGTCGTCTACGACGCCCTGAACATCCCCCCGGACCTGTGTACCTCGATCTTCGCCATCGGCCGCGTCGCCGGCTGGTGCGCGCACGCCATGGAGCAGTATGCCGACAACCGGCTCATCCGCCCCCGCGCCGACTACACGGGCCCCCAGCCCCGCTCGCTCGCTGCGGCGAGCGTGAGATGAGCCTCGAGTCGACGGCCCCCGCCGTCCGCGCGGGAGGCCTCGCCGGGGATGAGTGGGGAGCATCGGGGCGCCCGTGAGGTGAAGGGGCGGGGGACGACTACTTCTTCGAGATCGTGCCGCAGGCGATACGCGCGCCGGAGTTCCCCGTCGGGTCCGTCCGGAAGTCGTCCGGCGCGGCGTGGATGACCAGCGTGCTGCCGTTGGCGTCGAACAGCGAGCTCGCGCCCGTCCCCAGCGTGATCAACTCCGTCGTCGTCTCCATCCGCCCCTTGCCGTCGGCGCCGACCGTGATGCTCGCGAGATCGCCGGCGTGAGGCCCCTGCGGATTGAGAGAGCCGTGCTGCTTGCCGAGCGGATTGAAGTGCCCGCCCGCCGAGCTGAAGGTCGGCCCTTCGCAGGCCCCGACTTCGTGGATGTGCACGCCCTTGATACCGGGCGGCAAGCCCTGCGCCTCTATGACGATGCGGACAATGCTGTCGACCTGGGTAAACATCGCGGTCCCGACCGGCTGGCCGCTGACGTTACGCAGCTCGGCCGTGGCGGTGATGCTGGTGGCGGAGGGGGACATCGACGCGCAGCCGGCGAGCATCAGCAGCGCGAGGCCGAGGGCCAGCGCCCTCACGCCCGACCGTCTCCGCGCATCGGCGCGCCATTGGTGCTCACTTGGTCGCCTCGAACTCGGCGCGGGCGCGCTTGACCAGCCCCGGATCGGCCAGCAGGTCGTAGGTGGTCATGGCCATGGTCGTGGCTGCCTGGCACATGCCCTGGCGCGCCAGCGGGGTGATGGCGGCTTCCTCGAAGGCGCGCGAGTGGATGGGCGTGCCGTTCGGCGCGATCTGCACCATCGGCTGGATCGCCGGGATGACCTGGCTCACGTTGCCGATGTCGGAGGAGCCCAGGCGATCGGGCGCGGGCGTATCGACGGCGCCCACGCTCGTCATGTTGGCCTTGAAGAGCGACAGCAACGTGTCGTTGCGCTTGAGCGGCTCGTAGGGCGCTTCCATGTCGATCACCGTCATCGTGCAGCCGGTGGCCTTGGCCGCGCCCTCGGCGCACGCCACCACGCGCTTGTAGAGCTCCCACATGTAGTCGAGTTTGGCCGCCCGCACGTAGAAGGTGCAGGCCGCGATCTCCGGGATGATGTTGGGCGCCGCGCCGCCGTTCGTGACGATGCCGTGGATGCGCGCGTCGGGCCGCATCTGCTGTCGCAGCATGCTCACGTTGTTGAACGTCTGGATGACGGCGTCGAGCGCGTTCACGCCCTCCCACGGATCGGCGGAGGCGTGCGACGCCTTGCCGCGGAACTCGAAGCCCGCGCGCGTGATGCCGAGCAGGTCCTGGTGCAGGATCCAGCGGTCGAAGCCGTGGATCATCATGGCCGCGTCCACGCTCTGGAACACGCCGCCCTTGATCAG